>JAABUN010000457.1_pt1 | contig 106395 bp, 110 predicted proteins | sample 5559311 | NCBI WGS metagenome assembly JAABUN01 (sample SAMN10711877, study PRJNA513370) | rock metagenome | isolation source: Antarctica rocks | place: Antarctica: Victoria Land, Siegfried Peak sud | reverse complement strand
GCACCTCAAGAACTGGAAGATCCTCGGCGGCCGATGCCGAGCACCGCTCCACAAGTACAACAGCATCGTGCGCGCCGTCACCGCACTTCATTTCTACAAATTCTCGGCGAGCTTATGAATAGACCTCTCGGTATGGGGCGCTTGTTCACTCGGTAGCGCAGCCCCATGGAGTGAAGCAGGCGGCGGACCGCCAGTTCGGGCGCTGTGTCTCGCGCCTTGTTCCCCTGCATGGAGGTACGGGTCGCAGCGCTCGTAGCCCGGGACCGCTTCTCCACCTCACCGAGGCTAGTGGGACAGCCTCACCAGGCATCTTGTCCGACTAGTTGTCCACAGCTCGGCCTTGCGGCTCGAGTTTGTGGGTCCTCTCGAGTAGCGTGCGAACAGACATACGAAGGAGGCCTCAGGGTGAAGATCGCCGGGCTGTTCGCGGGCATTGGTGGCATCGAGCTTGGATTCCACCACGCTCTGGGAGATGCGGTGCGGACGGAGCTCCTGTGTGAGTGGTGGGACCCCGCGAAGGCGGTCCTGAGCAGGCGGTTTCCCGGCGTCGAGCTGCACCCCGACGTGAGGGAGCTCCGCTCGCTGCCGGACGGGCTGGACGTCCTGGCGGCAGGGTTCCCCTGCACTGACCTATCTCAAGCCGGCAAGACAGCCGGCATAGCCGGGAACCAGTCGGGGCTCGTCGCACACGTCTTTGAAGCCCTCAGGCTGGCTCAGACCTCAGGTCAGCGTCTGCCCTGGCTGATGGTCGAGAACGTGCCCAACATGCTTGCTCTCGACCAGGGCAGGGCGATGGCCTACTTGGTGGGGGAGTTGGAGGCACTCGGGTATCGCTGGGCTTACCGAGTCGTGGATACACGCTTCACCGGCCTTCCCCAGCGACGGAGGCGGGTCATCCTGTTGGCCTCCACCACCGAAGACCCACGCGCAGTGCTCTTCGCAGAGGACGCCGGCGAGCGGCCAGAGACGGACCTCAAAGACGACGCCTTCGGTTTCTATTGGACCGAGGGTCGGGGCGGGCTCGGCTGGGCTCTGGACGCAGTGCCCACGCTCAAGGGCGGCTCCACCATCGGCATCGCGTCGCCCCCGGCGATCTGGGTCCCTGGCGCCATGCTCGATCGACGGTTCGTCGTTCCGAGCGTGGAGGATGCGGAGGCTATGCAGGGCTTCGAGCGCGGTTGGACCGACACTGGAGAAGGCGTCAAGCGCGGTGCGCGCTGGAAGCTCGTCGGCAACGCGGTCACGACCCGAGTTGCACGTTGGGTCGCGGAGAGCCTCGTCTCCCCAGGTGGCATGAACGCAGAGGCATCCGCTTGGGAGCCTGTCGGAGCTTGGCCCAAGGCAGCATGGGGCGAGGCTGGGGAGGTGCACAGGGTCGCTGTGTCGGAGTTCCCACAGCAACTGCCTTACGAGCACCTGTCTGAAACCGTCGACCTCGCGAGCGCATCGGGGCTCAGCGACCGTGCGATCAATGGCTTCCAGAATCGACTGCTCGCTGGCAACTTGGGCCGTTACCCCGGTTTCCGCGACGACGTGAGCGAGGTTGCTGCATCCCAGCGGCTCAACATCGCCTGACCACTGCGTTTGCCGCGTTTGGGGCTCTCCGTTGGATAGCCTCCACAAATGCACGGACCTGAGATTCTCGCGCGCTTCCTGACAGCGCTCGGCCCACCCGACAAGTACGGGCTGCGCTGGCAGTACCACTCGCGCTCAGACCGGCACTCCAAGGTCGGCAGTTGGGGTGTCGCCCTCGACCTTCTTGCGACGTCATCCCTGATGCAGGCCCACGTTCAGCAGGGCAAGGTCGTGCTGGGCGTGAATCACGAGATGCGGGACTTTGCGACGGGTCGCAAGAAGGACCTAGACCTCGTAGTTGCTCGCCCGGACGGGGCGGTCGCGGCTGGCAGACAGTCCCTCAAAGGACTGGTTGCCCACTACGGCATCCCTTTGAGCCCGGCGCAGCAGAGCGTCCTCAGTGGTCTGCCAGACATACCCGTCGCGCCGGTCGGGGCCGTCCTCGTGGCGATGGAAGCCAAAGCGTGCATGACCGCGCACGTGAAGTCCTTACCTCGGCTGTACGACGAACTCAACTCGTCGCACCTGTGCGTCCACGGTGCCTCGCGGCAGGCGCTCGCGATCGGTTACGTGCAGGTCAACGCGGCCGCAGAGTTCATCTCACCCGTCATCAACAGCAAGCCAATGTCGAAGGGTGCCGTGGCGGAGGTGAATGTCCACAGGCAGCCCGGCGACACCCAGCGGGTCCTGCAGAAGGTGGCCGAGATTCCGCGGCGGTCGGGTCACTCTGGCAATGGGTTCGACGCCATCGGTGTCACGGTGTTGGACTTCCGCAACGATGGAAGTCCCGTCCGGTTGGTCCGGACGCCGCCGTCACCCGCACCGGGCGATAACTTCCACTACGACAGCATGATCGTTCGTATGGCGAACGAGTACGACACCACGTTCAGCCACATCTAGAGCCAGTCGGGGTCGTCCGGCGAGGCGAGGACCCACTCGCCATCCGCGAACATGACCTCCCAGGTCGGAACCGCGACCCGGTGAGTTCGTTGGCTGCGTAGAACACCTCGCCGTCACGTTCAAGGGCTGACGCGTCGTGGGTAGCGCGGTCCGGTGCTTCGTCCATGCAGCGGGATGACAGTGCGGTCGGACTGGCTGACAACCCGATCGGTCGTCGCCGCTCCCGTTAGGTGCTTCGATACAGGCATGACCAGTGACGATGAAGTTCTGCGCCTCGTCAGCGCCAGCTGCGAGATGGCGGCCGGCGCCGAGCAAATCTTTGAACTCATTGCCGACCCGACGCAGCAGCCCCGCTGGGACGGCAACGACAACTTGGCGGAGGCACCGCCCGGGCAGCGAATCCGCGCCGTGGGCGAGGTGTTCGCCATGACGACCACGAAGGGCAACGTCAGAGCGAATCACGTGGTCGAGTTCGACGAGGGCCGCCGCATCGCGTGGAGGCCCGCCGAGCCGGGCCAGGAACCGCCAGGGCACCTCTGGCGATGGGAGCTCGAGCCGATCGACTCGTCGCACACGCGTGTCACCCACACCTACGACTGGACGCAACTGACGGACGAGACGCGCTTCCCACGTGCTCGGGCGACCACGGCAGACAAACTTCGGACCTCGCTGGACCGACTCGCCGCCCTCGCCGAGCGTGGCTGAGCCAGATCCCAAGTACACCTCGCGGCACCATGAGGTGATCTGGCGACCATCGATTGCACAGGTTGCGGGTCGGAGAACGACGAGTCTGATCCGGCGGAATGACGCACTCCGCGAGCGCCCCAATCTCGGCAGATCCAGTCAGCGGAGAGCGGCTCGGCGCCGTTGCCAGGGCAGCGGCCATAGCGACGGAGTCCATGAGCCCGCTCTGGCCCAGGTGCCGGATGTAGAGCTCGATGTGCGCTCGCTGGATCCCGACCAGCGGGTCGAAGGCGTTGCGCTCGCACCATGCGAACCAGCGACGCAGCTGGTAGCAAGCCGAGACCCACCTTGCCTCCGCCCCGGCGCTCCTGCCCAGCGATCCGCCCGGCGCCTTCGCGGTTCTCTACGACGCAGCACGCAAGTCGCTCGGCACGGTCCTCGCCAAGCAGGGGCTCAGAGCGACCAGCAAGAACGGCCACCAGGAGGCGATTGAGGCGCAATTGGGCCCGAACGCCAGCAAGGTTGTCCGACCCTTCCGCTCTCTGCGAGTCCGCCGCCACGACGCCGAGTACCCGAGGCTCGACACCCCCGAAGTCACCGTCGCCGAGGCCGAGGAAGCGCTAAGTGATGCCCGAAGCATCGTCGAGGCGATGAAGAAGGTCCTCCCGAACGTAGGCACCCGGCGGAACTGACCGCCGTTGGCCGCAGCAACCGGGCGACTAGCTCGAAGCCTCCGGCCACAGGCAGATTCGTGCGCCCCAGTGCGGCTGAGAGCCGAGGTCGCCAGCGATTTGACGCGCACGCCGGAGGACGAGCCAGAGCCCGGATACTGCAGATGTCGATGGCGGCTGCCCAGGGCGGCGGCGACGACCTCGTAGACTGGGGGAGCCTGGCAACCGCCGAGCGACTGACGTGACCGAGTCCCCCTTTCCCGGGGGGAGTGCGAGCGCCGCCTGTTGCCATCGCGCCCGAGCGGCACGAGTCGCAGCGGCGAGGCCGGCGGCCGGTCTTGGACTTGTCGACGGATGGGCGCGGGTGAGTCGGGCCGGCTCGGGAGCGGCGGAGTGTGCGGAGGATAAAGGGGGCTGCTGGTTGGCGACACCGCGTAAGCACCGGTTCGGCGACGGCCGGTCGATTCAGCGTGCCCGTGGCCGCAGTCAGGACAACGACGGCATCCTTCCGGTCCTCGCGAAAGCGGTCCGGGAGGTCGAGACCGCAGTCAACCGTGGGCAGCTGAGCGCGGCGCAGCGCTTGAGGTTTCAGGCCGTTGCCCTGCTCGCCCGGGTGGAGCGCACGCGGATACGGGCCGAGGCGTCTCTCAACGAGGCACAACGAGACACCCAGCTCAAGCGGCTGGACGGAGTGGCCACGATCCTGGCGCAAATTGCGGCGCGCGAGCCCTCCCTGTTCGCACTGCTGGAGGAGGAGGCCGAGGTCAGCGACGCCACGCGCCGGTTGCAGCGTGAGATGCAACGTGCCGCGGGTCTCGACGCCAGGCCGGACACCGATGTGCCCAGTCCCGTGGCGGTGACCGCCGTACGCACGGGGCGCAAGGTTCGGCCGCAGTCGGTGGTCTCGGCCCAGCTGGCCAATCCGTTCCTGGCCCCCGACTTCACCCGACCAACGCCCAAGGCCCAGGGGCGCCTGGCCGGCTGGGAACTGATCGGGCCTTTACTCAACTCCTTCGAGCATCCCTCCCCGGGCGCCTCGGCCTGCCTGGAGCTCCCGGGGCCCCGGGTGACGGCGACGCCGAAGGGCCTGGACCTGATGACGCACCAGGCGCGGTTGTTGGCCGCCGTGTCGGCGGGCCACCGGACCTTCCTCCTGGCCGACGAGCCCGGGCTGGGCAAGACTGCGCAGGCACTGCTGGCCGCGCAGGTCGCAAGCGCATACCCCCTGTTGGTCGTGGTCCCCAACGTGGTCAAGACCAACTGGGCGCGGGAGGCCGAGCGGTGGACTCCTGGGCGGTCGGTGACGGTGATCCATGGCGACGGAGAGACGATCGACGGGTTCGCCGACATCGTGGTGATCAACTACGAGGTGCTCGACCGGCATGTCGACTGGATGGGCGACCATGGCTTTCGCGGCATGGTGGTGGACGAGGCGCACTACATCAAGAACAGGAAGTCGCAGCGGTCCCAGCATGTCATCGAGGTCTCCGAGCGGATCCGGAAGCGGGTCCCGCGTCCGCTGCTGATGGCGCTGACCGGCACCCCGTTGATCAACGACATCGAGGACTTCCGGGCGATCTGGCAGCTCCTGGGATGGATCGAGGAACGCAAGCCCGGGGACGCCCTGATGGCGGCGTTGGAACAAACTGGTCTGACGCCCGCCGACCACGCGTTCTACCCCGCCGCACGGGCCGCGGTCGTCGACCTCGGCATCGTGCGTCGGCGCAAGATCGACGTGGCCGCCGACATCCCAGCCCGTCGGATCGCCGACCTGCCGGTCGAGCTCGAGGGCGCGGTTGGCCGCTCGATCCTCGAGGCCGAACGCCGGCTCGCCAAGCGCCTGGTCAATCGCTACCAGGCGGCGTTGGAGCACCGGCGCGTCGGCTCGGTCGCCGAGGGAATCGACCACGCCCTGGTACGCCGCGTGGCAGAGCGCGAGGTCGCCGAGGGCGCCGACGCGAGCGCCGGGGACAATGTGTTCGCGATGGTGCGCAGGATCGGCCAGGCCAAGGCAGAACTGGCCGCCGACTACGCCGCGCAGCTGGCCCGCAGCGCCGGCAAGGTCGTCTTCTTCGCCAAGCACCTCGACGTGATGGACGCCGCCGAGGCGGCCTTCGCCAAACGTGGCATCGGGTACACCTCGATCCGGGGCGGCCAGCCCTCCAGGGCGCGCCAGCAGTCCATCGACGCGTTCGTCGACGATCCCGACGTCGCGGTCATCGTCTGCTCGCTGACAGCCGCCGGGGTGGGGATCAACCTCCAGGTCGCCTCGAACGTGGTGCTCGCTGAGCTGTCGTGGACCAACGCTGAGCAGACCCAGGCGATTGACCGAGTGCACCGGATCGGCCAGCGCGAGCCCGTCACCGCCTGGAGGATCATCGCCGCGCAGACCATCGACGCGAAGATCGCCGAACTGATCGACACCAAGGCAGGGCTGGCCGCCCGGGCGCTCGACGGGTCGGACCACGAGGCATCTGCATCCTCCGACGTCCAGGTGGAAGCTCTGGTCGCGCTTCTGACCAGCGCATTGTCCGAGTTCGCCGACAACGCGTGAAATCTCGTGGGCTGAGCCTTCCGCTCCACAGAGGCGATACCTGTCGCGACCCCGGCCCCGGCGTTCTGGTCTGACGCGGAGCCGTTATGACGCAGGTGGGCGCGTTCAAGGGTTGTCTCATGGCTGGGACGCGTCAGCGATGGTGAGCGCGGATCCAGGTCGCGAGTTCAGGTACGTCCAGCTCGCCGGCGGCGGCCGCCAGCATGAGGGTCTCGGCCTCGTCGACCGAGTAGGTCTGCCCGTTGAGCGGACGCGGCTTCCACCCGGGGTCGACTCGGTGAGGCCGTTCAGTCGTCGCTAGACCGTCCTGCGCTCATGGACGTCTCGCCCGGACGCCGCGCCAGCTTCGCGCCGACCGTTCTTCTGTAGAAGCGGCACTACGGCGGCGCTAGCTGTGGGCTGCGACTGGCGCTTCGCGCTGGTCCTCTACGGGCGGCCCGAACCAAGTCGTGAGGGCTTCCCTGAGACCCGTCTGCGTTCCATCGCCTACCCACGCCACATGGCCGTCGGGCCGAATCAACACGGCGGTCGGACCGGTGACGGCTCCGAGTACGGGTAGATCCCACGTCCCGGTGTAGTCGGCATCGATGTGCTGGACGCGGTCCGCCCACGGGGTGATGTCGATGCTGCCGGGCTTATCGAGGTTGAGCAGTACCGGCCGGGCATCATGGAGCAGCGCGAAGACCCGTAGCGGGCCGTCGGGCGTGATGAGGTCGAGGTCGGGCATGCGGCGTCCGAGCAACGGGTGTCCCTCGCCGAGGTCGTACACGACGTCGAGCCCGGAGATGAGACCGGCGACCAGCTTGTCTGGCCCGTCGAAGCTCAGCATTTCGGCGATCATGTCGCGCAGCGCCTCGATCCGTACGTCGGCCCGCTGGACGACAGACTGCGCCATGGTGTGCTTCAACGCGCGGGCTCCGGCCGAGTGCCGCTCCGAGTGATAGGTGTCCAGGAGGCCGTCGGGTGAGATGTCCTTGAGCACCTGGGCGAGCTTCCACCCGAGGTTGACCGCATCTTGAACACCGAGGCCGATCCCCTGCCCGCCCGCGGGGTGATGGATGTGCGCGGCATCTCCGGCGAGCAGCACCCGTCTCTCACGATAGGCGGCAGCCTGCCGGGTGGCGTCGGTGAACCTCGAGATCCACGTCGGATCGTGGATCCCGAAAGCTGTGCCGTACACGACCGTCAGCGCCTCGCCGAGATCCGCCAGGGTCGGCTCGGTGGCAGGCCCGAGCTGTTGCTCGGTCACGACCACCCGCACGGTCCGCCCGTCCTCCATCAGGTGCAGTGCATGGATGCCCGTGGCGTCGAGGCGGATACCTTCCGGCGTCTCCTCGGTCACCTCGACCTCAGCGATCAGGCTGCTCCGTGTCGCATCCCATCCGACGAACTCGATGCCGGCCGCCTTACGGATGGCACTGCGCCCGCCGTCGGCCCCGACCAGATACCCCGTCCGGAACGGCTCGCCCTCGGCAAGGTGAATGTCGACGCCGGTGTCGTCTTGAGCGAAGCCTGTGACCTCGAGCCCGCGATGGATCGGCACTGCCAGTTCCTCGACCCAGCCGAGCAGTATTCGCTCGATGTGGTTCTGCCACAGCCCCAGCGAGTGCGGATACCGGGTGGGGAAGTCACTGACGTCCAGCATCGTGCTGCCGAAGCGCGCAGCCTGGGCGATCTGTCCCTCGGCAAGGAACCGGTCAGCGATACCACGCTGGTCGAGAATCTCTATAGTGCGTGAGTGGAACCCACCCGCACGAGAGCCCACCAGCTCCGGCGTCGAGCGCCGCTCGACAATCGCGACATCGACCCCCGCCAACGCCAGTTCCCCAGCCAACATCAGGCCCGTCGGCCCGCTCCCGATAATGACTACTTCGTTCATCTCAACCCTGCTTCTCTAGGCACGGGCGAGAAGTTTGAGGCATGACAGGGGCCTTGCCGCAAGGCCCCCCATTCGCTATAAGTTGAAAGCGGCAAGGAGCGGGACGCTCCTTGCCCTTGTTGTTTCCGCTCGCGACCAGAGCCAACTCAACGTCGCTTGAGCCCTGGGCCCTCGGCACGAATCGGACGTCTCTTGCGCTCGTAGTCGGCCGCGAGGGCCCCGCAGACCGGGGCAGTCGCCTGCCCTGCACAGTGGGGTGGAGTCGACGCAACTCCGGTGGTGGTTGCAGTGACGCGGTCAGGCAGGGGCCATCGTCCGGGTCATCACGCAGTTCTTCTGTCCCTTGGACCGCTCGTAGGTGAAGCCGGCCTCCTGGTACATCCGGCGGGTGCCGTTGTAGAGGAAGGAGGATGACATCTTCTTCCCCTCCGGCTGCTTCGACATGTCGTGCGGATAGCCCTCGACCACCCCGCCGCCGGCCTTGGCGATGAGGTCGAGGGCTCCTGTCAGGGCCAGCGCCGCGACCCCGCCCCGCCGGTAGTGTCGATCCACGAAGATGCAGGTGATCCGGTACTCGGGCGGCCTGACCAGTCCCGCCTCGTACTCCTGGCGGTGGTGAATGTTGGGGAGCTCCTCCGGCGGCCCGTACTCTGCCCAGGCCACCGCCTCGTCGCCGTCGAAGACCAGCGCGGCGTGTGCACGCCCCTCCTCGACCAGGTGGCACTTGAGGTCACGGTTGCTCTCGTAGGTGCGGTTCTTATCGCGGGACAGTGTGTGGAACCAGGTACACCAGCACCCGCCGAACACGCCGTTGTGCCGCGCGACGAGGTCTGCGAAGGCGGGCCAGGTGTCGGCGGAGAGAGGCCGGATGGTGAGGTGGTCCGTGGAGGTCCTGGCAGGCATACGGACAGGCTAGAGCGTATTCCGGACGATTGCCGTCCGGTGATCTTTGGCGGCCCTCGCAATGCCGAGCCCGGGGGAAGAGCACCAACCGGCAACCACAAGCCGAGCGGATCTCGGGCGCGAGGCTTTGGGCTGGCGGCGCGAGGTGTTCGCCGAACCGTCCGAGCAGCCCATCGCAACTACGGCAAACGCGACTGACCTTCCGCCCACCGCATCTAGGGCCGAGGGCCTCCGTGGGCGCCGGCAGGCAGCGAATGACGTGTGCCTTGCGTCCGCCTGGATCGCGCCATGGTCGGGCGTGAGCCCGCCCTGCGGCAGATAGGGATGCTTGCGTTCGGGCTAGTCGTTCAGTCGGTGTCGGAGGAGGTCGACGCCCGACCCGGAGAGATCGTCGAGCGCGACCGCACGACCGGACACCGCGAGCGCCAACGCCTCGCTCGGGCCGGCGATCTCCGCTCCGCTGCCCCAGGACCAGTCCTGGTCGGTCGCCCGCAACGACAGCCCGCCGAGACGGTGCCTCGGCACCAAGCCCGGGACGCCCTTAGGCAGCCAGTCGAGCACCATCCGCCAGTCGTCGGTGCTCACGTCGTCGGGCAGGTCGAGGGGGCGCGCGCAGTCACGCAGATGCACACACCCATCCGTCATCTGCCCCATCGGGCCGACCCCGGGCGCCGTGCCGCTCAGGTCGGCCTTGTCACGCAGTAGCGCGGTGAGCTCTCTGACCGGGCGATGTGCCAGCTCTCGGGCAGTCGCCTCGCTGGCCCGATTCACGGATCCGCCAGCTCGGACGACCTTCAGCAGGAACCTGCCCGCGCCGCCGGTCATCGGCATCACGAGGTGGCCGAGCACATCCCGCACGGTCCAGGCATCGCAGAGGCTGGCCGTGTCGAGCTGCTCCTCGTCGAGACCGTCGAAGAAGTCAGCCAGGACGCGGCGGTTGGCTGCTGTCCGGGCACGGATTTCCATATCCCACATCATCTACTGCCCGCTGCCACCAGAGCGAGAAATCGGATCCTCCCCACCCGCGGCGCCCTGTCATCGGCCCAACAAGCAGATCCGGTCACTTTGATGCGCTGACAGGCGGCGCAACGGGCGGCGCAACCAACGTACGCCCACGGGAACCGGCGAGGCGTGCGTCTGCAGGACCGCCTGGTTTGGCGCACTGTGCGTTCGCTGTTGACCCGCGGGCTGCAGAGAGACAAGGTGGCCAAGCCGGAAGCGGTCCTCACGCAGCGACAGGTGGCGTACCCGTCTTGCGTCTACGCTGGGAGTGCACATGCGTCGTGCGTTGGTTGCCTTCGTCTTACTGATCACGGGGTGTCTGAGCGGTGCGTTGGTAGCCCCCGCCGCCGCGATCACCAACGGGACACTCGACCGCAACCGCCACCCGGAAGTGGGTGGCCTCGTCTCGCCCACGCAGTACTCGGACGGCACGTGGATCTACTGTTCCGGCACCCTCATCTCGCCGACGATCTTCCTCACCGCCGCTCACTGTGGTGAACAGGGCGAGGACGTCGTCGTCACCTTCGACAAGGCCTATCGAGACGGCGACAAGGTCTACACCGGCACCTTCCACGCCGACCCGGCGTACCCGGGAAACCAGAGCGACGCTCACGACATCGCGGTGGTCGTGCTCGACACGGGCGTCACGGGCATCGAGCCAGCCCGCCTTCCGACTGCGGACTCCCTTGCCGATCTGTCGAAGGACCAGCGCCTCACCTCGGTCGGCTACGGCGCGTACAAGGTGACGAACGGGCCGGGCGGACACCAGTACCTGTACGACGACCGGCGCATGGTCGCGAAGGGCACGCTCAACGCCATCAACAAGACGTGGCTGCGTATCTCGATGAACCCCAGCACCGGTGACGGCGGCACGTGCTACGGCGACTCCGGCGGCCCCAACTTCCTCGGCAACACGAACATCATCGCCGCCATCACCATCACCGGTGATGCGGTCTGCCGGGCGACCAACGTGGACTACCGGCTGGAGACGAAGTCCGCACGCGACTTCCTGGCGCAGTACGTGATGCTGCCCTGACCCGGATGGGTTGACCCCTCACCTGCTAGGCGTGGGCATGGCGGTCCGGTCAGTCGGCCAGGGGAATCCCGTGCTGCCCGGCTGCCTCGGCGGTCCGTACCGTGACCAGAGGCATGAGGTCGACGATTCGTACGCTGCGCATCCCATCGGTGGTGGGCAGCAAGACGCGGATTAGCGGGTGATAGTCGAGGAGGATCTGTCGGTCGCGTCCGCACGGACCCGCAGGACCGCGCCCCTCAACGTCTCGTACGGCGGCGCCCATGGTGTGCACTCCATCGGCGACGCCACCTAGCCCGAGCCGGGCAACGCCTTGGCCTCGATGTGCTCCTCCTCGGCCAGGAGTTGGCTCGGTAGGATCGGGGGTCACGTCCAACCTCAACATGCCCGGTGCCGTGAGTGCGACCTATCGGGACCATCCCAAGGAAGGACACCACACCGTGACCGTCCTCGACTCGCCCGTTCCGCGGTTCCACCTCGCCTTGCCGGTCGACGACCTTGCTGCGGCGCGCCAGTTCTACGGCGAGGTGCTTGGCCTGGAGCAGGGCCGCAGCGCCGACACCTGGGTTGACTGGAACCTGCAGGGTCACCAGTTCGTCACCCACGTGGCGCCGGAGCGCTCTGAGCGGATCCACAACCCTGTCGACGGCCACGACGTCCCTGTGCCGCACTTCGGCCTGATCCTGACGATCCCGGAGTTCCACAAGCTCGCTGACCGGCTGCGCGTGGCGGATACCGAGTTCGTCATCGAGCCCTACCTGCGCTTCGAGGGTAGGCCCGGCGAGCAGTGGACGATGTTCCTGCTCGACCCGGCCGGTAACGCCCTCGAGTTCAAGGCGTTCGCCGACGACTCTCAGGTCTTCGCCGCCTGACGGGCGCTTCGAGCGAATGGGCACAGATCCGCGTGGTCATCGCGGCTCATCCGCCCCCCTTGTGGCCAGGACAGACCGTCGACGGCCGCCGCTGATCGCCCTTCGATGACGCGTTGCATTTGGACATGTCCGTGACGGTCAGTGCCACGTGAGAAAGGCCAGTCAGCGAGGTCACCGGGACACATGTCGCGGCGACGCCAGCGCGGCAACCGGCGGGAGCCATTTGCTCGAGGCGTACCGCCGGGACGCCGGCGGTTTCCGGCGTTTCCTGGGGTTGCACCGACGGGTTCGGCTGGAAGCCGGGACTCATTGCATACCCGCTCCCGCAGCAGTGCGACTCCAACGAGCGCGGTCAGCAGGTCTGCCACCGCGATGACGAGGAACCAGGCCGCGTCGAGTGCTGGCCGCGCCACGCCCGGGTGAATTCGTCCAAGCCGATTCTGACTCGCCTTGGATTCACGTCGCATGGGGAAGGCCGGCTCTACACACTCCCCGCGTGAGGCCGGAGGGCGGCCCGGGGAGTACGGAAGCCTCGTAGGATCCCGGCCACTCGGGACACCGGTCACTGGGTCGGGGACGTGGGTGGCGGAGCACTCTTCGCGCGATCAGTGGCTGGTCACCCCGGTTCGTGCGGAGTCCGACGATAACCGATGTGACGCCCCGGGTGGGGCGATCGTGAACGCCACTGCCAGGTGGGTGAGCGACGGTAACCAGCTTGCGCCTGCCGTGAGTTGTCGTAAGGGTCGGGAGTCATGAGCGACATGTGGGTGGGCCCCGTGGACGATCCCCGAACCTACGGCAACCCGGAGGGCGAGAAGGCAACGCTGCGGGAGTACCTCACCAATTACCGGTTGACCCTCGACATGAAGTGCGCCGGTCTCGACGCCGAGCAACTCGCCCGCCGCTCTGTTCGGCCGAGCAGCCTGAGCCTGCTCGGCCTGGTCCGGCACCTGGCCCAGGTGGAGAACCACTGGTTCCAGCGGGTGCTGCAGGGAAGGACCGACCGGCCCCGCCTGTTCAAACGCCACGACGACAAGGACTTCGACTTCAACGGTGCGGTCGCCGACGCAGCGGTCGTCGAGGAGGCGTTCGCTGCGTGGAAGGCGGAGATCGCCGCGGCCGATGAGTGGCTCGACGCGCTAGATGAAAACGACCTCGGACAAGACGTGCCTTTCGACGATGACACGGTGAGTGTCCGCGACGTCCTCGTGCACGTGATCGAGGAGTACGCCCGGCACGCCGGCCACGCCGACCTGCTGCGCGAGTGCATCGACGGCCGCACCGGGCAGTGAGTCCGCAGGGTCGGCGAGGCCGTTGATCGGCATCCTGCTTTCAGCTCACCGGGAGCCAGGAAGCTGCTTCGTGATCCGGACTGACTCCTGACGGGTGCGTTCGGCCGCCTTGGCTGCAACCTGTTCGGGTTGGACTCACCCAAGACACGGGGCCATGTGTTGTGGCCGTGCCCCTCTACGTCGCTGGTGACTGTGGTGCCGGCTTGCGTGCTCATCATGTCTCCTGGTGGTCGACTTTCCGAGTGGGTTCTCGGTGACTTCAAGTTGTCACGCTCCCGTTGGCTGGACTGTGCCCTGGGTGACACGTCCGGTGTCGGGCTGCAGACGTGACGACGCACCGCTTCAGCGGTAGACCTGCACCATGACGTCACCTGCGACGCGCCGAGGCCGGGAGACCCGGGCACGCATCGTCGCCGCTGCGGCAGGGCTGATGTACGAGCGAGGGGTGCGAGCCGCCAGCGTCGAGGACGTCCTGGTGGCGTCGGGCACCGGGAAGAGCCAGTTCTACCACTACTTCAGCGGCAAGGAGGAGCTCGTCGGCGAGGTGCTGCGGCACCAGCTCGCGTTGGTCCTCGACGAGCAGAAGCGGTTCGAGCTCGACAGCTGGGACGGCATCCACGCGTGGTTGGACGGCTCGGTCCGGTGGCAGAGCAGCCAGGAGTTCCTCGGCTGTCCGCTGGGATCGATCGCCGCCGCGGTAGACGAGCAGGGCAATGGTTTGCGGGTGATCGCCGCCGAGGCGTTCGCCACCTGGGAGGCGGCCCTGGCCGACGGGCTCCGCTGCATGCGTACGAAGGGGCTGCTGCGACCTGACGCCGACGTGCAGGCGCTCGCCGAGACCACGATCGCCATCATCCAGGGCGGTTATCTGCTCAGCTCGTTGAAGCGCGACATCCAACCCATGCGCCACGCCGTTGCCGCGGCTCGGCAGGTGCTGGAGTCGGCGGCTCACTGACCGGGACTCAGGCACGGACTGTACCGCGGCGTACAGTCAGGTCCCGGGATCCCGGACAGGCAGGAGCAAGGCTGGTGAGCGGTGTACGCGACCTGAGGCCCGGGGACCACTTCCCTGACGTGGCACTGCCGGACACCGACGGTCACCGCAGGCGGCTCACCGAGCTGGCCGGACCGGACCCCGTGCTGCTCCACACGTACCGGGGGTGGTTCTGCCCCAAGGAACGCGTCTTCCTGCGGCAGCTGGTGGCGCTGCAGGACGAGGCCGAGGTCGCCTACACGCGGTTCGTGTCGCTGTCGGTGGAGCCACCGGCGACCGGTGGTGCATTCCGGGCCGGCCTGGACGCGCGATGGACCTTCCTGTGCGACGAGGACCGTTCGGCGCTTGCACAGCTGGACCTGCGCGAGGTCACCGACACCGTCCACGACCCGTACCTGCCGACGGTGTGGCTGCTCGGGCCGGACCTGATCGTCCACCGCTGGTGGATGGGCTACTGGTACTGGGGCAGGCCGACCCTCGACGAGCTGCGCCTGGGCCTGCGGGAGCTGACCCGTGGGCGCGAGGAGTGGGAGCCGCCGCGAGCAGAGGGCGACGCGTGAGCGCCTGGCTGGCCCTGCTCGACGCCGCGCCGACCGAGGATGTCGAGCTCGTGGCCGAGGCGGGCACGGGGGTGCTGGCTGGGTGGCGGTCTGCCCATGGTCGTCCGCACCCGCAGGCCCGGCGGGTCGACCCGCGGCTGCTGGACCCGGACGGCGGCCCCGCCTGGGTGTCCCTGGTGTGGCCGGCGGAAGCCACGATGCCGCTCTACGACGACCCCGCGGTGCTGCACGCCCGCCGCGCAGTGCTGAGCGGCGTGTCGCCGCGGGCGGTCTCGACGCTGGTGCTGGACAGCACCCACTTCGCGGGGTCGGTGTGGGTGGTCGAGGACGACGCGGACCTGCGTGACGATCCGTTCCGCCGCCTGGCGGCTCCGCGGTGCCTGCGGGTGGGACCCGGGTTGCTCGGCCATGTCGCTCGACCGCCAGGGCCGGCCCTCGAGCGCTACGCCGGGGCACCGTGGCCCTGGGACCGGGTCAGCGGCTGACCCGACACCGGTGCTCGCTCTGGACAACGTTGTACCACTGGGTACAGTCAGCCGCACCTGAAGCATGGAGGCTGACGACATGCCCGCGGAGCCCTGGCGCCAGCCGCCCATCGCCGACTACGGCTTCTTGTCCGACTGCCACAGCTCGGCCCTGGTCGACAAGGACGGATCGGTGGACTGGTGGTGCGTGCCCCGGTTCGACTCGCCCTCGGTCTTCGGCCGGTTGCTCGATCCGGCCGCCGGTCACTGGACCTTGCACCCGGTCGAGGCCAGCTCGTCGGCTCGGGAGTACGTCGAGGACACGCTCGTGTTGCGGACCGTGTTCCGTACCGCCACGGGCGAGGCAGCGCTCAGCGACGCCCTGGCGCTCGAGCCGGGCGCACGTGGCCACGACATCGGCCTGCGCAGTCCCCACGTCCTGGTCCGTCAGGTGGTCGGTCTGGCCGGGATCGTGGAGATGGTGACCGAACTGTCGCCGCGGATGGAGTACGGGCGCACCGAACCCCATCTGCGCGTCGGCCCGCACGGGGTCGAGGCTGCGGGCGGCCCCGTCCGGCTCGAGTGCACCGGTCCAGTCACCTGGACCTGCGACCGCGGTGCAGCGCGGGCCACCTTCTCGGTGTTCGCCGGTGAGACCGTCGAGCTGCGGCTGCACTACACCCGCTCCTTCACCGGGTCGCGGGACGCATCCGCTCCCGCTGAGGCGGACCCGCCCTCCGTCGAGGACACCACGACGGCCTGGCAGTCGTGGTCGGCGCAGCACACCTCGTACGACGGTTGCTTCACCCGAGAGGTACGGCGCAGCTCGGCCGTCCTGCAGGGCCTCACCTATCAGCCGTCGGGGGCCGTGGTGGCGGCTGCCACCACGTCGCTGCCCGAACAGATCGGCGGAGAGCTCAACTTCGACTACCGGTTCGCCTGGCTGCGGGATCTCAGCCTGACCATCCGGTCGCTGTGGATTGCGGCCTGTCCGCACGAGCCGCACCGACTGTTCGACTGGTTCGCCAACGCCGCTGGGCACAACAGCGGTGAGCTGGTGCAGATCATGTACGGCGTCGAGGGGGAGCGGGACCTCAGCGAGCACGAGCTCGAGCACCTCGCCGGCTACCACGACAGCCGGCCCGTACGGGTGGGCAACCAGGCGTGGGAGCAAAAGCAGCTCGACGTGCTCGGCGAGGTGCTGGAGGCCGCCCACGTCCTGCGGGACACCCTCGGTGACCTCGACGGGCCGGTTCAAGAGATGCTCGTGATGCTGGCCGATCGTGCGGCGCAGGCGTGGTCGGAGCCCGACGCCGGGATGTGGGAGGCCCGCGACGCCCAACGTCACTACACCTCGTCGAAGGTGATGTGCTGGCTCGCGCTGGATCGCGCCGTCAAGCTCGCGCCGCGACTCGGCCCCACGGCGAAGGCGGACCGGTGGTCGACGGCCCGCGACGAGGTCCGCGCGGCCGTGCTGACCTCGGCGTGGAGTACCCAAGCAGGCGCCTACACCGGAGCCTTCGACTCCGACGAGCTGGACGCCTCCGTGCTGATGCTGCCCCTCGTCGACTTCCTGCCGGCGACCGACGAACGCATGTGGGCAACGATCGAGGCCGTCGAGCGAGAGCTCGGCACGGCTGGGCTCGTCCGCCGGTGGTCAAGCGACCCCAGCGGGTTCCTGATCTGTACCTACTGGCTCGTCGAGTGCCTGGCGCTGGGCGGGCAGGTCGAGCGCGCCACCGCGTGGTTCCGCAGCGCCACCGGTCACGCCAACGACCTGGGGCTGCTGTCGGAGGAGGCGGACCCGGCCAGCGGGGAGCTGCTGGGCAACACGCCGCAGGCCTTCTCCCACGTCGGCCTCATCAACGCCGCGTGGCGTCTCGCCCAGGCACCGGATCCGAGCCCACCCACCGATTCATGACCTACGAAGGAGCGACATGAGGCAACGACTGGACGACAAGGTTGCCCTGATCACCGGATCTGACTCCGGCATCGGGCAGGCAACGGCGATCGCCTTCGCCACGGAGGGAGCCGACGTCGCCGTGAACTACCTGCACGACGCCGAGGGGGCGGCCAAGACCAAGGCGGCCGTCGAGGCGCAAGGCCGGCGCGCCGTCGTCATCCAGGCCGACGTCAGCGACGAGAACCAGGTCGGTCGGATGTTCGACGAGGCCGTGGCCGGGCTCGGCACGCCCGACATCTTGATGAACAACGCCGGGGTGGACGCGTCGGGGACCCCGGTGGCCGAGTTGTCGACGCAGGTGTGGGACCGCGCCATCCGCACCAACGTCTACGGCCCGTTCTTCTGCTGCCGCCGCTTCATCCAGCTGCGACTGGCGGCCGGAGGGACAGGCAAGATCATCAACGTGTCGTCGGTCCACGCCGACAACCCGAACGCCGGCGGCTCGGACTACGACTGCTCCAAGGGTGCGGTGCGGATGTTGACCCGGACTCTCGCGCTGGAGCTCGCTCCGCACCAGATCAACGTCAACAGCCTCGCCCCCGGCATGGTGCTGACGCCGTTCAACCAGGCAGCGATCGACGACCCCGACCTGCTCGAGGAGCAGGTGCAGAGCATTCCCTGGAAGCGGGCGGCGCAGCCCGAGGAGATCGCCCGACTCGCGGTGTTCCTGGCTTCGCCCGACGCCGACTACGTCACGGGTGCCTCGTACGTCATGGACGGTGGCCTGATGATCAACCTGGGCCAGGGTGCCTGAGGCGGACGCCGGCGTCCCGGCCGCGACGTCAGCTCAGTCGGTGATCGAGCGCTGGTAGCGGCTCACCGCGAGGGGGGCACACGCCACGAAGATCGCGGCCGAGCACAGCAGCGTGTACAGCACAGGGTGGTGGGTCGGCCACGGGGCGTCGGGGGCCACCACTCCGTGCGGGTTAGCGAACAGGACGCGCAGCGAGTCGGCCAGCGTCGTGACGGGATTCCACTCGGCGAAGGTGCGCAGGACCCCGGGCAACGTCTCGGCGGGTACGAAGGTGCTCGCGACGAAGGTCAGCGGGAAGATCGCCACGAACGCCACCCCCTGGACGGCTTCGGGTGAGGACAGCATGCTGCCCAGCAGCACACCGATCCAGATCATCGCGAACGAGAACACGATCATCAGGGCGTACGCCGCGACGGCGTCGACCACCCCGCCACGGACTCGCCAGCCGACGACGAGGCCGCACAGCGACATCAGCAACATCGGCAGCAGCGTCTTGAGCAAGTTGGCGACCGAGTGCCCGGCCAGGACCGAGCCGCGGGCCATCGGCAGCGATCGGAACCGGTCCATGGCGCCGTTCTTGCGGTCGCCCGCGATCGCCATCGCGACGCCGAAGGAGGCGCCGAACACGATCGTCTGCGCGAAGATGCCGCCCATCAAGAACTCGCGGTAGTTGCCGCCGCCGGGCACCGCGATCGCCCCGCCGAAGACGTAGGCGAACAGCAGGACGAACATCACCGGCTGGAACGTGGCGTCTGCCAGTGCCTCGGGCTGACGGCGCATGTGCCACAGGCCGCGCCGCGCGACGACCCAGGTGTCGCCCAGCACGGAGCCGCCGCGGTCGTCGACGGTGTCCGCTGGAGCGGGGTGAGTGGACGTCGAGGTGGTCGTGGTCATCGCGCTGACTCCTGAGGCTCGGGTTGCTCGGACGAACCGAGCGTGTCGATGCTGCTGCCGGTGAGGGTGAGGAAGACGTCGTCGAGGGTCGGCTGGCTCAGCCCGAAGTCCTCGACGACGATGCCGGCCGACTCGAGCTCGACCGCGACCGTGGCGACGGCCGCCATGCCCGCCTCCGCCGGTGCGGTGACTCGCCGGGTGGCCGAGTCGATCGTCGCCCGGGCGCCGGTGGCGCGCTCGAGGACGGCCGCCGTACGTGCGAGGTCGTCGGCGGAGACCGGGACGACCAGCAGCTGCTCGCCGCCCACCTCCCGCTTGAGGGTGCGCGCGTCGCCCTGGGCGATGATGAGGCCGTGGTCGACCACGACGATCTCGTCCGCGAGGCGTTCGGCCTCCTCGAGGTACTGCGTGGTGAGCAGGACCGTGGTTCCCTCGTCGACGAGGGTGTCGAGCACCGACCACAGCTCGTTGCGTGCTCGGGGGTCGAGGCCGGTGGTCGGCTCGTCGAGGAACAGCACCTGAGGAGCGGATACGAGGGTCGCGGCGAGGTCGAGCCGTCGCCGCATGCCGCCGGAGTAGTCGCGGGCGAGTTTGTCGCGGGCGTCGGCGAGCCCGAACTGCACCAGCAGCTCGTCGGCCCGGCGCTGCGATGCCTTGCGCCCGAGGTGGTGCAGCTCGCCGATCATGACGAGGTTCTGCCACCCGCTGAGCAGCTCGTCGACGGTGGCGTCCTGCGAGGCCAGGCCGATCCGCCGGCGTACGCGCATCGGTTCGGCGATGACGTCGATTCCTGCCACCTGCGCGGTCCCGCCGTCGGGTCGGGTCAAGGTGGTGAGGATGCGTACGGCCGTGGTCTTACCGGCGCCGTTGGGTCCGAGGACGGCGCAGACCGACCCCCTGGGCACCCGTAGGTCGACGCCACGAAGAGCTCGAGTCTGACCGTAGGTCTTGACGAGGCCTTCGGCCTCGATGGCATACGTAGTCATGCACCGAGCAAAGCATGCGAGACCCACAACTACAACCGGTATAGTGTTACACCTTCGGTAACGAAAGGGCCCTGTGCCATGGCTGACCAGCCGGGACACTGCGACGAGCCGGGGGAGGGTTTGCGCGAGCGCAAGAAGCGCCGCACGCGCCGGGAGATTTCCGACGTAGCGACCCAGTTGTTCGCCGAGCACGGCTTCGACACGGTGACGCTCGCCCAGATCGCCGAGGCATCCGACGTGTCGATCAAGACCATCTTCAACCACTTCGGCAGCAAGGAAGACCTGTACTTCGACCGGGTCGAGGAGCTGTGGTCATCGCTCGCCCGGACCGTCAGCGAGCGGAGCAGCGGGGTCAGCGTGCTGCAGGCGCTGCGGGCGCTGCTGGTCGACAACCGGGTTCCCCTCGCCGGCGAGGGGTGGGACTCCCTCTCGCACGCGGAGCACTACGCGCGACACCGGGCCTTCTGCGCCACCCAGGACCGGTCCCCCGCCCTGCGCGCTCGACGGCTGACGCTGGGCGAGGAGTTGGGGCACCGCCTGACACACCTGCTCGCTCACGAGCTCGGGCTCGAGCCCCGTGATCCGGCGCTGCTCGCGCTGGTGGCGATGCTCGTGGCGGTCCTGCACTCCCGCGACAGAGTGCTGCGGGTTTCGCTGGTGGATGGTGTCGCGGCACCCGAGGTACGCGAGCGGGTGGTCGGCTTCGTGACCACGGCCTTCGACCGGCTCGAGCGCGCGTTCGGTGACATCGACCGCCCCGCCTGAGGCGGAGCCACAGCTCAGCCTGTCCCTCGACGCCTGAGCAAGACTCCTGCACCTCGCGGCCGGGCTGGGTGCCAGGGTGGGCGCGTGACCTACCTCGCCGATGCCGACCGCTACGACACCATGTCCTACCGCCGCTGCGGACGCAGCGGACTCGACCTGCCGATGCTCTCGCTCGGGCTCTGGCACAACTTCGGGGACGTACAGCCGTTCGAGGTGCAACGCGCCGTGGCGTGCAGGGCCTTCGACCTCGGCATCACGCACTTCGACCTCGCCAACAACTACGGACCGCCGTACGGAGCGGCCGAGACGAACTTCGGTCGCCTGCTGTCCGAGGACCTGCGGCCGTACCGCGACGAGCTGGTCGTCTCCACCAAGGCCGGCTGGGACATGTGGCCGGGTCCATACGGGGACCGCGCCTCGCGCAAGTACCTGCTGGCCAGCCTCGACCAGAGCTTGTCGCGAATGGGGCTCGACTACGTCGACATCTTCTACTCGCACCGCCCCGACATGGACACGCCGCTGGCCGAGACGGTCGGGGCGCTGGTCACCGCCGTCGAGCAGGGCAAGGCGCTCTACGTCGGGATCAGCTCGTACGGCCCGCGGCGCACCCGGGAGGCGGCCGCCCTGCTGAAGGACGCCGGCGTACCGCTGCTGATCCACCAGCCGTCGTACTCGATGCTGAACCGCTGGGTGGAGGGCGAACTGCTCGACGTGCTCGAGGAGGAGGGCGTCGGCTGCATCGCGTTCACCGCGCTCGCCCAGGGGCTACTGACCGGCAAGTACCTCCGCGGCGCCCGCCCGCAGGGATCGCGCGAGGACACGATCCCGGCCGAGACGTTGAGCGAGGACAACCTCGCCCGCATCCGGGCACTGGGCGACATCGCCGAGGCGCGCGGCCAGACCCTGGCTCAGTTGGCGCTGGTATGGGCGTTGCGGGATCCGCGGGTGACCTCGCTGGTCATTGGCGCCAGCAGCGTGCGCCAGCTCGAGGAGAACGTGGCCGCGCTCGACCGGGCGCACCTTTCCCCCGAAGAGCTCTCCCGCATCGACGAGCATGCCGTCGACAGCGGCGTGGACCTGTGGCGGGACCAGTCCAGCGAGGGGTAGGCCAGCTCACCACAACGGGTCGTCGACGCTCGCCGCCCCGATCTCGAGAGACTCCTCGAGAGTCAGGTGGTCGACCTGGGCGGCGAGCACCTCGTCCAGGCTCGGCATGCTGGCCGCGTCGACCTGGCGCGCTGGATCCCACAGCCCACTGCGCACCAGCGCGCGCGGGCACTGGTAGAGCACCTCACGCACCGTGATGTCCAACGCCGTGCGCGGCAGCCGGCCGTTGACCTCCCCGAGGGCACGCAGACCCGGGTCGGTCGTGATCGTCGCCGTGCCGTTGACCCGCAGGGTGTGCCCGAGCCCGGGGATCAGGAAGATCAGCGACAGCCGCGGGTCGGTGAGCACGTTCAGCATCGAGTCGACCCGGTTGTTGCCCGGCCGGTCGGGGAGTACGAGGCGGGTCGGCGCGGCGACGCAGACGAAGCCGGGCCGGTCCCCGCGCGGCGAGACGTCGAGCAGGCCGTCGCGGGCGGCGGTGGCGAGCACCAGGAAGGGGGACCGGGCGACGAACTCCCGGTCGTGGACGTCGAGGGCCGAGTGCACCTTGCCGGCCGCGCGCTTGGGCACGCTGCCGTACATCGACCTCAGCTGGTCGGCGTCGGTCACCTGGAACCGGTCGAGGGAGGTGTCGGCGGCGGTCATGGTGTCGATGATGGCACCGACCTGATCTCGCGGGTGTGCGGAGACCCCGCCCGTATTGTCCGTCGTCAGCCGGCCGCGCGGCCGCCGGTTCCCAGGCGGCTAGGTTGGTCCGCATGATCCGCCGTCACGTGGTCGTCCACGGGGACGTGCAGGGCGTCTTCTTCCGCGACGCCTGTCGTACGGTGGCGGACGCGGCTGGCCTCACTGGCTGGGTCCGCAACACCTCGGCAGGCACCGTCGAGGCAGCCTTCGAGGGTGACGCCGACGCCGTCGAGCGGCTCATCGAGTGGTGCCGGCACGGCTCGCCGCAGGCCCGCGTCGAACGGGTCGAGGTGAACGACGAGGAACCGCGCGGAGAGCGCCAGTTCGAGGTCCGGTGAGCCAGACCCCACCCGGAGGTGGTCATGAGCGGTGACGACCACGGCACCGACCAGTCCAGCCGGGCCCGCGACCACATGGCCAACGAGCGCACCTACCTCGCCTGGTTGCGGACCGCGGTCAACGTGATGATCGTCGGCCTCGCGGTGGCCAGGTTCGGGTCCGGCGGACGACCTGGTGCACTGGCGCTGAGCGCCGGGGCCCTTCTGGTGGCGGTAGGAGCCGCCGGACTGGGCTACGGGACACTGCGATACCGGGCCGTCAACCGCGAGCTCGAGGACGGCCGGTCCGTGACCGGCAGCCACAGCGCCGGTCCTCAGCGGGCCGCCGTCGTCCTCGTGGTGGCGCTGGTGCTCGCCACCGTGCTGCTGCTGGCCGATGGGACGCACTGACCGGCCCGATCGAGCACACCAGCCGCACGACCGGGCACGAGCGAGCACACCAGCGCCACGTCGGATCCCCGCGCGAGTGCGTCGGTACTCGGACGTACCGTCTCGGCATGGCCGTCGACCAGAGGACCACCGCTTCGGTCCCGCCGCGGTCGGCGACGGTGCTGCCGGTGGCCGCCGTCGGGGTGACGTTGCTGTTCTGGGCGTCGGCCTTCGTCGCGGTGCGGCACGTCGGCGTCGAGATCTCACCGGGGCCGCTGGCGCTCGGGCGCCTGCTGGTCGGCAGCCTCGTGCTGGGAGTCGCCCTGCTCACCCAGGGCTGGCGCCGCCCGTCCGGGGCCGACTGGCGACTGCTGGCGGTGTGCGGGCTGCTGTGGTTCGGCGCCTACAACGTCGCGCTCAACGCCGCCGAGCAGCGCGTCGACGCGGGCACGGCTGCGATGTTGGTCAACGTCGGACCACTGATGATCGCCGTGCTCGCCGGTCTGGTCCTGGGCGAGGGCTTCCCCGGCCAACTCATCGCCGGCTCCCTGGTCGCGTTCACCGGCGTCGTGGTCATCGCAGCCGCGACCTCCTCCGGACAGTTCGAGGCGGTGGGCGTGCTGCTCGCGGTGGTCGCCGCGGCCGCCTACGCCATCGGGTTGGTGGCGCAAAAACCTGTCCTCGCCCGCCTCCCGGCGCTGCAGGTCACCTGGATCGCCTGCACCGTCGGGGCACTCGGCTGCCTCCCGTTCGCCCCGGCACTGGTGCGGGACGCCGCGCAGGCGCAGCCGTCGACGCTGGCTTGGCTGGCGTACCTCGGCGTCTTCCCGACCGCTCTCGCGTTCACCACTTGGGCCTACGCACTCCACCGCACCAGCGCGGGGCGCATGGGCAACACCACCTATCTGGTGCCGCCGGTCACCATCCTGCTCGGCTGGGTCGCGCTGGGTGAGGCGCCAGTTCCGCTCGCGTACGCCGGGGGCGCACTGTGCCTGCTCGGCGTCTGGTGGTCGCGACGCCGGCGGCGAGGTTGAGCGTTTCGAGCCGCCCATCGGCGGTAAAGGTAGTGGCGTGGACTCCCTGACCTTCATCGGCAACGCGACCACTCTCCTGCGGATCGGCGAGTTCACCGTGCTCACCGACCCCAACTTTCTGCGCCAGGGGCAACGCGCATACCTCGGCAACGGACTGTGGAGCCGCCGCCTGACGTCGCCGGCCATGACCCCCGCCGAGGTGCCGACGCTGGACGCCGTCGTGCTGTCGCACCTCCACGGTGACCACTGGGACCGCGTGACCCGCCGCCAGCTCACCCGCACACCACCGGTGCTGACCACCGAGCCGGCCGCCGAACGCATCCGCAACCAGGGTTTCCGCACCCACGGGCTCGCAACCTGGCAGGAGCACACCCTGAGCAAGGGCTACGAGTCGCTTCGGGTGATCTCGCTGCCCGGCATCCATGCCCGTGGTCTGATGGGCAGGCTGTTGCCGCCGGTGATGGGCAGCCTGCTCGAGCACACGGTCGCCGGTGACGTACGCCGGCGGGTCTACCTCAGCGGCGACACGCTGACCGGGGACCACCTCGACGCGATCGCCGACCGCTTCCCCGACATCGACGTCGCGGTCGTCCATCTCGGCGGCACCCGAGTGCTGGCCCGCACGGTGACGATGGACGCCGACCAGGGCATCGACTTCCTCCGCCGGGTGCGACCCGGCACGGCGGTGCCGGTCCACTACGACGACTACGGGGTCTTCAGGTCACCGCTGTCGCAGTTCCTGCTCCGCGCCCGACAGAGCGGGATGCGCGGGTTGGTGCAGACCGTGGAGCGTGGGGCGACGGTGGAGCTGCCGGCGCGCCCACCGGCGCCATGACAGTGCGCCTCCACGTCGACACCGACGTGGGGGGTGATCCCGACGACGCCTGCGCGCTTGGCATGCTGCTCGGCTGGCCGGACGTCGACCTGACCGGCGTCACGACCACCGTCGACCCCGGCGGCCTCCGGGCCGGGTACGCGGCCCACCTGCTCGCGATGGGCGGCCGAGCCGACGTACCGGTGACCGCCGGCGCCGAGGTCTCCCTCACCCACGGGCGGGTGGTCGAGCCGTTGCCTTCGCTGTGGCCACCAGGAATCGCGCCGCGGCCCGGGCCGGTGTCTCGGGCTCACGACCTGCTGGTCAGCAGCATCGACCGAGGCGCCACCGTGGTCGCCATCGGGCCGCTCACGACGCTTGCCACGCTCGAACGGCAGCGACCGGGCACGCTGGCGCGGGCCCGCGTGGTGGTCATGGGCGGCTGGACCGGACCGCTCGGCGGCGGCCTGCCGGCCTGGGGGCCGCAGGCCGACTGGAACGTCGCCTGGGACCCCGACGCCGCGTACCTCGTCGCCACCACCGCGGGACACCTCACCTGGGTGCCGCTCGCGGTCACGTTGCGCGCCACCCTGCAAGCGGTGGACCTGCCCCGGCTGCGGGCGTCGGGGCCACTCGGTCGGCTGCTCGCCGACCAGGCGGTGGCCTACGCCGACCAGTTGGGCAAGGCCGCGCTGGGCCGCGCGCACGCCGGCCTCCCCGACGACCTCGTGCTCGTGCTGCACGACCCACTCGCCTGCGCCGTCGCGCTGGGATGGTCAGGGGTCGCGGTACGGAAGCACCGGCTCACCCCGGAGCACACCGACGCCGGCATGGTGCTGCACGAGGATCCGGGCGGGCGGCCGATGAGGATGGCCGAACAGGTCGACGGCGCCGCCTTCAGCCAAGCGTGGCTCTCGGCCGTCGAGGCGGCGCAGAGCGGCAGCTGATCGCGTCGCGTGAGCTCGCGTTGCTGGCCGGCAACGCGGCCGGCTGCTGACCAGCCGAGGTGCTGCCCCTCAGCCGACCAGCAGGCCGCAGTCGGTGCACATCAAGTCGGGGCAGTCACTGTCGTGACCGTCGGGGCACGGTGGCTGGACGAACTCACGCTCACTGTGGCAGTGGGCGCAGTGCAGCATCCGCATGAGCACCATCGTGGACATCGAAACCACCTCCACCGAGCACGGTGCCACGCCGCACCGACAGTTCCGTGGAGGTGAGGCTCCGTGTCGCGTCCTGGAAGCCGCTGGATCACCTTGTGGTCGTCTTTGAGCAGTGTGATGGCATCGGTTGACATGGCTCGACGCTCCCGCTGGTGGCGGCCTGCGGCAGCACGCCTGCAGCAGTACCGGACCCGGCACCGCCGCCCTAGTCTGCATGACATGACGCCGGTCGCCTCGTCGCCCCAGCCCGCGTACGCCTCGGGGACGTCCACGCTGCCGCTGCTCGGCGACACCATCGGGGCCAACCTGGAACGCACGGTGGCCACGTCCGGCGACCGCGAGGCGCTCGTGGAGTGCGCGACCGGGCGCCGCTGGACGTACGCAGAGTTGAACGCCGACGTCGACCGGGTGGCCCGTGGCCTGCTCGGCCTCGGTATCGGCACGGGCGACCGGGTCGGCATCTGGGCACCGAACTGTGCGGAATGGACACTCGTGCAGTACGCCACCGCGAAGATCGGCGCGATCCTGGTCAACGTCAACCCCGCGTACGGCACCTCCGAGCTGTCGTACGCCCTGCAGCAGTCGGGCACCCGGCTGCTGGTCAGCGCCAAGGCATTCAAGACCAGCGACTACGAAGCGATGGTTCGCGAGGTGCGCGGGCAGTGCCCGGCGCTCGAGCGCGTGATCTTCACCGGCGGCGACGACTGGGACGCCCTGCTGGCCGCCGGAGAGGGGCTGCCCGACGACGCGGTGGCCGAGCGGATGACCGCGCTGAGCTGCGACGACCCGATCAACATCCAGTACACCTCGGGCACGACGGGATACCCCAAGGGGGCGACCCTGTCGCACCACAACATCGTCAACAACGGCTACTTCACCACCGAAAGGATCGGCTTCTCCGATCAGGACCGGTTGTGCATCCCGGTGCCCTTCTACCACTGCTTCGGCATGGTCATGGGCAACCTCGGCTGCACCACCCATGGCGCGTGCATGGTGATCCCCGCGCCCGGCTTCGACCCGGCCACCACGCTGCAGGCCGTGCAGGACGAGCGGTGCACGGCGTTGTACGGGGTGCCGACGATGTTCATCGCCGAGCAGTCGCTGCCCGACTTCGACTCCTACGACCTGTCCAGCCTCCGTACCGGGCTGATGGCCGGCTCGCCGTGCCCGGTCGAGGTGATGAAGCGCTGCATCCAGGACATGCACATGGACCAGGTCGGCATCGCGTACGGAATGACGGAGACCTCTCCGGTCTCGACCCAGACCCTGATGGACGACGACCTCGACCGGCGTACGTCCACTGTCGGGCAGGTGCACCCGCACTTGGAGGTCAAGCTGGTCGACCCTGTCAGCGGGCTCACGGTGCCACGCGGGGAGCCGGGGGAGCTGTGCACCCGCGGCTACTCGGTGATGCTCGGCTACTGGGAGGACGAGGAGCGCACTGCAGAGGTGATCGACCAGGCCCGCTGGATGCACACCGGCGACCTCGCGGTGATGCGTGCGGACGGCTACGTCACCATCGTGGGCCGGATCAAGGACATGGTGATCCGAGGTGGGGAGAACGTGTACCCGCGCGAGGTCGAGGAGTTCCTGCACGCGCACCCCGACGTCCTCGACGTGCAGGTGGTGGGTGTGCCCGACGAGCAGTACGGCGAGGAGCTGTGCGCCTGGGTACGCCTGCGCGAGGGCGCAGAGCCGCTGGACGCCGAGACGGTGCGCGCCTTCGCGTCCGGGCGACTCGCGCACTACAAGATCCCGCGCTACGTCTTGGTCGTCGATGAGTTCCCGATGACCGTGACCGGCAAGGTGCGCAAGGTGGAGATGCGGGCCGAGTCGGCGCAGCGACTGGGGCTCGTCTCGGCCGAGCACTGAGCGCCGGCCCGCGTACCCTGCAGGACGTGGGAGCAGCGGGTGGTCCAGTGAGTGGTCCGGTGGTCGGCTTCGACCTGGACATGACCCTCATCGACTCCCGCCCCGGGATCCGCGCGACGTACGAGGCGCTGGTGGCCGAGCACGTGCGAGCCCTCGGCGGCCGAACGGTGGTGGTCATCGCCAAGAGCCGAAGCGGCGCCCTGGCCCACCTGGAGTCGCTCGGACTGCCGGTCGACGCGCTCGAGTCCGAACGCTGGCACACCGAGAAGGCGGCAGCTCTGCTTGCCCACGGGGCCACCGTCATGGTGGGCGACCACGTCGCCGACATGGCGGGCGCGCTGGCGGCGGGAGTCGTCGCCGTCGGCGTGACCACCGGCTCCTCGACCGCGGCCGAGCTGACGGCGGCGGGTGCCACGGTGGTGCTGGCGTCGCTCGAGGAGCTGCCGGCCTGGCTGGACGAGCACGTCCTGAACCTGCGCGAGCAGGTCCTGCTCGACCTGCTGCGGGCCGCCGGCTCGGTGCTGGTCGCCTTCAGCGGCGGCGCCGACTCCGCGCTCGTGCTCGCCGCCGCCGTACGAGCGCTCGGAACCGACCGGGTGGCCGCGGCGACGGGCGTGTCGGACTCGCTGGCCGCCGACGAGCTGGCCGGCGCCCTGGCGGTGTGCGACGAGCTCGGGGTGCGGCTGCTCACGCCGCAGACGCACGAGATGGAGCGAGCCGGATACCGCGCCAATGGGGGCGACCGGTGCTCGTTCTGCAAGGCCGAGCTGCTCGACGTCCTCACCGCCGTCGCCGCCGACCTCGGTCTCGCATCCGTCGCCACCGGCACGAACGCCGACGACGTGTCCGCCGGGTTCCGGCCGGGCATCCGCGCCGCGGCAGAGCGGGGCGCCGTCACTCCGCTGGCCGATGCGGGCCTGACCAAGGCGCAGGTGCGCGAGCTGTCCCGGCGCTGGGGTCTGCGCACCTGGGACAAGCCGGCCGCCGCCTGCCTGTCCTCGCGGATCGCATACGGCGTCGAGGTGACCCCGCACCGGCTGGCCCGCGTCGAGCGGGCCGAGGCGGGCGTACGGGCGGCACTGCGCGCAGCCGGGCTCCGGACCGCGGACCTGCGCGTGCGTGACCTCGGCGACCGGGCGTCGGTCGAGCTCGACGGCGGGCTGGTCGACCGGGCCGCCACGCTGTCGGGGCTGCTCGATGCCGTCCGCACCGCCGGCTTCGCCGCCGTCGACGTGGACCCGCGCGGCTTCCGGTCCGGCTCGATGAACGAGCGCCTCCCCGATGCGGCACCGGCCGCTGCGTCCGGCACGTGGCACGGAATGGCCGCGGCACGGTCGGTGGCGCCCGCGTACCCTGTCCCTCCCGTGCCGTCAGCAGGCGCGCTCAACGTTCGCGAGAAGAGGTGAGTCAGATGCCCACTGGCACGGTGAAGTGGTACGACGCCGAGAAGGGCTTCGGCTTCCTCTCCCAGCAGTCGGGACCCGACGTCTACGTGCGAGCCGAGGCACTGCCCGCGGGCACTGCCAGCCTCAAGTCCGGGACCCGGGTCGAGTTCGGCGTGGTGCAGGGCCGCAAGGGCGACCAGGCTCTCTCCGTACAGCTGCTCGAGCCGGCCCCGTCGCTGTCCAAGGCCCGGCGCAAGAGTCCCGACCAGCTCGCCACGATCGTCGAGGACTCCATCAAGCTCCTCGACGGGCTGGGCGGGGCCTACCGGCACGGGCGCCACCCCGATTCGCTACACGCCGGCCGGGCCGCCAAGGTGCTCCGCGCCCTCGCCGACGAGCTCGACCTGTAGGCCCCCGTCAGGCCGCCCCCACCCGCCGCCGGGGGCGTCGGGCCAGCACCAGCACGGTCCAGGCCGTGACGATGGCCGCGGTGATCCCGAGCCCGAGCTGGGGCGGTGACAACGGCAGCAGGATGCCGAGGAAGCCGCCGGTCACCCACGACAGCTGCAGCAACGTCTCGCCCCGGGCGAAGACACTCGTACGCACGGCGTCGGGCACGTCGCGCTGGATCAGCGCGTCGGAGCTGAGCTTGCCCAGTGACTGACACAGACCAGCGGTGAGCCCCAGGGCCACCGCGGTCAGCAGGCCGTACAGCGCTGCCGCCACTACCACCATCGCCGCGTCGAGGACCAGCACGCACATCGCAGTGACCATCGGGTCCCGGGCCCGCAGGAGCGACGCCAGGACGGTGCCGAGGGTGTTGCCGACCCCGGCGGCTCCGATGACGAGCCCGAGCAGGAGCGTCTCGCGGCCCTCCCACCCGGCGAAGGGGGAGTCCCGCAGCAAGAAGGCCATGTACATGGTGAGGAACCCGGTCACCAGGCGCAGCCCCGCGTTGCAGCGCAGCGCCGTCACCACCACGGCCGGCACGGTGGGGCCCCCTCGGCGATCCCGCCCGGTCTCACCACCCATGTCGGTCATCGACACCTGTTCCTCACCCGCGGAGGAGTCGGCCCGCGCGGGCAGCAGGATCGCCAGCACCGTGGCGACCACGAAGAGCACGAACGCGTAGCGCAGCGCCCACTGCGCGCCCAGCGTCGCGGCGAGACCGGCGATCGGTGCCGAGAGCAGCGCCCCGCCGGTGCCCGTGAGCGAGAGTCGGGAGTTGGCCTTGACCAACGTCTGCCCGTCGGGCAGCAGCCGGGGTACGGCGGCGGCCTTGGTCACTCCGTACGCCTTGCCCGCCACCAAGACGCCCAGCGCGGCCGGGAACAGCCACTTCGACTCGGTGATGACCGCACCGGCCAGTACCCAGCAGCAGAACGCTCGCACCGCCATCGTCGAACCGATCGCCCAGCGCCGGCCACGCCGGAAGCGGTCCAGGAACGGCCCGATCAGTGGCGCCACGATGGCAAACGGCAGCATGGTGAGGGCGAGGAACGTCGCTACCTGGCCGCGCGCCTCACCCGAGGGGACCTGGAAGAACAGCGTGCCCGCGAGGGCCACCGCCACCGCGGCGTCACCGGCGGTGCTGAACGCGTGCATCTCCAGCAGCCGCGACATCCCCGACTCGTCCGCGCCCTGGGCATGGGTGAAGCGTCGGGCGCGTACCAGGCTCGCCGAGGCGACGTGCCCGGACACGTGCGCGGCGCGCCCGGCGCCTCTGCCGGTGACGCGGACGGCGCGTCCGGCCCCCCGCCCCGTGACGCGGACGGCGCGTCCGGCCCCCCGCCCCGTGACGCGGACGGCGTGTCCGGCCCCTCGCCCGGTGGCGCTCGCCGCCCCCACGAACCGTCGTCGGCGCCCGGGTGTCGGGGAAGATGCGGGGGGTGGAGTGGGGGGTCGGGCCGAAGGCGGAGTGGAAGTCGGTGGCGACACCGGCCCAGCCGGGGCCGCGGGGGTCCGGCCCGGCTGCGACGTCGACGGCGGGTGCTGCACCGCTCCATCCTGCCGCAGGGCCCCGACACCGCAGAGCAGGCAGCCCCGATGCCACCCTCGGACTTGCGCCGGATCGGGCCCGGACCTGCGCCGGGTTGGCCCCGACATGGCCCCGAGACTTGGTGCTGACGCGGCAGCGCCGGATGATGGTCGGATGAGCACCCAGAGCAGTCCCGTCGCCCCGTCCGCGCCGGCAGCCCGCCGGCCCCGAGCCGACGCCGTCTGCGTCGGTGCCGTCGACGTGGCGCGCGCGGCCCTGGGTGACCTGGCCGACGACTCCGACATCGGCGAGCACCTCGGTCACGTGGTCGACGGTGAGCGCGTGGTGACCCACACGTTCGACTGCATCCGCGCGGGCTACCGGGGCTGGCAGTGGTCGGTGACCGTGGCCCGCGCCCCTCGGCAGCGCACGGTCACCGTCGACGAGACGGTGCTGCTGCCCGGCCACGACTCCGTCGTCGCGCCGAGCTGGCTGCCGTACCACGAGCGGCTGCAGTCCGGCGACGTCGGACCCGGCGACGTGCTTCCGACCCACGAGGACGACCCGCGCCTGGTCCCTACCTGGCTGAGCGGTGACGCTGCCGTGGACCCGATGCGCGACGACACCTCCGTACGCCCCGTGGTCGACGAGGTCGGGCTCGGCCGGGTGCGGGTGCTGTCCTTGGCGGGACGCGACGAGGCGGCGCAGCGGTGGTACGACAGCGAGCAGGGCCCCCGCGCCGCTGTCGCCGAGGCCGCCACCGATCGGTGCCGGACCTGCGGGTTCCTGGTGCGCCTGTCGGGCCCGTTGTCCAGCGTGTTCGGTGTCTGCGCCAACGAGGTCGCCACCGACGACGGCCGGGTGGTGTCGTACGACCACGGCTGCGGCGCCCACTCCCAGGTGAGCCTCGGCAAGAGCGGACAGCCCCCGAGGCTGCCGCCGCTGATGTTCGACTCCGTCCGCGTGGACGAGTTCGACACCCGCTGACGCGGCTTCAGCCGAGTGGGCCCAGGTCGCTGGTGTCGGTACGGCGACGGCGAGGATCGGCCAGCAGCGCCGTGCGCCGGCGTCGGCAGTACTCCCAGCCGATGAGGCCGAGGGCGGCGCCGGCGAGGCAGGTGGCCAGCCACCACTCGCGGCCGGTGGCGCGCAAGGTGTCGAGGAAGGGCAGCAGGGCCACGAACGCCAGGAACCACAGCGCGCTGCCGACCTGCATGGTGCGTACGCCGTCGACGTCGAGGGGCTCGACCTCCGCGACCAGGAACCTGAGCTGACCGATCTCGTGCTCGGTGACCGCTGGGCGGCCAAGATCGTGCCGGCGAGCCGTGCGCAGGCGGCGCGCCTCGTCCTCGTCGAGCCCGTTGGCGCCGCGGACGTCGACGCCGGGCTCCGGATGGGGGCTCAGCGGTTCGTCCACCCAGTCGGCGGACACGTCCACCGACTGGGTGGACGGTGGTACGTCGTCTGCGGGGGCCACGGCCCACAGGTTACCGCCGCGAAGACGCTTGCCCGTGGGTGCTGCCGGACGACGGCCGGGTACCCAACCACCGTCCCGCTCTGGCAGGATTCCCGCGCACAGCGTCGTGCAGCCCGCGTACGTCCTCTCGACTCGGCCGTCCTCTCAACTCCTACGTCCTCTCAACTCCTATGTCCTCTCAGCCTCGGGAGTGCCATGAGCAGCACCGCCACGTCGTTCCGCTCCGGCCGCACCGGCGGCGCGTCGGGCCTCGACCGGTTCTTCTCCATCAGCGAACGCGGCTCGACGCTGGCCCGCGAGATCCGCGGTGGCGTCGTCACCTTCTTCACGATGGCCTACATCGTGGTGCTCAACCCGATCATCCTGACCGGCTCGACCGACGCCGACGGTGCCCTCATCAGCGGCGGCTCTGACGCCGGCCAGGCCTTCGTCATGGTCGCGGCCGCCACCGCGCTGGTGGCCGGGGTGCTGACCATCGCGATGGGGCTGGTCGCCAACTTCCCGCTCGCGCTGGCCGCTGGGCTGGGGCTCAACGCCTTCGTCGCCTTCTCGATCGCGCCGCAGATGACCTGGGCGGACGCCATGGGTCTCATCGTGCTCGAGGGCCTCATCATCCTCGTGCTCGTGCTCACCGGCTTCCGCCGGGCGGTCTTCCACGCCGTGCCCGCCCAGCTCAAGACCGCGATCTCGGTGGGCATCGGGCTCTTCATCGCACTGATCGGCCTGGTCGACGCCGGCTTCATCCGCCGCACCGCGGTCGGACCGGTCCCCGTGGAGCTCGGCATCAGTGGGTCCCTGCAGGGCTGGCCCGTGCTGGTGTTCTGCCTCGGGTTGGTGGTGATGCTGGTGCTGTTCGTTCGGCGTGTGCGCGGCGCGATCCTGATCGGCATCCTCGCTGCCACCGCGCTGGCGATCGCCGTCGAGGCCATCGTCGGGATCGGCCCGAGCGTCGACGGGGAGACCATCAACCCCACCGGCTGGAGCCTCAACGTGCCGAGCTGGCCCGACAGCGTCTTCGAGGTCCCCGACCTCGGCCTGCTGGGCAACTTCTCGCTGCTGGGGTCGCTGGACCGCATCCCGGTCGTGAGCGCGGTGCTGCTCGTCTTCACGCTGCTGCTGGCCGACTTCTTCGACACGATGGGCACGATGACCGCCATCGGTGCCGAGGCGGGTCTCAACGACGAGGAGGGCGCACCGCCGCGTGCCCAGCGCATCCTCGTGGTCGACTCGATCGCCGCAGCCGCCGGCGGCGCCGCGTCGGTGTCGAGCAACACCTCCTACATCGAGTCAGCGTCCGGCGTCGGGGAGGGCGCGCGTACCGGCCTCGCGAGCGTGGTGACCGGCGTGCTGTTCCTGCTCGCCACCGTGTTCACCCCGCTGGTGGCGGTCATCCCCAACGAGGCGGCCACCCCAGCGCTGGTGGTCGTCGGCTTCCTCATGATGAGCCAGGTGCGCCACATCGAGTGGGACGACCTCGGCATCGCGGTCCCGGCGTTCCTCACGATCGTGCTGATGCCGTTCACCTACTCGATCAGTGCCGGCATCGGCGCCGGCTTCGTGACGTACGTCGTGCTGGCCGTGGCGCGCGGCCGGGCCCGCTCGGTGCACCCGCTGCTATGGGTGGTGGCGCTGCTGTTCGTGCTGTACTTCGCGATCGACCCGTTGCGGTCACTGCTGACCTGACCGGCGGCCGTACCTCGCGGGCGGAGCGGAGGATAGTTGCTTAGCGTAGGTAACGAGGTATGCTAAGCATATGCCTGTCGACACCGCCACGCGCACCCGCGTGGACGGCGGCTTGGCCGGCGCGCTCGCCGTCTCGGTCACCCGGCTCGCCCGGCGGCTGCGACAGGAGCGCGGCACCGACCTGACCGCCAACCAGCTCTCCGTCCTCGGCACCCTTCGTCGCGAGGGCCCGCTCACCGCCGGCGCCCTCGCGGCGGCTGAAGGCGTCCAGCCGCCCTCGATGACGCGCACGGTCGCCAGCCTGTGCGACCTCGGGCTCGCTCGTCGCGAGTCCCACCCCACCGACGGCCGCCAGGTGATCTTGGCCCTGTCACAGCACGGCGAGCGGTTGCTCGCCGACGAGCGCCGCCGCCGCGACGCCTGGCTGGCCCGGCGCCTGCGCGAGCTCGACCCGGCCGACCGCGAGACCCTCCGCCGGGCCGCGGCCGTGCTCGACGCGCTGGCCCGCTCGTGAGCCCCACCTTCCGCGCGTTGCGCGTGCGCAACTACCGCGTATACGCCAGTGGGGCGGTCGTCTCCAACACCGGCACGTGGATGCAGCGGGTCGCCCAGGACTGGCTGGTGCTGCTGCTGAGCGGCGGGTCCGGTGCCGCCCTCGGCATCACCACCGGCCTGCAGTTCCTGCCCGCGCTGCTGCTGTCCCCGTTCGCCGGGGTGGTCGCCGACCGGTTCTCCAAGCAGCGAGTGCTCGTGCTCACTCAGCTGGCCATGGCGGTGCCGGCCGCGCTGCTCGGCGTGCTCGCCGTAACCGGGTACGCGACCACCACATGGGTGTACGTACTGGCGCTGGTGCTCGGCGTCGGCTTCGCCTTCGACGCCCCGGCACGGCAGTCCTTCGTCGTGGAGATGGTCGGCCCTGACGATCTGGCCAACGCAGTCGGCCTCAACTCCGCGTCGTTCAACGCCGCCCGCGTGGTCGGGCCGGCGCTGGCGGGCCTGCTCATCGCGCTCGGCGGCTCCGACGTCAACGCCACCGGGTGGGTCATCTTGGCGAACGCGGTCAGCTACCTCGCCGTGGTGTGGTCGCTGACCCGGCTGCACACCGCCGACCTGCACCCGTCCACGCCGGTCGAACGGGGCCGCGGGGCGATCCGCGCGGGCGTGCGCTACGTACGCGGCCGGCCGGACATCATGCTGATCCTCGCCGTGGTGTTCTTCGCCGGCACCTTCGGCCTCAACTTCCAGCTGACGAGCGCCTTGATGGCCACTGAGGTCTACGGCAAGGGCGCCGGTGCATACGGGGTGCTCGGCTCGTTCATGGCCGTCGGCTCTCTGGCCGGGGCGCTGATTGCGGCGCGCCGGTCCCAGCCACGCGTACGGCTGGTCGTCGGCGCCGCGGTCGCCTTCGCGCTGGTGGAGACCGCGGCCGGCCTGATGCCCACCTACGTCTGGTTCGCCCTGTGGGTGCCGTTGGTGGGGCTGACCGCTCTGACCATGATCACCGCCGCCAACGCCACCATCCAGCTCACCGTCGACCCGCAGATGCGCGGGCGGGTGGCGGCCCTGTACCTGATGATCTTCATCGGCGGCACGCCGATCGGCTCACCGTTCATCGGCTGGCTCGGCGACGTGGCCGGCGCGCGCTGGACGCTGATGGGTGGAGGTCTGATCACGCTGACCGGGGTGCTGGCCAGCGTGGCCGTGTACGCCCGCAGCAGCGGCCTGGTGGTCCGCCCCGCGCTCGGACGGCACCCGAGGCTGTCGGTGACGACCCGGCAGGAGGCGCTCGCGCGCGAGAGCGGAACCGAGGCCGAGTCGTCGCCCACCGGCGTGATGGCCAGCTGAGCCCGCCGCGACCTGCTGGCGAGCCTCGTCGCACCCAACATCGCACGTGAGAGGGTGTGACCCATGTCAGGCAGCGGCTGACCGGCCCCCGTGGATCCCCGTCTTCGCCGCTACGTGATCCCGGCGCTACTGGCTGCGCTGCTGCTCGTGGTCGTGCTCGCCGCGGTGCGCTGAGGCGCCGCTGTCGTGGCACCCTGGGTGGGTGCGTTCCCCGCTCGAGGACCAGCCCGTCGACGGACTCGACCGGGTCCGGTCGCTGCTGGTCGCACCCGCCCTGCGTCGCGCCGTCGCCTCCGGAGCCCGGCGGGGCACCGCCCCCAGGTGGCGCCGAGCCGAGCTACGCCCGGTGGACCTGGGCTCCGGCCCGCACCTGCAGGCCACCACCTACGACGCCACCCAGGCGCACACCCGCAACTGCACGGCCGACGAGGCTGCCACCCTGGTCGAGGCGCTACTGGCCGAACCCTTCGCCAGCTGGCACGTGGAGTCGACCGAACCCGGCGGCGTGCGCACCACCCGCTGGCGAGTCACCCGCAAGGGCCGGATCGAGTCGTCGTCCCACGTACGACCTGAGCAGGCGGCAGACGTGGACCGCGCACACGACCGCACCAAGCGCCGGCTGCTCGACCCGACCGACCCGGTGCTGGTGGCCCTCGGCATCAGCGACGAGCAGGGGCGGGTGAAGCCGTCTCGGCAAGCGAAGCTCCGTCAGGTCGAGGAGTTCCTGCGGCTGCTCGACGCAACGCTCGACGGGGCGCTCGACGGGGCGCTCGACGGGGCGCTCGACGGGGCCGCCGGCGTACTGCCCATGCCGACGCCGCAGCGTCCGCTGCGCGTGGCGGACCTCGGCTGCGGCAACGCGTACCTCACCTTCTGCGCCTTCGCGCACCTGCGTCACCGGCTGCCGATCACGATGACGGGCGTCGACGTGAAGGAGCAGTCGCGGGCCCGCAACACCGCTGTGGCCCAGCGGCTGGGGGTGACCGACGCGCTCACCTTCGTACGGGCCGGGATCGCTGACGTGGAAGTGATCGAGCCACCGGATGTCGTGCTCGCGTTGCACGCCTGTGACACCGCCACCGACGACGCCCTCTCGCGGGCACTGACCTGGCGGGCACCGGTGGTGCTCGCGGCGCCCTGTTGCCACCACCATGTGCAGGAGCAGCTGCGTCACCGTCCACCGCCCGAGCCGTACGGCCTGCTCACCCGCGACGGCATCCTGCGCGAACGGCTCGCCGACACCCTCACCGACGCGATGCGCGCAGCGCTGATGCGCGAACAGGGGTACCGCGTCGACGTCGTCGAGTTCGTGGGCAGCGAGCACACGCCCCGCAACACGCTGCTGCGCGCGGTGCGCACCGGGCACGTCTCGGCGGACGCGGCCAGGCAGTACGCCGCGCTGGCCGATGCGTGGGGCGTGGCCCCGGCGCTCGCGTCGCTGCCGCGCGAGCCGACGTGAGCTCCTGGCGCGTCGGCGGCATGCTCGTCGCCGGCGCACTGCTGGGCCTCGGCGCCGCGCAGGCCGACGAGCAGGACCAGCGGCGGGTGTCGTTGATCACCGACCCGCGGATCACCGAGGCCAGCGGCATGGCCCTCAGCACGCGCGTTCCCGGGCTTGCCTACGTCGTCAACGACTCCGGCAACGACCCGGTGGTGTTCTCGGTGCAGGTCTCGACCGGGGAGGTGGTGGGCACCACCACGTTGACTGGGGTCGCCCCGGAGGACCCCGAGGCCCTGGCGATCGGGCCGGACGGACGGCTCTGGGTGGCCGACATCGGCGACAACACCCGGTCCCGCGACGAGGTCGCGCTCCTGGCCCTGCCGCAGCCGGCGACCGGAGACACCTCGGTGGAGCCGTCAGTACACCGGGTCCGGTACGCCGGCGGACCGGCCGACGCCGAGGCGCTGGTGGCGAACCCGGGGACCGGCCGACTCGCGATCGCGACCAAGGGCGCCTTCGGCGGGGAGGTGCTGGCGCTGCCCGCGTCGTTGCCGGCTGATGGCGTCGCGGTTGCGGAGCCGCTGGACGTGGCCACCCCGGGTCTGGTGACCGATGGGGCGACGCTGCCGGGCGGTACCGCGGTGGTGCTGCGCACCTACACCGACGCCTACGTGTACGCGTTGCCGGACTGGCGGCTGGTCGGCCGGCGGCCGCTGCCACAAACCCGGCAGGGCGAGACGGTGGCGGCCGAGCCGGACGGCCGGCACCTGCTGCTCGGCTCGGAGGGGACACCGTCGCCGATCATCCGGGTGACCCTGCCCGCCGACGCGCTGGCCGCGCTGGTCCCTGCCGGCACCGGCGAGGAGACCGGTGACACCGCCTCGGATCCCACGCCACCCGGCTGGGTCCATCGCCATCTGGAGGCGGTCGCCGGCGGCGCCGCGGTCGCGGCCGGCCTCGTCGCCGTCGTCTGGTGGCGCCGGTGGCGTGGTTGACGGCCGAACGGCCCCCGCGCTACCGCCCCAACCGATCTTTCGACATCCGGGCTGTCCCGGCGACCCGAATGTCGAAAGATCCTCAACGGCGGGACGCTCAGGTCAGCCGCTCAATGACGTGATCGAGGCAGGTGGTGAGTGCTGACACGTCGGCAGGGTCGATCGCGGGGAACATCGCGATCCGCAGCTGGTTGCGCCCGAGCGTGCGGTACGGCTCGGTGTCGACGATGCCGTTGGCGCGCAGCACCTGCGCCACCCGGGCGGCGTCGACGCGAGGGTCGAAGTCGATCGTGCCGACCACCAGGGACCGCAGCGCCGGGTCGGTCACGAACGGGCTGGCGTACGCGCTGTGCTCCGCCCAGCCGTACAACCGGCGCGAGGAGTCGGTCGTGCGAGCGACCGCCCAGTCGAGCCCACCGTGGCCGAGCAGCCAGTCGAGCTGCTCGGCCAGCAAGAACAGCGTGGCCACCGCCGGTGTGTTGTACGTCTGGTCCTTGGCCGCGTCGTCCATCGCGGTGACCAGGTCGAGCGACCCGGGCACCCACCGCGAGTCCGCCACGAGTCGTCTGGCGCGGTCCTGCGCGGCCGGCGACAGGAGTGCGATCCAGAGCCCCCCCTCGGACCCGAAACTCTTCTGCGGCGCGAAGTAGTACGCGTCTGTCTGCGCCACGTCCACGGGCAGCCCACCGGCTCCAGACGTCGCATCGACGAGCACGAGAGCGCCGTCGTCGGCACCGGCCACCCGGTGCACCGGCGCCATCACGCCGGTCGAGGTCTCGTTGTGCGGCCACGCGTACGCGTCGACACCGGCGACGGCGCGCGGGGCGCCGAGGGACCCCGGCTCCGCGCGTACGACGTCGGGGTCGGCGAGGAACGGCGCGGCGGCGGTGGCGTGTGCGAACTTGGCCGCGAACTCGCCGTGCACGAGGTGCTGGCTTCGCCGCTCGACCAGGCAGCAGGCGGCGACGTCCCAAAAGGCGGTGGAGCCGCCGTTGCCGAGCACCACCTCGTACCCGTCGGGGAGGTCGAACAGCTCGCGAAGCCCGGCCCGCACCCTGCCGACGAGGGCGCGTACGGGGGCTCGCCGGTGCGAGGTGCCGACCAGAGTGCGACCGGTGGCGACCAGCGCCTCGAGCGCTTGCGGGCGCACCTTCGACGGGCCGCTCCCGAAGCGCCCGTCGCGGGGCAGTAGCTCAGCCGGGATCCTCAGCGGGGATGCGTCGGTCATGGCACCGATCATCCCAATGCGATCGCCCTCGGCAAGCGCGAGTATCGAATCCTGCCAGTCAAGTCAGCTGGCGGCGCGGGCTGAGGACGGCTGCCCGAAGCGACGGTGACCCCATGGCGCAATACCGTCGGGCATCGGGCGAGAGGAGTGCCGAGGTGGCGAGGATCGACGGGCCCTTCGACCATCACCCCAGCACCGGTGCGGTCATCCGGTCCGCGGGCCAAAGCGTCACGGAGTCGCACAATCGTCGAGGATCCCAGGACGGTGACCGATGCCGAGGCATCCCTGCTCAACGGTCTGGGCCTGCTGGCACTGCGTGACTTCAAGGACATCGCGGACCAAGCGTTCGCGGCCGCGGACGAGCAGTTCCTGCCCGAGGACCGCAACGACAACCACAACGACGCCTTCCGGCACGCGTACTGGAACGCCCTGTTGACCCGACGCTTCGGGGAGGAGTGGGCCCGCAACTACACGGCGGCGCACGAGGCGCTTCCCGGCAACCCGGCCCCGCGCGAGGCGATGGACCTCTACAACAACGAGGTGGGTCGCCAGATCGCCGCCGCCAACCCCGACGCCAGCGAGGAGGAACTGGCCGGCCTGGTGGCGCAGGCCGTCTGGGACGGTGACATGGTGGTCGTGGCGCCGGACGGGGCTAGTTTGGCCTACAGCAACACCATCCCCGAGGGCGGTGACACCGGTGACGCCGAGGACGCTCCCGCGGTCCCGGGTGCGGACCCGGACATCGACACCAGCCCGGACACCGACAGCTACGAAGATGACGACGAGTACGGAAGCTGACCCACAGGAGGTGCCATGGTGCACCGGGTGACGACGCTGCTGGCGTTCGTCGTCTGCAGCACCGTGGCCGCATGCGGCGGCGACGGCGGTGGTCCGAGCGGCAGTGGAGCGGAGGGCTCGGTGAGCGTCAGCCGGGACGAGTCGCTGGAGTCGGCTCTGCGCCGGGCCAGCACCGACGGGACGACCATACGGCTGGCCGAGACCACCGACTTCTCCTGGACCGAGGTGTACGTCTTCTCCGAGGGGGCCACCCCGAAGGAGGTCAGCGACGCGGTCGGTGCGCCGGTGCTCGACGGTCGCTACTACGACGCGGGCAACCTGCTGGTGTTCTCCACCGACGGCCAGGTGGAGCGTGCCGTCAGTGTCGTGCCCGACATGCTGAAGGCTTCGGTGGGCACCGCGTACGGGCGAGGCACCGAGCTGGTGCCGCTGGGTTCGGTCCGGCCGTCGATCCTCGAGCTCCGGCAGCCAGCCGCCTGACCCCTGCCAATCTGCAATGGTGACTGCTACGTGATCAGGCGACGGCCCGCAGGTGACGATGTCGCCCGAGCCGTTGCCGTCTAGCCTCGCGCTGGTGGACGACGAACGCCTGCGGGCGATGCGCGAGGAGTACGCGGCCGTCGGGCTCGACGAGGCGGCGGCCGGGGACGATCCCGTGTCGCTGTTCAAGCGCTGGCTCGCCCAAGTGGTTGCCGCCGGAATCCACGAGCCCAACGCGATGGCGCTCGCCACCGCGACCCCGGACGGGCAGCCTTCCGTACGGTTGGTGCTGCTCAAGGGCGCGGACGCGCGCGGTTTCGTGTTCTTCACCAACACCCGATCGCGCAAGGGTGTCGAGCTGGTGGCCAACCCGCGCGCGGCGCTTGCGTTGACGTGGCACGCCGTCCAGCGTCAGGTGCGTGTCGAGGGACCGGTCCAGCGGCTGTCGGTGGCGGAGGACGACGCCTACTTCGCGTCGCGCCCGTACGGCTCGCGGCTCGGCGCACTGGCATCCCCACAGGGTGAGGTCGTGCCCGACCGGCAGTGGCTCGAGGACCGCTACGCCGCACTCGAGCGCTCGTACCCCGACGGAGACCCGGTTCCGCGGCCGTCACACTGGGGCGGCTATCGGGTGGTGCCCGAACAGATCGAATTCTGGCAGGGCCGCCGCGACCGGCTGCACGACCGGCTGCTGTTCGTGCGAGAGGACGAGGCCTGGCGTCGGCGCCGCCTCGCCCCCTGAGCCCCTCTCCTAAGCCGGCCGAGCGCGGCCACAGACGCCGAACGGCCCACAAGGTCGTGGTCGAGAAGACCACCGACCGAGCTGGACGAACTCGGCCACCTTGCGGGCCGGGTGACTGTCGGGGACTCGCTGCCGCAGGGGCATCGCGAGGAATCCTCGACGCCAGCGGCTAGCGGACAGCCACCTCACATGTCCGGGAAGAATGCATTCGTCGGACCACCTCCTCTCCTGTGTACCGCCGAAAATACGTCGGCTGCCGGGGCCCCGCAAGCGGTTTGCCAGCCGGTGTTGGGAGGATCGTTGCCCGTGCCGACCACCACCCGTCGCGAGGGGCGCCTCGCCGCGGCGCTGAGCGCCGTCGTGACCGACGTGCGACCGCTGCGGCACTCGCCGGACTTCCGCCGGCTGTGGTTCGGCCTGACCGTCTCCCAGCTCGGCCAGCAGATGACGACGGTGACGATCGCCTACCAGGTCTACACGCTCACCCGCAGCTCGTTCGCGGTCGGTCTGGTCGGCCTGTACGCGCTGGTCCCGCTGGTGGTCTTCGGCCTGTACGGCGGCGCCGTCGTCGACGCGTTCGACCGGCGCAAGGTCGCTCTGGGCGCTTCCTGCGGGCTGTGGTCGTTGTCCCTGGTCCTGGTGGCACAGGCCGTGCTCGACCTCGGCTCGGTGTCGCTGCTCTACGCGGTGGTGGCCTGCCAGTCGGCGTGCTTCGCGGTCAACAACCCGGCCCGCTCAGCGATCCTCCCGCGGCTGCTCCCGGTGGAGCTGGTTCCGGCAGCCAACGCCTTGACGATGGCGTCGTTCAACCTCGGTTTCACCGCCGGCCCGCTGCTGGGCGGGGTCCTGATCGCCTGGCACGGCGTGGCGGTGACGTACGCGGTCGACGCGCTCACGTTCACCGCGGCGCTGTACTCCCTCGTCCGGCTGCCGGCGGTGCCACCGCTGGCCGACCGGCGCGCTGGCGTCCCCGGTCTGCGCTCGGTCGTGGAGGGCCTGAGGTTCCTGCGTCGGGCCGCCAACTTGCGCATGACGTTCGTGCTCGACCTCTGCGCGATGGTGCTGGCGCAGCCGCGTGCGCTGTTCCCTGCCCTGGCGCTGACGGTGTACGCCGGCGGACCCTCGACCCTGGGCGTGCTGCAGGCGGCGCCGGCTCTCGGGTCGTTGCTGGCCTTCGCCGTGTCGGGCTGGATCGGGCGGGTACACCGCCACGGTCTCGCCATTGCGCTGGCGGTCCTCGCGTACGGCGCCGCCGTCGGTCTCGCCGGGATCAGCGCCATCGGCCTCCCCGGCGCCCTGTGGCTGGTCGTCGTGTGCCTGGCGGCTTCCGGTTCGGCCGACATGGTGAGTGCGGCGTACCGCTCGACGGTGCTGCAGACCGCGGCTCCTGACGAGCTGCGCGGCCGGCTCCAGGGGGTGTTCACCGTGGTCGTCGCCGGGGGCCCTCGGCTCGGCGACTTCCTGATCGGCTCCCTGGGGGAGGCAGTGGGGGAGCCACGCGCAATGGCGGTCGGCGGCCTGGCGTGCGTGGTCGCGGTCGTGCTCGCCGCCGCGGCCCAACGGCGCTTCCTCGCCTACGACTCCCGGCACCCCGCACCGTGACGGTGGCGGACCCTGCGTGAGAGCCGCCGATAAGTCCCTGGCCGCCCATCCCTCCCGGCACCGGTCAGTCGCGGAACCAGGCGGCGGTGTCGGGCGGCAGCACGCCGGCCATGACCTGATCGAGCGACGTCGACGCACCCGCCGGGGTGCCGAATCCGACCGCGTCGACGTCGACGCGGCCGCAGTTGACCGCCACCACCAGCGCTGGCGCTCCGTCCACGCCGAGACGACGGAACGCGAACACGTCCGGGTCGGCGTCCAGCAGCTCGACCGACCCTGACAACGTCGGCAGCAGGTCGCGCCTGGCCTCGAGCACGGCGGAGAAGAACGCCAGCGTCGAGCCGGGATCCGCCGCCTGCGCCTCGACCGAGAGTGACGCCCACTCCGGCGGCTGCGGCAGCCAGGGCGTCGAGCCCTCGGGCCCGAAGCCGTACGGCGCCTGGGTGCCGGACCACGGGATCGGCACCCGACACCCGTCACGGCCGACTTCGCCCCGGCCCCACATCGGGTCCTGACGCGCGTCCTCGGGCACGTCCACCTGCGGCAGGCCCAGTTCCTCACCGGCGTACAGGTAGGCCGATCCCGGCAACGCGAGCATCGCCATCGCCGCGGCACGGGCCCGGGCCACCCCGATCGGGCCGTCGCCGTACCGGCTGGCCGTGCGGGTCACGTCGTGGTTGGACAGCACCCACGTCGGGGTCGCGCCGACGGGGTCGACCGCGGCGAACGTGGCGAGCACCACGGCGCGAAACTCCGGGGCCGACCAGCCCGTCTCGAGCCAGTGGAAGTTGAAGCACTGCTGCAGCTCGTCGGTACGCAGGTACCGAGCCATCGCCTCTGGGGTCGCCACCCACGCCTCGCCGATCGCCATCCGGTCGCCGGGGTAGTCGGCCAGCACCCGGTGCCAGCGGCGGTAGACCTCGTGGACGCCCGGCTGGTCCCAGTACGGCCGGTCGACCAGCGCCAGGGCGCCCTCAAGGTCTCGGGTGTGACCCGCGGCGAGGTCGGCGTCAGCGAGGTCGGGCAGACCGGTTCGCTTGACCAGCCCGTGTGCGACGTCGATCCGGAAGCCGTCGGCACCGCGGTCCAGCCAGAACCGCAGCACCCGCTCGAACTCGTCGCCGACCTGCGGGTTCTCCCAGTCGAAGTCCGGCTGCCCGACGTCGAACAGGTGGAGGTACCACTGGCCGTCGGGCACCCGCTGCCAGGCGGAGCCGCCGAACATCGACTCCCAGTTGTTGGGCGGCAGCGAGCCGTCGGGGCCGCGGCCGTCGCGGAAGACGTACCGGGCCCGCTCGGGGCGGCCCGGTCCGGCGGCCAGCGCCTGCTGGAACCACACGTGCTGGTCGGAGGAGTGGTTGGGCACCACGTCGACGATGACCTTCAGGCCGGCGGCGTGCGCCGAGGCGATCATGGTGTCGACGTCGTCGAGGGTGCCGAACAGCGGGTCGACCTCGTAGTAGTCGGTCACGTCGTACCCATGGTCGGCCTGCGGCGAGCGGTAGAACGGCGTGAGCCAGACCGCGTCCACCCCGAGGTCGGCGAGATACGGCAGGCGTGAGGTGATGCCGGCGATGTCGCCGATGCCGTCGCCGTCGGAGTCGGTGAAGCTGCGGACGTAGATCTGGTAGCAGACCGCGTTGCGCCACCACGGGGTGTGCTCGCCGACGGACGGGGAGGGCATCGACACAGCGATTCGCAGCCTTTGCGCTAGTGGTCCTGGGGGAAGGAGTCTTGCCGACGGCCGCAGGGTCAGGCGACCAGGGCGCCGGCGGCGATGCGCAGGTCCGTCACGAGAGCGGTGTACGCGGCGTCGTGGGCCTCGCCGCGAGGAGTCCGCAGGACCGCCGAGGGGTGCACGGTCCCCATCAACCACCCGCCGCGGACCGCGGACGGATCCTTGTCGGCCGGCGGCCGCGGTTGGCGCGGGAACAGCCTCCCGCGCTGACGGGTGACTCGAAACGACGGACCGAGCAGCGACCGGGCAGCACTGGCGCCGAGGCACACCACGACCTGCGGGTCGACGACTGCGAGCTCGGCGGCCAGCCAGGGCCGGCACGCGACGAGGTGGGCGTGGTCCGGTGTCTGGTGCAGCCGCCGGTTCGCGGTCGGGGTGAAGCGAAAGTGCTTGACCGCGTTGGTGACGTAGGTGTCGGCGCGGTCGATCCCCGCGTCTGCCAGCGCCCGGTCGAGCAGCTGGCCCGCCGGCCCGACGAACGGCTGCCCGGCTCTGTCCTCGGCGTCACCGGGCTGCTCGCCCACCAGCGCCAGGCGGGCGCTGGGCGAGCCGGCGGAGAACACGACCTGGGTCGCCGGGCGGTGCAGCTCGCAGCCATGGCAGTCGGTCGCCGCAGCCCGCAACTGCTCCAGCCCCGCACCCAAAGGAACCCAGTGCTCCGCGCCGGGGCGCTCCTCGTCGCTCACGGCCAGGCATCGTACTGGTGGGCTGGCCACGAACCGTGCGGTTGCAACGCTCACCCGCTCGCGGCGCGGTAACGGTCGAGCGCCTCGCGGCGCTCATCCTGGTGGTCGACGATCGGGGCCGGGTAACCCGGCGGTGCGTCGGCGCCGAGCGTCCACGGCTCGTGCACGGCCCGATCGTCCAGGCCGGCCAGCTCGGGTACGTACCGTCGGATGTAGGCGCCGGCGGGATCGAACTTCCGGCCTTGCAGGACTGGGTTGAACACCCGGATGTACGGAGCGGCATCGGTGCCCGACCCCGCCGCCCACTGCCAGCCGTGCATGTTGGAGGCCAGGTCGCCGTCGACCAACCAGCGCATGAAGTGCCGACCGCCGAGCTGCCACGGCAGGTGCAGGTCCTTGACCAAGAAGCTGGCCACGAGCATGCGTACGCGGTTGTGCACCCACCCCTGCGCCATCAGTTGTCGCATGCCGGCGTCGACGATCGGGAACCCGGTACGGCCTTCCCGCCAGGCATCGAGCGCGGGCCCTGGCGGGTCGCACCGGATCCGGTCGTAGTCGCTGCGGTAGTGCTCCCGGGCCGAGTCCGGTCGGTGGAACAGCACGTCGGCGTAGAACTCGCGCCACATGAGCTCGCGCCGGTAGACCTGCGCGTCGCGACCGCTCGCGGGCAGCCCCGCCAGCAGCGTCCGCGGGTGCAGCTCACCCCACTTCAGGTGCACCGACATGCGCGAGGTCGCGTCGAGGCCGGGGTGGTCGCGCTCGGAGGCGTAGTCACCCAGATCCGATTCGAGCCAGCCGCTCCAGGCCGACTGCGCGGCTGGCTCCCCGGCCCTGGGGAGCTGCAGGCCGGTCGGCAGGTCGACGGTCGGCAGGCTGACGCTCTCCAGCGGGCGTACCCACGGCACGTCGACGGGAGGGTACGGGGGTGGTCGCCGGTCATGCTCTGCCCAGGCTCGGGAGAACGGTGTGTACACCTGGTACGCCGTGCCGTTGGCCTTGACGACACGGCCGGGCGCCACGGCGTACGCGCTGCCGGTGCGCACCAGCTCGATGCCGTGCCCGGCCAGTGCAGCCTCGACCCGGGCGTCGCGGCTGCGGCCGTACGGCCCGAAGTCGTGTGCCACGTGGACCGTGCGGGCACCGGCCGCGAGTGCAACGGCCACGACTTCCTCGACGGGGTCACCCGAGCGCAGCTGCCAGCCGCCGATCCGGCGGCCGAGGTCCGCGAGGCTGGCTCGGAGGTACGCCCGCCGAGAGGGACCGGCCGGTCCCCACAGGGCGGGGTCGAGGACGAACAGTGGTACGACACCCTCGCTGCCGGCGTCGACGGCGGCTCGTAGGGCCGGGTTGTCCGCCAAGCGTAGGTCGCGACGGAACCACATCACCGAGGTGCTCACCGGCTCATCGTCGCTGCCCGGAGCTGCTCGCACCAATCACGAGCGCTCTTCGAGCGCCCATGAGTCAGAATGGCCCGGTGAGCGACCTGATCGACACCACGGAGATGTACCTGCGGACGATCTACGAGCTCGAGGAAGAGGGGATTCTCCCGTTGCGGGCCCGCATCGCCGAGCGGCTGCACCACAGTGGTCCCACCGTCAGCCAGACCGTGGCTCGGATGGAGCGCGGGGGCTTGGTCGCGGTGCAAGGCGACCGCCACCTCGAGCTGTCCTCCGAGGGGCGACGCCTGGCCGTCCGCGTCATGCGCAAACACCGGCTGGCCGAGGCGCTGCTCACCGACGTCATCGGTCTCGAGCTCGAGCTGGTGCACGAGGAGGCGTGCCGCTGGGAGCACGTGATGAGCGAGACCGTCGAACGCCGGCTGCTGGCGCTGCTGGACCACCCGACGCTCTCCCCGTACGGCAACCCGATCCCCGGCCTCGACGAGCTCGGGGAGACTGACACCGGCGAGGGATTCCTGGACGGCGTCGTGCCGGTGACCGACGTGGCCGGTGCGGCGCCGCTGACCGTGCGGGTACGCCGCATCTCCGAGCCGCTGCAGACCGACCTCTCGGTCATGTCGGCGCTGCGGCGGGTCGGTGCGCTGCCCAACGAGGAGGTCGCGGTCTCCAGCGGCCCGGGCGTCGTCGTCGTCGCTGGTGGTGGGGAGAGCGCCGAGATCGACTGGGCCGTCGCAGCCCACCTGTTCGTCACCGCGGTGTCGGCCCCGGCCGATTGACCGATCCCGTCTTGCTGGCGGAGCAACCCGTGAGCACTCCATGCACGCCGTTCGACGAGGTCTCGGAAAAGCGCCTGCGCCTGGTCCCCGGGCCCGGGCTGGAGCTACCGCCGACTGATCCTTCACTCACCCAGCGGCTACCGCGTGCCGGGCGCGTGAGCGCCGAGAGCTGGGCTGTTGGGCTGGAAGAAGGTCAGCGCTCGCCCAGGTGTGGCTTCGAGTGGTGCCACTGCGGGCGATATCACCACGTTCCGGACCGGTCTGTCACCACTGGGCGGTGCGGGGGCCCCGGTTGGCACCACTCGGCGGTGCGGGGCCTCGGTTTGGCACCACTCGGCGGTGCGAGGCCGGCGTGCCCTCCGCGGCCGACACTCGCTCAGCGCATCGCGCCGATGGTCTGAGGCTGGAAGTCGGGGAACACCTGGGTCGAGTCGAGCTCGGGGAACCGGGCCCGCAGCACCTCACTGAGGACGCTGCGGTAGTCGCTGGTGACCTTCAGGTCGCCGTCGAGCAGCCTGCCCGCACCGAGTCCTGGCCAGGAGCCGTGCACGGCACCGCCCTGCACGCCGCCGCCGAGCAGGAGCATGCAGTTGCCGTACCCGTGGTCGAGTCCGCCTGCGCCGTTCTCGGCAACCCGGCGCCCGAACTCGCTCACGGTCACCACGGTCACCCGCGTCGCGAGGTCGCCGAGGTCGGTGAAGAACGCTGCCAGCGAACCGGCGAGATCGGCCACCATGGCCCTCATGGCACCCCAGTCCAGCGTGCCGAGCTGGGTGTGCATGTCCCAGCTGCCGCAGTCGAGCGTCACCACCTGGGTTCCGACGTCGGCGCGGATCAGGGTCGCGGTCTGCGCCAAGGAGCTGCCCAAGTCACCGGACGGGTACCTGGCGCCGTTGCTCGGCCGGGCGGGCGCGGCGAGGTAGTCGAATGACTCCGTCGTCGTCAGCGCCGTCCGGACGCCCTGCCCCAGGGCGCCGGGCGCACCGTCCCAGACCCGGTGGAGGGCAAGCCGTCGGCGTCGGCGGGTGGTGGCGTCGCCGCTTCCGCCCAGAGCCAGATCACCCAAGGACCGCAGTCCCAGCGCTGGCGCCGGCCCGTACAACGAGGTCGGGACCATCGCCGTGCCCATCTGTACGGCCTCGGTCGGCGTCGCGGCACCCCCCAGCCCCACCAGACGGTTGATCCAACCGCGGCGCTCCGGGGCGCCCGGGTCGGCGTCCTCGATGGCCTCCATGGCCTGGAAGTGGCTGCGATTGGGTACGGGCAGCCCAACGGCGTGGACCGCACCGAACTCTCCCGCCCGCCACATCGGCAGCAGCGGCGAGAAGCCAGGGTGCAGACCGAACATCGCGTCCTTGGCGAGCAGGGCTGTCTTCGGCACACCGATGCGAGGTCGCAGGGTGGACAGCGCCGACTCGCCGTGCGGCACGACGAGGCTGAGGCCGTCCGCGCCTCCGCGCAGGCTGAGTACGACCAGCACGTTCCGGTCACCGGTCGCACCGAAGGCAACCTGCCGGTGGACGTCACCGAGGACGCTGGTGAACACCCCGGCGCCGGCGGCGCCGGCGAAGCCGCCGAGCACCCGCCGCCGCGAGACGGTGAAGTCGGGGCAGCCGCAGTCGGTCGGGGCAGCAGGCACGGTCAGTGTGGCGGGGCTCTGGGCAGTCATCGAAGTCGTCCGTTCAGCGGGTCATGTGTTCGGGGCTGTCTAGGACGGTGCCGAGCAGCGGCCTCATCCGCCAGCTCGGCAGGTCGCCGGGGGTGCGCACCTGATAGCTCAGGCTCAGCTCGAGCCGGGCGGACACCGCGTCGAGCAGGGCGACGCTCGCGGGACGTGCGACCAGCCGGCGAGAGATCGAGTCGACGACTTGGCCGAGCGTGGCCGGCAGTCGGGGCAGCCAGGAGGCGTCGCTGCGGTAGGTCACGTCGCGGGAGGGGTAGTTGCCACCGGCGAGGTTGTTGTGGATGTCGAAGGCGTTGAGCACCCGCGTCACACCGGCCCAGGCCTCACCGGCGTCGGGGAAGCCGTCGGGGCGCCCCCAGTCGAAGGGCCGCTGTCCCATCGACGCCACCTGTCCCAACATCGCGTTGGCAAAGCTGGCGTCCGCCGTGGGCGCCTGCGGTCGTACGCCGAGCACCCGGCAGGTGGCAATGGCGTCCTCGACGGGGGTGCGCACCTTGGCCCCGGCCGATGCCAGGAACTCCGGGTGTCGTACGAGTGCGCGCAGCGTCGTCGCGATGTCAGTGCCCGAGGCCGTGAAGACGCGGGCCAGGTCGCTGACGAGCCCCACCGAAGGAGCGTCGGACACGAATCGGGTGGCGAGCCGCTGTGCGACCCGGCGCGCCGTGGCGGGATGGTTCGCGAGGTAGCGCACGTACCGGATCGCGACGTCCCTGCCGTCCGCCTTGGCGTTGGCGTCGGAGAAGCCCAGGACCGTGACCTGGCCCCGCCAGTGGTCAGCCGGGGAGTACGCCGCCTCGTACGTGCCGAAGACGTCGACCAACCAGCCGGTGAGGATCAGCGCGGAGTCGTGCACCTCCGCCTCGGAGTAGCCGCCGACCCCCACGGTGTGCAGCTCGAGCAGCTCTCGGCCGAGGTTCTCGTTGGGGGTCCTGGCCGTGGACCGGGCGTTGTCGAGGTAGCAGCCCATCGCCGGGTGGAGGACGCAGGCGACCAGCATCTCGTCGAAGCGGCCAAGAGCGTGCGCACGCACGACCGCGTCGTAGCGCGGACGCCAAGGCCAGGACTTCGTCTCCGGGCTCGGCACGTGCAGCAGGTTCGACCAGAACTCCGTCATGACCTCGTGCACTTGCCGCTTGCTGATCAGGCGCCGCATCAACGTCCAGCGCGCGAAGTCGGCCGAAATCTCCCACCCCTGCGGTCCGCCCGCCTTGTCGGCAGCTTCCATCGCTCCCGGGTCACCCCAGACGCGGGGGAACCATCCGGCCACCTGGGCAGCGGCGGCGTCGTCGATCTGGTCGGGTTGCAGCTGCTGCTCGAACCAGGCGAGGGGGTCGCCGGCGGTGCGAGACTGAGCGGCGAGGGCGGGGGAGATGCCGTAGGAGAACCGGTTGAGCAGGTGACGCTCGGTCTCAGGTGGTGTACGCACAGTCATTAGTGTTCCGGTGCTACCGGAGAAGATGACCCGATCCGGACGTAATCGGTCCGCTCGTCGGCCAGACTCGGCCGTTCGGACGACCGGTCGGGACTTCTGCGGGGAGCCTAAGCTCCCCAAGGCCTCGCCGGAGACGACGGGTTGTCGGGAAAGCGATCGGTGGGACCCACCGTCGCCTTACCCTCGTGGATCAGCCGGGCACAGGTTGTGTCCGACCGACGAGGATACGGGGGCCAGGTGACCGCACCGCCGCTGCACCAGCCGCTCTGGAGCCGAGCCTTCGACTACTCCGTCGTGTGCGTCGGACTGGTGTGGGCGCTCGCGGCGACCGGTCTCGCCCTGACGTCCGGGGACCAGCTGCCTTGGGGGATGTGGCTGGCAGCGCCGGTGATCGCGCTGATCCTCGAGTTCCCGATGACCTTGTTCGGTCGGACCGCGTCGGTGCAGATCGCCTTCGACTCCTGCGTTGTCGCCTTCCTGGGCACCCTGCTCGACGCGTCGTCGGCGATGATGATCTGGTCCACCGGAATCTTCATCTCGCTGCTCGTCTCACGTGCCCGGTGGTCGGCCCGAGTCTTCAACTTCGGCGTGGGCCTCGTCGCCGGCGGGACGGGGCTGTGGGTCCTCACCCTGGCGCGCGGGCCGGCGCAGGAGACCTCACCACACGAGCTCGCGGCCGTCGCGACCGGCTGCGGCGTGGTGTTCCTCGTCGACTACCTGCTCTCCGAGATCTCCGTGGCGCTCGAGGAGGGGCTGCAGGTCGAGACCCAGCTGTTCTCCGCCGACATGGCGACAGCCCTGACCGGGGTGGTGACGGTTGCCTCGGTCGGCTACCTCGGCGCGGTCGTCCGGCGGGAGCTACCGGTGTGGTGCATCGGGTTGCTGATCGTTCCCGTGGCAGCGCTGTTGGCCGCCGCCTTCGCCCGTGACATGGGCATGGAGGCCAACCGCCGCATCCGGGTGCTCTTCTCGGCCGCAACCAAGATCCAGGCGATCGAGACCCGTGAGGGCGTCCTGGACGAGCTCGGCGCCGCCTTGCACGAGATGGCTCGGGGCTCCTCCGACGTGGCGTTGCGCGACACCCCGCCTCTTGCGAGCGAGATCGGTGCGGCGTTCGACGACGACGGAACCCGGCGCTGGTTGATCACCTCCGGTTTGTGGCGGGTGCATCCGAACCGGACGATGGACGGCCAGCACCTCGCCTCCCTGGCGCGGATCGGCGCCGATGCCCTCACCAGCTTGCGCATGCGCGACACCGTCACCCGGTTGGCCGAGTACGACCCGTTGACCGGGCTGTGCAACCGCTCGGTGTTCCAGCGTCGCGTCGCCGAGGCGCTCATCCGCTGCCGCACCAGTACCGACGGGGTCGCGGTGCTCTTTTGTGACCTCGACGGTTTCAAGACCGTCAACGACTGGTTCGGACACGCCGCGGGTGACGAGCTGCTCGTCGAGGTCGCCCGGTCCCTCGAGCAGACGCTCGGACCGGACGCCTTGGTCGCCAGGCTGGGCGGGGACGAGTTCGCCGTGCTCGTCGAGGGCGTGGTGTCCGGCACCGACCTGTCCAGCCGGAGCGCCTCGGTGCTCACCGCGGTGGAGCGTCGCTTCGAGTCCAGCGGCCGCTTTGCCACGGTCACCGCAAGTGTCGGCTGGGCACAGTCCGACGGCCGGCACAGCGCCGAGCAGCTCGTCCGCAACGCCGACATCGCGATGTACGAGGCCAAGTTCGCCGGCAAGAACCGGGCAGAGGAGTACCACCCGGCCACCGGTCGGGCCCTCGTACGCTCGCTGGAGCTGGCGGAGGCGCTGGGCCGGGCGGTGGACTCCCGGGCCATCACCGTCGCCTACCAACCGGTGGTCAGCGCCGCGACCGGCCAGATCATGGGGGTCGAGGCGCTGGCCCGGTGGGAGCACCAAGGACGGGTTGTGCCACCCGACATCTTCATCCCGCTCGCCGAGGAGCGGGGGCTGATCGAGCCGCTCGGGGAGCTGGTGCTGGACATCGTCGCCGCCGATGCGGCACGACTCCAGGCGGCGGCACAGTGGCCGCTGTCGCTCGGCGTCAACGTGTCCGCCCTGCAGCTGCACTCAGCGGCCTTCGTGTCCGCGGTGCGCCGGACGCGCGCCGCCATGGGATCCGTCGCGCTGGTCCTTGAGCTCACCGAGCGGCAAGTGGTCGGCGACGACGTCGCCGTCGGTCGTGCCCTGGCGACCCTGCAGTCCGACGGCGTCCGGCTGGCGCTGGACGACTTCGGCGTCGGCTTCTCCTCGATCGGCTACCTGCAGAAGCTGGCGGTGCAGGTGCTGAAGATAGACCGGCAGTTCTTGGTCGACGTCGACACCGACCCGCGCGGGATGCGCTTGTTGCTGTCGATGATCGACTTGGGTCGGGCCATGGGTCTCGACGTGGTTCTCGAAGGGCTCGAGCGGGGGGCCCAGCTCGACGCCCTCGAACCTCACCTCGATGGCTTCGCCGAGCACATCTACCTGCAGGGCTACCTGTTCGGCGGCCCCCTCGGGCTGAACGACATCGTCAAACGCATCGCACACTCCCAGGCGGCAGCCAGCGCCATGACCGTCTGAGCCGCCGTCTGAGCCGTCTGAGCCATAAGCCGCCAGGGCATGGCCGCCGGAGCATTGATGGGGTCTGTCAGACTGGCGGGGGTCGCAGACCGCGCCCCTGTTGTCGCGGAGGACTCGTTGCGCAAGGTCGGCAGGAACATCCTCGGGTGGGCGCTGCTCGTGCTCGGGGTCGCGGCCCTCGCCCTGCCCGGCCCCGGCCTGCTCATGCTCCTGGCCGGCCTCGTCGTGCTCTCCCAGGAGTACGACTGGGCGGAGCGCCGGGTCGAACCGGTCAAGCGGCACGCCTTCGCGACGGCGGCGGCAGGGGTGCAGACGATCCCGCGGATCGCCCTGAGCGCAGCGGCCGCGCTGATCATGGTCGCCGTCGGTGTCGTCTGGTGGCTGGACCCGCCGATCCCCGAGTTCTGGGTTTTCGGGCCGGAGCTGCCGTTCGGAGGCGGGTCCACCGGTGCCAGCATCCTCGTGTCCGCGGCAGTGGCTCTTGGACTGCTCGGCTGGAGCATCAGGCGGTTCCGTACCTCGACGCCGGAGGCGGCCCGGCAGGAGGCAGCCGCAGGGGTCCGGCGCCCGGACTGAACCGGATGCCGGCGCCGCGTCGCCGCGCGCCGGTTCGCGTGGGGACCGCTAACGGCCTACGGTCGGCGGATGAAGATCATCCTCATCATCATCGTCATCGCCGTGCTGGCCTACCTCGCCGTGATGTTCATGCGCAAGCGCTGAGCGGTTCTGCGAAACTCCACGCCGCGCGCGGGCGCAGCCGGTCCCTCAGGACGAGACGTACCAGCCGGCCGGTTTCGCCAGGTCCACGCCGGCCTGCGGGCCCCACGACCCCCGCTCGTAGCGCTGGACCTGCGGTGGGGCGTCCAGCACCGGCTGGCAGACCTCCCACAGCCGCTCCACCTCGTCGCTGCGGGTGAACAGCGTCTGGTCCCCGCGCATGACGTCGAGCAGCAACCGCTCGTACGCCTCGAGCGGGTCGTCGTCGGCGAACGCCTCCGCAAAGTCCAGTCGCAGCGTCGCCTCAGCCAGCCGCATCGACGGGCCGGGGCGCTTGGCCCGCACCTCGACCGCGACCCGCGCGTCGTCGGTGAGCTCGAGCACCAGCTGGTTGGGCCGTTCGGGTACGTCGCCGGGGAACATCAGCAGCGGCGGGGTGCGGAAGGTGAGGGTGATCGTGCGCCGCGACTGCGCGAGCGCCTTGCCGGTGCGCAGGTAGAACGGCACCCCCGACCAGCGCCAGTTGTCGACCCACACCTCGACCGCCACGAACGTCTCGACGTCTGACTCGTCGTCGACGGTGTCCTCGTCGCGGTAGCCCTCGTACTGGCCGAAGACGACCGATTCTGGGGTGAGCGGGCGCATGGCGGAGAAGACCTTGGCCTTTTCGTCTCGCAGCTGCGCGGCACCGAGGTGGACCGGTGGCTCGAGGGCGATGAAGCCCAGCAGCTGGCACAGGTGCGTGGTGATCATGTCGCGGAACGCGCCCGTGGACTCGTAGAAATTGCCCCGGCCCTCGATCGTGAGCTCCTCGGGGACGTCGATCTGCACCGAGGCGATGTGGGCGGCGTTCCAGGCCGGTTCGAACAATCCGTTGGCGAAACGCAGCGCCAGGATGTTCTGCACCGACTCCTTGCCGAGGAAGTGGTCGATCCGAAACACCTGGTCCTCGCCGACGACCTCCTTGAGGACGGCGTCGAGCTCGCACGCGGAGGACAAATCGGTCCCAAAGGGCTTCTCGACCACGAGCCGGGCCCGCTCCGCGAGGTTCTCGCGCCCGAGCATGCCGATCATCGCCCGCATCGCCGTCGGCGGCACCGAGAGGTAGAGCAGGCGGTGTACCTCGTCGTGATCACGGTGGAGTCGCTCCTCGGCCCGGCGTACCTCCTGGGCGAGCTGGGACCCGTCCTCGGCGTCGGAGGCACAAAAACTGAGCCGGCCGACGAGGTCGTCGGCTACCGCGTCGTCGAGGTCGTCGACGCTCTTGACCAGCCCCTCGCGCACCTGTCGGCGGAACTCCTCGTCGCTGCCGGGGGAGTGCCGTCCCGAGCCGATGACGAGGTACTCCTCCGGCAGCCGGTCCGCCTGCGCGAGCCGGTACAGGCCGGGGAACAGCTTGCGCTTGGCGAGGTCGCCGGTGGCGCCGAAGAGGACGAGGACGTGGGGGCCGGGGCGGTCGAGGGTCACCGGTCCATCCTGCTCCCGGTACGCCCGGTGCGCCTACACGACCTCGCGCGTCTCGCCGTCGATGACAAGCGCCTGGCCGTCGCGCAGGGCCACGTGGGCGACGCCGTCGCGTCGGCGACGATGGCGACCCGGCCGGGGCCGGTGATCAGGTCGAGCAGGCGGTCAGTGCGCTGGACGAGCCGGAACGACGAGAGGTACAACCGCATGCACCCATCCTGGTGCAGTCTGCGTGTGCTCTCACAGTCGTAGGTGGACGGTGTTGCGGCGTGGTCGTCGGTCGGGGTCGTCGTGGGCGGGTGGGATGAACACCGGCCGCCCGCCGGGCACTGCCTGGATCGACCAGCCGTCGGTGTGCTCGTCGGCATGGATCTGTCGGTGGTGGTGACCGCAGAGCAGCACGCCGTTGTCGAGGCTGGTCGGGCCGCCGTCTGCCCAGTGGATGATGTGGGTCACGACCAGCACACTCAGCCACCAGCCGGGCCTGCACCGCGCTCACCCGCGACACCAGCACGTCGGTGGCCTTGACCAGCCCAACCAGCTCGGCATCCGAAGCCGACCAGGCCACGCTGGCCGCCTTCCCCAGCGCGTCGACCGCCGTCCCCACCCGCGCACACGCCACCGCCGCCGGATGCGCGGTCAGCGTGTCGGTCGGTGTGCTCATGTCCGTGACGGTACGGGTGCCCACCGACAGAACTAGCTGACCGAAAGAGCCTGTGCACAACTATTTCTCGAACGTGCATCCGATCAGCCCAGCGAAACGGCAAGAGTGCACAGAATCCCGGAGCCCAGTCCCTGGCCGATCACAGCTCCGATGGCTTCAGCTGATGGGCCAGCAACTGCCGCGATCGTCTCGAGGCACTCGGGCAGGCTGCCAAAGCCGTCTACCTCAGCGGCTGCGCATGCCCGAGGAGAAGCTGGCGGCGCCGGCCGACGACGACGTGGAGTATGCGGTGGAGGAGCCGCCCGAGGACCGGCTCGGACGCCCGCGGCGCGAACCGCCACTCCTGCCGGCGGACTGCGCCCGCCCACGGCCCGAAGCAGAGCCTCCGCCAGGACGTCGGTTCGTGGGGCGGCCACGCCCCGAGCCCTCGGTCGCCGCAGCGACGGGCAGCCCGGAATAGGCGGGGTCGACGTACGACCTCTGACCAGGCGCCAGCGCGCTCAGTACCGCGTGGCCAGGCGCTGCCTTGGTGGTCGTGGCGTGCACGCCTGCCTTGCGGGTCAGGTCGCGCACGTCGCGTACCTGGTCGTCGGTCATCAGCGTCACGACCGTGCCCGACTCGTCGGCGCGTGCGGTGCGCCCCGAGCGGTGGAGGTACGCCTTGTGCTCGACCGGCGGCTCGGAGTGGACCACGAGCGTGATGTTGTCGACGTGGATTCCGCGAGCGGCGATGTCGGTGGCGACCATCGTGCGGGCGGTGCCGTCGGAGAAGGCAGCGAGGTTGCGGGTACGCGCGTTCTGGGCCAGGTTGCCGTGCAGCTCCACCGCGGGCACCCCGCCGGCGTTGAGCTGCTTGGCCAGCCGCTTGGCACCGTGCTTGGTGCGGGTGAAGACCAGCGTGCGCCCCGGAGCGGCGACGAGCTCGATGAGCACCGGCAGCCGGTCCGCCGCCTTCACGTGCAGGACGTGGTGGCTCATCGTCGACACCGGCGACTGCACCGAGTCGACCGAGTGGGTGACCGGGTTGCGCAGGAACCGCTTGACGATCACGTCGACGTCCCGGTCGAGCGTGGCCGAGAACAGCATGCGCTGCCCAACCCTGGGTGTGGCGTCCATCAGCCGGCGTACGGTCGGCAGGAAACCGAGGTCGGCCATGTGGTCGGCCTCGTCCAGCACGGTGATCTCGACCGAGCCGAGGTCTGCGTGCCCCTGGTTCATCAGGTCGGCGAGCCGGCCGGGGCACGCGACGACGACGTCGACTCCCCGGTGCAGTGCGTCGACCTGCTTGCCCTGCTTGACGCCGCCGAACACGGTGACGACGCGCAGTCCGACGCTCGTTGCGAGCGGTTCGAGGTTGGCGGCGATCTGGGTAGCGAGCTCGCGGGTGGGTGCCAGCACGAGCGCCCGTGGCCGACGCGGACTGCGCTTCGTGCCGGACGCGGCCAGCCGGGCCACCATCGGGATCGTGAAGGCGTACGTCTTGCCCGAGCCAGTGCGCCCGCGGCCGAGCACGTCACGGCCGGCGAGCGAGTCGGGCAGCGTGGCGGTCTGGATGGGAAACGGCGCGGTGATGCCGAGGCCGGTGAGGGTCTCGACCAGGGGAAGGGGGACGCCGAGGTCGGCGAACGTGGGCAGGGTCGTGCGTGGGCCGGTTTCGGCCATGAGGTTGCTCCGGTGAGTGGCAGGTGGCGCTCTCGCGCCCGGTCTCCGCACCCGGCGCGGACCGGGGGTCCGCGACTCGGGGGGCCGACGTGGGGAAGTTCTAGCACAGGGGAAGCGCAGCACAGGGGAAGCGCAGCACAGCAAGACGTCGATTACAGGCTGTGTCTCCAGTCTAGCGCAGCCACAGCGAAGCCCGGGCCAGTTCAGCGGACGCCGGGCCGACCGGCTCGAAGGACTCAGCTCCCCGAGCGGGACTCAGCTTCGAAGATACGACGCACCGTTGACGTCGACGATGGTGCCGCTGCTGAAGCGCGCATGCGGGGAGGCCAGCCAGACCACCGCGGCAGCCACCTCGTCGGCCTTCGCGACGCGACCGAACGGCGACTGCGCGCGCACGGCGTCGCCGTCCGGCCCGTCGAGCACCCGACCGGCCATCGCGGTCTCGACGAACCCGGGGGCCACGGTGGCGACGCTGATGCCGTGCGGTGCTAGGGCCAGTGCCATCGACTGGCCGAAGGCGTTTAGTCCGGCCTTGGACGCGGCGTAGGCCGGACAGTCCGGTTCCCCGCGGAACGCGCCGCGGCTCGACACGTTGACGATGGCCCCCCCACCAGCGGCGCGCAGGTGGGGTACGGCGCAGAACGTGGCGTTGGCAGCGCCGACCAGGTTGACCCCGAGGGTCTGCGCCCAGGCGGCCTGCCACGCATCGTACGAGGTCGCCGTCGGAGGGTGGGCCAGGAACACCCCGGCGTTGTTGACCAGGACGTCCAGGCCGCCGAGATCGTCGGCCGCACGGTCGACGGCGGCCCGTACGGCGAGCGCGTCGGTCAGGTCGGCCTGCACCCCGGCATGCCCGGTGCCGGCAAGCGAGTCGAGCGTGCGCCTGCCTTCCAGCGCCGAGCTGCCGTAGTGCACCGCGACCCGGTCGCCCTGCGCGGCGAACGCCTGCGCGACTGCGCGGCCGATGCCACCCGAGGCACCGGTGACCAGGGCCCTCACGCGAGCGATCCCTGCGGGTGAGCGTACGGCCGGCTCAGAAGTCGAAGCCGCCGAAGTCGAACCCGCCGCCGAAGTCGGCCGAACCGCTGCCCCAGTCCCCACCGCCGTCGAAGCCGCCGCCGTCCCCGCCGCCGAAGTCGCCGCTTTCACCGCCCGAGCCGTCGGCGAACCCGTCGGCGTACGACCCGTCGAAGCCGCCGCCGAAGCCCCCGAACATCCCGCCCATCATCGTGCCCATGAACAACGCCGGCATGATCCCGAAGCCGCCGAAGTAACCCACGGACATGGGGGCGAACGCGGGGCCTGCCTGGTAGTAGGGCATCCGCTGCGGGCCGACCATCACCTGCCGGGTGGCAGGTTCGGCGCCGGCTCGCACGCGCTCGCTGTCGAGCGCGCACGCCGGGACGTCGCGAGGCGTACCGCCCGGCGGCGTCCACGTGACGTCGGTGACCGACTGCCCGTGCCGGGGGTCGAAGAAGCATGCCGGGCGCCGGGCCGGCAGGGGTTGCCCGGCCACCCGGGCCCGTACACAAGCGATCGCGTATCGCCCGTCGTCGAGGATCTCCACGACGTGCCGCGAGTCCTCGGGTACTCGGATCTGCTCGGCGGAGTTCTTCGACGCCTCGTACGCGTCAAGGGCACGCTGGTAGTCGGCCCGCGCCCCTTCGTCGAGTTCCGAGCCGGCGACGTCGGTGTCGAGCCGCTGCAGTTCCTCACCGAGCACGGTGATGTCCTCGTCGAGGGTGCGGCGCACGGCGTCCATCGATTCGGTGTCCACACTGCTCGAGCTGCCCAGGCCGCCCCGGCTACTGCCGGTTCTGCCCGCCGTGAGTGCCCGCCGCTGACTGTTACGGATGATCAGCATGACGCCGACGATGATGATGGCGATGAGCAGGAACGACATGCTCCCAGTGTGCCACTCGGCGCCGGCGGCGCACGGTATTCGCCTCGTCCAGCCCGCCGTCGGGCGTCCACCGCGGTCGCCGACCATGGGGCCGACTCGCGCAGACGTCGTCCGTACAGAACCGAGTCGTCGTCGGTCCCCGACCCGAGCACGTCTCACCCGGTGCGCCGGTACAGCCGGCCCCGAATGCGGTGGCGGACTCGGGTGTTTCGTCGTACCCCGGCGCGGTGAACGCCGCGGCACAGACGCCGACGAGGTCCTCCGTGCGAGTCGCAGCCTCGGGCCCGGTGAGTGTCAGGATCTCCAACACCAAACCAGCGTCACAGAGCCGGTGGAACGCGACAACCGTGGAAGACCCGCCAGAGGAGCCTGCATGAGCGATGTCGTACGACTGCTGCTGCTGGCCGACACCCACGTGCCCAAACGGGCTCGGGAGCTGCGCCCGCAGCTGTGGGCGGCGATCGAGGCGGCCGACCTCGTCGTGCACGCGGGGGACTGGGTCGAGCCGGGCCTGCTGGATGCGCTGGAGGACCGGGCGAGCCGGGTCTTGGGCGTCTTCGGCAACAACGATGGCGCCGAGCTGCGCCGGCGGCTGCCGGAGGTGACCCAGGTCGAGCTCGCCGGCGTACGCCTGGCCGTCGTGCACGAGACCGGGCCGGCCAGAGGCCGCGAGGAACGGTGCGCCGAGGAGTACCCGGACACCGACGTGCTCGTCTTCGGCCACAGCCACATCCCCTGGGACACCACGGCCGCCACCGGGCTGCGACTGCTCAACCCGGGCTCACCCACCGACCGTCGCCGGCAGCCGTGGTGCACCTACCTCACCGCGACCGCAGCTGGCGGTGAGCTGCGCGACGTGGTGCTGCACCGGCTCCCGCGCCGCGACAAGACGGTGTTGACTGGGACCCATGCCGGTCACAGGTGAGTACGCGCCTAGCCCATCGCAGGGGGTCCGCGAGCAGGTCGAGCTGTACGAGAGCTCGGGCGGTAGGCAGGGCACCACGATGCGAGGCATGCCGGTGGTGGTCCTCACCAGCCGCGGCGCCCAGTCAGGCAAGGTGCGCAAGACCCCGCTGATGCGAGTCGAGCACGACGGCCGATACGCCGTGGTGGCCTCGAAGGGCGGTGCCCCCGAGCATCCGGTCTGGTACCGCAATCTGGTGGCCGACCCGCACGTCGAGCTGCAGGACGGGCCGGTGCGGCAAGACATGGTGGCCCGCGAGCTCACCGGCGACGAGCTGGCCCAGTGGTGGGACCGGGCCGTCGCGGCCTTCCCCGACTACGCCGACTACCAGGCCAACACCGAACGGCAGATCCCGGTGTTCGTGCTCGAGCCGGTCGGCGGGTGACGCCACGTCGTGCGGCGCGGTGCGGCTCGTACCCCGCCTCGTTCTGACGGATCTTTCGACATTCGTGCTGCCGGGGCGACCCGAATGTCGAAAGATCCGTATCCAGCGCGGCTGAGCCCCCCAACGAGGACCGGCGACCGGCGTCGTCGGGCGCTCAGCGGCGCTGAGCGAGCACCTCAGCCCTTGACGACCACGTGCTCGTTGGGGACGCAGTGCGTCATCGTCAGTCCCTCGACGTCTCGGGGACCGTTCTTGCCGAGGTTCGCCGCTCGCGCGAGCTCCGCCTCCGTCAGCGTCTGGCTGGCCAGCGGTTCGAGGTGCCGGACGTCGTCGGGGTTGATCCCGAGCCCCTCACCGACGCGCAGCCCGAGCTCGTCCTCGCACATCAACAAGTGCCAGACCATGCGCTCGGCGATGTGCTGGTCGCACTGCGACAGGGCGTCGACCAGGTTGTCGACCAGGTCGTCTCTCTCCCACTGCTCGGAGAGCAGGTAGCGCTCCCCGGCCTGCACGTAGTCGTTGGTGCGGGGGATCCGCTTGCGGGTCAGCCGGCCCACGATCTCGGGGCCCTGATCGTCATGGGTCGGGTAGGTCCCCTCGCGCAGCCCGCCGATCGTGGACGGCTCGTAGTTGACGTGCGGGTTCTGCCCCGGCCCGAGGTCCACCGCGTACGCCATCTGGCCGTCGCGCTGGTTGGTCGCAACCTTGGCGCCCTTGGCCTGGTTGACCGGCAGCTGTAGGTAGTTCGGGCCCACCCGGTGCCGCTGGGTGTCGGAGTAGGAGAACGTTCGACCCACCAGCATCTTGTCGTCGGAGAAGTCCAGGCCGTCGACCAGCACGCCGGTGCCGAACGCGATCTGCTCGCTCTCGGCGAAGAAGTTCTCCGGCATCCGGTTGAGCGTCATCGTGCCGATCTTGCGGAGCGGGAAGTCGTTCTCCGGCCACACCTTGGTGTCGTCAAGGGGGTCGAAGTCGAGCTCGGGGTGGTCATGGTCGTCCATCAGTTGCACGTGCAGGTCCCAGGAAGGGTGGTCGCCGGCCTCGATCGCGGCGTACAGGTCCTTGGTGTGTGGGCCGAGCTCGCCCGCCTGCACGCTGGCGGCGTCGGCGGCGGTCCAGGACTTGACGCCCTGCTTGGGCAGCCAGTGGTACTTCACGAGCTTGGTCTCGCCCTGCTCGTTGACCCACTTGTAGGTGTTGACGCCGAAGCCCTGCATGGTGCGATAGGTCGCCGGCAGCCCGCGCGGGCTGAACACCAACGTGATCATGTGCAGGGCCTCCGGCGTCTGGCTGATGAAGTCGAAGACGCGGTTGGCGACCTGCCGGTCGAACGTCACCGGGTCGGGTTTTTGGGAATGGATGAAGTCGGGGAACTTGACCGCGTCGCGGATGAAGAAGACGCCCAGGTTGTTGCCGACGAGGTCCCAGTTGCCATCCTCGGTGTAGAACTTCACCGCGAAGCCGCGGGGGTCACGGGCCGCCTCGGAGGAGTCGCGGCCGCCGGCGACGGTGGAGAACCGGATCGCCAGCTCGGTGCGCTTGCCCTTCTCGGAGAACACCTTGGCGCGGGTGTACGTCGCGATGGGCTCGTCGCCGACGGTTCCATCGGCCTCGAAGTAACCGAACGCGGTGATGCCGCGGGCATGCACGACCCGCTCGGGGATGCGTTCGCGGTCGAAGTGGCTGATCTTCTCCAGGAACTGGTAGTTCTCCAGCGTTGCCGGGCCCCGAGCGCCGACGGTGCGCTGGTTCTGGTTGTCATAGACAGGGTGGCCCTGCCGGTTGGTGAGCACGGCACGGTCATCGCCAGGCTCGGACGGCTTGCTCGCTACGTCGGTCATCGGATCGCTCCTCGCGGGTCGGTGGAGGCTGTTTCGCAGGCTGCGCCGTGGGGACTCCCAGGATGACACCTCTGCCTGACGCCGGCTGGCTGGGTCGGCTGGCGGGGTCGGCTGGCGGGGTCGGCTGGCGGGGTTCGCTGGCGGGGTCGGTCCACCCGGCTCGACACCGGTGGGGCCGCTCTGCGTTGACCGGGCCGATGTGTCGTGACCCCCGGGACCGGGTACACAGGGCCCATGTCGTCCGACTCTTCCTTCGTCGCGGGCCGTTACCGGCTCGAGTCCGTGCTCGGGCAAGGGGGCATGGGCACGGTGTGGACCGGCCGCGACGAGCTCCTCGGTCGCCAGGTGGCGATCAAGGAGGTGCGCATCCCGCCGGGCCTGTCCGAGCACGACCGAGACGTCCTGCACCGGCGGATGATGCGCGAGGCACGACTCACCGCCCGGCTCAACGACACCCGGATCATCACCGTCTACGACGTGGTCCTGCACGACGGCCGGCCCTTCATCGTGATGGAGCACGTAGCATCGCGCAGCCTCGACCAGGAGCTGGACCAGTCGGGGCCGTTGCCGCCGCCACGAGTGGCCACGATCGGCCTCGAGCTGCTGGCGGCGCTGGACCTGGCCCACGCCGAGGGGATCGTGCACCGCGACGTCAAGCCGAGCAACGTGCTGCTCGCCGCCGACGGGCGCGTCGTTCTCACCGACTTCGGTATCGCCACCACCGAGAGCGACGCGGCGCTGACGTCGACCGGCCTGCTGGTCGGATCACCGACGTACATGTCCCCGGAGCGGTTGCGCGGCGAGGAGGTGGGGCCCGCGGCCGACCTGTGGTCGCTGGGAGCCACCCTCTACGCCGCCTCGGAGGGCCACCCACCGTTCCGTTCCAACACGACGATGGGCACGATCACAGCTGTCCTCACCGACGACGTAGCGCCACCGACGACGCAGGGAGCGCTGAGCGACGCCCTGCTCGGGATGCTGCGCAAGGAGTCGGGACAGCGGCTGGCCAGCGCGCAGGTGCGTGCGCTGCTGAAGCGGGCGGCCGCCGAGCCAGGCGGTGCGACCACCACCATGCCAGCGCCCACGGTCCCAGCGCCGGCACCGGTGATGGCACCGGCGGTCGGACCGGGGTACGTGTGGGCAACCGAGGAGGACCCTCCGGCGATCGATCCCGAGCCCGACCAGGCCCGACCCAGCGGCCGGTCGCGGCCGGTGCTGCTGCTCGTCGCGCTGGCGGTGGTCGCGGTCATCGTCGGCGGAATCGTCGGCGTGATCCTCGCGGGGTCCGACGACAGCACCGGATCTGCTGCCGACGGACCGACCACCCCCGCCTCGGAGGGCACGGGGAGCGGCAAGGACACCTCGGAGCCCCCCACGACGACGCCGAGCAGCCCGCCCACGTCGGACCCGACCCCGTCGGACCCGACGACGACCCCCACCGACGAGCCGACCGACAACAAGACCGACGTCCCCGCGGGGTACAAGCTGCGCACGGACCCCCTCGGTTTCCAGGTCGCGATCCCGAAGGGCTGGGAGCGGCGGGTCAACAGTGCGAGCGCCATCGACTTCGTCTCCCCCGAGGGGACCTCGTTCCTGCGCATCGACCAGGTCTCCGAGGCGGGCGTCGACGCCACGCAGGCCTGGCTCGACGCCGAGCCGTCCGTACGGGAGCGTCTGTCGGGCTACCAGCGGATCAGGATCGGGCCGGTCGACTACCGCTGGCCGGCCGCGGACTGGGAGTTCACCTTCGAAGGCTCCGGCGGCACCATCCACGTCCTCGACCGCGGGTTCATCACCGACCCGCGTGGGTTCGCGGTCTACATGTCCGCGCCCGACACGATCTGGGAGAGCGAAGCCCTGCCGGTCTTCGAGGCGGCGGCGGACACCTTCGAGCCGATCGACTGAAGCGGATGAGGGCCCGGCGGCCGGTCAGGCCCCTTCACCGTTGCGCTCCTGCATCATGAACAGGTGGTAGAGCAAGATCAGCTGGGTGAGCGCCAACGGCTCGCTCCGCTCGCCAGCAGTGATCTCCCCGATGTGCTCGGGCGGACCCGATGTGGTGTCCAGCTCTGCCCAGATGGCCTTCTCCAGTTGCCTGGCCTCCTCAGCGGATGCATGCCCGTGCACGTGCAGGCAGTCGGTGGGGGTGCCGTCCTTGTCACGCATGACCTTCAGATGCATGGCCGTACGCCGGTCGTCGGTGAGCACGTTGCTCAGCGCCGGGTGCTGGATGGTCGGCCGTAGCATCAGCTCCGCCGACAGCGGCGTCCCGGGCGGATCCTGCCGGCCCGGGATGGGGGCGAACCGCACCACGATGTCGGCGAACCGGCGCTGGGGCCGGATGAACTCCTCGGACTCGGGCTCCCGCTTCGCCAGGTCGGCGAGCACCTGCTCCTCGGTGTAGCCGCGGCTGGTGCAGTCACGCTTGATCTTCCACTCGCGGCGGATCTCCTCCGGCGGATCGAGGAAGACGGTCACGTCGAAGCAGGCGCGGGTCAGCTTGGTCGACAGCGGGTGGAGACCCTCGATGATGACGAACTCCTTGGGCTCCACGTACTCCGGACGCGTGAAGGTGCCGGTGGCGTGGTCGTAGACCGGTTTGAGAATGGGTCGCCCGAGGGCCAGCAGCTGCAGATGCTGCTCCATGATGTCGATGTAGTTGCAGTCCGGGTGCAGCGGCGTGAACGGAAGCGTCTTGCGCTCCTGGCGGTCGAACTTGTGGTAGTCGTCGACGCACATGGACAGGCACCGGTCCGCACCGACCGCCTCGGCCAGGCCGTTGGTGAGCGTGGTCTTGCCGGCCGCGGAGTCACCGGCGATGGCGAGCATGACCGGTCGTGACGTGCCGGTCATTTCGGAGCGCGTCATCTTGATGATCTTGTCCATGCTTCAGCACACCGCATCGGCGGGCCGGACGGCTCACCCTCCCGGGTGGACTAGATGGTGACATCGAACGTCAGCGACCTGAGCGGCAACTCGGTGCACCTACCCTGAGGCCATGACGGAGCCGGTGGTCTCGGTGGCCGTCGTCGACGACCACGAGATGGTCCTGCACGGCGTCACGACGATGCTCTCCCACTTCACCGACGACGTCGCGGTCGTCGGTACGGCCACCAACGTCACCGACGCGCTGCGGCTGCTGACCGAGCAGCACCCCGACGTGCTCTTGTGCGACATCCGGCTGGGCAAGGAGAGCGGACTGGATCTGTGTCGCCAGGCCAAGACCGACGACCCACGTCTGCGCGTCGTCTTCCTCACCGTGTACGAGGACGAGCAGTACCTCTACCAGGCCCTGCGGGTCGATGCGTCGGGTTATGTCCTCAAACGCGTCGACGGACCCGAGCTGGTCCAGCACCTGCGTCGGGTGATGGCAGGTGAGGTGGTCATCGACCCGACGCTCGCCGGCCGGTTGGCCCTGTCCGCAGCCAGGCTCAACGCCGGCGAGTTCTGGCCCGGTGCACACCTCGGCCTCACCCAGCGCGAGAGCGAGGTGCTCTCCTTGCTGGTGGCGAACCACTCGAACAAGGGCGTCGCCAGCAAGTTGGTCGTCAGTGAGGACACGGTGAAGACGCACATCCGGGGCCTGTACCGCAAGCTGGGAGTCTCCGATCGCGGGGGCGCCATCGCCGTGGCGCTGCGTGAGGGGCTCTTCAAGTGAGTGAGCTGGCCGGGCTCCAGGATCTGTTGCTGACACCCGCCGAGCTCGACCGCCGTGCGGTCGCCCGGCTCTTCACGACCTCCTTCGACGCGGACGGTTGCATCGTCTACGTGTTGGACCCGACCGGCCGGGACCTGCGGGTCGGTGCCGCCGACCCGCCAGGCGGTGCAGCCGAGGAGGCGTTGCGGATCCCCCTCGGGTACGGGGTGGCGGGGCTGGTCGCGACCAACGGCCAGGCGTTCACTTTCGTCGAGGACGCCCCGCGCAACAGCGTGCACCGGCAGCTGATGGGCCTGGGCCCCGGCGAGACGGTGTCTCGCATGTGCTTCCCGGTGCACGGCCTGGACTCGGTGATCGTCGCCGTGGTGTCGGTGCACCGACGTCGCCGGATCCCCTTCAGCCGGGAAGAGCTCGCCCGGGCGCAGCGCATCGCAGACCTGATCGGCCTCCGGCTGCATGCCCAGGGACTGCTCGGGGCGGCTGAGCAGCACCGGACGCAGCGTGACCTGCTGATCGCGCAGGCGGTGTCGGCCCAGGAGGCGGAGCGCCGCAGGATTGCCGGAGACCTCCACGACGGCGTCACCCAAGCGCTGGTCTCCTTGGCGTTCCACCTGTCGGCGGCCCAGGTGGGCCTCAGCGCGGCCGGTGCAGGAGAGCCGAGCGCGGCTGGTGCGCTCGTCCAGATCCAGGACGCCCGCACGTTGGCGGTGCTGGCCTACGACGAGACGCGTGCCGCGATCCTTGGCTTGCACAGCCTGATCCTCGACGACCTCGGACTGGTGGCGGCGTTGGAGTCGCTGACCCAGACGGTGCCTCAGGTCGAGCTCGAGTTCCGCGGCGAGTCAGCCGACCGGATGCGGGATGTCCCGGACCACTGCGCGGCGGTGTTGTATCGGATCGCTCAGGAGGCGATCAACAACGTGGTCAAGCATGCGGACGCGCAACGAGCGGTGCTGTCCATCCGGCGGGCCGGTGACGTCGTGGTGCTGGCCGTCACCGACGACGGGGTCGGCTTCGACGTGGCGTCGTTCCAGGGACGGGGATCCAGCCAGGCCGGTGACCACTTCGGACTGTCGTCGATCGCGGAGCGGTGCGCGCTGATCGGTGCACGGCTGCGCATCGACTCGGTCGAGAGTCGAGGAACCGCGGTGACCGTCGAGCTGGATCTGGGGCAGGACCGGGCAGCGCTGTGACCGTCGCCGTCATGGACGCCTGGCCGGCCGGGCTCAGCCCGCGGCGTGGTTGCACGGGTGGAATGCCGTGTCACCGACTGCAGTGCGATCGGTGATGTGGGTGAGGAACAGCGCCGCTGATCGGGTGGGGATGTCGGTGGTCGACACGTGCCAGGGTCGGTTGAGTGGGGTCCTGGCCAGCGTGAGGTGCTGCAGTGCACCCGCCGCGAGATCGTGACTGACCGCGTCCGCGTGGACCAGGGTCACACCGAGACCTTCCTTCGCGGCGGCCAGCACAGCGCCGTGAGTGCCCAACGTCAGAGTCGGTGGGCCCACGTCCAGCTCAGTGAGCAGCGCGAGGGTGGTGTCCCTCGTGCCCGATCCGGGACCGCGCAACAGCCAGGTGGCCGTCATGGGATCGAGGCAGCGTCCCGGCGCGCTCACCACGATCAGCTTGTTCGCGCGGCGGGCGCGGGTCACCAGTCCGGAGCCGCGAGGCGGCCGCCCGGCGAGCACGAGGTCGGTCTCGTGGTGCGCCAGCTGCTCGAAGAGATCATCGCGAGGCAGCACCGACAGGTTCAGTGCGACCTCCGGGAAGCGCCGCCGGAAGGCAACCAGCAGCCGCGGCAGCACGAACTCGCTGGCGGTGGCGACGGCACCGATGCGCAGCCGGCCGCGTTCGGCGGTCCGCACCGCCGCCTCGGCCTCGTCGAGCAGCCCGAGGATCCGCCGGCAGTACGTGGCGTACACCCGGCCGGCGTCCGTCACCTTGATGCCGCGACCGCTGCGCACGAACAGCTCGGTGGCGAGGGCCTTCTCGATCTGCGCGACGGCCGACGAGACCGCCGGCTCGGTGACGTGCAGCTGGGCGGCCGCGCCCCGGACGCTGCCCTGCTCGACGACGGTGAGAAAAGTACGCATGCGTCCCCAGGTCACCGACATGCCCCTCATTGTACCCAGACGGATTAGACGTTAGGTTCAGTGTCCGCATCGAACATGTACTTGTCGATCAGGTATGGCGGGTGGGATGCTGGGCCGGAGCAGCGACCCGTTGTCGATGAGGGAGACGTGAGATGTCAGAGGCGCCCGCCAAGGACCGATGGGACCCGGGCGTACAGAGCTACGCCGGCATGGGTTACTGGAACCCCGACTACGAGCCCACGGACACCGACGTCCTGGCCGTCTTCCGGGTCACCCCGCAAGAGGGCGTCGACCCGACCGAAGCAGCCGCCGCGGTAGCGGGTGAGTCGTCCACGGCGACGTGGACGGTCGTGTGGACCGACCGGCTGACCGCCCACTCGCACTACCAGGCGAAGTGCTACCGAGTTGAGGACGTGCCGGGCCGGCCGGGCGAGTACTTCGCCTACGTGGCCTACGACATCGACCTGTTCGAGGAGGGGTCGATCACCAACCTCACCTCCTCGATCATCGGCAACGTCTTCGGGTTCAAGCCGCTCAAGGCGCTGCGACTCGAGGACATGCGAATCCCAGTCGCGTACGTGAAGACGTTCCAGGGCCCCCCGCACGGCATCGTGATGGAGCGGGAGTACCTGAACAAGTACGGCCGCCCGCTCCTCGGCGCCACCGTCAAGCCGAAGCTCGGACTCTCCGCACGCAACTACGGGCGGGTCGTCTACGAGGGTTTGCGCGGGGGTCTGGACTTCACCAAGGACGACGAGAACATCAACTCGCAGCCGTTCATGCGGTGGCGCGACCGCTACCTGTTCGGCATGGAAGGCGTCAACAAGGCGATTGCCGAGACCGGTGAGGTCAAGGGTCACTACTTCAACGTCACGGCCGCAACGGTCGAGGAGATGTACGAGCGGGCGGAGTTCGCGAAGGAGATGGGCAGTGTCGTGGTGATGATGGACCTCACGGTCGGTTACTCCGCCATGCAGTCCATGTCGCACTGGGCTCGCCGCAACGGCGTACTCCTCCACCTGCACCGTGCGGGGCACGGAACGTTCACGCGGCAGAAGACCCACGGGGTCAGTTTTCGGGTGCTCGCGAAGTGGTGCCGCCTGATCGGGGTCGACCACCTACACGCCGGCACGGTCGTCGGCAAGCTCGAGGGGGACCCAGCGACCACCCGCGGTTTCTACGACACGCTGCGCGACGACCACGTCCCCGCCAACCCGGCCAACGGCATCTTCTTCGACCAGGACTGGGCCAGCCTGCCCGGCGTGATGCCGGTGGCATCCGGAGGGATCCACGCCGGCCAGATGCATCAGCTCGTCGACCTGTTCGGTGACGACGCCGTGCTGCAGTTCGGTGGCGGAACCATCGGACACCCCTTGGGGATCGCGGCCGGGGCCGAGGCAAACCGGGTTGCTCTCGAGATCGTGATCAAGGCCCGCAACGAAGGACGTGACGTCCTTCGCGAGGGCGCCGACATCCTCCGCAAGGCCGCCGAGCACTGCAAGCCGCTCGAAGTCGCGCTCGAGACCTGGGGCGACATCACCTTCGACTACACCTCGACGGACGCACCCGACGTGGTGCCGACCCCGAGCGCCTAGGAGGCCACCATGCACCTGCGTCACGGAGCGTTTTCCTACCTGCCCGAGCTCACCGACGACGAGATCGCCGCCCAAGTGCGATACGCCCTGCTGAAGGGCTGGCCGGTGTCCATCGAGTACACCGACGACCCGCACCCGCGCAACGTCTACTGGGAGATGTGGGGCTTGCCCATGTTCGACCTCGACGAGCCCGACGGTGTGGTGGCCGAGATCGCTGCCTGCCGCTCGACCTTCCCCAACCACTATGTCCGGGTCCTGGCCTACGACGCGTCGCTGGGTCGGCAGACGACCGCGCTGCACTTTCTGGTGCAATGGCCAGAGCACGAACCTGGCTTCACCCTCGACCGGATCGAGGGCCCGGACCGGCGTCAGGCCTACACCATCCGCAGCTATGCCACCTCGGCGCCGACAGGAGACCGGTACCAGTCGCCGTGAGCGCCCAGGGCGAGCGACCTGGCGGGTTTGGTTTCTACCGGCCCGGTACGCCGGCGGTCGAAACGGACGCGTCCGAGTCGTCGGCCCAAGCCGCTGAGCCGGACGAGTCCGGCGCCGGCGAAACCGATGGTGGGTCGGTGCTCGCCGACGGCGCGGAGCTGGACCTGTCGGTCGACAAGGCCAGGAAGCAGGTGGACGACACCCTCGCCAGGCTGGACGCCGAGTTGGTGGGGCTGACCCAGGTCAAGCGCCGGGTAAGGGAGATCGCGGCCCTGCTGCTGGTCGACCGGGCCCGCCAGCAGTTCGGGCTCACGTCGTCGCGCCTGACGCTGCACATGAGCTTCACCGGATCTCCGGGCACGGGCAAGACCACGGTGGCGCTGCGGATGGCCGAGATGCTGCATGCGCTGGGCTACATCCGCAAGCCGAGAGTGCACACCGTCACGCGTGACGATCTGGTGGGTCAGTGGATCGGGCACACCGCACCCAAGACGAAGGAAGCGATCGCTCGGGCGGCGGGCGGTGTGCTGTTCATCGACGAGGCGTACTACCTGCACCGCCCGGAGAACGAACGTGACTACGGGCAGGAGGTCATCGAGATCCTGCTGCAGGAGATGGAGAGCGAACGCGCCAGTCTGGTGGCGATCTTCGCCGGCTACCCCGACCGGATGGACTCGTTCTTCTCGGCCAACCCGGGGCTGTCGTCCCGGGTCCCGCACCACATCACCTTCGACGACTACACGCACGACGAGCTCGTGTCGATCGCCGACCTGATGGTCGCCGCGGAGAACTTCCGGTTCGACGACGCCGGGCGCCGGGCGTTCTCGGAGTACCTGGCGCTGCGGATGGAGCAGCCGAGATTCTCCAACGCGCGCAGTGTCCGCAACGCCGTCGAACGCTGTCGGCTGCGCCAGGCCAAGCGACTCGTCGAGCTCGAGCGGCCGTTGACCAAGGACGATCTGATCACGATCACCGACCAGGACGTCTACGGCAGCAGTGTCTTCGAGGCCGAGGACCCTCAGGTCGACGAGGCGGGGACCGACGAGGAGACCGACGGAGGTGCCGACGGGGGAGGTGCCGACGAAGACGGTCCCGGAACCGCTGAGGACTGAGCGGCCAGCGCGCAACTGTCGGCCAGTGCCTGCTGGACTGCCGCGTCGTCAGCATGGTCAGCATGGTCAGCATGGTCAGCGTCGTCGCGCCAGGCCGCGAGCGAGCCGGCCACCAGGGTGCGGGCGAACCCGAACGTGAACCGCGCGGGGTGATCGAGCTCGCGAGCGAGTGACGCGATCGCGGCAAGGTTCGCGCACGCTTGGTCGAGCTGCTGCCGTCCGGACAGGAAGAGGATGCCGGGGACGTCGGCCGGCACGCTCTGCGAGATGACCGCGAGAGTCGCCCTGGCCACGTCCTCCGGCGTTGCCTGTTCGGGGTTGCGGTCTCCGGCCACCACCATGTTGAGGCGCAGCAGTACCGCGCTGGTGTCGATCCCGGAGCGCGCGAGCTGGGCAAACAACTCCTCGAGCGCGTTGCCGGTCACCGCCTGGCTGACCGCGGCGGTGTGGGAGGCGAGATCGGGCATGGCGATCGTCAGCAGCGGCAGGATCTGCTCACCCTGGGCGGCAGCCGCTCCCAACGCGAGTGCCTCGGCGTCGACGTGCGAGGAGCCAGGCGCCACCTGCGTCAGGTCTAGATTGGCCCGCCACTCGACGAAGGTCGCCCCCGCCTCGCGGACGCCGGCGAGCTGGGTGCGTGCCGCGTCGAAGCCGGCCTGCGGTCGGGCGAGGCCGATGTCCATCCGGACGCCGAGCTGGATGTCCCGCGCATGACCCTCCGCCGTGGCCCCCGGGCGGGCCACGGCGGAGAACGTGTCGGCGGTCAGCAGGACACCGGACACCCAGTCCGTGAGTCGGGGCGTGGCGAGGGCCAGGTCGACGTACTGATCCAGGGTGCGGACCGACCGTTGCACACCGCCGGACTCGAGCATCGCGCCGACGTACTCGTCGGCCACCAAGACGCCCTTGCCGGGGGCCAGGAGCGACGCCGCGCTGCGCTGCGTCTGTGCCATGGCTGCACTCCCGCCTGGTGCCGGTGTCCAGGACCGATGTGGACCGATCGAGGTGGCAACGCTAGTGCTGGCCGACGTGGGGCTGCCTCACCCGCAGGGATGGACGGGCAGGTGAGGAACGTTTCGGTGTCCCCCACCTGCCTCGAGTCGGTCTCAGCGAGGCGCGCGCACCGCCGCGGCCGCGTCGACGATGCCGTAGCCGTACGCGGGCGTGTAGACACCGCGCACACCGGTGACCGGCTGCCGGGCCGTACTGAGCAGCGATCGCTCGACCGAGCCGATACCGCGGCCCTGGGCGAACAGCAGCGCTGCTACTCCGGCGACGTGCGGGGTGGCCATCGAGGTGCCGGCGTACGCGTCGTACGCCGAGCTGCCGCAGCCGGCCGAGCCGGTGCCGGTGGGGACCGTCGACCAGATGTCGTCGTCGCAGTTGACGAGCCCGGCGCCACCGGGCGCGGCGACCGCCTTGAGGTCGGTCTTGACCGGTAGCTCGGAGTACCACGCCTTGACCTCGTTGCGGTCGGTCGCGGCGACACAGATCACGTCTCGGGTGAAACCGGGGTCGTTACACAGCGGGGTGCCGGAGTTGCCGGCCGCAGCGACCGTGAGCACGCCCTTGGACCGTGCGTACGCCAGCGCCTTCGCCAGCTTGGTGTCCAGACCGGTGAGGGCGATGGCCTGGGTGCCCGGCAGCCCGCCGAGGCTGAGGTTGATGACGTCGGCGCCGTGGTCGGTGGCCCAGCGCACGCCGCCAGCGATGTTGCCGTAGCTGCCGGAGCCGTTCTCCAGCACCTTGACCGGCATCACGTCTGCGCCCGGCGCAGTGCCGGCGACCCCGATCCCGTTGCCGGTGGCGGCGGCGACGATGCCGGCGACGTGGGTGCCGTGCTCGTCGCCGTTGTTCTGGCCGTCGGGGCCGCGGAAGTCACCGTTGCCGCACGGCGGCACCCTTGTCCCGCACCCGGTGAACGTGGCACCGGCCACCAGTTGGCCCTGCAGATCCGGGTGGGACAGGTCGACTCCGGTGTCGACGACCGCGACCACCGACCCCGTACCGTTGCTCGTCGGCCAGGCCTGCTCGGCGTGGATCTGGTCGAGCCCCCACTGCTTCGAGCGCAGCGGATCGTTGGTGGTCGCCTGGGCGGGCGCGGCGACCAGAGCCGCCGCGGTGGCGAGGCCGGTCACGGCGGTGGCGAGCGTGCGTCGGGTACCGGTGCGCATGCGGAGGGTCCTCTCAGCGGGAACAGCCGTCGTGAACGCTAACGCAGCGCCCGCCGGGAGGTCACGGTCCGGCAACGACGTGACTCCAACGTCCGGGGGGAGGAGCACGAGGTCGACGTACCGTTGGTCTCGTGCAGCCCGTCTCCGCGCAGGTGTTCGAGGGGCTGGTCGCTGATGCGCTCGACGCGCTGCCGCCCGAGCTCACCGCTGGGTTCAGCAACGTCGTCGTCGTGGTGGAGGACGAGAACCCCGACGACCCGGATCTGCTGGGCCTGTACGACGGTGTCGCACTGACCGAGCGGCACGACTACAGCGGCGTCCTGCCGGACCGGATCAGCGTGTACCGCATCCCGTTGTGCCTGCTGGCCGAGGACCTCGACCACCTGGTCGACGAGGTTCGGATCACCGTCGTCCACGAGTTCGCGCACCACCTGGGCATCGGCGACGAGCGGTTGCACGAGCTGGGGTGGGCGTGAGCCGCGCGCGCACACGGCGGGTCGCGCCGCGTCCAGGTCACACGACATGATCGGCTGGCAACCGATGAGTCCTGGGTCGAACGGCGGTCTCAAGGTAGGTGAGCACGACCAGCGGCTCACAACAGCGACGGGAGTCCAGATGAGCGGCGTACGGGTACTGGTCGGCACGCGCAAGGGCGCGTTCGTGCTGACGTCGGACGGCAAGCGTGAGCAGTGGGAGGTCGCCGGCCCGCACTTCGCGGGCTGGGAGACCTACCACGTCACGGGGTCCCCAGTGGACCAGGACCGGCTCTACGCCTCGCAGTCCAGCGGCTGGTTCGGGCAGCTGATCCAGCGCTCCGACGACGGTGGCACCACGTGGTCGCCGGTCGGCAACTCGTTCGAGTACGACGGCGTGCCCGGCACCCACCAGTGGTACGACGGCACGCCTCATCCCTGGGAGTTCGCCCGGGTCTGGCACCTCGAGCCGTCGCTGACCGACCCGGACACCGTCTACGCCGGGGTGGAGGACGCCGCCTTGTTCCGCTCCGTCGACGGCGGGCAGGAGTGGCAGGAGCTGAGCGGCCTGCGTGGCCACGGCTCCGGCTCCCAGTGGCAGCCCGGCGCTGGCGGCATGTGTCTGCACACGATCCTTCTCCACCCCAGCGACCCGCAGCGGATCTTTGTCGCCATCTCGGCCGCGGGTGCCTTCCGCTCCGACGACGCAGGCACGACCTGGCGGCCGATCAACCGCGGCCTCGATTCCGGTGGCATCCCCGACCCCGACGCCGACGTGGGCCACTGCGTGCACCGCCTCGCGATGCACCCGGCGCGCCCCGACGTGTTGTTCATGCAAAAGCACTGGGACGTCATGCGCAGCGACGATGCCGGTGAGGCGTGGCACGAGGTGAGCGGGAACTTGCCGACCGACTTCGGGTTCCCGATCGACGTCCACGCACACGAACCCGACACCGTCTACGTCGTCCCGATCACGAGCGACTCGGAGCACTTCCCGCCCGAGGGCAGGCTGCGCGTCTACCGCAGCCGGACCGGTGGTGACGAGTGGGAGGCGCTCACCCAGGGTCTGCCGCAGCGCGACTGCTACGTCAATGTGCTGCGCGACGCGATGGCGGTCGACTCGCTGGACTCGTGTGGTGTCTACTTCGGAACCACGGGCGGCCAGGTGTACGCATCGGCCGACGCGGGGGACAACTGGTCGCCGATCGTGCGCGACCTCCCGCCGGTGCTCTCGGTGGAAGTGCAGACGCTGCCATGATCCGCGTGGTGCTTCCGGCACACCTGCGGTCGATCGCCCGCCTCGACGGTGAGGTGAGCCTCGACATCGAGGGTGAGGTCACGCAACGGGCCGTCCTCGACGCGCTTGAAGCACGGTGGCCGGCCCTGCGCGGGACCATCCGCGACCAGTCGACGTACCAGCGCCGAGCCTTCGTGCGGTTCTTTGCCTGTGAGCAGGACCTGTCCCACGACCAGCCCGACGACCCGCTGCCCGAGGCGGTGGTCAAGGGCGTCGAACCGCTCCTCGTCGTCGGCGCGATGGCTGGCGGCTAGCAGCTGGCCCTCGACCATGTCCAGCAGCCGCGCTGGACCCGTGCCTTCGCGGATGCCGGTCAGATCGATGATGACGGTGACGTACACGGCCGCCAATTCTCGGAAAGGCTGAGCGATTCGCTGGCTATCAAGCCAATAACCAACGCGGCATGACAGGGGGGTGCTGTCGCCACGGAAACGCAGGTGCCTGGGCGGTGTTCGGCCTGCTTGACTGCCCGAGTGGACCTAGAGGAACGCCTTGCCCTTGTCTCCAGCACGTGGACTCCATACCAGCGACTCCACCCGGGAAACGTCGCTGGCACGGCACCGGCTGCGACGGAGCGCCGCCCGCCGACGTGGGGTTGGAAGGCCCTGAATGGTTCGCCGATGCGTGGCTTTCCGAGAGGAAGCCAGGGGTGCCGGCGACGGTCGAAGTCGACGCGCACTTCTCCCCTCAGCTGACTGAACCGCAGCGTCAGAGGGTCTACAACCAGATCCGCGAGCTAGCCCCTCGGGGCACCGTCGCCGTGGTCTCCGACAGTGCAATGAAAACAACCATCCGGTCCCGCGGCGCCTGTGATGTAGACGGGCCGTACTTTCTCCTGCAACACCGAACACTGGACAGCCTTCCGGATGCGGCACTGCCCGACGGCTACCGCATCACCACCGCGGCAGAGGCTGGGGTGCTCGCACGCGTCCAAGCCCACCGAGATGCGTGGGCTCCAGCCCGGATCAAGTCCCTCCTCGGGTTGCCGATCACCGGCGACGAACCGACCAGCAGCTTTTCGATGAGCAAGTACCGTGCCATGAAGGAGGTCAGCATCTACCGGCCCGAGCTGGACCTGGTCGTCCTGGCAGCCGATGGCTCGCCCGCGGCCTTCGCGCTCGGTTGGCTGGACGACGCTTCCCAGAGCCTCCTATTCGAGCCGGTCGGCACATCACCTGCACACGCCCTGCGCGGACTCTCATTCTCCGTCTGCGCAGCGCTCATGCATGGAGCCGCCATCCTCGGTGCACGGGAAGCGATCGTCGGCCCCCGAGGGGACGACGCGTACCCCATTCCGCGCTACCTGTACGCATCGCTCGGCTTTACCAGCGTCGGGCGCACGTGCACCCTCGCCTGGAGCAACCCGTAAGAAGAGCTCGCGCATCGGCGAGAGCGAGTAAGAACTCCGGTGGCTCTGCCCTGGGTCGCCTGGGCGTTAGCGCGGACCAAACCGACGCCGAAGCGGTGCCAGAACGTCCGACAGACCCGAGGTGACCCCCTCGCGCATGTCGTTCGCGTCAGACGCGGTGGCAAAGGTGACCAGCACTCCTCGTCGACGACCTGACCGAGCATCTTGCCGGCAAGGCACCGGACGATCTGGCGTTCACGACGTCGCGAGGTCCGGTGCTGAGGGTGCAGAACTTTCGCCGCTCGCACTTCGACCGCGCGGCCGCGAGCGTCGGGCTGAACGGGCTCGTACCGCATGAGCTACGCCACACGGCCGGCGTCACTGGCCATCGGGTCCGGGGCGAGCGTGAAGGGCGTGCAACAGGATGCTCGGGCACGCCAGCGCGAGCATGACGCTGGACCGGTACGGCCACCTGCTCGGCGACGAGCTGGACGGCGTTGCGGACCGTCTAGACGCGGCTGCTGCGGACTTTTTGCGGACTAGCAGCGGATCGGCGGCCGTTTCGCATCTGCCACGGAAGGCCGCAACTGCGGGCTGACCTGCGGTCTAAAGTTGTGCCCCCGGCGCGATTCGAACGCGCGACACACGGTTTAGGAAACCGTTCCCGGCGTTGTCGCTGACCTGCGACGATGCGCCGTTTACGGCGTCTGACCTGCGCTTATCACGCTCAGTAGTTGTCAACGTTTGGCAGCAATTCTCAGGAAAGTGTGCCCTCAGTGTGCCCCGAGGCAAGGCGCGAATGAAACTAAGTCCCTGCTTGCGACGCGCCCCCCTCGCTTCTGTATCCACAGATCGCATGAGCGGTCTAGCGACACCTTCGGCAGTAGGGCAGAGTCAGCCAAAGGCGGACCCGGCGAGCCACCCTCGCACCGACCGGCCCGGACTACGTGTCACGGGGGCTGGGGCCATCGGGAGCGCACCGGGTCCGCAGTCGTGCCCTAGGTTGTCCACATGCCTCGCGGCCAGTTGTCTCGCCGTCGCCCTGACCCGGAGCTGCCTTACGCGGCGGCGCTCCGTGCTGCCAGGCTCGACGCGGGACGGACTCAGGCGGAGGTAGCCGAGAGCGCTGGCCTGCCAGCGAAGGTCGTGCAGCGCATCGAGCAGGGCGCCCGCCGGGTGAACCCTGGGGCGAGGCCGCCGCCATGGCGTCCGCCGTCGGCGTCTCCCTGGACGACATCGTGACCGCCGCCAGGAGCGCGACGTTCGAGCAGGCTCCGATGGGCCGGCCGAGGCACCATCCGAAAGACGATGCGACCTCCGCTGACCTTCACGTGACGCGGACCGATAGAAACCCGAAAGCGGTCAGCCGAACCGAGGTCGACCCCCCCTGACTCGCTAAGGCGTCTCGCTCTCAGGTGCTGGCGCCGCCGCTGTCTCCGGTCCATCCTGGGACGAAAGCGCGGTCGCGGTCAGCGATGCAGGAGTCACAGGAGGGACCTCGGCGGGGTCGCGCATCTTCGGTGGCGCGGCTGACCACGCCTTGAGGTGTTGCAGCACGTCACTGTAGAAGCCATCCACGGCGTCGAGCACTGAATCAATGAACCCGCCACGTCCGCGTCCGCGCTTGCTGCCCATCGGCACGGTCATGGCGACTCGGAATCCACGCAGGTCCTTCTTCGGGTCCGCGATAAGCCGGGCGGGGTCTTCGCGTACCTCATGCAGTAGAGCGGCCGTGCCGGCTCCTCGTTGGTGCATGGCGAACGCTTCGATACGTAGTCCGTCGGGCGCGTGCCCCAGTTGACGTGTGAGCCATCGGATGCGAGTGACCGGCTTACCTTCCCTGGGGGCGTCGATGTCGACGTGACAGGTGATCTTGCTGGCGCGCACGTCGACGTTAACCCCGAGCGGTCCAACTGCGTGCGGGATGCGGATGGAACCTTCGAGCGTCCCGGTGTCTGCGAGGGAAGCGGTCAGTGCCTGTGCGCGTGCGGTGGGGTCTGTGAGCTGGCGTCGTGACAGTGCCGGCGTGACGTCGGTGCCGAGCCTGCGGCCCAGCCGCAAACTGGCGTACCGGAGCAGGGCATCGAAACGGTTGGCTACTTCCAGCGCGGCCTTGTCGGTGGTTCGCAAGGTCCCGGCGGTCACGCCGTCGCGTGCTGGCACCCATGCAGCGCCCATGTCATCGAACTCCAGGGCACCTGAGCGAGGGTGTTCGAGGTAGCGGATGAGTTCACCGAGAATCCACGCCTGGTCGGGGTCCGCCACGCCGCGGTGTTCCTTCTGCATGACGGCCTCAGAAAGCACCTGAGTCCATGACAGGTGATACAGGGCCACCCTCTTGAGTCGACGCTTGTCCACCGTGGTGGGGTGCTGTCCTGCCGCGGCTGGCACCTCGTTCGAGATGGTCAGCAGAGCGTCGAACCCGTGCTCACGGGCGATGTCGAGGTAGTTTTCGAGCTGCTGAGCTTGCAGCGCGTTCGTTCCGGTCTTCACCTCGACCAGGGCTGTCCATGAGGTCTTGCCTCTTGTGACTCGGATGAGGCCGTCGGGGTAGATCGTCGTGTCGCCGAACCCAAACGGGACTTCGATATAGGTCGACACCGAGCCGGCAGGCGCACCCAGCGGCTGCGTCAGTGACCGGCCGAACTCCCGAACGGCGGACATCACGGCCAACAGAGCGGAAGTGCCGCGACGTTCCTGCTCCTCTGCCCCACTGATCCCTGAGGTGGGTATCAGTCGGGCCTCATGCCACGTCTCCTCGGCCACGACGACCCCTCCCTGCGCACTCTTGGTGGCGAGACCCTATCGACTGGAGCCGGGGGCAGCCGGGCACCGGCAAGAACTCAACGCCATCGGCGCCGGCCAGGAACTCCACGGGAGCGCGCTCCCGTCGGCGCTCGCGGGTGCGTGCGGAGTAACTCGTGCAACTTCTCTCGATGCTCCGCCCGCCAAGCGCCCTGCGCCGCGTTGATCGCGTCCCGGTTCGCGAGCCGATGCGTGGCTCGCGGCGGAATCTCGCCCTTGTTCTCCTCGCGGCGAGCCCGGCGTTCAGCCAGGTGTGCCTCCCACTGCTCAGGGTCGGCACGTATCGCCTCGATACGCTTCCGCTCCGCCTCGCGGCCAGCGCGGCGGACCTCGGCCGCGCGGTCGGGATCGGCAAGGCGGCAGCAGAGGGCGGCGCTAGAAGGTTCGTCGCCCGAGGCTGGGACGGGTGCACAGCCACCCATCTACCCCGCGTCGCGTACGTCCGCCGTCTGCTTGTACTCCGTCGTTGTCACCGCGTAGGAGCCCTCACCCTTCCGGCCGTAGTAGACGGTGGCAGCACCCGAATCGGCGAGGCGGGCAGCGTCCAACTCGGCTCCTGGCTGATCGCCGGGTGTCACGGTGACCTTGCCGTTCGTCGGTATCGGCACCTCGTAGACGTAGCTGTTCCACATCGACAACTCTTGGCATCCCGTCGAGGGCTGCACTGTCGCTGAGAAGTCAGCACCCTCGACCAGTAGAGGCTCGAACGTGACTTCTTCGCGGTCGAGAAACTGGCAGGCGAGCGCCGTTGCCAGATACACCGTCGCGGTCTTGCTCGGCACCTGTCCTGACTCGGTGGGGCTGGCGGGCGGCGGGGCAGTCGCTTCAGGGCTACTGCTTAGAGTCGACTGAATGGCGACGACAACAATCAAGACCAAGACTGCCGCCAGCCACACCGGGAAGGCCTTTTCCCTCAGGCTCCGGTCAGATGCGAAGAAGTCTCTGGCTTTCCGTAGCAATCTACGCTCCCCTTTATCGCAATGCACGCCTAGATTGGTTTGACTAGCTTTCGCAGGCGATCCCGTCGTCGTCGGCGTCCAGCCCGTGCGGGTCGCTGCCGGTCACCGTGATCGGCCCGTCCACATCGTCACAGTTGACATCGGGCGGGTAGGGCGGCACGCACGGTGAGTACCCGTCTGCGCAGCCACCGCCACCGGTCGGCGGCTTCTTGGATGGCGTCGGCGGGTCAGGCGTCGGTGCTACCAACGGCACGTCGACGCCGCCGCACTTTCCCCATAGTCCTCGGTTCTCGGCACGTGCCTTGGCCTCAGCGGCCCGGTATGCCGCCTGTTTCATGTAGGCGCTGTCGTAGGTGTACTCGGCGGCGTTCCCCGCCCGGATCATTCTGAGCCCGAAGTCTCCCTGGCCGGGGGTAACGATGTAGGCCAAAAGCCGGTCGTAGAGGTGGTGACCAAGGGAAACTACGGCGTGCCGGACCTCTTGGTTGAGGTGTGCGTCAGGGACCTCGCCGACGACTCGAACGAGTGCACGACGGTGAAGACCGACGACGCCGGGCGAGCCGTCGTACGACCCGACGTTGACGGCCACTTCCGCGTCACCGCCACGCACGCGAGGACAGCGACGACGAAGGGCGACACGGAGACAGAGCATGTGTCGGAGTGAACCCGGTGCCGGCGAGGGGGACTTGAACCCCTATGGCAACCCACTGTGACCTGGGCAGATGCACAACGTCGCAGGTAGCGCCCCCCACCCGAAGGTGAGGGGCGCTGTGTGGGGCGGTCGGTCAGTAGGTGGTGTCGGCGGGGCCGAAGGCTTCCTCGTCGGTGAGCACCGCGTCCACGTCGGGGACCCCGTGCAGTGGGAGGAACTCGCTGTCGGGGAACAGTGGCGCCTGACCGGGGGGTGGGATGTCGGGCTGGTACTGGTACTCCGGTTCCACGGTGCCTCCGGTGGCGGATGCGGGGTTGTTGTTGTTCAACGTAGCGGCAAGGGACACGTACCCGTTTTGCCAGCCGAACGACGCCCGCATGTCGATCTCCACCCGCGCCACCCATGATGGTTGGTCTCGGGGTGGCCTCCGAGGCGCTGGCCTACCTGCGCGAGGGAGGGCCGAACAACCTCGACCAGCTCGCCCGCTTCCTCTCCGGCTGACAACGGATTCGCGGTCGCGGAGATCGAGGCAAAGCTGGCGTCGGCTCAGCGTCGACAGTCCGCGCGTCGGGGCCGTCCGATGCCGGAGGCGCCATTGGACCTGCTCGCCGGTCCCGACGTGCGGCCGGCGCCGCTGTTCTCGATTCGAGGCGCTCCCCCCAGTGCCGCGACGGTGATCCTCGGCGACGCCGCGGGTGACGCTGAGGTCGCACTGTCCGGGGAAGGCAGCGGCGCGCTTAGTGACGCCCGACTCGCGGACCGGGTGGCCGGCGAGGTCGCGGCCGGCCGGTTCCTCTGGGCGCGCGGAATGGGTTGGCTGGGTTGGAACGGCCGGGTCTGGTCCGAGGTCTCGGACGAGCGCGTCTTCGAGGCCGTGCGCCGGTATTTCCTGACTTGGCATACGAACGCAGCCCGCCGCGGGGTCAGTGTCGCGGTACTCAAGGCGCTTTCCGGCCTGCTGGGGCGCGCGAAGATCGGCAACGTTGCCCAACTTGTGCGCGGCATCGTGGAGGTGGACCCGGCCGACTTCGACCGGCATCCGGACTTGCTCAACGTCGCCAACGGGGTAATCGACCTCCGCACTGGCGAGCTAAGTCCGCACGACCCCAATCTGCTGCTGACCAAGTTGTCCCCGGTGACCTACCGGAGCGGAGCCCGGCATCCCGACTGGGACGCCGCACTGTGTGCGTTGCACGCAGACGTCGCTGACCATCTGCAAGTGCGCTTCGGGCAGGCCATCAGCGGACACAAGACCTCCGACGATCGGCTACCCGTCCTAACCGGCTCCGGGGCGAATGGCAAGAGTTCGATCGTCGGACCTATTGCGCGGGTTCTCGGGGATCACGCCGTCACAGTGTCGGAGCGCCTGCTCATCGCTAACCCTGGGGATCATCCCACTGAGCTGATGCAACTGCGCGGTGTGCGGCTGTCGCTGATCGAGGAAATGCCCGAGGGCAAATACGTATCGGTGAAACGGCTCAAGGACGTGCTCGGCACCGACAAGATCACGGCTCGACCTATCCGCGGCAACAATGTCACCTGGACCGCCACGCATTCACTGTTCCTAACGTCGAACTATTTGCCGAAGATAGCGGAGACCGACCACGGAACATGGCGCCGACTCATCTGCATCAAGTTCCCGTTCACATTCCTTGAGCCGGGCACTGAATCGACAAGCAGCACCGATCGACCTGGCGACCCGCACCTCCGGGAGCGGCTGCTCCAAGGCGACGACGGGCGCGCCGAGGCTGTGCTTGCCTGGGTCGTCGAAGGTGCTCGTCAGTGGTACGCAGCAGGCCGGATCATGCCTGCGGTGCCCGCGGCTGTCGTGGCGGACACGGACGCTTGGCGAGCGTCAGCAGATCAGGTGTTCGCCTACGTCCGGGACCGGCTCGTGCTCGACACCGCGGGCTGTGTGGTGTCCGTGGAGCTGTACGCCGACTTCAGCGAATGGCAGTCCACCCACGGGCGGCAACCCTGGGGTGACCAGTTGTTTATCGAGCGGCTGCTGTCCAGTCGGGAGCTTCAATCCGCCGGGGTCGAGAAGACCCGCAGCCGGCGTCGCAAGGGTCTGTCCAGGCCGGCGGACCATCGCTTCGTGCCGCTCCCCGAAGGGAAGTTGCAGACGGTGCTTGGCTTCCGTTTCGCCGACGACGCGGTCTCAGACGGGGTTGAGACCAGTCTGCCCCTGACCAGCGGAAATACGCCGGTGGACAGGGGTGGGCAGGGGGCAAAGGTTAACCCCCATGTGTTGCATCGCGTGGGAGTTAACCAAACACCCCTGCCCACCCCTGTCCAGGACGGTTATACACAGGTTATCCACACTGGTGGTCAGCACCCTGAAACGTGTCACTGCGCGGTGTGCGATTGGTTCGCAGGGGCCATCGCATGAGCGCCTCGAAGACCTGCACCAGTGGCCGGCGACCTCGCCGGTTCGAGGATGCTGACCCCGGTCAGTTCGACGTCCTCGACCTAGATGGGCGCTCGGTCCTGTCCTACTCCCTGGACCGCTCCGGCCGTTGGCACCGGGCGACGCAGCACGGTCGCCCGTGGCCTCTCAGTAACGCCGAGGCGCGGCGCGCCTGGCGAGTTATCGTCGGCCAGCTTGTTCTTGATCGGCAGGTCGAGCCGGGCCGGTACGCACTCGACGACGGAAGGGTGACGTTCTTCGAGGTCGTCTCGCCTCCGCCACCCGCCGGCCAGGCCCTCAGCCTTCACCGGCTGCGCGGTGCGCCAGGCGACTGGCACCGAGAACTCATGCGACGCCCATTGCCGATCATCGCGCGCATTGTCGACGACGTCTACTTGACGCCGCTGGGTGTCGAGCTGAGTGGTCCGCTCGCCGCCGCTGTGCGTTTTGGAGTCGAGGCCGGGGAATGCGCGCGATGCTATTCGCCACTGTCCGACCCAATTTCGCGCTCGCGCGGCTTCGGCCCACATTGTTGGACTAGGTTGAAAACATGAGCACAACAGTGGAATATCAGAGCGACAACGGCGATCTGCGGGCTTATCCCGTCGTCATCGCAGAGCGGGTGGAGCGGGACGGATCGTTTCGCGTCGACTGCCCTTTCCGGCGTCTAGATTCTTATTCGTTTGGCCGGCGGCACTTTCACCATCACCGACACCCCGCGGGGGCGAAGTTCCTCGCTACCGCGATCACGTTCCGCGAGAGTGGGTGCGTGCTCGGTCCGTATCAGGTGCTCGGCCCGGAGATCGCTGAGCGGCTATTCGGTGATGACGCCTTACAGACGCGAATCGGCGACCTTCCCGCCGATCCCGCTCCGGAAGGTGGCCGGCCATGACCCGGCTACGCACCGCGAGCCTCGTCAGGTACATGTTCGAGGACGGGATCAGACTTGCGATCGTCGTCTGCCCGTTCTGCAACTTGGAGCATCGTCACGTCGTCCCGGAGAAGCTCCTGGCGAGCGCCCCGCTGATCCGTGCGGCGAAGTGCGGTGGTGCGCGGGATTACCGCCTCAACCTCGCCCCCGAAGCGCCAGCCACGGTAGAGGCCGCACCGACCGGACCTGTTTTCGTCGGTGGACCGCTCGCCGGCCAAGTCCCGCCGAGGCGGGCGAATTTCAAGTTCCCGGCGTACACCGACGCCGATGGAGCGATGATTCCCGCGCGTGGGGAATACCAGGCGGCCGAACGCGACCACGCGGCCGGGATGCCAAGCCGTTGGGTTTACCGCCACGGCCGAAACGGCATCTTCACCTGGCGCTCATCGGCGGGTGGTGGGCGATGAGCGACTCCGTGATGCAGCAATACGTTGTCGCCCGGCCGGGCTCGACCGACCGGCAAGTGTGGCTTCCCAAGTTCAAGGCCGAGGGTTTCACTCTCGACGGCGAGCGTCCCGACGACGGCCAAGCGCTCAGCCAAGTGCGGACCCTGTATCGGGGCTCGACATTCAGCCGGCGGGGCGAGTTGTCCTGGACGGCGAGCCGCGCCGTCGCGATCCGCTGGGCCACGTACGGCGGCAACGTATCCGCGGCCGGTCGCTGCTGGGTGATCGACCAATGTCCACCTGAGGCGATTCTGGCGATCTGGACGGGCCGTTTCGAATTCGAGTTCGTGGTCGACACCGACCACCCCGGCGTCGCTATTCGGGAGTGGACGGCGGATGAGATTTCCGACGCCATGCCGCACATGCAGCGTAGTGAGGACTACGGCGTCGCCGATCGAACGCCGATAATGCTGACCGGCCACATGAAATCCACGAAGGTCCAAACCAGATCCCGCAAACCGAAGCGGGCCAAGCGAAAGAGGTAATCACATGCCCGACACCATCACCGAGACCACCGACACCGAGAACACCGACGTCGAGGACATCGGGATAGACGTCGACAAGGCGCTCGCGGAGCGGGATGCCGAGCGGGAGGCCGAGGCTGGCCAAGGCATCGACCCGGCCGACCTGGCAGCGCCGGCCACCGCGTTCGTGCCGCTGCGCGAGCGAGGTCGACAAGGTCGCGTCCGCGTCGATCCATACGCGGTCGCACGTCTCACGGAGCGGCCGGCCTGGCACAGCGTCGGGGCGCCCGAGTCGGTGCGGCAGGCGTGGGCGGCCGTGACCGGCGCGGCCGATGTACTCGAGTCAGCGATCGACAAGTTGCAGCAAGTCGAGGTCGACAAAGTCTCCGAGCGTGCCGAGTACATGGCCGAAGTTGCTGCACAAGCCGAAGCCGATCCCGAGGGGTCGCAACCGACTCCGACGATGCACGGCGGGACAGACTGGGACGCCGAAAGCCTGGCCCGGTCGACCCGGCACCAAGTCGCGCATCGCCAGCTCGTGACAGCGCGCCAGGAGTACGACGAGGCCACGCGCGACGCGCTCCCGGCGTGGCGGGCGGATCTGATCGCCGCGATCCAGCCGGCACGCTCTGAGGCACGCCGGGCCACCCAGGAAGCCGACGCGGCCGTACGATCCGCGATGGCCACAGTGCAGGCCGCGCGCGCTGTCGATGAGGCGATCGAGCCAAAACCGGGGTGGCATAAGACGACACGGGCCGGCCTTGCGCGTCGAGCGGTGGAGGGTCTGGCGGCCGCGCTGTCCTACGTCCAGTCAGACGATCCGGTCGTGACGGGGCGGTATCTCGTGACCGGCGACGATATGTCGCCCCCGTCATGGACGCGAGCCGTGCTGGCCGAGTCGGCCAGTGAGGCGGACTGGTGGCTCTTGGGTGCGATCGAGGCCGTGGACGACTTCAGGTCGACCTCATACACCGAGCCGGGGCAGCGGCACCACTTCGGGGAAGTGGCGTCCCCGGAGCTCCGGGAGCGGCTGAGGCGACGGGACTTGTCCGCCGACTCGATCTGAGTTTCGCGCCCACCACTCCCACCGACCACCCCCAGGACGCGCCCACCGCGTTTCGGGGGTGAGTCGGTGCGTCCGAGGCCTCCGAGGCCGCTAGCGGGCATCCTCGCGCGTCTGGCGGGCATAGGTCTCGACTAGGTCGGTTGTCCAAGGTCTCGACTAGGTCGGTTGTCCAAGGTCTCGACTAGGTCGGTTGCCGAAGGTCTCGACTAGGTCGGTTGCCGAAGGTCTCGACTAGGTCGGTTGCCGATGGGGCTCGGGCAGGCCTCGAGCGGTAAGGGTCAGAGCCTGCTGAGCCCCTTACGGCCAGATTGTGGGACCCGGGCGGGATTCTTGATGCTATGCGAGTCGGCGGGGGACCTGCGCCGGCAGGGGGACCCCTCCCCCCCGGGGGGGGGGGGGGGGGGTAGGAGGCTAGGCCGCGACGTGCCGTGTCGTCGCGGTGATCGGAGGACCATTGGCAGACGGTCGAGTAATCTAGAACACAGGTTCGAGCGCGCGTCTACCGCGTGACAACGGCGCTCGCGGACCGCATACTCAGACCACTTCCACTACGTCTCTCGGCGTCGGCGGCGCGCAGGGAGCCGGTGAAGACCGGCAAGGCGTTGGCTCCCTGGGCCTCCACGGCGTCGGCGAGCACGTCGACAAAGCCCGTGTTGCCCGAGATCGCGTGCGCCCGGTAGAAGACGATGCCCACCGTGGGCCGGTCAGCACGGCGTGCGCGCACCCCGTGCACGCCATGAGCCGGGCTCGCCGCCGGCGGCTCGAAACCCTTTCCGGTGAGCCGTACCGTGCCGGTGCGTGCTCGCGGACAAGCACCTCGGCCTCGGCGGCCGACAGTGGGCACCATGGCGACTCGGCCAGGTCCAACAGTGCGGCGGCCACCTCGAAGATGGTCCGGTCCCAGGCCGGTCCGGTGTAGCCGACACCGTTCGGAGTGGCCAGCCGGCGGCACTCGTCGAGCCGGGCCACCTCGGCGGCGATTGCGCGGTCGGTGTAGCGGCGCAGCCGCGCCCGCTCGGGCTCGGGCAGTTCGTCGAAGTCTGGACCGCTGTACACGGGGCCAGCAGCGATTCCCGGATCGGCGTCGTTCCTCGCCGCGACCGTGAGGCCGTCCACCCAGGTCGCCGGCAGCTCCGGCAGGTCCTCGACGGCAGGGAGGTCCCACTCGTTGCCGTCGCCGTTCAGCCATCGGTAAGCGTTGCCCTCGGGATGCAGGGACGGCGGGGCGACTACGTAGCGGTGGCAGGCCTGGACGACGTCCACGTGCGGTCCGAACAGCTTGTCGAGGTCCGCAACGAAGCGGGTCCCCGCCGGCACGCGATATAGCCGGACCCCGGATGTCCCGTCGTCGCGAGACGTTGAGCGCAGCGTCGCGGGTAGTGGGCCCCAAGCGGCCTCGGCCGCCGCGAGCGTGAAAGCGCCCTGGCGCCCGTCGTAGGCGTCGATGTCGACGCCTACGACCCCCTCGGGGAGACGCAGAGCGACATTGCTAGTGGCGTGCGTCTCGATCCATGACTCAACGTCCGCGCCGCTCGGCCGAAGAGCGTCCCTGCCGGTCCAACCGCTGGGCGGCGGGGACTTGCGACCGCGAGGCAGCGGCAGTGGGGCGTAGCCGGCTTGCTTATATCCACGCGCCACGGCTGCGTAACCCGCCTGCGCAGGTAAACTAGGGACAGCGGAAGCCTGGCCAGGAGCCTGCTCTTGCTGTGTCGCCCCGTTGCCCGCGGGGCGGCTTCTCTCTGTGTCGTCAGCCATCGCGCCCACTACCGACCAGTGCAGCGTCCGCCTGGCTTTCAACCCAGGCGAGGAGGTCGGACTCGCGGAACCGCAGATGCCGACCCACCTTGATCGCCCGAGGCCCGGTGCGTCGGCTGCGCCAGGCGTACACCGTTGCCACGGGCACCCCGAGGTGGCGTGCTACATCGTCGATGCTGAGCAGCTCGTCGAGCATGTGGTTCTCCGTCTCTACGAATGACAGCGGTGCCGTTCACCACTTCGCAGAACCGTAGCATAGATTATTGACAACGAGTACTCACCTGCGCTAAGTTCGCTATTATGCCGAATCAGCAGCGCACGCAAGGGCCGACCGCCGAGCGCGTAGCCCACAACGTCAGAGCCATCCGACACCGGCTCGGACTCGACCTCGCCGACGTGTCCGCCCGACTTGCCGGGGTCGGCTGGCCCATCGCGCTCGCGCAACTCAGCAAGCTGGAGCGGGGTGAGCGTCGAGTCGATGTCGACGACTTGACGGCGCTGGCGCTCGTGCTCGACGCGACCCCGGCCCGCCTGCTACTCGCCGCGGAGGCTGACGACGAGCCGCTAGACCTGACCCCCGCCACGACGGCAACGCGACGCGAGGCGTGGCAATGGTTGGCCGGCGAGGCCCCCTTACCTAAGCCACGGGAGCAAGGAGAGCCGCTCGACCTCGACCGGCTCGGCGCCTGGTGCGAGGCGAACGCTCCGCACGTCGAGCGCGCTCAGCTCACTCTTGAGGAGGTCGAGGGTCACCTGGACGTGCTGACCCCGCTCGCCCGCGCGGCTCGGGCCGCACGCGATGCCGGCGTGTCACAGACCGACGTCGAGGCGTACCTGCGTCTCGTCGCGAACATCGAGAGGGCGGCGACCCGGTGAGCAGTATCGAGAAGCGCATCCGCGAGGGCGGCAGTACCACCTACCTGGCGCGGTGGCGCGATCCGTCCGGAATCCAGTGCAAACAGACCTTCGCGCGTAAGCGAGACGCCGACGCCCACCTGACGCGTATCGAGCAGTCAAAGCTCAGCGGCGAGTACGTCTCGCGTGAGCGGGGCCGCATGACCGTCGCCGACTGGTCGGCGCGCTGGCTGGCCACTCGCACCGGCTCGCTCAAGCCGAAGACGGTCGCGTCGTACGAGTCCCTGCTGCGCACGCGGGTCCTGCCCACCTGGGGGACGGTGCCGCTCGCGCGAGTGACTTACGAAGGCGTAGGCGCCTGGGTGGCACAGATGCGCGGCGAGCTCTCGGCGTCGCGGACGCGGCAGGCGTACCACCTACTGACCGCGATGCTCGACGGGGCCGTGCGGGCCGGGAGGCTGGCCCGCAACCCTGCCAGTGGGGTCGAGCTTCCGAGGCTGCCGACCACGACGCGGCGTTATCTGACACACGCCCAGGTGGCTGCGCTGGCCGAGGCGTGCGGGCGGCACCGGACTCTCGTGCTGACCCTCGCCTACACAGGGCTGCGCTGGGGCGAGGCGACAGCGCTTCGCGTCGGCTCGATGGACCTGCTGCGAGGTCGCCTCGAAGTGGTCGAAGCTGTGGTCGATGTGAACGGCCGCATGATCCTCGGCGCCCCGAAGTCGCATCAATCTCGCTCGGTGCCCGTCCCGCGTTTCCTCCGCGACGACCTCGCCACGCAGCTTGCGGGCAAGGCTCCCCGCGACCTCGTGTTTCCGTCGTCGACCGGCTCAGTGTTGCGAGTGCAGAACTGGCGTCGCGGGTGCTTCGACCGCGCCGCCCGCAACGTCGGGCTTGACGGGCTCGTCCCACACGAGCTCAGGCACACAGCCGCATCCCTGGCCATCGCGGCCGGGGCGAGCGTCAAGGGTGTGCAGGCGATGCTCGGGCATGCCAGCGCGACGCTGACGCTGGACCGCTACGGGCACCTGTTCGAGGGTGAACTAGACGCGCTCGCTGACCGGCTGGACGCGGCAGCTCGTGCCCAGAGTGTGCCCCAGGTGTGCCCCGAGGCGACAGTTACGCCGATCACGCAGCGTGAGAACACCTCCTGACCTGCGGTGATGCGGTGCCCCCGGCGCGATTCGAACGCGCGACACACGGTTTAGGAAACCGTTGCTCTATCCCCTGAGCTACGAGGGCGGGACGTGCGGGCTTGGTTGTGGAAAAGGTCGCGCACGACCAGCTCAACCGGATGGGTTGCGGGCAGGGTGGAGTCTAGGCCCCTCGTTCAGGGGGTTCGGGCCGGTGCAGTGGAGGCTTGCGGGTAGTCAGATGCCGTTCGAGCCGGGACGAGGCCCCAACTCGGCCCTTCGGGGCGTGGTGACGGTGCGGAGGTGCTGGTGGCCGGGTGCTATCAGGCTGCGTGGGTGCTGGGTGGGTGTGCCTGTCGGGCCAGCTGGTCGGACCAGACGTGTCGCGCCCAGGCGTTGTCGGCGAGGGCTGCCAGCAGCACGATGGTGGTCTGGTTGTGGGTGCCCCAGGCGGGTAGCCGTTGGCCGTAGTGAACCGTCCCCGGTCTGGTGACTGGCCTGAAGCCACGAGAGGGTGGTTGTTGTGCCAGCACCGAGGAAGTATCCGCAGGAGCTGCGGGAGCGAGCGATTCGGCTTGTGCAGGAGGCCCGCCAGGAGGCTCCGGAGTTGTCGTTGAACGCGGGGGTGGTCCGCATCGGCGCCAGGGTCGGGGTGAACGCCGACACCTTGCGCGGGTGGTGCAAGCATGCCGACATCGACTCCGGTCGGCATGCGGGTACCACCAGCGATGACGCAAAGAAGATCAAGGAGTTGGAGCGGGAGAACCGTGAGCTGAAGCGCGCCAACGAGATCCTGTTGGCGGCATCCTCGTTCTTCGCGCGGGAGCTCGACCCGCGTTTGCCGTGGTAGTCGCCTTCGTCGATGACCACCGGGACCGGTTCGGGGTCGAGCCGATCTGTCGCGTGCTGTCCGAGCACGGGGTCAAGATCGCCCCGAACAGCTACTACGCCCACAAGAAGCGTGACTGTTCGGCGCGGTCGGTCCGCGACGAGGCGGTGCTCGCCGAGGTCGTCCGGGTCCATCCCGACCCGAAGATCGGCCGCGGTCTTTATGGGGTCCGCAAGGTCCATGCCGCCTTGGCGCGGGAGGGTGGCGTGGGTGGCCGGCCGGTCTCGCGGCGGCAGGTCGAGCGGCTGATGCGCGCTGCTGGGCTGCAAGGCGCTCGCCGCGGACGCAGGTTCACCACCACGAGGCCGGACCCGGCAGCGACCCGGCCACCGGACCTGGTCAAGCGGCAGTTCACCGCCGAGAAGCCGAACCAGCTGTGGGTCGTGGACTTCACCTATATCCCGACCTTGGTCGGGGATGGTGTTCACCGCGTTCGTCTCCGACGTCTTCTCTCGCCGGATCGTGGGGTGGCGCACCGCGACCAGCATGCCGACCTCGCTGCCGCTAGACGCCTTGGAGATGGCGTTGTGGACCCGCCACCGGCAAGGGCACAGCGAGAACGGGCGGCTGGACGGGCTCATTCACCATTCGGATGCGGGCAGTCAATATGTGGCGATTCGGTACGCCGAGCGGCTCGCCGATGCCGGAGCGGTCGCCTCGATCGGGACGGTCGGGGACTCCTACGACAACGCTCAGGCCGAGAGCCTGATCGGGCTCTACAAGCTCGAGTGCGTCCGACACGAGGGGCCCTGGCGCGGCGCCTACGACCTCGAACTCGCGACCTTGAACTGGGTGCACTGGTTCAACGAGCACCGCCTACACAGCGCCCTGGGACACGTCCCCCCGGCCGAATACGAACAAGACCACTACCGTCAGATCGCTCCCCCTCAGCAGCCGCTGTCGGGAGAACTCGCCAGTCACTGAACCGGGGACGGTTCACTGGGGTCACGTGACCAACGAGGTACTCATCAGCCAGCGGCCCGCAGAGGCTGAGGACCGCGCTGTTCCTGGGCATTGGGAAGGCGACCTGATCATCGGGCTGCAACGCTCGGCGATCGGAACGTTGGTTGAGCGCAGCACCAGGTTCACGATGCTGATCCACCTGCCCCGCGAAGCCGGCTACGGCGTCATCCCGCGCACCAAGAACGGGCCTGCGCTGGCTGGCTACGGCGCGATCACCATGAAGGACGCGCTGGCCGAAACGATCACCACGTTGCCCGAGCAGTTGCGCCGGTCGCTGACCTGGGACCGCGGCAAGGAACTGTCTGCGTATGTCCAGTTCAAGGTCGAGACCGGAGTGCCGGTCTTCTTCGCCGATCCCCAGAGCCCTTGGCAGCGAGGCACGAATGAGAACACCAACGGGCTACTGCGCCAGTACTTCCCTAAGGGCACCGATCTTGCGCGCTGGAGCGCCGAAGAGATCCAGGCGGTCGCCAGCGCGCTAAACGGCCGCCCCCGCAAGACCCTCGGCTGGAAGACCCCTGCCGAGGCCTTCGATGAGCAGCTACGGTCACTCCAAGAAGCCGGTGGTGCGACGATCGGTTGAATCTGGTCAATATCGAGCCATTCGCTACACAGAGCGGCTCGCCGAGGCCGGGGCCGTCGCGTCGGTCGGATCGAAGGGCGATTCGTATGACAACGCGTTGGCCGAGGCGTTCAACTCGCTGTTCAAGGCCTAGTGCATCCGCAACCCGGTCATGCGCCCCAAGGGCGGCTGGAAGTCCGTCGGCGACGTCGAGATCGCCGTCGCGGAGTACGTCGACTGGTTCAACCACCGAAGGCTCCACGGCGAGATCGGACTGATCCCGCCCGCCGAGTTCGAGGCCGACCACTGGGCCAGCACCCAGGTCCAGCACTACCCTGAAAGACCCGTCCCCGTCGGGGCCGGATCCAAGTAATCGAGCCTCCACGAAACCCGGGGCGATTCAGTCGAGGAGGTTCGGATCGATTCCGGCGATCGGCACCGTTCGGGTCACCGCATGTCTGGCTGACCGTTCGATGCGGTGACACCACCGTCGACGGGCAGGTTGACACCGGTGATGAAGCCGGCGTCGTCACTTGCCAGGAACGCGATTACGGCGGCGACGTCGTCTGGCTCGCCGGGCCGGCCGAGCGGGATGCGTTCGCGCACCCGGCTCATACGCGCTTCGTCGTCGGCCATGGGGCCCGTCATCGCCGTCAGCGTGATCGTGGGACACACCGAGTTGACCCGTACGCCGTCGCGGCCGTGGTCCAGCGCCAGGCAGCGGGTGAGGTTGACCACGGCGCCCTTGGAGGTGTTGTAGATGCTCTGTCCCCAGTCACCGCCGAGCCCGGACACCGAAGCCGTGTTGACGATGCATCCCTTGGTCTGGATCAGGTACGGCAAAGCGGCCCGGCAGCCGTGGAACACGCCGCCGACGTTGACCGCCATCACCTGCTCGAAGTCCGCCGGCTCGGCGGAGGTGATCGGCCCGCCGGTGACGACGCCGGCGTTGTTGACCAGCACGTCGAGGCGGCCGAATGCCTCGATCGTCGCCGCCACCAGTTCGGTGACCTGGTGGTGGTCCGCCACGTCGGTCAGGTGCGTCATCGTGCGTTCGCCGGGGAGGTCCGCTGCCGCGTCCCGCAGCCCGGGCTCGTCCCGGTCGGCGAGCACGACGATGGCGCCCTCGGCCGAGAAGCGCCGAGCCGTCGCCGCGCCGATGCCCGCGGCCGCGCCTGTCACGACCACGACCCGGTTCTCGAAGCGCTCCACCGTGCTGTCCCCTTCGTCGACACGACCGGGACGCTGCCCGAACCCCAGCACGGTACTCGGCCCGCGCCCGGACCGCCCTGCTCGCGCCCTACGCTTCGGGCATGACACAACGCGCAGACGTCACCATCGTCGGCGGCGGGCACAACGCCCTGGTCGCCGCCGCCTACCTCGCCCGCGCCGGCCTCCACACCGTCGTGCTGGAACGGCTGGAGAGCCCCGGTGGTGCCGCGGTCAGTGCCGAGCGGCACTGTTGCATTGAGCCATCGGGTGAGGCCGGCACAAACAGATCTTCCTGTCGGCTCCTCGCGACACGTCTCAGACGGCGCCATCAGGGCCGCCCAAGTCGTCACAAAAGAGACGAGCTGCGGCGGTTGAGTGCGCCGCCGAACCGCAAGATTTGCGGCGAGACCTTCACGGGATCGCGCAATGCAACAGTGCCGACTGCACTACCTGACTACCCGCGAGCACAACAAGCTCACCCCGACCCAGGCGCAGACCGTGATCGCCGCCGCGATCCTGCGACACCTGCACGCCGTGGTCACCACCGGCCAGGCCTGGGACCCACAGATCGCCACCGGAGGGATCAAGAAGACCAGCGTCACCCTGGCCGCCTGACTCGATCAACGAGGCGGCTACAAGAGCTGACGGTCGGCGCGAGCCCTACGCGGCATTGAGGACCACCAGTGTGCCTCGTCTCGGACCTCCTGCGCGATCCGGACCCGGGCCCCCAGGAGGTCGTCGCTCGTTTGGTAACTGGCGGTGGTCGCGACGGCGGCACCGGCCAGGTAGTAGGTCCGGTGTACAGCGGCGGTCTGGATGTCATCGCGCAGCGGCCGGTTGGTCCACAGGTCCGACGCTAGGTCGTGGCGGCGGTCCTCCAGGGCGCCGGACAGGCCCGCCATCCGGGACGAGGACGTCGTCGTCGCGAGGCATGTCCCCCAACCTCGCTGACCGGCTAGCGTCCTGACATGGAGATCCCCTTCGTCCTGAACGGCGTCGCCGGCCGTGTGCTCGTCGACTACCGGCGCAACACCGACCCCGCGTCGGTGGGCTGCCCGTCGGACACGACCGACTACCCGACCTGCACGGCCACCGTCGACCGCCCGCTCCGCGGATACGACTCGCTCATGGGGTGGGTCCAGCTCGTACGGTCCGACGACAATGAGAGCGGGGGCGAACGCTTCGAGATGGACCCGCTGACCTTCCTCGGCGTCCTGTCCCACCCCTACTGCTGGCTCGGCCTCAACCCGACTCTTTTCGACGCGCCGTCCCGCTCGCCGCGGGTCGACATGGACTGGATGGCCCACAGCTTCCTGTGCGTCCCTGACGACGTGGGCAACGGCCTCGAGGCGCGACCCATGCTCGGTTTCTCCTGGGGCTTCCAAGCGCGGGCCGGCAGTATCACCCTCCTCCCGCCGGAAGAGCTCGACGGCGCCGCATGGGACGACCACCTCGACACCCTGAGGGCGCAGCACCCCGACTGGCACTTCGCCCCGGGCCTCGCCAACCTCGCCTGAAGCCGACGAGGGCACACGACCCGCGGATCCCGGGTGTGTCCGCACCAACCACGCTCGAGGAGACCAGCAGGTCCTTCACGCGCGCACCAGGTCCGCGACGTACGCCGCCTGGCCGAGTGCTGAGCGCAGCCGTCGGTCAGGCTCACCAGCCGGACCCCACTCACCTTCGTCAAGGCTGGGTGACCCGGGCGGCCCGTCACCGCGACCGCTCATCGGCAGATCGGGACGTGCGTACGCGGCGGAATAGGCGCCCCGGTTGGCTTGTGGGCGACGCCCCTCATAGTGCCGGCCTTCGAGCGCTACCTCGCCGCCTCCCGCACATCCTGCTCTCGAAGATGTACGTCGACCCCGAGCCCTACGACGACGGCATCGCGGCGCGCCTCACGGGAGCGAGCCTGGGCGCGCCCCCTCTGAGCGCGCGTTGAGGCTACGTTCGAGGGACCAGCCGGCGACGACACGGAGGACCGCATGGAGCATCACGAGGTGTTGATCGTCGGGGGCGGCAACGCCGGGATCTCGTTGGCCGCCCGGCTGCTCCGCGACGGCGCACAGGGCGTCGCCGTGGTGGAATCCGAGTCCGTCCACCGCTACCGCCCACTGCTCAACTACGTCGGAGGCGGCGAGGCGACGATGGCCTCGCTGGAGCGGCCTGCGGCCACGGTGATGCCGGACGAGTGCTCGTGGATCCAGGACCAGGTGGTGGCGGTCGAAGCCGAGGGCCCGAGCGTGCTGACGCGGGACGGCCGGCGGATCGGCTGCACCACGCTGGTCCTGTGCACCGGCCTTGAGGAGGACTGGGATGCCACCCCCGGCCTGGCGGAGGCCTACGCGTCCGGCTGGGCCGGGTCAACCTTCGTCGTCGAGAGCGCCCCGCGGGTGTGGCCCGCGCTGCGGGACCTGGCCGGAGGCCGCGTGGTCTTCACGATGCCGCCCGAGCCGGCTCCCTGCGGGGCGACCGCCCTCAAGCCGCTCTTCATGGCGTGCGACCGCTGGCGGCGTACCGGAGTGCTGCAGGCCCTCGACGTGCACCTGGTCCTCCCGGGTCCGTCACCCCTCGGAGTGCCGAAGGCCGACCGGCTGCTCGAGCAGACGCTGGCGTCGTATGGCGTGCAGGTGCTGCGAGACGCCCGGGTCACCGACCTCGACGCACGACGGATCAGGGTGACGACTCCCGAGGGCGACCACGAGCTGGACGACCTCTCCTATGCCCATGTCGTCCCGCACTACCGTGCCCCTCGCTGGATCGCCGAGAGCGATCTGGCCGGCGCGACGGAGGCCGGCCTGGTGGACGTCGACCCGTTCACGCTGCGCCACCGGCGGCATCCCGCGGTCTGGTCGCTGGGCGACGTCGCCGACCTCGGCATCAAGCCCTCGGGCGGTGCGCTCCGCAAGCAGGTCGCGGTCCTGGCCCACAACATCGCTGCCGCCGACACGGCTCCCTTCGAGCACTACGACGGCTACACCGTCATGCCGATCACGGTCGCTCGACACCGGCTCATGCTCGTCGAGGTGGACCGCGACGGCCGGCCGGCACCGACGGTGCCCTTCCCCGACCTCGTCCGACCCCGGCGGGCCACGTGGTGGGCGGACCGCTACGCCCTCCCCGTGACCTACTTCAAGCGCATCCTGCGCGGCAAGGTCTGACCGGTCGGTGCTCCGCGATCTGGCCAAGTCCGCCTCCGAGGCGCCGGGGACGAGGTCCGTTAGACCCGGCGGGTCCGCTCACGCAGCCAGGAAGTGGTGCCGGGGGCCATGCCTCGCGACCTGGGTGTCTGGTGCACCGGGACCACGATCAGCGACGTGTCGTGCGGCAGTGACCAGGAGGGCGTGCGAGACCACCGACAGGTTCTCGTCGCTCTCCAGGCGGGCTCCCGCACGCTGCAGCGCCGGTCTCACTTCGCCTCGACGTTGCAAATGCGGCGGAATGCTGGCGGGACATGATCTGGTCGTGAGCTCACCGGCAAGCCGGTGGCGAGGCATTGATGGCAGGGCCGCCGCGGAGGGGCCTGGCGTGGAAGACGTGCCCGACCCGGACGGCGAGGACGTCACCGCTTTCGCCAGCGACGTCCGCCTGAGCGGATCCCCCGATGACGACCCACGCCGAAACCTGGGACCGCCCGTTCGCCGAAATGCCGGCTTCGCTTGACGGCAAATGGTCAAGTCGCTGGAACGCAGAAGGGGTCGACTGGCAGCAGGGCCGCGGCAAGCTCAGCGTCGACGGGGAGCAGGTCTACATCCTGTTCGACTGGGATGACGGCACCAAGCATGGCCTCATTGAGGCACGCTGGAACGGCCAGGACGGGCTTATCGGTCGGTATCTCAACCTGAGCAACCCGGAGATCACTCGGCCGTGGGTCGGCCTAATCGTCGGCGCTGCTCGGATCGATGGCGAGCACAGCGGTGGACGCATCGACTTTCGTAGGTAGGTGCCGGCAATGGCCGCACCCGGTAGTGGCGAGATACAGATGGCGGTGCACATCTCGGGCGCTTTCGACGAATGGCGCCGTGGTCGTGCAGCCATCCACACGGTGGCATCCAGTCGCGGCACACCACAGCTGGTCGCCGCTGGGATCGGCTACCGGTATGGTGACATCGTTGTCGAACTGACTGCGATGTCACGTCACTGCATCCGACTTGCGCGAACAGGACACGACACGAATGATTCGAACGTCGACGGGCGCTTCAAGCAGGGCGCTTCGCATCCCTGGGAGAACGTCATGCTGCTGTTAGTTCCTGTTGCGTCGAGACGGGCCTCATGAGGCTCGTCAACCGGCTGGCGGCGGAGTTCATCGGAACGTTCTGGCTGGTGCTGGGCGGATGCGGCAGCGCCGTACTGGCAGCAACTTTCCCCGAGGTCGGCATCGGCCTGCTCGGAGTGGCGCTGGCGTTCGGCCTGACGGTCCTGACCATGGCTTATGCGCTCGGGCACATCTCCGGCGGTCACTTCAACCCCGCCGTGACGATCGGACTCTTGCTCGGCAGGCGCTTCGATCCGCGCGAAGCTCTGCTCTACATCGTCACCCAGGTGTTGGGCGCCATCGCGGCCGCCGCCGTGCTGTTCGTGATCGCTAGCGGCCAGGACGGTTTCTCCACGAGTGACGGTTTCGCGGCCAACGGCTACGGCACGCACTCACCCGGCGGCTACAGCCTGCTCGCCGCCCTGGTCACCGAGATCGTCATGACGGCCGGGTTCCTCACCGTCATCCTCGGTGTCACGGACCGCCGCGCGCCCAAGGGCTTCGGGCCGCTTGCCATCGGCCTGGCCCTGACCCTGATCCACCTGGTGAGCATCCCGGTTACCAACACATCGGTGAACCCTGCCCGGTCCACCGGTCAGGCGCTGTTCGTCGGAGACTGGGCACTCGGTCAGTTGTGGCTGTTCTGGGTCGCGCCCATCATCGGTGCGGCGATCGCCGGCCTGGCGTACCGATTCGTCACCGGCGAGACCGGCGTCGAGCTCGTTGCCGGCACCGGCCAGGACCCGGACACCGCTGTCACCACGGCAGGCGAACAGACCACCCGCGCGGCCAAGCAGGCGTTGACCGACGAGTCCGGAACCCAGCACTAGTCACGCAACGGTCAGGTTGTGCATCGGTGGCTGGACGCTCCGCGAGCGGTCAGAGCGGGGAGTGGTTCGGTACCCGGCCCAGCCTGCGCGATCAGTGGTCCTGGGCCTCATCGGCCGCCCGCATCCCGCAGATCTCTGACCTCACGGTCGCGCTGTCCGAACCCATCGAGCAGGCACGGATCAGCGTCCTCGTGCGCGATGCCGACGTGCAGTTCGGCTCGGCGGTCGCGTTCGAGGGCCCGATGGCTGCGGGGGGCTTGAGCGGTCCCCAGGTCGATGGCGAGGCAATTGGGCGCGCTGGATTGTGTGGGTCGCTGCTGCCGCAGCCGCGCTGCTCATCGTGGTGCGCCACCGGCGGGTGGACGCTGCGGCGCCGCCCGCTGACCGAACGGCCGCTTGAACTCCACAGCCGGGGGCCGTCGCTACCAGTCGGCGCACCCCCACGCGAGGGGCTTGAGCCGTCTCCGCTCTCCGCCGCAGGCGCCATGCCCCGCGGGGCAGCACCAACGCTGACAGGGCAGCGGAGAGCCGGGTGCTGATGCTGTCAAGGGTCCTGAAGCGGATCGACTAACGGCGCCGCTGGAGCCGTCAGGGCTTCAGGGGGGCGGGAGTGCAAGGCGGACCTCGCAGCGGAGATCGGGGATGCGGGCCAGGCGTGCATCAGCGGTGACCAGTGCGCAGTCGAAGGTTTCGGCGACGGCAAGGTAGGCGGCGTCGTAACCCGAGACGTTGCTTCGCAACTCCCACATGCGGTTCAGCAGGGGTGCTGCACCGACCAGGTCGATAGTGGTGCTCACCATCGCCGACAGAGCGTCTTCGGCACGCGTTTGGCTGATCCTCTGGCCGAGCCACCGCCCGCGGATGGCGGAGAACACCTCCACGACGATGTGTGCAGGAGCAGCCCAGTGCGCATCGCGGGCGAGTTCGGCTCTCGAGCTAGCGCCGACCGATCCATCGTCGGTCAAGGCGTTGGTCAGCACCGAGGCGTCGACCACGATCACCCGGCATCGCTATTGGCATCGCTGAGCAGGGCCTCTCGCTCGGCTCGGGCCTGGTCGAGGGCTTCGGTCACCTCCGCGGTCGAAAGCTGCGAACCGTCGTAGCGAGCACCGAAGCGTTCCAGGACAGTCAGGTTGGTCGATCGACGAGCCTCGTCGGTTACCAACGTCAAGAGAAATGACTGCAAAGACTGTCCGCGAGCTGCTGCTTGCTCGGCCAGTGTCTGTCGGATGTCTTCGGGAACGTCGCGGATCTGAAGCGCCACCATGCATGCAATTTACATGCACGGTGGCCGGTCGAGCAAGGGACTGGTCACTGGCTTGCGCGGAGGGGCCCACTGGTGAGGGCGCGCGTAAGTGCGCTGTCGGTGACCATCGCGCGTCCGCGGCGGACCGGCCAACCTGAGGGGGTGCGCCATGGCGGCGCTTCTCATCGGATGGCTGCCGCCGTTCCTCGCGCGCCGTCCTGGATGCCGCCGGTCGGTGCGTCGCTCGCGGATCGAGGCGACGTCGGCGGCCAGTGTCGGTGCTGCTGGTGGTCCCGCAGTTCGTGGTGTGAACCTTCGCGCTGGTCTGGCTCGTCCAGGACCGGCACTGGTCGCCGGGTGCGGCCGGCGCGCTGGTCGCGGGCACCCAGTGGCGGGGGCGGTGGGCCGGATCGGCGCTGGCCAGCTCTCGGACATGGTGGCCAGCCGGATGGGGCCGCTGCGCTGGGTCACCGTGGCCGCGGCGGCGACGATGCTCCTCCTGGGGGCCACGGCGGGACTGGACGTGCCGGTCGCCGTACCGCTGCTCGTGCTGGCCACGGTGGTGACGGTGGTGACGGTGGCAGACAACGGGCTGGCGTTCACCGCGGTCGCCGAGCGGGCCGGACCGTTCTGGTCCGGCCGCGCCCTCGGCGTGCAGAACACCGTCCAGTTCCTCACCGCGGTCGCGGTCCCGCCCCTCGCGGGCCCGAACGTGACCGGGATCGGCTACCCGGCGACATTCGCGCTGGCCGCGGTGTTCCCGCTCGCAGCGCTGGCGATGGTGCCGGTTAGGGACGAGCGCGAGCTCACCTGACGACGCTCCCGACGGCCGCGGCCGACCCGGTGGCCGAGCTGGACGAGGCCGAAGCCGACGGCGAAGATCGCCAGCGTCACCACGCCGTACGACAGCGGGAACTCCGAGGTCTCGAACGCCGGGTTCTTGCCCCCGTCGAGGGAGTCGAGCGTCAGGTAGATGCCCTGGAACACGAACGCCCACAGATAGGCGATGGCGTACGTCGTGTTGGCGGCCAGCCGGTTGCTCAGGAAGAAGCCGAGCGGGAACGCGCTGAGGATCGTGACGACGGCGATCATGGAGCGGCGGCCTCAGTCGGAGATCGGCGCGGGACGCCGGTCGCCGGAGAACATCAGCACGACGGCCAGCACGGTCAGGAGCACCGAGAAGCCGACCAGGGCCTTGACGAACATCGGCACGTCGACGAAGAACGCCGGCAGCCCGGTGAGGGTGATCACGATGATCGCTCCCGCAGCGACGCGCAGCGCGACGCGGTTGCCGCGCCACGCCATGACCACGGCGACCAGGCCGATCACGCCCAGGACGCTACCGACGACGAGGATGGCCATCGGCGGCCCCTCTTCGCCAGGGTCCGGAGCACCCAGGAAGCCGGGGATGTTGGCCAGTGAGTAGAACCCCGCGATGGCGAGCCCGACTTTCTGCTTGGTCGTGGTGAGGCTGCGAGCCGGGGTCAAGGTGGTGCTGGACATGGTCTCCTCCAAGGGTGAGTGAACTGGATGGCTCCACCGTCCGGCCCCGTCCACTCCCTGCCCCAGAGCATTGCCTCCCGCAACGGTCCCGACCAGCCCCGGGATCAGGGAACTTCTTCCCGAGCGTCAGGAGGGTGGCTACCGCGATAGTGGGAGGGTGCCGATCCGAGTGCTGCTGGCAGACGACCACCCCGTGGTCCGGCGCGGGCTGGCTGCCCTGCTCGGGACGCTCGATGAGTTCGAGGTCGTCGGCGAGGCAGAGGACGGCGAGGCCGCGGTCCGCGAGGCACAGCTGACCAAGCCGGACGTCGTCCTCATGGACGTGCGCATGCCGGGGATGGACGGCGTCGAGGCGACCCGTCGGATCCGCAAGGCGGTGCCGGACGTCGCCGTCCTGGTGCTGACGATGTACGACGAGGACGCGACCGTCTTCACGGCCATGCAGGCCGGGGCGCAGGGCTACCTGCTCAAGGGCGCCGAGCAGGACGAGATCGCCGACGCCATCAAGGCCGTCGTGCGCGGTCAGGCGATCTTCGGCCCCGGCATTGCCACGCGCCTGCTCGAGCACTTCGCCAACCCGCCGGCCCAGGTCGCAGCCGACGAGCCGTTCCCGGAGCTGACCCCGCGCGAGCGCGACATCCTCGGCTTCCTCTCGCAAGGGCGGCGGACCGCCGAGATCGCCTCGACGCTGCACCTGTCACCCAAGACGGTGAGCAACAACCTGACCACGATCTTCGCCAAGCTCGAGGTGACCGACCGCACGGCGGCTGTGCTGCGGGCCCACGAACGCGGCCTGGGCGCCTAGCACGGTGGACTTCTTCGCGATCGTCGTCGCCGTCGTCGCGGTGTCGACCGCGGTGTCGGGCATCGCGCTGCTGCTGACGCGCCGGGCCATGGTGTCGGCGGCTCTGCTGGTGTGCGCCGGTGCCGCCGGCATCCTCGCCGCGGTGCTCATGGCGGCGGACCACGACCGATCCACTGCGGTCGCCCTGGTCGCGGGCGCATCACTTTTCGCGCCGGCCGCACTCATGACCTTCCCGCGGTTGCGCTGGCGGCACCCGGTCGACTTCGTCAGCCTGGTGGTCATCGTCGGATGCGGCGCGATCGGCACGTCGTACGCCTACGCCAACACGGGCGTGGTCGGGGTGATGGGACTGCTGCAGGGGTGCGCGCTGCTGGTCCACACGTGGTGGCGCATCGAGGTGTCCGCGGACCGCGAGCGCCGAGCCCTGGTCTGGATGGCGCTGGCCCTGATCGTCGCCACGATCGTCTATTTCTTCTCGGGCTTCTCCGCCGAGGGCTTCGACAGCGGCGCCCTGCCCTCGATCGGGACCGGCGTGTTCGCGCTCATCGCGCCGGCCATGTATGTCGGAGCCACCCTGCCCGAGCTCGTCGACGTGCGTGCTCTCGTGGTGCGCACGGTGGTCCACTCCGTGGCGCTGGTGACGGTGATGGCGGTCTTCGTGCTGGCGCTGGGACTGTTGGACTCCCTCGGCGCGCACGAGCTCAATGTCGGCGCGCAGGCCCTCCTCGCCGCCCTCTCCGCGACCATCTACCAGCCCACCTGCGTCATCCTCCGCGGCGTGGTCGATCAGCTGCTGTTCGGCGAGCGTCCCGATCCGCTGGGCGCCGCCTCTGCGGTGGCCGACCGGATCGGCGCCGACCCGGTCGTCGCGCTGCGCGCGATCCGGGAGGCGCTGGTCATCCCGTACGCCGCGGTCGTCGTCGAGGGTGTACCGCTCGCGTCCTCCGGTAGCGATACCACGCACACCCGTTCCCTCGACCTCGACGGCGCGGGCGAGCTAGTGGTGGGGCTGCGCCCCGGCGACCTGGCCTTCTCCCCCGGCGACGAGCAGGTGCTCCGGCTGACCGTCCCACTGCTGGCGCAGACCTTGCGCGCCCGGGCGCTGGCCGAGCAGCTGATCGAGTCCCGCGGCCAGACCATCGCAGCGGTCGAGGAGGAGCGGCGCCGGCTCCGTCGCGAGCTGCACGACGGCTTGGGCCCGCGGCTGTCCGGGGTGGCGTTCACCTCCGACGCGGCGCGCAACCTGATCCGCACCGATCCTGCTGCGGCCGAGGAGATGGTGGCCCAGCTCCGAGCCGACACGGTCACCGCGATCGAGGAGATCCGGCGGATGGTCTACGCGATGCGGCCGCCGGCGCTCGACGAGCTCGGTCTGGTGCCGGCGCTGCGGCAGCAGGCGGTCGGCCTGCGCAACCGCGACGGCAACCCGGTCGCGGTGGACATGTCCGCGCCGTCGGAGTTCCCCGACCTGCCCGCGGCGGTCGAGGTGGCGGCCTATCGCATCGTCACCGAGGCGCTCACCAACGTGGCCCGGCACAGCACCAGCCCCTCGGCGTCGGTGCGGCTGCAGCCGGCCGCGGACGGCCTGCACCTCGAGGTGACCGACCACGGCAGCCGCAACGGCGCCTGGCGCCCCGGTGTCGGCATGGCCTCGATGCGCGAGCGCGCCACCGAGCTCGGCGGCTCGCTCGAGGCCGGGCCGGGTCCGTTCGGCGGCCGGGTCTCGGCGCTGCTGCCGCTCTGAATGCCTTGGTTCCTCTGGGGTACCGCTCCTGCTGAGGTTGAGGAGGGTCGGCGCAGACCGGCGCGCCAGCGCCGGGCTGAGCGAGCCGTCTCGAAACCCGTGGGAGGGAGAACTCACATGAACGACTCTGTCGCCATGATCATCGTGGCCGTGGCCGTGGCCGTGGCCGTGGCCGTGGCCGTGGCCGTGGCCGTGGCCGTGGCGGTGGTCCTGGTCATCGCCGTCATCGCACTGATGCTGGTGCGCACCAGGGGCACCGAACGACGCGCCCACGAGGCCAACCGCTTGCGGTGACTCCGGAGCGGACCGAGCTGCTGCGGCCCGCCCGTCCCACATGCCCATTGCTCAACGGCACGTATGGCGCGTCGGGTTCGAGCTGCAAGGATGGGAGCGTGGCTGAGGTGGCACGGCTGATGACGTCCGTCGATGCCGATGACGAGGTCCCTGATGCTCGGCAGATCTCGGTATCGGCGCGCCACGAGGCCGTGCTGGACGACGGTCGCCGCGTTCTGCTCATGGATGACCGAGGCTGGAGCGAGTCGGGTCCGCCCAACATCTGGGTTGAGACATCGGTCCAAGACATCGTGGACACCACGCGCGCGGTGGTCGGACCCGACGAGCCATTCGGTGGGCGCTCGCACCAGGACATGGAGGCAGACCATTGGGCGCAGCTGGCTGGGGTCCTCGGGGGGCACAGGATTGCTGCGGACGCCCGGGACCTGAAGCGACTACCGCACGATGTCGTGCTCAGCCAGCGGCTGCTTGCGCGGGTCGGCCATGACCCCAACGACGCCGTCCAACCCTGATCCCGCGTACGGCGCGGGCTCGTCGGCCGAGCCCGGTGCTGGACATGACCACCCAGCACGGAGGGCATGTGTCGTACGCGGATCCGTCACTGCGACGGGCTCTGGTCTCGAGGAGCTGACCTTGCCGCTGCGTCAACTCCTACCGTCGATCGCGGCCGGCACCGAGCCGGCTGGGAGCACGGAGGCTGGTGTGGCCTGGTCGATCGCTGAGGTGGCCCGGATGTCGAAGGTGACGTCGCGGAC
>JAABUN010000456.1_pt1 | contig 106415 bp, 107 predicted proteins | sample 5559311 | NCBI WGS metagenome assembly JAABUN01 (sample SAMN10711877, study PRJNA513370) | rock metagenome | isolation source: Antarctica rocks | place: Antarctica: Victoria Land, Siegfried Peak sud | reverse complement strand
TGTTCCGCGACAACGAACTCATCGCCCAATTCACCCTCAGCGGCAAACGCGGCTACCAACCAAAGAAACGGCTAGCGTTACCGAAGTCCTGAGACATATGTGTAACCGATGTCCTGATACATAACAGCAAGCTCGGGCGCACGAAACACAGGTCACCATCGTCCCATGACTGCAGTAGGTGCAACCTCTGGTGCCACCACCGTTCTGTGGGGGTGGCTTCGGGAATTCTCGGCCGCCGGCCTCAAGAGTTATGACCTGCAGAATGTGCGCTAGAGCGTGCAAACCGTATGTCGTGAGGCGCAGGGGCTCAGGCGACGATCATGCCGGGAGCTCAGGGGGCCCGGTGCTTGCGGTCAGGTGTGAACACATGACGGAGGAGCTCGATCGGCATACCGCCAGCTGGCTCATTCACCCATTCTCCAACCGCCTCGATCTCAGCGGAGCGGTGCATCCGGGCGAGCCACGTGTCACGGTCGCGCCGAGGTAGCGAATAGTCGCGGACGAGCACGACGTTGCTCTGTTGGCAGAGGTCTAAGCAGTCAACGACCTGCACTCGGACCGTCTCGGACTCCAAGGCCAGCAGTTGCTTGCGCTGCGCCTTGTGGTCGACGTTCGGATGCTTTCGACTGGTGCCACAGCAGCAGTCTTGGCACACCATGATGCTGACGTCAGGTGACACGGTGCCACGATCCGCAGAACCCTTGGCGGAGTTTTTGCTCATGAGCAGCGTCGCTGATGCCAGTCGGTCCGAAACTCAGGATGACCTGCATAAGCAACGGTCAGAATGTCGATCGACATCTGATCCGGCTCCTGTCGGGACGTGATCGCTTCTCGCAGGTCCGCCAGCATCCGCAAAGCACGCTTGTTGAACGGTCGCAGCAGCGCGGCGTCGAGCTCTTCGCTGAGTCGCGCGACAAAGAAGTCTGCCTGGGCAGGATGAAGAGAAGTGGGGGTACAAACGTGTGTGGTGTGGAGCCGGCCGGTCATGATCCTCCATCGGTGACGGAGTGTGGCCAGGCATCTGCGTGCCCGGACCGGCTGGCGAGAGCGCTCCTCCGTCGAAAGCGCACATCGTTGACTTGAGCCAGGCGACCGGACTCACTCGTTGGACGAGCTCTACCGTTGCGGGACAGTACCGGGATTTCACCGGACTTCGCTGGAACAAACCACCGCCGACTCTGCGCCGACGGCAGGCCTCACGTTAGGCCCAGAGCCAGGTCGAGTCAACAGTGCCGAACGGTGCCAACGGTGGGCGTCACCGGCCGACGTCTACGTGAAGTTGATGCCTCCGTCGATGAGGATGGTCTGACCGGTCATCTAGTCGGAGTCCGGACCGGAAAGATAGGAGACCAAGGACGCGACGTCCTCGGGCACTGAGAGTCGGCCTAACAGGATGCCGTCCACTCCCTCTTGGAGCGCTTGCCCTCGCGGCTTGCCGTCACGTTCGGTCAACTTCTCATCGATGAGGTCCCACATGTTCGTTCCTACGATGCCCGGGCCTTAGGCGTTCACCGTGATCTTGTGCTTGATGAACTGCTTCGCCGCGGCTTGGTAGGTGTAGAAAACACCCTTGATGTTGACGTCAATCATGGTGGCTAACATCTCGGGGGTGACGTCGAGAATCTCTTCGATCTGAGCGATGCCGGCGTTGGCCATGAGGGATGGCCGTGCGCCTAGTGCTGAAGGTGGCCGTCAGCGGGTGGCTTCGGCGAGTACCTCCAGCACGTGTCGGTAGGTCCGGCCGGTGGCTCGGGTCATCCCGATCTCACAGGTCCGGTTGCTCGAGACGTATGCCGACCCCTGGGTTCCGCGGACCTCCTCGGCTTCGCGGCGCGTGGCCGAGGCGGTCAGTTCGGGGTGAAGGAGCCCCCGGTCACCGGCAAAAGCACAGCAGCCCCAGTCCAGCGGCACGATGACCTCGTTGGCCAGCGCGTGAGCCACCTCCAGAAGCGCCGGTGTACCGCCGGCCCGCTCCATCGAGCAGGTCGGGTGCACCACGACCGAGTCCAGCCCACGCACCGACAGTGACGGCAAAACTTTCTCGGCGATGAAGGTGACAGCGTCCACGACGGTGATCTCCGGAGCCCGGTCGTGCAGCAACTCCACGAGGCCCTCCACGCAGGACGAGGCTTCGGTCACCACGGGTAGTCGTCCGCCGTCGGTAGCCTCCCGAAGTGCCGGAACAACCTTGGCCGCCATCACGTCATACCCCTGCGTGAAGCCTTTGGACTTCCACGGCGTGCCACAGCACAAGCCCCCTAGCCCGGGTGGGGTGCGCAACGGCACTCCCGCTCGATCGCACAGCTCCACTAGCGCACCACCGGCCCCGCCACCGCCCGCCTCGGCGCCGAACATCGACCCGATGCAGGCACCGAACAGCACGGCCTGCGCGTCATCGGACAGCAACGTGGGGCGGGGCCGTCCACCCCGTGGCAACGCATCGTCATACAAGGGCACCGCTGCCGGTCCGACCAGCCGCCGGGCGAGTGACGTAGCCGCCACCGACACACCGCTGGGCAAGATCTTCGCGATACTTAAGCCCAGACCGCCAGCCCTCGCCGTGACGCCCCAGCCGTGCGCGGCTGCGGTCCAGACGGCCTCAGCCGGGCGGCTCACCGACTCGCTGCGCAGCCTGCGCACGAGGTTGCCAGTGTTGATCAGCACCGGGCAGGCCGTCAGACACATCCCGTCGACGGCACACGTCTGCTCTCCGGCGTAGGTGTAGTCACGCTCCAATTCCTGGGCCAGCGACTCGTCCCCGCGGGACCGTGCCGCTTGCATCTCACGGCGCAGCACGATCCGTTGGCGCGGCGTCAACGTCAGATCCCGGGAGGGGCAGACGGGCTCGCAGTAGCCACACTCGACGCACCGGTCGACCTCGGACTCCACCTCGTAGTTCGGTTTGAGATCGCGCATGTATGACGTCGGGTCATCGGAGAGGACCGTGCCTGGGTTGAGCAATCCCTGGGGGTCAATCAGGTTCTTGATCTCGCGCATGACCGCATACAACTCGTCGCCGTATTGCCTGCGCACAAACGGGGCCATGATCCGCCCCGTCCCGTGCTCGGCCTTGAGTGAGCCGCCGTTGCCCAGCACGAGGTCGACCATGTCTTCGGTGAACGCCGCGTAGCGCCGCAACGACGTCTCATCCTCGAAGCGCTCGTTGAGCAAGAAGTGCACGTTGCCGTCTTTGGCGTGCCCGAACATCACGGAGCCGTCGTATTCGTGCGCGGTAAACAGCTCGGTCAACGACACACAGGTCTGGCCCAGTAGATCGACCGGCACCGAGACGTCTTCCAGCAGCGCGTTGGTTCCACGCGGTCGTGCCCCGGCCACCGCGCTATACAGCCCCTTGCGCACCCGCCACAACTGGGCCCGCTCGCTCGACGTTTCGGTCAGCTCGAACGGCTGCACCGGCAGCGACCTGAGCCGCGGCAATGCGGTCTCGGTCAGTTCGAGCAACTCTTCGGCCGCCATTGCTTGGTACTCAATCAAGATGGCGGCGTGGTCTCGGACCTGCAGATCCGCGATCTGGGCGGGGCACGAGGGATCGATCGCCGAGACGCGCAACGAGGCGGCGTCGAGCAATTCGGCGGTGGCGGTGCCGGTCGCCACCAGGTCAGGCACGATGGCCGTGGCGGTAGCAATGTCGTCGAAGATAAGAAGTCCGGTCGTCACGTGCGGAGCGATGGGCAACGTGGTGAAAATCGCTTCGGCGACGAAGCCGAGCGTGCCTTCGCTGCCGACCATCAGATGGGCAAGGAGGTCGATCGGGTCGCTGTAGTCCACAAACGAGTTGATGCCGTAGCCCATGGTGTTCTTCATCGAGAACAGCCGTTCGATGGTCGCCACCGACGCCTGGTCGTCGTTGACTCGGCGGTGCAGTCGAGTCAGGCCCTCCCACAGCTCAGGCTCAACGGCTCGCAGGTATGCCGAAGCGCCCGGATCGCTGGTGTCGACCCGAGTGCCGGTGGGCAAGATGACCACCATCGAATCCAGCGTCGAGTAGGTGTTGAATCGGGTGCCGCACTGCATACCACTGGAGTTGTTGGCGATCACTCCGCCGAGGGTGCAGGCGCTCTCGCTCGCCGGATCGGGCCCCAATTTACGCCCGTAAGCGGCAAGCCGTGCGTTGACCTGGCGGACGGTCGAGCCGGGTAACACCCGGACTTTTTTGCCTTCCTCAAGCACCTCGACACCCTGAAAGTGCCGCCGCGTGTCCACCATGACGGCGTCGGTGATGGCTTGCCCGGACAGGCTCGTTCCGCCGGAGCGGAAGACTATGGGTGCGCTCGACAAAGCGCAGGCCCTCATCACCGCCGCCACCTGATCGGCCGACGTCGGTCTCACGATCACTTCGGGAATGAGGAGATAACTGGAGGCGTCGTGCGACATTGCGTGTCGGTCCAGGGCCCGGCGGCTCACCGCATCCGGCCCAATACTGTGCCCGATCTGGCTGACTAAATCTGCCCAGTCCGGACCGGACCGGGAGGGAGTGGCGACGCTCGATGTCGACATAAGGTGAGCATAGACGGGCTGCTTTACTCCACCGCCATCTCGCCCATCTCGCCCCAACCCTCACCGTCGACCTGGTGGCTGACGATCTTGGGGGTGGACGACAGCGCCGGTGGGATGTCCTGCATAGCTTGCTTGAAGTGATCGCTGTTGACGTGCGGCTCAGCGCCCTCGTCCGTGAACGCTTCGATGAGGACGAACTGGTTCAGGTTGTCGATGCTGCGGGACCACTCGAACCACAGATTGCCCGGTTCGGCGCGCGTGCCGGCGGTGAAGTCGGCAACCAGGTCAACGAAGCGATCGGTCCACTCCGGCTTGGTGTCGAATTTGACGTTGATCAGGATCATTGGGGCTCCTTCAGCAGACGAATGAGATGTCCAGAGCGTATGCGCGGCGACCTTTCGGCGCACCTGTGGAGGTGTATGCGGTCCGGACAAAGTGCCGTAGACAGATCCCAGTATGCGGTGGATAGTGAAAGCGGCGGAACGACTTTTCGCACTTCCCCATCGAGGTAATGATGCCGACCAGGAGGACCCATGACCGATCCAGTTGCTGACGTTCGTTCGCCGCAGACCCCTGTTGATCTTCAGGTCGAGAGCGGTAAGTCCACGGGCGGGGGGCCAGCGGAGGTTCACCAACTCGATCCGGACCGAGCAAAACCACTCCTGATTCGGCTCCTGCGAGCGGCCTATCCCCACCCGTCGTTTCCGGACGGCCCCTACGAACGCACCGCAGACGCGATCTTGACGGCTTCGGAAGCTGACGAGGGCGATCGCCGGATGCTGCTTCTCGGCCTACGGGGCCTCGACGTTGCGGCAAAGGGTGACTTTGTGAGTGCGGACGACACGTGTGAAGCGTTGTTGGGCAACGTCGGAGATGACGTGTTCTTCGTGCGCATCCGCAGCACCGCCGTGGTCGCGCTGTATGACGACGCGGAGGTCTGGAAAGCGCTCGGCTACGAGGGGTCCTCGTTTGACCAAGGCGGCTATCTGCATAGGGGCTTCGACGACTTGGACTGGTTGCCCGCCGCCCGCATCGAGGAGTATGCCGCTTCGCCCCGGATCGAAATCGCCACCGAAGAGGGGACAGGCTGATGAGCGCAGACAAGACGTCGACCGACACGTTTGGCGCGGCCATCGAGCACGACGACCCGGTGGTGGTCATCGTCGGCTCGGGTGCTGGCGGGGGCACCATGGCCCACGAACTCACCGCCAAGGGAGTGAAGTGCGTGGTGTTGGAGGCCGGGGCCTACCTCACCCCCGACGACTACGTAAACAACGAGTGGGAGGCGTTTGGCCAGATGGCCTGGCTCGACATGCGGACCACCTCTGGCGGGTGGCGCATCCCGCAGGACTTTCCCAACCTGCCTACCTGGATTGTCAAGGCAGTCGGCGGCACAACGACCCACTGGGCCGGTGCGACCCCACGCTTCCTTGAGCACGAATTCAAGGCGGCAAGCACCTACGGCGACGTCGAGGGCGCGAACCTTCTCGATTGGCCGATCACGTTGGCCGACATGGAGCCCTTCTACGACCGGGCCGAGCAGGCGATGGGCTCGACGCACCGCCACGGGCGGCCCGCCCTACCGGCCAATAACAACTACACGGTGCTGGCCAACGGGGCCGAGCGCGTCGGTTACCGGCACTACGCGACGGGGCCCTACGCCACCAACGCCGAGCCGTATGACGGTCGCCCGGCGAGTATTCAAGACGGCTTCAACTTCCAGGGCGACAAGCAGGGCTCGAAGTGGTCGACGTTGGTGCGCGAGATCCCGAGGGCTTTGGAGACCGGGCTGCTCGATCTGCGCCCGAACTGTCAGGCGGCCAAGATCACGCACAACGACTCCGGCGCAGTCGACGCGGTCGAGTACCTGGACGGTGCCGGAAATATGCACCGTCAATCGGCTCGCGTCGTCTGCGTGGCGGGTAACTCGATTGAGACCCCGCGGCTGCTGCTGATGAGCGCCTCGAATGCTCACCCGAACGGTCTGGCGAACTCCTCCGATCAGGTCGGCCGCAACTACATGCGCCACCTGACGGGCACGGCATACGCCCGGTTTGCGAAGCCGGTGCGGATGTATCGAGGAGAAACGATGGCCGGACTGGTGGCCGATGAGGCAAAGCATGACCCGTCTCGGGGGTTCGTCGGTGGCTTCTATTTCGAGACGCTTTCGCTCGGCCCGGCCTTCCTGGCTAGCTTCATCGAGCCCGGCTCGTGGGGGCGTGAGTTCACCTCGTGGATGGACGCCTACGCCAACATCGCGGGCAGTTGGATCGTCGGCGAGGACATGCCGCAGCGCGAAAACCGGGTCACGCTCAACCATGACGTCACGGATCAACACGGGCTGCCGGTCCCGCACGTCAACTACACCGACCATGCCAACGATGTCGCCATGCGGACCTACGCCTACGGCGCGGCCGATGCTATGTATGACGCGGTCGGGGCGCAGGCGGTTCACCACACTCCGCCCTACCCCTCGACGCACAACCTCGGCACGTGCCGGATGAGCGCCGACGCAGCCGACGGTGTCCTGAACGAGTGGGGTCGAGCCCACGACGTGCCGAACCTCTTCGTCAGCGACGGATCGGTCATGACGACCGGCGCCTCCGCCAACCCCACCCTGACTATCGTCGCCCTGGCGATGCGCCAGGCCGACCACATTCATAGTGAGATGCAAGCCGGCACCATCTAACGAAGTACACCCCTACGGAGGACCCCATGCCCAACGCCATCAGAACTCTGATCAGCCCCGGACGCTACGTCCAAGGCCAAGGGGCAATTCATCAGTTGGGTGATTACCTCAAGCCTCTGGGCTCGACTCCGTTGATCGTGGCCGACGACGTCGTATGGGGTCTGGTCGGGCACGACGTCGAGGCGTCTTTGACGAAAGCCGGGTTGCCGATTCACCGGATCGGCTTTGGCGGCGTGCCCAGCGCAATCGAGGTCGACTCGGTTGTGGAGCAGATCAAAGATCGTGGTGCCGACGTAGCGGTGGCTATCGGCGGAGGCAGCACGATCGATGTCGTCAAGGCCGCCGGTCACTTGGCCGGGATCCGGTGGGCTAATTCGCCGGCCGTTGCCTCGACCGACGCCCCGTGCAGTGCGCTATCGGTGATCTACACCCCCGACGGCGAGTTCGAGGAGTACCGATTCTTCCCCCGCAATCCTGATCTGGTGCTCGTGGACTCGGCAGTGGTGGCCAAGGCACCGGTAGAACTACTGATCGCTGGTGTCGGTGACGCGTTGGCGACGTGGCTAGAAGCTCGCGCGACCTCTCGGTCAGCGGCTAACACCATGGCCGGAGGGCTACCGACGTTGAGCGCAACTGCGCTAGCGCAACTGAGCTGGGACGTGCTCTGGGAGAACGCCATGGACGCGGTCGATGCGGTGAAGGACGATCAAGTCACTCCAGCCGTCGAGCGAGTCATCGAGGCCAATACGCTGCTGTCTGGTCTCGGGTTCGAGTCCGGTGGGTTGGCGGCTGCGCACGCGATCCACAACGGACTCACGGCAGTCGGAGCTACGCACGGGTTGGCCCACGGTCAGAAGGTCAACATCGGATCTCTGACCCAACTGGTGATGGAAGGTGCCCCGACGAGTGACATTCGTGACTTCATCGAATTCACCACCCGAGTGGGACTTCCGACAACGCTGACCGAAGTGGGTCTGAAGGTCGACGACCGTGAGTCGTTACAGGCGGTGGCCGAGGCTGCGACGGTCAAAGGCGAGACGATTCACGCTATGCCGTTCCCGGTGTCGGCCGCAGACGTGGTCAGCGCCATGACCTCGATTGAGCGTCTAGCCGTGCGAGTGCGAGCCGATGCCGGGCTGCCTGAGCCGGTCTTCTACCAGGCAGCCCACTGACCCCCTCACCCCGAAAGGCCCTTGGGGTAGACACGGCTGCGTTGCCGCCTTGGCCAGTCAAGCCGCCACTGTTCGGCTCGGTGTTACTGCGGGGCTTTCTCGCTACCGATGTGCCTACGGTTCGAGATGTCGCGACGGATGAATACGTGCCGCTCGTCGGCTCCCTTCCCGCGTTCGCAGATGACGCGCAGGCCACGGACTGGATTGGACGCCAGAAACGGCGTTACGACGAAGGCGTGGGATTCTCGTTTGCTGTGGCTGAGGCAATATCAGGGCAGATGGTCGGCACCGCTGGACTGTGGTTGAGCCAGTTGCCTTACGGGCGAGCGACCGTCGGCTACTCAATCGCTCCCACATGTCGCGGCAACGGTTACGCAACCGAAGCGTTGACCGCGCTCACCGCGTTCGCGTGGCAGATACCCGTCTTGCACCGCATCGAGGCGCACATTGAACCGTGGAACACTGCATCGATTCTTACAGCGGAGCGGGCGGGGTATGCGCTGGAGGGGCTGATGCGCAGTCATCAGGAGATCGGAGGTCAGCGCCGGGACATGCTGTTGTACGCCGCAATCCGGCTATGACCTTTCATCACGTCGTCGATGACTCGTCTTCGGCGGCGCGGAGGGCCCGCAGCACGTTGGTGCCGGCGATCTTGCGCAGGTCGTCGTCGCTGAAGCCGCGTTCGGCCAACGCCGCAAACAGGTACGGGTAGCGCGAGACGTCCTCCAACCCGGCGGGCAGCGTCGGAACGCCGTCGTAGTCGCCGCCGATGCCGACGTGGTTGATGCCCGCGACCTCGCGAAGGTGCTCAATGTGCGTAACCACCTGGTCCAGGGTTGCCGTGGGTTGGGGGTGCTCTTGCGCATACGCCACGGACCAGCGCTTGAACGCGCCCAGATCGGTGGTATTCATGCCCTCGGCTTCCGACGCCTCGGCAGCTTCAACGCGCCAATCCCAGCAGTCCTGAGACACGGAATCGGGCGCGAAAACCGCCATACAGACGCCGTCGTTGGTCGCCAAGGTGGCCAGCACGTCGTCGGGCACGTTGCGCGGCGAGTTGCAGATCGCGCGAGCGCTGGAGTGGCTGAAGATCACCGGGGCGCTCGAGACCTCGAGTGCGTCGCGCATCGTGTCGGCGGAGACGTGCGATAGATCGACCAACATGCCGATCCTGTTCATCTCGCGCACCACGTCGCGGCCAAAGTCAGTCAACCCACCGTGCACGGGCGCGTCTGTCGCAGAGTCGGCCCAATCCGTGTTGTCGTTGTGCGTCAGGGTCATATAACGCACGCCCAACCGATGCAGAGTCCGCAGCGTCCCCAGTGAATTGCCGATCGAGTGCCCACCTTCGGCCCCCATCAAGGACGCCACCCGCCCGGTCACAAACACCCGCTCCACATCGTCCGCAGTGAGAGCGAGCCCGAACGCGTCGGGAAAGCGGTCGATCATCGCGTGCACCGCGTCGATCTGCTCCAACGTCTGAATGACCGCCTGAGCGGTCGGCAGCGACGACGGCACCCAGACCGACCAGAATTGCCCGCCCACACACCCCGCCCGCAACCGCGGAATGTCGGTGTGAGTGGTCGTGGTCCCGACCGCGATATCGAGCACACCCCAGTCGTATGCCGCCTGCTCGCGCGCCTCCCACGCCAGGTCGTTGTGACCGTCGATCAGGGGCGTGCTGCGAAGGAGGTCGGTCACGTGGGCAAGATGAGAGGTCGAAGTCACTAAGTCAGGGTGGCATAGGACGACTGTCGCCGAATCGTAAGAACCGCAGGAGCCCCCGCAGATTAGGCTTCTCGGGTGCCCACTGTCTTAGTTGCCGACGATGACCAGACGGTCCGCGAAGTCGTCGTGGCCTACCTGCATCGCGCCGGATTGCCGACCGTCCAAGCCTCGGACGGCCTCGGAGCCGTCGCAGCGGTCGCCGAACACCGACCCGATCTCGTCGTGCTCGACATCATGCTGCCTGGCATCGACGGCCTCGAAGCGTTGCGCCGGATGCACGCCATCGACCCGCGCCTCCCGGTGCTGTTGCTGACCGCGCGCACCACCGAGCAAGACCGCATCGACGGCCTGCAAACGGGTGCCGATGACTACGTGGTCAAGCCGTTCAGCGTCCGTGAATTGGTGCTGCGCGTCCAGGCCCTTCTTCGTCGCATCGCGGACACGGGTGGGGCGGCGGCACCGTCAACGACGGGTCGTATGCAGGACGGTGACCTCGTCATCGATCCCTCCGCGCGCTCGGTCGTGCGTGGGTCGGAAAGCCTGTCGCTCACCGGCCGCGAATTCGACCTGCTGACCTACCTGATGTCACACCCCGGCGTGGTCGTCAGCCGTGAAACGTTGATGGTGGACGTCTGGGGTTGGGACTTCGGCGACGACTCCACCGTGACCGTCCACATCCGCCGGCTGCGCAACAAGATCGAGGCCGACCCTGCCGCACCCACCCGCATCATTACCGTGTGGGGCGCCGGGTACCGGTGGGATCGGCATACGGCATGACCCCTGAGTTTGAAGCCGTTGCGCTCGCGGCTGGGAGTGCTGCCGCCGTGGGCACGGTCGGAGCGCTGGCGACCCTGACGGTGGCTCGACGCTCGGTGGCTATCGCCACGGCGATGGGACCGGTCGTGGTGGTGGCGAGCATGGCGGCCGGGGTCTTGGTCACGGCACAAGCGATGTTTCTGTCGTCGCACGACTTCGTGCTGATCTCCTGGGTGCTCGCTGCGTCGGTGCCGATTGCCTTCGTCTGCGGCTACTTCCTCTATCGAGCGGTGCGCCTCATCGACCGATCTGCGACCCAGGCCGTGGCGGACCGAGAGCGCGAGCAGGTCCTGGCCGCGAGCCGGCGCGAGATGATCTCTTGGGCCAGTCACGACCTCAAATCGCCGCTGGCGGGCATCAAAATTATGGCCGAAGCGCTAGAGGATGGCGTCGCTGCGGACCCGGCGGACTACCACCGGCGGATCCGCCACGAAAGCGACCGGATGAACCGGATGGTCGACGATCTGCTCGAGATGTCACGCCTCAATCAGGGCGACGTCGGCACTGACATAGCGCTGAGCGTGATCGACCTCAGCGAGCTGACTTGCGAGGTGATGAGTGGTCAGGTGGTGGTCGCCGAGCAACAGGGCATCAGTATGCCGATGCCTGCCGTGACCCCGCTGCCGATCCGGGTGGATGCGGCTCGGGTCGAGCGGGCGGTGGCCAACGTCGTGCGCAACGCGATCGTGTACACCCCCGCCGGTGGCGCGGTCGAGGTCAGCTTGGCGGTCGGGACGGGTGCCGATGAGGGCTACGCGCGCCTGGAGGTTGCGGATTCGTGTGGCGGCCTATCGACGGAAGATCTGAGCCGGATGTTTGACCCCGGTTGGCGGGGTAGCGCCTCGAGAACCCCCGGTGCCAGTGCAGGCATCGGTGTCGGATTGACGATCACCCAGGCGGTGGTCAGCGAAGCGGGCGGTCGAGTGAGCGTCGAAAACCACGGAGAGGGCTGCCGCGTGGCGATGCTGCTGCCACTGGCTGCCTACTGACGCCCAGATAGCGGCCTGTGGTTTGAGCGCCAGAGCGCGCAAACCACAGGCCACTATCGAGGAGTCGAGCCCCAGCGGAAGATGGGGGCGCGGAGTGTGGTGGCTTAAGCGTTGGCGGCGATGGCCAGAGTGATCGGGGTGCTCCCGGAGTTGAAACTGAGCATGCGCCCCACCGTACCGGGGTCAGCGAGCACCGCAGCGATCACTGCGGCCACGTCGGCCCGGGGCACGTCGGTAGCCTCGGTGGCCTCGGCATCGATCTGATCGGTGCCCTCGTCGTTGGTCAAGGCGCTGGGGGACACGATGGTCCAGTCCAGCCCCGGCGCACCACTGAGGTATGCGTCCGCGGCGGCCTTAGCCTCGGCATACGCAAAGAAGTCGTTGTCACTGGGCACCCCGTGGTCAGGGCCCGCACCGAAGTAGGAGAGCATCACAAAGCGGCTGGCACCCGAGGCGCGAGCCGCATTGACGGCAGCGATGGCGGCGTCGCGATCCACGGCATACGTCCGGTCGGCGCTGCCCCCGCCGGCCCCGGCGGCAAACACCACAGCTTGCTGCCCGGTTAGGTGCTCCGCGAACTCCTCGGCGCTCAACGTCTCGACGTCAGCAACGAGCGGAACCCCGCCCGCAGCCTCAATGTCGGAGGACTGATCAGCCTTGCGGATGAACGAGGTCACCTTGCTGCCTTGATCGGCCAAAAGCCGCGTGAGCAGCAACGCAATTTTGCCGTGGCCGCCAATGATGGCGATGTTCTGTGGAGTAGAAGCCATCCAAATAGCCTAACGGCTTATAGGCCGAACGTCGCCGCGATCGCCTTGATCGAGTCGGCACTCGATCGCAGCCGAACCAACTCGTCGTCGGTCATCGACGTCGGCAGTCGCCAGTGCGCCCCGTGACCATCAACCACCGTCGGCACCGACAGGCAGACGTTGCTGATTCCGTAGTACTCATCGAGCCACGTCGACACCGGCATCACCCGGCCTTCGTCGCGCATCACAGCGTTGATGATTGCGCAGCACGACAGAGCCACGGCGTAGTTGGTCGCCCCCTTACCCGCGATGATCCGCCCCGCCGACGACATCACCGCGTGCTCAATATCGTCGCGCTCGAACTTCCCGAGCCGCCCGCTCGTCGTCTCCCACTCCAGCAGGGGAACCCCGCCGACGCTGGCCGAGCTCCATAGTGGAAACTCCGTATCACCATGCTCGCCGACCACGTGTGCGTGCACGCTCTGCACAGCCACGCCGATCCGCTCCGAGATCTCCTGACGCAATCGTGAGGAGTCCAGCACGGTGCCCGAGCCAAACAGTTGCTGCGGGTCCATGCCGGTGACCCGCAGTGCTGCCGTGGTGACCACATCGACCGGGTTCGTCACCATCAGGTATGTCGCATCGGGGGCGACCTCGAGCAGTCGCGGCAGCAAAGTACGGGTCAATTCGATCGTCGTGGCCGCCAAATCCATCCGACTCTGCCCGGGTTTCTGCTTGGCCCCGGCGGTCACCACCACCATCCGAGCACCGCGCACGATCTCGATGTCGTCGCTGGCCACGATCTCGCCGCGGTGCAAGAACGAGAGGCCCTGAGCGATGTCGAGTTCTTCGGCTTCGAGCTTGGTGGTGTTGATGTCGTACAACACCACTCTGCGCGCGATGCCCTGCACGAGGGCGGTGTAGGCCATGGTCGCGCCGACAGATCCCGCCCCGACGATCGCTAGGGCCGGCTGCTTATCTTGGAGGGCTGACACCGGGCAAGTCTCTCAAACAAAGTCCGCCGCGCGGATTCATGGGCTCAGAGTTCACGCGCTGTTTAGCGTTCACGCTAGGCAGGCGTGAGCGATGGCCGCTAAGTTGATGCCAGCAGCAACGCCCCCCGATCGCGCCTGCGCTCCAGCCGTAGACCGGCGATCGTGTCCCATACACAAGGAGCAAGCGCGTGACGAAACGACATGTATTCCGGGGTAAGCGGGCCATAGCGCTCGCCGCCGGATTGACCGTAGCGGCCGCCTCGACGGCCGCAGCCAGCGCTCCGCCGGCGGCCTCAATCTCAAGCACTGCAACGTCAAGCCCTGCAGCCTCGAGCCCAGCGACGACGGGTTCGTTAGCGGCAGCCGAGGTCGCTCTGCCCGACGGGATCACTGAGCGCATCGGCGGGCGTGACCGCTACGAAGTGGCTGCGCGCATCGCCGCCGAATATGAAGGCGAAGCCAACGTGGTCTACATCGCTTCAGGTGAGGTCTTCGCTGACGCCTTAATGGCCCGGGGCAACGATGAGGGGACCCCATCCCAAAAAGGCGGCACGGCCAGGATCGACGCGACCGGATCCTCAGCCCCGATCCTGCTGACCAGATCCGATCGCCTGCCTCAGGCCACGATCGATGCTTTGACCAGTATTAAACCCACCGAGATCCGCATCATCGGCGGTGAGACCCGCATCAAGCCGACCATCGAAACGCAGCTGAAGGCCTACGGTCAGGTCAGTCGCATCGGTGGCGCAGACCGCTACGAAACGTCAGCCTTGGTCGCCACCGGATTCGACAGCGATGCGCCCGTGGTGTTCGTCGCCACCGGTGAGAAGTTCCCAGATGCCCTCGTCGGGGGTGCGCTGGCCGGTCGCGAAGGTGCTCCGATTCTGTTGACTAAGGGCGACGAGCTCCGGGACGTGACTGCGGACGCGTTGACGACGTTGGCGCCTCAAACGGTGGTGATCCTCGGCGGTCCAGAATCGGTGACCGAGACGGTGATGGAGGACATCACCGCCTTGGTGCCCGCCACCACACGGGTGTTCGGTCCTGACCGTTACACCACGGCTGCGGCCATCAGCGAGCTCTACGAGCAGGACCTCGATCGCGCCTACGTAGCCACCGGTCGGACCTACCCGGACGCGCTTACCGGCTCGGCCCTGGCGGCATACGAAGGGGTGCCGCTTCTGCTGACCAAAGACACGACCCCGGACAGCACGATCCGGGCCCTTGATCGGCTCTCACCTCAGGGTGTCACGCTGCTCGGGGGCGAGGTCGCTACCCCGCCGGCCAACGCGGTCACCCTGGACGCGCTGCTGCCAGCATGGATCGACCAATTCCACCTACAGTTGTTGTCGTTCAACGACTACCACGGACACCTCGACGTGGCCTCTGAAGCGACGTTGACACCCGAGCAAGACCCCAACCAGACTCCAGTCGGTGGTGCCAAGCACTTGTCGGCCACCTTGACCGCGTTGCGCGAGACGTCACTGCCCGAGCAGTCCATGACGGTTGCCGCGGGTGACCTGATCGGTGGCTCCCCCTTCTTGTCGGGGATCTTCCACGACGAACCGTCGGTGGAGTCCCTGAACCTGATGGGCCTAGACGTCAGCAGCGTCGGCAACCACGAGTTCGACGAGGGCACCGACGAATTGATGCGTATGCAGAACGGTGGCTGTCGCGACGACGACGGGTGCTACTTCCCGAACGAGCCCTACCCTGGTGCGGACTTCCCGTGGCTGGCGGCCAACGTCACCAAGAAGGACGGCGGAGGCACGCTGTTGCCGGGCACGTTCGTCAAGAACATCGCGGGCATCAAGGTCGGCTTCATCGGGATGACCCTGCAGGAGACGCCCACCCTGGTTAGCCCGGGTGGAGTGGACTCGGTGGAGTTCCAGGACGAGGTTGAGACCGCTAACGCGTCGGCCGAGGAGTTGCGGGCTGACGGCGTCGAAGCGATTGTGGTCTTGATTCACGAAGGCGGCATGCAGACCGGCGAATACAGCCAGTGCGAAGGCATCTCTGGCCCCATCGTCGACATCGTCAACGGGTTCGAGCCCTCAATCGATATGGTCGTCACCGGTCACACGCACCAGCCCTACGTGTGCGACATCCCGGACATCGAAGGCGACTCACGTCTGGTGACCAGCGCTAATCAGTACGGCCGCGTGGTGACCAACTCCGACGTGGTGCTCAGCCAGAGTGATGGTGACGTGGTGCGTGACGTGACGACGTCGAACAATGTGCTCGTTACCCAGGACCTCGCCGACCTACAAATGGAGGCCCTGGTTGCTAAGTGGAAGAACCTCGGCGACGTGGTCGGCGCTGAAGTCGTCGGCACGCTAGCGGAGGACATCAGCGGAAGCGCGGGTGGCAATCGAGGCATCGAAACGCCGCTAGCCGACCTGATCGCTGACTCGATCCTGTTTGGCACTGAGGGTCCTGAGGGCGGCAACGCGCAGATTGCGTTCACCAACGTCGGTGGCATCCGGGCGGACCTGCTGCGTTCCAATATCGACAGCGGCGAAGAGGTCGGTGAGATCACCTACGCCGAGGCGTTCTCGGTCTTACCGTTCGGCAACCTCTTGGTCTCGATCGACATGACCGGTGCCGACATCAAGGCTGTGTTGGAGCAACAGTTCATCGAGGATCGGGGGCGCCAACAGCTGGCCCTTGGTGTCTCCGAGGGATTCACCTACACCTGGGACGAGACCGCTGATGTGGGATCCAGGGTCAGTGAGATGCAGTTGGACGGCATCGACCTCGATCCGGATGCGACATACCGTGTGGCCACGCTCAACTTCTTGGCCGAGGGCGGCGACTCGTTTACCGCTTTCACCGACGGCACCAACCTGCTGGGTGGGCCCGGAGACTTCGAGAATCTCGTTGACTTCTTTGACGCCAACCCAGGCCTGACGGCCCCGGCTGATCGGGTCGCGGGTCTGTAGCGCACTCATCGCATCGTGAAGGGCCGCATCCGCCACGGGTGCGGCCCTTCGCGTGTGCTCGTGTGCTCCGTCGGGCGCACCCACCATGCGAGCGCGCGCGGTGCGGTTTAGCCTGATGAAATGTCACAAACCACGCACCCCAATCACGACGCCTACGACCACGAAGGGCTCGACAAGGTCCGTTCCCTGATCGAGGACATGCGCACTTGCATGCTGACCTCGGTCGATCTCACCGGTGGTCTGGTCGCCCGGCCCATGGCGACCCAAGAGGTCGAGTTCGATGGCGATATGTGGTTCTTCAGTGAGGCCGACGCGCCGAAGGTGGCCAACATCGAGGCCGATCCTCGCGTCAACGTCGGCTTCGTCGACGACTCCGTGTGGGTCTCGGTCAAGGGTCAGGCCGACATTGTGCGCGACGACGCCAAGAAGGAAGAACTATGGAACCCGTTTGCCGCCGCCTGGTTCACCGGCGGCCCTAGCGACCCCAACATCGTGCTCATTCGAGTGCACGCTGAGTCGGCCGAATACTGGGACTCTCCCGGCAAGGTGGCCACCGCCATCGCCATGGTCAAAACCAAAATCGCTGGTGGCACCCCGGACGTCGGCGACAACGAAACCGTCGATCTGCAGTAGGCCGCATCTGGCAGCGGCTGCCAGGGTGACGTGGGCCGCGGTCGGTGCGGTTAGGGCGGGCGGGTGACCTAGTGGTCGCTGCCGCGAAGCTGGGACAACACGTGGCCAAGCAGTGGGATCAGCACGTCCAGGCCCTCCTGGACCCCTGCCGGGCGCCCCGGAAGGTTCACCAACAGGGTTCCGCCCGGGCGGTCGGCGTGGTCGATGACGCCGATCATGCCCCGCGACACTGCGGCGTACGGGGTCTTTTTGCAGCCCTCGCGACGCAGCAGCTCTGCTAGACCCGGCATGTCTCGGGTGATGAGCGTTTTGCTGGCCTCGGGGGTCAAGTCGCGGGGGCCGATCCCGGTGCCGCCGGTCGTGACCACGAGCAGTGCGCCAGCGTCGGCGGCTTCACGCACTGCGGCGGCGACCGTGTCGACCCCGTCGGGCACGATGACTGGCCCGGTGACCTCAAAATCGGCGTCGGTCAGCAACTGCACGAGCAGCTGACCGGAGGTGTCCTCGCGTCGTCCGTCGGAGCTGCGGTCCGACACGGTGATCGCGCAGGCTCGCCCCATCGAGGTGGCCGAGCGATCGGTGGGCGTTTCGTGGTGGTGTGCGTGGGGAACCATCAGATCAGTATGCGCGGCAGTGTTGGTTGCGTGCTGAGCCGCGCTCAGCCGCGGACTCCTGGTGAGGGCATGGCGCAGGCGGGTGAGCCGCCAGGCAGTTGGCCCCGGTGAGCGGCCACCCACTCGTACGCTTTGGCCGCCACCGGCCGCAGCGCGCGAGCATCCAACGCCATCCCGATGGGTCGCCACGGAGGCAGCGAGTGGCGCAGAGCGTGGGCAATCGCGCGGTGCCCGGCAAACACCGATCCGTCGCCGGTCACAAATTGCGCAGCCCGATCACAGTCGGCCTCGGTCAGCCCGTATGCCGCCAGGTCGAGTCGCTGATACGGCGCGATGGCGTAGGTGACGGCCGGGTCGAACCACCGGCGCAGCACCCCGGCGCTGGTGGTGCAGAAACCGCAGTCGCCGTCGAAGATGAACACCGGTCGTGGAGTCGTGGCCCAGTCGGTCGTCATACCGGATAGCCTCGCACGCGTCACTGACGTTCCTGCGCTGACGTTCCTGCATCGACGTCGCGCATTGACGTGTTCTTAGACTGATCGAGTGCGGTCGGTCCTCATCAGTTGCGTGCTTGCGGCCATCGCGTTGGGTCTGGCGCTGGCCACCCCTTTGGTCGCGGCACCGATCTGGGCGCTGCTGCTCGGAGTCACTTTGCGGCAGTGGTGGACTCCGGGGGCGCACGCAAAAGTGGGGCTGAAGTGGTGCTCGACCTACGTGTTGCAGGCCTCCGTCGTGCTCTTTGGGGCGCGGTTGACGTTCGGTGAGATCGCAGAGGTCGGGGTGGCCACGCTGCCGGTCCTCTTGGGGACCTTGCTGATTGCGCTCGTGCTGGGCCCGCTGCTGGGCCGAATGCTGGGCGTCGAGGGGCAGGTCGCCACGTTGGTGACGGTGGGCACGAGCGTCTGCGGCGCGTCGGCGATAGCGACCATCGGTGCCGTGATCGGCGCGGGGACCTCGGCGATGACGGTGTCGATGGCGGTGATCTTCGCCTACAACGCGGCCGCGGCGGTGCTCTTTCCGGTGTTGGGGCACGCGATGGGGCTCTCGCAAGACACCTTCGCCATCTGGGCCGGCACCGCGATCAACGACACCTCGTCGGTGGTTGCGGCCGGGTCGGCATACGGTGCGGTGGCGGCGACGGGTGCCGTGGTGGTCAAACTGACGCGCACGCTATCCATCATCCCGATCGCCATCTGGCACGGGTATGCCGCGCAGAAGTCCGAGCGTTCCGATGGTGGCGACGAGGCTGTGGTAACCGAAGCACCACCCACGCGGCTGAAGCTGAGGCGCTTGGTGCCGCCGTTCCTGATCCTGTTTGTGCTGGCGGCGGCTCTGCGCTCGGCGGGCGGCATCCCTGATGTGGCCCTGGAGCCGATGCGGTTGGCGGCGTTGGCGGGCACCTGCGTGGCCATGGCGGCGATCGGAGCCCAGACTCCGCTGTCCGCGATCAAGGAGGCAGGCTGGGGTCCGATGATTCTGGGCGGTCTGCTGTGGGTCGCGGTGGCGAGCAGCGCGCTGGCCCTGATCGCCTGGACCTGAATGCATCGCCCTCGCTCCAAAAGCTCGCTTTGCAAGCCGAGCATTTGGGGCGAAGGCGACGCACGCCCCCTATGCACTGCGGGGAGTCAGTCGCCGGGCTGCAGTCGGTGCACCAACATGGCGTATGCCGCTTGCACCCCGGTGCTCAACGTGGGCTCGATGACGGGCGCGAAGAGTGAGGAGTGGATCGAGGGCACGGGATCGTCGCCGTCGATCACGTCGTCGGGCAGGCCGCCGAAGAACCAGTAGACCCCCGGCACGCCAATCGCGTGCGGTAGATGACCGAAGTCCTCGCTGCCCATTGACGGCGGAATCTGGCTGACCTTGTCGGAGCCCAAGACGTCACCCAGCACCTCCACAGCCTCAGCGGTCAGCGCCTCGTCGTTGACCAACAACGGGAACGTGTAGAGCTCCTCGATGGTCGGCTCGGGAGCAGCCGATGCCTGGGCCTCAGCCATGATCACCCGGCGAAGCGCCGCCAAGACCTGGTCGCGGATGCCGGTGTCGAGGTTGCGGACGTTCAGCGTGAACTCCGCCGTCCCCGAGATGATGTTCTCCTTCAGCCCCGCCGACATCGTCGCCACCGTGACGACCGTCGCGCTTTGGGCGGCAATCTCACGAGACACGATCGATTGGATGCGCACAATCATGTGCGCCGCCAGCACGACGGGGTCGATCGTCGCTTCGGGTCGCGAGCCGTGACCGCCGCGGCCGTGCACCGTCACCTTCCATGCGTCGGCCATCGCCATGGCCGGCCCTGGCGTGATGTCGATCGTTCCGGAGCGGCCGGGCCAAACGTGTTGGCTGTAGACCACGTCAGGTGTGCGGCCCGCCGGGAGCGCCTTGCCCCATACATCGTCGTCGAGCATGGCCTGGGCCCCGGCGGCGGTCTCTTCGGCGGGCTGAAAGATGAAGATCACCGTGCCGGACCAGGCGGTGAGGTGGCGGGCGAGCAGTGTGGCCGCACCGATGGCGCAGGTGATGTGGGTGTCGTGACCGCAGGCGTGCATGACCGGCACGTCGGTGCCGTCAGGGAGTATGCCCCGCGTGCGGCTCGCGTAGCCCAACCCGGTTTCCTCGGGCAACGGCAGTGCGTCAATGTCGGCGCGGAAGGCCACCACCGGGCCTTCGCCGTTGGCCATCACCGCGACCAGTCCAGTGTCCGTGCACGGCGTCACCACGAAACCAAGATCCGTCACCTTCTCGGAAATGAAGGCAGCGGTGCGGTGCTCAGCCATCGAGAGCTCTGGGTGAGCGTGGAGATGCCGGTACACGTCGTGCAAGTGCTGGCGCAGGTCGGCGGGGATGTCAACGGGGGTGCTCACTCGCACATTCTGTCGCCTCTGATCCCGGCGCGCATCAGAGTCCCCGAGAGACTGGGCCGCTGCCGAACCGCGAGCACGACCAGAATCATTTCGACGTGCACAAAGGTCCTGATGCGAGCAACATTGATGAGTGCTGTTGGAGAAGGTGATCACTGCGTCGGCCACTGTGGCTGCCACCTCGTCTCGCAAGAGCAAGATCAACACGCTCTCCGACTGCCTGCACGAAGCGTCGGCTGATGACTCCAGCGGGACGCGCGTCATCGAATTGGTGACGCACTACCTCTCCGGCGGACTACCGCAGCGGCGGCTGGGGTTGAGCCGCCACAGCCTGCGGGGAGTGCCAGCCCCTTCGCTGACGTCGTCGGTCACCGTGACCAACGTCGACGACAGCATGGCGCAGATCATGAGCGCCTCCGGGCCGGGTGCCGCAGAGACGCGGCTTCAAACCCTGCACTATCTCTTTGCGCGCTCCACAGCCGCCGAGCAACGGTGGCTGGCTGCGGTGATCAGCGGCGACATACGACAGGGTGCTGGTGAGGGGTTGATCCTGCAGGCAGTCGCTCAGGCCGCCGGTCTCGAGGCGACCATTGTGCGGGCCACGGCGATGAGAGTGGGCGACATAGCGCCCGTCGCCGCAGTGTTGTTGCGAGCTGGCGACATCGATGAGGCGCTCGCGTCGCTGGCGATGACCACTGTCCAGCCGGGGCGGCCTGTGCGGCCGATGCTCGCGGGCTCGGCGAAATCGGTGCCCGATGCGATGAGCAACGGCGACATCGTCGCGGTCGAGCGCAAACTCGACGGCATTCGTATCCAGGCCCACGTGTGGAACGAGGGTGGCGATCGCCACGTGCGGATCTTCACGCGCAGCCTCGACGACATCACCGACCGTGTGCCTGAGACCGTGGAGGCGATCCGGGAACTGCCCGTGACCTCGGGCGTCTTCGATGGGGAGCTGATCGCCCTGCGTCCCGACGGGAGTCCGCAGCCCTTCCAGGTCACGTCCGCGCGAACGGGTAGCAGCCAGCGCACCGAAGAGTTGCGGGTCACGATCCCTTTGACGACCCACCTGTTCGACATGGTGCACCGGGATGGTCACGACCTGCTGGACCGCCCGGCCGCCGCACGGTGGAGTGAGTTGAGCGACGTGGCACCGGAGTTGACCGTCGCACGCTTGGTGACCGGCGATCCCGAGGCGGCAGCGGAGTTCTTCGTGGAGCAGGTCGCCGCCGGACATGAGGGCGTCATCGTGAAGTCGCTTGACGCGCCATACATCTCTGGGAGCCGCGGCGATGCGTGGGTCAAGGTGAAGCCCCGTCATACCTTTGACTTGGTCGTGACGGCTATCGAGTGGGGCAGCGGGCGTCGGAAAGGGTGGCTGTCCAATATCCACCTTGCTGCGCGCGACGAGTCCACCGGTGAATTGGTGATGGTCGGCAAGACGTTCAAGGGCATGACCGACGAGATGCTGCGATGGCAGACGCAGCGTTTCGGTGATCTGGAGGTCCGCACAGACGGCCACATCGTGCACGTAGACCCCGTGCAGGTCGTGGAGATCGCTGTCGACGGCCTTCAACAATCCAGCCGGTATGCCGGTGGGGTGGCGTTACGTTTCGCGCGCGTTCTCGGCTACCGCGAGGACAAAAGCGTCAGCGAGATTGACTCGTTGCAGCATCTCATGAAGTCGTGTGGCACCTACGTTGCGTGAGCGCCACGTCGCTGGTATCACTTCAACGTCGAGATATTCTCAACGTTCAGCGCGTCAGCCGTTCGCACTCAACGGACGACGCGGACGACGCGGACGACGCGGACGACCGCTAAGGGTGAAAGCGAGAGGCCCATGAGACCGCTGCGGTACTCGATCAACATCACCCTCGACGGATGCTGCGATCACACAGCGGTCCAACCCGACGAGGAATCGCATCGATATTGGGCAGCCAAACTCGAAGGGGCTGATGCGCTGCTGCTGGGGCGAGTGACGTATCAGATGATGGAAGAAGCGTGGCGGCGTCCAGCATCGGGATCATGGCCCGGCTGGATGGATCAGTCGGACATCGCTTTCGCTCAGACCATCGACGCGGCGACGAAGTACGTCGTGTCGGGCACTCTGGATATGGTCGATTGGAACGCGGAACTCATCCGGGGGGAGCTACGGGCGGCCGTCGAGGAGCTCAAACGAGCACCGGGCAATGGTCTGTTCGTAGGTGGTGTCACTCTGCCCCTTGCCTTGGCGGATATGGGGTTGATCGATGAGTACGAGTTCCTGGTGCACCCGGTTGTGGCGGGCCACGGCCCGACGCTCTTCGCCGGCTTGGCTGAGCGGATCAAACTGGAGCTGGTGGGACAAAAAAAGTTCCGGTCGGGCGCGGTCGCTCTGCGTTACCGACCCAATCGTGACGCTTCCTAAGGTCTTGGTCGTTTCCTGGTTGTGGCCGTTCTCCACCGATGACTGTTCGCTCTGCGGAATGAGCAGCAGAGTGGCTTAACTATGAAGCAGGTCAGCGAGTTCTTCGATGCCGTCGACGAGTCGGGTGCCCGGGCGGGCCCAGGATGCATTGGCGTCAACCGCATAGACCGGTATGCCGACCGGCAGCACGCCGTTGGCCACCAGTTCGTCCTTGATCACCTCTGATTGGGCGCGGTCAAGGCCGCAGGGCGCGACGATGATGACGTCCGGGTCGGCGGCGTTGACGGTTTCCCACTCGACGCGGACCGACTTGTCGCCGGTGCGTCCGAGCACAGCAACTCCGCCGGCGACCTCGACCATTTCAGGGATCCAGTGCCCGGGCGCATACGGCGGGTCGGTCCACTCCAGCACCATGACCTTCGGGCGCGAGCGAACCGTGAGCGCTTCGGCAACTCGGCGTTGGACCGTGGCCAGACGTTCGCGCTGGTCGGAGACGAGCGCCGCTGCCTCTTCGGCGTGCCCTGTGGCGGCCCCAAGCCCGGCGATCGAGTCGAAGACGTCCTCGAGGGTATGAGGATCGATGGTGAGCACCTCGGCGCGGCAGCCCAGGTGAGTCAAAGCGTCCTCGACCACGCTGACATCCACCGCACACACCGCGCACAAGTCCTGGGTGACCACGAGGTCTGCATCCAGGCCGGCCAGCGCCCCGGCATTCAGGTGATAAAGGTCTTCGCCACGCTGCATCGCACCGACCACGTAGGCGTCGATCTGGGCAGGGGTGAGCCCCTCGGGCATGGCGGAGGTCGACACGATGGTCGCCTGCCGGGCCTGCTCAGGGAAGTCGCACTCGAACGTCACGCCAACCACGTCGGGGCCCGCGCCTATGGCGAACAAAATCTCGGTAGCCGACGGCAGCAACGACACGATCCGCATACAACCCACTCTAAGCAGTGGGTATGCCGCGCCCGCGGCCACCGCGGCGCCTCCTCCGTCCACCCGACTCAGCGCTAAGTCATGATGTGTTGGTATACATCAAGTCCGTACCCTCGGGCCCCCGCATGTAGGAGTCAACGATGACCAACCTGGCGCACCTTCTTAGCGACACCGCTCAGAGCCACCCTGATCAACCCGCGATCATCCTCGACGATCACCGCGTCACCTATCGCGAGGTGGACGACGCCGCGCAGCAGCTCGCGGGCTGGCTGGTCAAGCAGGGCGTGCAGGCTGGTGATCGGATCGCTGTCATGCTGCCCAACCTGCCGAGTTTCCCGGTGATTTACTACGGGGCGCTGCGCGTGGGGGCCATCGTGGTCCCGATGAATCCGCTATTCAAGCGTCGTGAGATCGAGTATTACCTCACCGACGGCGGGGCCAAGATCATCTTCGCGATGCCGAGCGAGGAAGTTCAGGCTGCGGCTGAGGCAACCGGCGCAACGGTCGTCCCCGTCGCGCCCGAAGGGCTGGGCGAGCTGCTAGCCGACGTCGAGCCGCATGACCAAATTGCCGACCGCGCGGACTCAGACACGGCCGTCATCCTCTACACCTCCGGCACCACGGGCCGGCCCAAGGGCGCTGAGCTGACCCACCACAACCTCGCCAGCAACCAGCGCAGCACCGCCGAGACGCTGATCAATCTGGGCACCAGCGACGTCGTGATGGGCTGCCTGCCGCTGTTCCACGTCTTCGGCATGACCTGTGGGATGAACGCGGCGTTTGCGAACGGCTCCACGCTCACGATGATCCCCCGCTTTGACCCGGCCAAGGCGTTGGAGGTCATCGAGCGCGACAAGGTCACCGTGTTTGAGGGCGTGCCAACAATGTATGGCGCGATGCTGGCTGCCGCAGGTCACGCTGAGTCGGTGCCGGACCTGTCGAGTCTGCGGACGGCGATCAGCGGTGGCTCCTCGATGCCGGTGGAGGTGCTGCGCAAGTTCGAAGAGGCCTTCAGTTGCGTGATCTTGGAGGGCTACGGGCTTTCCGAAACCAGCCCGGTGGCCTCCTTCAACCACCCCGACGCCGAGCGCAAGGCTGGCTCCATCGGCACCCCGATCCGCGGCGTGGAGATGAAACTGCTCGACGCGAGTGGGGCTGATGCGGCCGACGGCGAGATCGGCGAGATTGCCATCAAGGGCGAGAACATCATGAAGGGCTACTGGGCCAACGAGGAGGCCACCGCCGAAGCCATTCACGACGGCTGGTTCCGCTCGGGTGACCTCGCTCGAAAGGACGAAGACGGCTATTACGTCATCGTCGACCGCAAGAAGGACATGATCATCCGCGGCGGGATGAACATCTACCCCCGGGAGATCGAAGAGGTCCTGTACGAGCACGAAGCGGTCGCCGAGGCCGCGGTGGTAGGGGTGCCGCACGACGAATTCGGTGAAGAAGTCGCGGCCTACGTGGTGCTCGCCGAGGGCGCATCGGCCACTGAGGATGAGCTGCGTGAGCACGTGAAGTCGCAGGTCGCGGCCTACAAGTATCCGCGCCAGGTCCATCTCATCGACGCTCTGCCCAAGGGCGCTACCGGCAAAATCTTGAAGCGCGAGCTCGGCGAGGGTGCGGCGTCGGAGTAGGTCAAGGTCGCGGCGGCGCTAAGGTCTCCAGTGACTTTTCTCGTGGTGCGCCCGTGGCGGTTTGACGACGTTTCCTCTCTTCTGACCGTCTGCGCCTCCGACGATGTGACGCCGTACGTCGGTGCCCTCAAGGCTGACGATGAGGCTCACCGGTGCATCGTCAGGTGGCAGGCGGCGCAGGCCGCTGGGGAAATCTGCCGTCTTTGCGATCGCGGTAGACGACGTGCCGGTCGGAGGCGTCGCACTGCAGCAGATCGAGCATCGTCACCAGACCGCGCAGACGTCCTATTGGCTGGCCGAGTTCACCCGAGGTCTCGGCTTGGCCTCACGTGCGACCGCTGCCGTTGCGGCATACGGCTTCGGGGAGTTGAGGCTGCACCGCCTCGAGCTCTCACACCGGGTGAATCACCCGAAGTCTCGGGCGGTGGCGGTTAGGGCTGGGTTCGTGGGCGAAGGCATCGAGCGCTCGAAGGTGCTCCACGACGGTGAGCGCTTCGATGTCGAGACGCATTCTCGGCTGGCGACCGACCCGGTGCCTGCGATCGAGGCCCTGCTGATTTCGTAGTAGGACCACCTAACCGCAGCAAGCGTTCGCCGGATGTGGCTCTGGGGCGCGACTATCGGCGCACGCTTGCGGGATCAGAGCACGCTGCGGCGTTGGGTAGCTAGAGCCAGCCGCGACGTTGCGCCACCTGGGCGGCCTCCCCGCGAGCAGTGGTGTGGGTTTTGCCGATGGCGCTTGATAAGTAGTTGCGGACCGTGCCGTGCGAGAGGTGCATCCGCGCCGCAATCTCACTCACCGGCACCCCCGTCAGCGCGACCCGCAGCACATCCTGCTCTCGGTCGGTCAACGGGTTGATGCCATCCAACAGCGACTCGGTGGCCAAGGTCGGGTCGATGACGCGTATGCCGGCGTGCACCGACCGCACCGCAGCCGCCAATTCACTGGCCGGGGTGTCTTTGACGACAAATCCGCTCGCCCCCGCATCGACGGCTCGCCGCAAAAAGCCCGGGCGGCCAAACGTGGTCACGATCAACGAACGGACGTCCGGCATCGCCTCGGTGAGTTGTCTGCATAGCTCGATGCCGTCCAGGCCCGGCATCTCGACGTCTAGCAGGGCCACGTCGATGGGCTGAGCACGCGCAGCGGCGAGCACCTCGTCGCCGCGGGCGACTTGGGCCACCACCTCCAGGTCGGGCTCTAAGCCGAGCAGCGCGGCCAGCGCCCCACGCACCAACGCTTGGTCGTCGGCGAGCAGCAGGCGGATCACAGTTGCACCTTGAGTGAGGTGCCCTGCCCGCCAGCCGCACCGGCCATCTCGAGCTGGCCGCCCACAGCCTCGACCCGCTCGGTCAATCCACGTATGCCGTTTCCCCCGTCACGCTCGTCACGGCGAGGTCCATGCGCGAGCGGATCGCCCAGGCCGCGACCGTTGTCGGTGACCGAAACGCTCGATGGCCCCAGCGTGACCGTGCAGTGAGTGGCCCGGCTGTGCCGCACGACGTTGGTGACGGCTTCGCGCAGCACCCACGCGCAGACCGTGCGGTGCCGAGGATCGACGGTCGCGGTGTCGCCCGTGATGGTGCACTCGATGCCCGCGTCGGCCAGGACCGTCTGGGCTGTCTGCACTTCATCTTCCAGGCGCGCCGAGCGCAGGCCCCCCACCGTGGTGCGGACCTCGGCCAACGCCTGCCGAGTCAGCGTGCGGATCTGAGCCAGCTCGTCTTTGGCGCGGTCGGGGTCAACGTCCATCAACCTCTCGGCCAACTCTGCCTTCACCGTGATGACCGTCAAAGAGTGGCCGAGCACGTCGTGCACGTCCCGCGCCACCCGGTCGCGCTCAGCGGACAAGGTGACCTGAGTGCTGAGGTCTATTTGAGCCCCCTGTTGGCGGTCCAGCGTATTGACCAACTGGGTGCTTACACCCACCAACAACACCACCCCCGGCAAAATCCACAACTCGGGCCCGCCGAGGGCAATCGCCAACCCGGTCAGCACCAGGGAGGCTGCGATGACGATCAGACCGGTCCGGCGAGTGAAGAAGAACGACGAAAAGGCGACCATGAACGGCACTACACCAACTGCCTGCCACTCAATGATCGGCGCCAGGGTTAACCCCAGCGCCCCTAGGACGACGAAGCGGGAGACTCCCAATCGACGGTGCGCCTGCGCATCAAGCGGATGGCCCAACGCGACAAATGCCCGAACATAGACCACGCCGAACGCGAGAATAAGAGCGACGGCGACAATGCGCCATACCCAGCCCGTTGGTTCAGTGAGCGCCGCGACGAGCGGAAAGATCAAGAACACCAGCCAGATTGAGCTCATGACCCATCCGTAGCGCTCCCATGGGTTACGTACGTCCATGGAGGCCACGGTAGCGATATGCATCGGTGGCGACCTAGACCTAAACGTCACCACGGTGGCATGACATCTGTCATGTGGGCAGATGTGTGGTTAGCATTCCCCGGTATGGGTCTACGAATCGCAACCGCAGCCGCTTTTTCAGCGGGAATTCTTGGTTTGAGCGCATGTGGGGGGAGCGACAGCGAGGCGCCCGAGGTCGAGCCAGCGCAGTCGCAGGCGCCGACCGAAGCCGCAGAGCCGGACGCCGCACCTGAAACCGCCGCTGAGCCGGAGACGGACGTGGCACCGGAGACGGACGTGGCACCGGAGACGGCCGCGGAGACCTCCCCTGAGGCCGAAGCGGGAGATTCGCCGTTCGCTGATGCCCTGCTCACCGAAGACGAGTTCCCGCTGGACGGGTTCACTCGGGGAGAGGTGGTTGCCGAGACCGGTGGTGGCGAGGCCGCCGAAGACGAGGCAGCTGGTGCGTTGGATGACCTCACCGCGGGACAAGACCTGTCAGCGGAGTGCGAAAAAGCCCTGCAGTTCACCGATGTGGGGGAGGGCAACGTCGGTGACGGCTCATCGGTTGACTTCACCGGTGCCACCTCCTCGGCGGGCCTGCCGACGTCGGTCAGCATCGCGGTTGCGCCTCTCAACGGCGAGTCGCCCCTCGAAGCTCTGTCGAAGGTAAGCAGCGAGTGTGACTCCTTCACTATCGAAGAGGAGGGGCAAAGCATGACGATGAGCTTCGATTCCTTGGATGAGCTCGAAGGCACAGAAATCTCCGTCGAAAGCGCTGGCTTCGAATTCGGCTTCATCATCGGTGGAGAGTCGAACGACGACGTCGTGGTTTTGGCCTTCGGAGTGGGCGTCGACGAGGCCGATGTGGCCGAGGTCGTCGATGTCCAGCTGGAAAAGGTCGAAAGCGCTGGCTAGTTAGTCAACGGTGTTGTCGTTGAACGGCATCATCGGTGCGACCTGCGGGAAGACATAGATGAACAGGACGGCCACGACGGCCGCGAACAGGACCAAAAGCAAGAGGAGCCGCAGCCACAAGGGGCCGGGCAACGACCGCCACAACACGCCATACACCGGCGGTTCACCCGCCTATCTGATCCGGCGGTCCATCGGAGCGCCGCTGCTCGTAGTCGAATGAGTTGAAGGCAATAATGCGTTGTGCGGCACTGAATTTAGGGTGGCAGGCCGTCATCACCATGGAGCGCTCGGTGGCTTCGGCGTCTCGGTCCCCAGGGACGTCGGCAATGACTTTCCTTTGAAGGGAGTCACAATTTCTGTGCGCTCAAAGCGGTAGACAAAGTCATCAACCCACCCAACGTCCTGATCGCACTGTGTACCATCCGCCTATGCGTACGAAGCTCTCGGCAGCAGCCATTATCGGGGTAGGAATCATCGGGTTGAGCGCCTGTGGGGGGAGCGTGGAGCTCGATCAGGCTCAAACCGCCGAGGCCCTCTTGAGCGCCGAGGAGTTCCCGCTGGACGGCTTCACACGGGGCGAAGTTGAGCAGAGCTCGGGCGACGAGGACGGTGGATCGCTGGCCGATCTCGTCCAGGGTGAGGATGTGCCAGAAAAGTGTCTGACGGCGCTGGAGGCAACCAACTTCGACGACAGCAACTTTGCGGCCCAGTCCAACGTCGAGTTCACCGGCGGCGACGCGTCAACGCAAATCCCTGTGGCAGTGGACATCAACGTCGCTACCCTCAGCGGGGACGACTCGCCCCTGACCGCCTTGGCTGCAGTCAGCAAGGAGTGCGACACGCTGAGCATGGACGACGAGGGCGCAAGCATGACGATGACGTTCTCCCCGCTGGAGGAGCTCGAGGGCACCAAGATGTCGATCAAAGTGGCTGAGATCGACCTCGAGGCGGTCGTCGGCGGTGAGGCAAGCGGCAAGATGATGGTGGCCGCCTTCTCGACCGGCGTGGACGAGGCGGATGTGGTGAAGGTCATCGAGGCTCAGATGACGAAGGTCAAGGACGCGGGCTAGGTGCCGTAGCGCGACGGACGGATTGGACACTTCCCGGTCGGTCAGTTCCAAACTTCGACCCCTAAGGTATGGCGCATGGCACGTCCTCATTTCGCTTCCGTGCTGGAGGACGCTGTCTTCAACAACGTTGAGGCGGTTTTGCGCGCCCGTGGCTGGCAAGAGCGCCTGATCGGCTATACGGGATACGGGAATTCTGGCAGCGTGCGCGTCCTCGGACGGGTTCTACTCAGTAAAGGATCCCCAGAGGCGGACACCGATTTCGCGGAGTCGTGCCCAGCCGACGAGCCCATCAACGGCGACCCAGCGCAGGCGCAGTCGCGTCAGGAGATCGAAGAGGCCCAGCGTGCGCGCCGAGGGTGGCGTTCGTTCGTCACCGCGCCGGCCACGAACACGGCGGTGCGGATTGAGATCGGCGAGGCGTCCATCGTAGTGCGCACGGACCGCAGCGGCTACATCGATACGATGGTGCCCGGTCACGGCCTGCAGCCGGGCTGGCATCACGCGGTGCTCAGCGCTATCAACGGCGACACTATCGAGGCGAGTTGCCACATTGTTGATTCGGCGGTGAGCCTCGGGGTGATCAGCGACATCGACGACACCGTCATGGTGACTTTTTTGCCGCGGCCGTTGATCGCGGCGTGGAACACCTTCGTCCGCTCCGAGCAGCGCCGCGAAGAAGTGCCCGGGATGGCCGCGATGTATCGCTCGTTCCTCTCCGAAGCCCCGGGCACTCCAATCTTCTACGTGTCCACCGGCGCCTGGAACACCGCACCGACGTTGACCCGCTTCCTTCGGCGCAACAACTTCCCGACGGGTCCGTTGCTGCTGACCGACTGGGGCCCCACCAACACGGGGTGGTTCCGCAGTGGACAACTGCACAAGAGCAGCCAGTTCGATCGGCTGGCCACCGAGTTTCCCAACTGCCGCTGGATTCTGGTCGGGGACGACGGCCAACACGACCCTGCCTTGTATGGCGACTTCGCCCGTGCCCATCCCGATTCCGTTGAGGTCATTGCGATCCGGCAGTTGACCCCGGCTCAGCAGGTGCTATCCCACGGGTTGCCGATTGCCACGGACGAGTTGCTGCCGGGCCGGCTGAAGACACCGGTGCCGATGCTTAGGGCTGCGGAAGGCTTCACGCTGCATACGCTGGTGCAAAGTGCGCGACAGCGGATGGGGCGGCTCAAGCAGTCCTCGTGGGTGCCGTCCACGCCAGGTTAGGAGAGCCGATGCCGGAGTTGCCTGAGGTCCATGCCCTCGCCGAATTTTTGACGCAGCGTGCCGTCGGGCGGGTCGTCACCGACGTCGAGTTGGGGTCCATTGCAGTGCTCAAGACGTTCGATCCGACACCGGATGCGTTGCTGGGCAGCCCGATTGATGGGGTGGCGCGGCACGGGAAGTTCATCGACATTGACATCGACGGGACGCACCTGATCTTCCATTTGGCTCGCGCCGGGTGGCTGCGCTGGTCCGAGACGTTGTCGACCAAGCGAGTAAACCCTGGCCGCTCACCGATTGCCCTGCGCGTGCGCCTCGACGACGGATCCGGATTTGACCTGACTGAAGCGGGCACGCGCAAGGGCCTGGCGGCATACCTCGTCACCGATCCTCAACTGGTGTCCGGTGTGGCGGCGCTGGGTCCTGATCCGTTGTCTGCGTCGTTTAGTCGTGAGGACTTTGGGGCGATCGTGGCGGGCAAGCGGTCACAGATCAAGGGCCTGCTGCGGGACCAAAAAGTGCTGGCCGGCGTGGGCAATGCCTACTCCGACGAGATCCTGCACGTGGCCAAGCTGTCGCCCTTTGCGTTGGCGAGTTCGCTGACTGAAGCGCAGGTTGATGGACTGTTTGAAGCGATGCGCTCCACATTGACCGGGGCCATCGAGGCGGCCAGCGGCAAGCCCGCCGCGGAGCTCAAAGACGCCAAGCGCTCAGGTATGCGGGTGCATGGCAAGGCGGGCGAGGAGTGCCCGGCGTGTATGGACGTCGTGCGCGAAGTGAAATTCGCCGACACGTCGTTGCAATATTGCGCGACCTGTCAGACCAAAGGAAAGCCGTTGGCCGATCGCGGGATGTCGCGCCTGTTGAAGTAGGAACCTCGTCCTCTTGCGCTGTCTCGCGTCTCTGCCAAACTGGGGAGATGAGTGAATCAACCGACCTCCCGACCGTTACTGTCTCTGAACTTGAAGAGGGCACAACGTTGCTCGACGTTCGCAACCGCGATGAGTTTGCGGCTGGGCACGCCCCTGGCGCGATTGTCTCCCCGCTCGACGACCTGCCTACATCGCTGGGCAACATCAAAATCGACGATCGCGTAGCGGTGATCTGTCGCAGTGGTGGCCGTTCGTCACGTGCGGTGGCGTTTTTGCGTGAGCAGGGCTATGACGCGGTCAACGTCGAGGGCGGCATGAAGGCCTGGGCCGAAGCGGGCAAGCCGATGGAGTCGAGCAACGACAAGGACCCCGAGGTCATCTGACCTTTCGCTGCGGCGCGGGCGGGATGGGCTTTCCTGCCACCACGTCTGTGATGGGTATGTCGATCGGGCCAGTTTTGGTCTCGACGCGTAGGTGCGTTTCGGTGCGCTGAGTGAGGATGCCCAGCGCATCGGTAGCGCGCTGGTCGTCCTCAATGAGATAGCGCACCACCACTCGCGTTCCCGTTGCGACACCGTCTAAACCCATGAGTTCAGTGTCTCGCACCACGACACGCCTAACGCTCTATCGGGATGTCTGCGGAGAACTGTAGATATCTGCATACTCTTTGATCGTGGATCCGATCACTAACCCGTATGCCCCCGGCGCTGGCCAACGTCCCCCCGAATTGGCGGGGCGTGATGAGCAACTCAACAACTTCGCTGTCGTGCTCGAACGCATTGCGCGAGGGCGCCCTGAGCGCTCCATGGTGCTCACGGGACTGCGGGGGGTCGGCAAGACGGTGCTGCTGAACTCATTGCGGTCGACGGCGGTGCGCGCCAAGTGGGGCACCGGCAAGTTGGAGGCTCGCCCCGAGCAGCGGCTGCGCCGCCCGATGGCTGCGGCGCTGCACATGGCAGTGCGCGAGTTGGGGCACCCGCGAGGTGAAGATCTCGATCACGTGCTGGGGGTCATCAAGGCCTTCGCGCAGCGCGACAACCCGGGGGCAAAGATCCGCGAGCGCTGGAATCCGGGCATCGACGTGCCTGCTGTCGCTGGCCGGGCGGACTCCGGTGATATCGAGATCGACCTCGTTGAGTTGCTGGCCGACGTGGCCGGCTTGGCTGCAGACACGGGCAAGGGCGTCGCGATCTTCATCGACGAAATGCAGGACTTGGTGCCCGAAGATGTGTCGGCGCTGTGCGCGGCCTGCCACGAGTTGAGCCAGTCCTCGCTGCCGCTGATCGTCGTGGGCGCCGGGTTGCCGCACGTGCCGTCGGTGCTCTCAGCCAGCAAGTCCTACTCCGAGCGGCTCTTCCGCTATTCGCGCATCGACCGGCTGGACCGGCCCCAGGCCGAGCGCGCGTTGCGCTCGCCGGCCCAAGATGAGGGGGCCGATTTCAGCGAGGACGCGCTAGAGGCGATGTATGCCGCGACCGGCGGTTACCCCTACTTCATCCAGGCGTACGGTAAGGCGGTGTGGGACTTGGCGCCGCAGTCGCCGATCACCGCCGAGGATGTGCGGGCTGGAGCGCCGGAGGCTGAGGTCGAACTGGCGGTGGGGTTCTTCGGGTCGCGCTTCGAGCGGGCCACGCCGGGGGAGCGCGAGTATCTGCGGGCAATGGCCGACCTAGGCGAGGCACCCGTCGACGGCCAGTCCATCAGCGAGGTGGAGTCGGTGACGACGGCGGATGTTGCGGCATACCTGGATCGCAAACCGCAGTCCCTCTCGCCGGCCCGCGATGCCCTGCTGAAGAAGGGTCTGATCTACTCCGCTGAGCGTGGGCAGATCGCCTTCACCGTTCCCCACTTTGGCCGATACCTCCGCGCGACCGGCTAGTTTCGGCGTCATGACACACGAAAACTCCGGGCAATACGCCGATGTCAATGAAGTGCACATGTACTACGAACGCCACGGGCAGGCAGCCCCGTAGTGCTCATCACGGTGGCGTGATGACGATTGCGCTCAGCTGGAACCGGCTGATCTCGCTCCTCGCCGATAGGCACGAGGTCATTGCCGTCGAATTGCAGGGACATGGGCGCACCGCTGACATAGACCGAGACGTCACGCCAGCGAACAACGCAGCCGACGTGACCGCCCTCCTTGCCCACCTGGGCATCGCGAACGCGGCCGTCATCGGCCATAGCACGGGCGCGGCACTCGCCCTAGAAATGGCGATCAACGACCAAGCTAAAGTGTCGAAATGTGTCGCGCTCTCGGGGAGTGTCAAAGCGGAGGCAGCGATTCCCGAGTTCGCTGACATGGATGCGCTCATGGCCAGCGGACGGATTCCGACCGCTGAGGAGATGGCTGCTATGCAACAGGACTACCAGCGACTCTCACCCACACCTGACCATTGGGAAGCGTTCCACCAAAAGATCGCAACCGCAGACGATGGCTCAGGCTGGACCGATGAACAACTCGCCGGGATCAAGTGCCCCGTCCTGGTGGTGCTGGGCGACTTAGATTTCGTCCAACTCGGTCACCTGACCCAGATTCAGCAGCTCATACCTGGAAGTGAGGTTGGGGTTCTTCCCGGAACCACGCACACTCAGGTGCCAACGCGAACAGACCTTTTGGCCCCGATTCTCATGGCCTTCCTTTAAACCATCTCCGATCAACGCCCACCAAACGGTGAGGCCGCCAGGAGCCGTAACGGTCAACACGAGCCTTCGTCAGCAACCGCATCTACAGCGGCCTGCGTGAGGTCAACGGGGGAGACTGCGCTCAAAATGCCGACGGTGCAATGCGTACATGTCCTCGGCCAGTTCGGCGGCTGGGCCGCTGACTGGTATGCCCGGGGCGACAGCGTTCACCGGCAAGGGGGCGACCGGACTCTCGGAGGCACCCCACTCTGCTTGCCATGCGGTCAACTGGGCAGAAGAGACCGCGATAACGATCCTTCCCAGCCCCATCCACGCGTGCGCTCCCGAGCACATCGGGCAGTGCTCTCCCGAGGTATAGACGGTCGAACTCGCGCGCTCGCGGGCGGAAAGGTGGTCCGCCGACCATCGAGCGATCGCAAACTCTGGGTGCCGAGTGTGATCTCCACCCTTGACGCGGTTTCGGTCCTCGAATCGAACGGTGCCGGCTTCGTCGACCAGCAACGACCCGAACGGCTGATCGCCATCATCGAGGGCCTCGCGCGCCAGTTCTACGCATCGGCGTAAGAGGGCCAAGTCGGTCTCGGTGAGGTCCATGCGACCCAGACTGACAGACGGTCGAGACGATTTTGACCACTATTGGCTTGCACTACTCGGATCGATATCGCCGAACTCCAACGAGTCGCCGCCGGAACCTACCTGTGCTAATCCTGCGTGACCTTTCGCTCCATCAAGGGTTCGCAGATTCGGAGGAGACTCCTCCTGATGCGATACATAAGGAGGATCGAATGAGGACGTCGGTGATCTTCGCCAGTGGTGTCGTGGCGGCGTTGCTATCGGTGTGGGCCCTCGCACACGTGCTACCCGAGAGCTGGAATGTGTTGGTGCCTGTCCTATACGCCGTCATAGTGATCTGCAGCGGTGCCGGCTCAATGATGGTTCGCAAGCGTCGTGAACGCGCAGACGGCAGCGCAAACGAAGGAAGCATCGAGCACGACGTGGCACGTCAGGCCGCGGCGGGAATGTTCGGCAACACACTCGTAGCGATGGTCGGCTTTGGCCTATACCTCTCGCTTCAACAACAATTCCTGCACGCTGCGGTTCTTTACCTCTTGATAATGCTGGTGATCGCCAGCTACTGGGTCCGCTACGTGATGATCCGCCGTCAGGTGACGTGAACCGAGGATGGAAATTACTGCGTGCGAGTTACGCCGCGAGCGCGGGCTATCTCAGGAGGTTTTGGCGCGCCGTGCTGGCGTGTCCTGCCAGACGATCATCTCCATCGAGAAGGGCCGCCACGCTCCCAACCTCGCGCTGGCCTTCACCCTCGCGGATATCTTCGACACGAGTATCGAGTCGATGTTCACGCCGGGTGCCTGACCGGGACGTCTGAGAACCCGCTCAGAGATCGCGGAAACCCGAACTGGTCCGTGGACATCTTCCGAAGGACTGCCATGCCAATCGACTTTCATTCACCGCAGAACCGTGACGCCTACAGCGGTCGCGCAGTGGACCCAGAGTGGTTCGCTGCCATGCGGAGACGAATCGAGCCCACCGCTCTGAATGTCGTTGATATCGGATGCGGCGGAGGAACGTATAGCGCTGCGTGGCTGGAGCTCGGGGCTAACAGTGTGCAAGGCATGGACTTCAGCGAGCACATGATCGCTGCCGCGCAAGAGCGCCATGGTGGCGACTCACGACTCACGTTCGCTCTGGCGGACGCGGTTAACACTGGGTTGTCTGCCGGTAGCGCCGACGTCGTCTTTAAGCGCGCGGTGGTCCATCACGTGGCCGATACAGAGTCCGCCATCACGGAGGCAGTTCGGTTGCTGAGGCCAGGTGGGGTGCTTATCGTGCAGGACCGCACCAGCGAGGACGTCGAGCAACCGGCTAGTCCGCGCCATCCACGCAGTTACCTTTTCGAGGCATACCCCCGTCTGCTAGAGGTCGAGCTGGGTCGTCGACCCGATCGTCAACTCCTGGTGCAGCAGATGACGGCGGCTGGATTATCCGACATGAGGGTGGATAACTTCTGGGAAGTTCGCGCTGTGCACCGTGACCGATCCGCCTACCTCGATGACGTCGCGGGCAGGACCGGGCCCGGTCAATCCTGCACGATCTGGACAACGATGAACTCGACAACCTGATCGGCCATCTGCGGGTCCGACTGCCGGACGAACCGGTGGTCGAGACCGACCGATGGACGCTTTGGTCAGGAACTTTGAGTCGAGCCTATTAGGCGATCGTTCACCTTTTACGCGTCGACGGAAACGCTAGGCGCGCTGCCGATGACCGTAGCGCTGACGCGCAGCCTCACTTGAGGTGCCGATCAAGGACCCGATGAACGCCCACGAGTATCCGCTCTCTCTAGCGTGAGCAACAGCGTCCTTCACAGTTATCTCGGCAAAATCATCCCAGCCTTCCTGCATACCTCCTGCGGTGCCTTCGGGTATGCCGCGATGGCAGATCACGACGCGGGTGCCACCGTCTCGGGGTTCCAGTTTGACCGTGACTTCGCTGCTGCCGGCAGGTAGCTCCTCGTCACCGACCCACCCGTGGGTGGGGGCGTGAGAGTGCGCGCCGTCTCGCACGATTCGGCGGCAGCTGTCCTGACGTCACACCCATCCCACGACGGCAGACGACGCCTGGGTGACCCTCAACGTCGATGATCAGTAGATGAAGAAACGGAAGGTACTGCGGTCGTGCGCGTGAACAATCGCGAAGAAGACCACCGCATCGAAAAGCAAGTGGATGATGACGACATACGTCAACGACTTGGTTTTGGTGAAGATGTAGCCCTGCAGCAGCGCGAACGGGATCGTCAGCGCCGGCCCCCATTCGCGGTAGCCCAACTCCCACAGGAACGACACGAAGATCGTGGCCTGCAAAAGGTTGGCCAGCCACAACGGGAAGTGACGGCGCAACAGCGAGAAGCAGATACAGATGAAGAACAGTTCGTCCCAGAGGCCGACCGAGTTCACGCCGACGAAGAACCGGCCAAATTCGCTCGGGGTCTGAATCGGCGGCCAATTCAAATAGGCGCCGGAGTGGATGAAGTAGAACGGCAAAACCAGCCATCCGAGCAGCGGGACGGCCACGACATACGCCCACTGCAGTCGCGTCCAGCGCCGCCCGGTGAACCACGGGAAACGGATCGCTTTCCGCCGATAAACAAAGCGGTCGATCGCCACCGGCACCACAACCGCCGAGCCCAACACGAAGCCGAGCAGGAAGAACTTCGGCCAACTGATATCCGCCTCGACCGAGGTGGTCGACACAATGGAGATGCCGACGCCGATCAGGAGCAAGTCCTTGAAAAGCGCCCGGTCCACGAGGTATGCCGCCACGAGGCTGGCAACGAGGACCACGTGACCCGGCCAGCCGACCATAACCCCGAAAAGTAGGAAAGCGGAGAGCGCGACGCCAGCTGCGGGCAGCACCTTGAGCATGATCGCTTTTGGCTCAGCGATCTCGTCCTGGTGGAGGGAGCCGGACTCCGCATCGGCGGAATCGGCGGAGGAGGGCACGTCCAAAGGGTAGTGGGCCGATGAGATCTCCTGCCTTGTCGGTCAGGAGGCCATCGCTGCGGCTCGACCACTCCTGTCCGGCGTATTCGGCGGCTTTCGTTTCGACGTTGTCGGGTCACCGCTTCGGGACTGAATCGCGTCTGTCGCTGTCTGCTTGGACGTGTTCGACACACCCCCAGCGCCCGTGTCGATAGAGCCTGCTTAGGCCGAGGCAAAAAACTCCAGGGCGTTGCCGTCTGGGTCGTGGAAACTCAAGGCGCTTCCGTATGCCGCGTCTTGCACGCCGCTGTGACTGACGCCGAGGCCATCGAGACGGTCTGCCCACTCGGTCAGCGCCTCGCGCGAGTCGCACGCAAACCCAAGGTGGTCGAGCCCTGGAGCCGTCGGGTCAAAGTCGCGTTCACTGCCGACGTCGTGCTGCGTCAAGCCAAGATGCGTCCGACCGGGCAGAGCTAACACGCATCGAGTGAAGGAACCGTCGCTCATGGTGCCCATGGGGTGGGCATCGAGAAGCGATTCGTAGAAGGCGACGCTGACGTCGAGATGGCGCACCGTCAAGGCGATGTGATCGATTCCAGAAATGCTGGGCACGGTGGCGCTCCCTAGGTCGGATTGATCGTTCGAGCCTAGCCGTGCCTTGTGACTGTCGGGTCGCGACCGTAAGTCAATATGCGTAACGGATTTGGTGAGGACAACGGGCGGGCCGTGGTGATGCGATCGAGCGATGAGGGTGTCGTCCACACGAATCGCGGGTCCGTGCTGGTCAATTGCATAGCCTTTTGCGGCCAAAACTGGTGGGACGCCTTCCATCGACACGTGCGCCAGCGGAATCCGCGATCGGGACTCGGCGATGGCAGCGGTCACCGCGTCGCGCTCGGACGCGGGCCAATACTGGGCGGTGATCGACTGCCAGACGACGGTGAGCACGTCTTCGGCCACCGGCTGCGCGAGCTGCTCGCGGACCCAGGTCGAGGCGGGTGCTCTATCAACTGTCACGACGCGTCGGCGTGCGACCCCAATCGCGGCGGCCAGACGGGCGTGACGTTCCAGGTCGAACGGCCAGACGAACGACGTGAGGTATTCCGCACCGATTGCGGTCGAGGCGTCGACCGGGGAAAGGTCACATCCGCGCCGCTCGACGATGGTCACGGGTTCGGGACGAATCTTGGGTGCCTCGGTGTCGAGGACGAGCGGGGCGTTCGCCGGTCCCCATTCCCAGCCGGGGCCGATGATCCGGTAGCGGTCCACATTGAGGTTGAGCCCTGCCGATGCCCCCGGTTCAAGCAGCCGGATGCGGTGCAGTCCGTGACGGCGGACTGCTTCGAAGAGGCCCACCGCCAGAGCTGCCGACCGGCCGACTTCGTTGGTTTGCGGAGCGAGGTTCAGCGCGCGCCGCAGCTCGGGCAGATGGCTGTTCAGAATCGGGCGCAACACCGGCCACGCATCTTCGGGGTCGGCGGAGCCGCCCAAGCACGGATAGAAGGGCGTCAACTCCGGTGCGTCGCGGCGCAATACGATTCGGAAAACCCCGGCGAGAAGGCGCAACTGGATGGCGTCGCCGCGTCCCGCCTCCAGGTGGTCCTCGCAAATGTCTGCGGTCGGACCACCCGCCTCCAGATCCGCCGCCATCTCCTCCATCAGGACTCCGTAGAGGTGATTTCGGTGACCGAAATGGTCCCGAAACTGGGCTGAGAGCGACGCCTCCTGATCCACCTTCCCCAGTATCCATCGACCGCGCTCAGCCAGGGCTTCTCATCGCAGCCCTGGAGGTCTCAAGGTCTGCGCCGAGGCTCCTGCTGACGAAGGACCTACCGGCGAGGCGTCCCCCGAGGTCATGGACCTGCGCCGGTATTCGCTGGGCGCGATGGCATAGGCACGCTTGAATGCGGCGCTCAAGGCGAAGGCGTCCGCATATCCGACTCGGGCGGCCACCGCTCCTAAAGTCAGTTGTGGATCGGACAGCAGATCTGCAGCGATAGCCAGCCGCCAGCCGGCGAGAAACGCCATGGGGGTCTGGGCGGCCGCACGGGTAAAGCGTCGAGCGAGGGTGGCCCGTGACACCCCGCAGGCGTCGGCCAACGAGGCCACGCTCCACGGGTGAGCAGGGTGGTGATGAATGAGCTCGATGGCACGGCTGGCGACCGGGTCCTCTCGTGCGGAATACCACGTCGGGGCGTGTTCGTTGGCTGTCGAGAAAACCTGTCTGAGGGCGGTCACCAGCACAAGATCAAGCAGGCGGTCGAGCACGGCGCCTTGTCCTGGTGACTCGTCGGAAATCTCGGCGGTGAGCAAGGCGATCAGCGGCGAGTCGGTTCCTGGAGCACAGTGTCCGAGGGGAGTCGCGACAGCACGTGTGCCCCGACTTCGGTTGCGTGCTGGTAGGTGCCGATCAGCATCGTGGTTGCACCGGAGCGAGAATTCCCCCAGGTGCGAACCCCCAGCGCCATGGACTGATCGACCAGGTGGCCGAGCGGGTCGCCGCACGATTGACCCGGACGAATCCGGATATCGCTGGCTGTCTCGCGGGAGTCGGCCAGAGTGTATGGCGCTGGACCGCGAGCCAGCACGATGTCACCGGCCGTCAACTCGACCGGTTCTCCGGCGCCGGTGAACACCGCTTCACCGCTGAGCACGACGATGATGCTCAGCGGTGCCTCGTCCTCGATCCGCAGAGACCAGGGCGGCGCGAAGACCGCCTTAAGCAGGAAGGCACCGCGGGCACGGGGCCCGTCGAGAAGTCCAGCCAAAGCATCCACGATTTAGACGACGGCATATTTTGTTCGCGTTTCAACCATAGAACGTCTCGCACATCTCCTACAGGCTTGCAGGTATGACGACATGCATCAGGACTGGGGCACGAGATGACTGAGTACGTGGTGTTGGGTGCCCGCATCACCACGGGTCTCATGGCTGGGCTGTATTTTGCCTTCGCGGTGGCAGTCATGCCGGCGATACACGGCCTCGGAGACGCCGCGTTCGTGGACACGATGAAGCGAATCAACGTCTCGATCGTGAATCTGGCCTTCCTAGTGGTCTTCTTCCTCGCCCCTCTGCTGACCGTTGCCGCAGCTGCAATGGTCCGTTCCCCGGTGATGTATGCGGCTTTCGCCCTGGGTGTCATGACCCTTGCCATCACGGTGGCGCTCAACATCCCGCTCAACAACGCACTGGCGGCAGGCGGATCGCGGGCGAACTTCGAATACTCGTGGGTGCTGTTCAACGGGCTACGCACCCTCACCGGCATCGCAAGCTACGTGACGCTCCTGCTCTCCCGATCACCGATTCACTGAGCCCGGTCACGGCCGAGGGGAAACGGATCGAGGGGTCGGCCCTAGTTTCACGTCTATGGACCTCGTCGATGGAGTCGGTGCCCGACTGCTGAGGACGCGCTGCCGATGATTCGACGGTCGATCAACCCTTAAAAGCCGGCGCGGTGATGCCGACGACACGCCCACCGAAAGCGGCCCACGGGCTCACGTGAACCCTGGGGCCGATTTTGACGGGCGCGTTCGCCGGCCACTGCGCGCCAGGCTCTCGGACCTGGGAGAAATCGACATGATCACGGGCACCGTGGGAGGCTTCAGCGGTCTCAGCGCCTCGACTCAGGAGCAGCACATGGCCCCGCAAAATCCCCACAGGCCCGGTCGTAATTTCACCTCGCGCACACCCCCGGCGGTGCCGCCGATCTATCTCAGCACCACGTTCGAGCTCGACGACGCTTCGTATGCCGACATTCAAGGCACGGGTGGCCTGCACGAGACGTGGTACTCACGGTTCAACAACCCCACCGTCGACGCGGCCGGTGCCGAGGTCGCACGCTTGCACCAGGCTGCGGGGTCGATGATGACCTCCAGTGGCATGGCCGCCATCGCCACCACCTTGCTTACCCTCCTGCGCAGTGGCGACACCCTGGTTGCCTCCCGTCAGGTCTACGGCGACACCGACGACCTGCTCGTGCGCGACCTTCCGGCCCTGGGCATCAATGTGATCCGCGTCGACGCCTTCGACACCGCGGAGTGGGAGCGCGCCGTCGCAGAGCACCAGCCCACAGTCCTCTACGGCGAAACTCTGTCCAACCCTCAACTGCGCCTGCTCAACATACCGGCTGTGGCCGCCCTGGCCCGGAGCGTCGGGGCCCGCCTGGTCATCGACAACACCTTCGCGACCCCGTTCTGCACCCGACCGTTACAACTCGGTGCCGATGTCGTGGTGGAGTCGGCGACCAAGTTTCTGGCCGGTCACTCCGACGTCATCGCGGGGGCCGTGACCTTTGACGATCTCGAGCTCGGCGAGGAGATCCAGCGCCGACTCATCACCTTCGGCGGCTGCCTTGATGCTCACGCTGCCTTCTTGGCGTGGCGCGGGATGCGTACATTCGGCGTCCGGCTCACCGAGTCCTGCCGGTCGGCGGCGGCCATCGCGGAGGTCATGGCCAACGAGCCCGGCATCGTGCACGTCCGCCACCCCGGCCGCGCCGACCACCCCGACGCCGGCGCGCTGGTGGATGCTGTGATGTCCGACGCGCGCGGCGGAATGCTCGGCCTCGTGCTCGAAGGTGGAGACGAGCGCGCGTTGCAGGTGCTGCGCCGATTGCAGGTCGCCCTCGAAGCCACCAGCTTGGGCGGGGTCGAGACCCTGGCCAGCGTCCCGTTCAACTCCTCCCACTTCAACATGAGCCAGCAGCAGCGCCGAGATGCCGGCATACCCGATGGGCTGATCAGAATCTCGATCGGCCTCGAAGGCTCCGAGGCTCTCGTGGCCGACCTGCGTCAGGCAATGGCTTGAACCAGTCCGCACTGCACGACACCGGCGACGCTGCCGTGGACCTCACTGTCGAGCTGGTCGGGATCGACAGCGTCAACCCCGGCTTGGTGCCGGGAGCGGTTGGCGAGAGCGACCTCGTCGACCTGCTCTCGGCGCGTCTGGCAGCGAGCGGCTTTGTCGTTGAGCGGGTGGAGGCCAGTGGCGAGGACTCAAGACCAAGCGTGATCGCCACCTTCACCGGCACGGGCGGCGGTCGCAGCGTCGTGCTCAACGGCCACCTCGACACGGTCGGGGTCAGCGGCACGAGCGACCCGCTCGTCGCAACGATCGTCGGTGACCGACGCACCGGGCGGCTCTACGGTCGGGGCGCGTGCGACATGAAGGCCGGGTCGCGGCGATGGTCGTCGCCGCCGAAACGGTGGCCGCACAGGGCACCCAAGGCGACATCGTTTTGGCCCTCGTCGCCGACGAGGAGCACGCGAGTTCTGGCACCGAGGCGGTCCTGGAGCGGTTGTCCGGTCGATTGCCGGACGCGTGCCTAGTCGGGGAGCCCACGTGGCTCGATTTCGCTGCCGCACATCGTGGGTATGCCGTGACCGAGGTCGAATTCACCGGTGTTCCCGCGCATTCGGCTCAGCCCGAGCTCGGCGTCAATGCGGTCGCCCACGTAGGCCGACTGCTCGCTGCGGTGGCGGCTCGCGGTGCTGAACTCGCCTCTGGGCCGGGGCACCCCATCGCTGGCTGCGGGTCGATGATGGCCACGGTGGTCTCGGGCGGATCGTCACCGTTCTTGATCCCGGCCACGGCATCGGCGGTCATCGAGCGTCGCACCGTGCCGGGTGAACCTGTCGATAGCGGACTCGCTGAGGTGCAGAGCATCCTTGACGAGATGAAGCGTGAGGACCCATCTGTGCAGGCCACGGCGTCGGCGACCCTGTGCCGCGACGCGTGGCAGTTCAATGAGAGAGCTGAGGCAGGTGTCGCGCTCGCGGGGGCACTTGCCGGTGCGCTCGATGCCACGGCCGGGCGAGCCCCTGCGCAGCTCGCGTTCCCCTACTGGATGGAATCGGCGCTGTGGGAGGCAGTGGGCGTCCCGACCGTCGTGTGCGGACCGGCCGGTGGCGGACTGCACGCGGCCGAAGAATGGGTCGAACTCGCCCAGGTTCGGACCTACACGCACAGCCTTATCGACGCACTGCATACCTTCTGCGGTTAGGTTCTCCCTCCGGCTGTCTCGCCGCCTACGATCATCCGGTCATCGAGTCCCCGACCGATGCCTCTGTCCGCCCCGCGATCGTGCTTGTCTCCGAACACCGCGCCGATTTCTTGCGCGATGAGTTCGACCGCTATGCCCGCGACTACTACCTGCGCACAGCGCGTACCTGCAGCGAGGCCGTTGAGGTGCTGCACGAACTGTGCGAACATGGCCGGCCCGTTGCGCTGTTCGTCGCCGAAAGCAGGTTGCCCGACGCCGACATCCTGGATGCCTTCTCCGCGTGGTGAAAGGTGGTGCCGACGGCGCGGCGGATGATCGCCGCTCACTTCGACTCCTTCCTGACCGATTCCGTTGAGCTCCGCAAAGGTATGGCGGTGGGCACCTACGACGCCTACCTGCTGATGCCCCGAGGGGTCCGAGACGAGGAGTTTCACACCGCGGTCGCAGAGTTGCTCTCGGACTGGGGATCGACGGTGGCGGCGCCGGTCGTGGACAGCGTGCGGCTATTCTCACCCGAAAGTGATGGACTCGTTCTCGGCATTCGGGACCTGCTGGATCGGATGGGCCTGCCCAATCGCGTTTACGCCCCCGAGAGCGAGGTGGGCCAGGAAATCCTGGCGCGGTATGAGGGTGCCTCGGCGTGGCCAGTCGTCGACCCCATTCGCGGGGAGCCCTTCGCGCCGACCACGGTCCGTGAGGTTGCTGCGATTGTCTTCGGGGTCACCACAGACATCAACGTCAACGGTGCCGTCGACGTGGCGGTCGTCGGCGCGGGCCCAGCGGGTCTTGCGACTGCGGTGTATGCCGCATCCGAAGGTTTGAGCACCGTGGTGGTCGAGTCCGAAGCAGCGGGCGGGCAGGCCGGAACCAGTTCCATGATTCGCAACTATCTGGGCTTCCCGCGTGGCATCTCCGGTATGCGGTTAGCTCAGCGGGCGCGCAACCAGGCGACGCGATTCGGTACCGAATTCGCTACCGGTTGGGAGGCCACGGCCCTGGAGCCCGGCGACAACGGTGAGCCGTTCACACTGCATACCGATGGGGGTGACATCCAAGCCCGATCCATCGTGATCTCGACCGGGGTGGCTTACCGCCGACTAGGAGTGCAGCCGCTGGAAGACTTCGGGGGCAGCGGAGTGTTTTACGGCGCTGCTATGACCGCCGCCCGCGAAATGGAAGGCAGCGATGCCTTCGTCGTCGGGGGTGGCAACTCTGCCGGACAGGCCGCGGTGCACCTCGCGAAGTTTGCTCGGTCGGTGACGATCCTGGTCCGCCGTGAAGGGTTGGCATCCACCATGTCGCAGTATCTGGTGGACGAGATCGAAGCCAACAGCGTCATCACCGTGCAGCCGCGCACCGTGGTCAGCGACGGTGGCGGGGAGGGGAAGCTGGACTGGTTGGAACTCACCGACACGCGAACGCACGAGGCGGTGCGACACGATGCGCTGGGGTTGTTCCTACTGTTGGGCGCCGAGCCACACTGCGAATGACTGCCGGAGCAGGTCAAGACCGATGGCCGAGGCTTCGTGCTGACCGGCCGCGACGTGCCCCAGGCGGATTGGATCGACGGGCTGCCGCCCGGAAGCCTGGCCACCAGCACCCCCGGAGTGTTTGCGGTCGGTGACATCCGCTCAGGCTCCATGAAGCGCGTGGCTGCCGCGACCGGGGAAGGCGCCTCGGTGGTGCCACTCATCCACGACCACCTGGCTGGCCTGAAGCACTGAATCCGCCGTAGCTCGCGTGAGCGTGTGCCTGTATTGAGGCTATAGCGTGAATATCGGCACACGCTCGGGGCGAGGTGATGTAAGTCTTCGGGGCGAGGTTTGGTTACGGGCACAGGCATGGCTAAGGCTCGAGGCGCGACTCGCAGCGACGCGCGAGAGCGGTCAGGTGCTCGTCGGCATACCTCAAGCTGACCGGGCCGTAGGTCGCCCTCGCCATCCACGCCATCGGCCCGGACCACCGCAGGTCATGGGTGACGTTCGTGGCGGGTCCGTGCCGAGTCAAAGCGAAGGTGGCGCTCAGCAGCGACGAGGCGCCGCGCGTTTGCCAGGTGAAGCCCTGCTCAGGCTGCCAGGCCGTGATGGTCCAGAACGTGAGCGGCAACGGGGGCTGCTCCACCCGGTATGCCGACCGCTCACCTTCGGGTTCACAACTCCCGCTGCTCTTGACGTCGACTTCGGCGGCGTCTCTGGCTTCAGCAACCACCGCTGTGATGCTGGGCGACCACGAGGGCCAGGCTTCGATGTCGGCGAGCACGCGCCATACCTGCTCAGGGGTTGCCCCGATGGTGACCTCGGCTGCGTGCGACATGTCCACATGCTTCCACTGTGCGCGACATCTTGGCAGACTCGGGCTCATGACCTTTGCCCCCGTTCGCCCCGTCCTGACGCTGCGAGATGCAGACCCGGTGGCCGATGCGGCGGCGTGCGCGGCGATCTATGAGCCTTACGTCACCGATACCACCATCACCTTCGAGGAATCCCCACCGGTGGCGGCCGACTTCACCGCGCGCATCGGGTCAGCGCAGGTCAAGCATCTCTGGCTCGTCGGTGAAGTCGAGAACACAATTGTCGGTTACGCCTACGCCGGGACCTACCGCCCGCGAGCGGCCTACCGGTGGTCCTGCGAGACCAGCGTCTACCTGGATCGGGACCAGCGAGGGCTGGGCCACGGCCGGGTGCTCTATCAGGGGCTGCTCGACCGGCTCAGCGCGATGGGGTTTCGGACGGCCGTGGCCGGTGCGACTCTGCCCAACGACGCGAGTGAGCGGCTGCACGCTGCCCTGGGCTTTGAGCCCATCGGGGTCTTCCGGCGAGTGGGTTACAAGTTCGACCAGTGGTGCGACGTGACGTGGGTGCAGCGCGACCTCTAAGGGGCACGCCCACGGATAGCGACCTGTCGTTTGCGCGCCCAAGCGCTCAAACCACACGTCGTTTAATCTGGGGCGGCCTATCATCAGGCATCGATCGGCCTCTTCAAGGTGTAGCGACCCGAACCTTCGGTGCGCGCCAACCCTGGCGGTGAGTCATGAGCGCTCCGCGCATCTATAGCGGTGGAGTGAACCCTGCCCCCGATTGCCCGACGGTCGCCGTTCCTGATCATTGCCGCCCTCGGAATCTTCATCGCCCTAGGTGAGATCGACTGGCTGATCGGGATGTCACCGAGCAACCTGATCATCGACATCGTCTTTGCGGTGCTCCTCGGGACACTGCTCTATCGCGCTCTGCGGCACCGCTGGGGTGGGTGCTCTCCGACGCCAGCCGGGCCGACATGCTCTCATCCCTGGGCGACGACGTGGCCTCGGCGTGCGAGCAGCAGGTGGGTATAGCCGCGGTCGACACCGACAAGGAAGCCGAGATCGTAGGCTACGGACGCCTCGACGACCTGATCGAGGCGATGACCGGCTGCTAGCCCGCCCACGCCTCGGCGCGGTTTCGGTATGCGGATCAGCCGGCAGATGTGTCGCTCCTGCCGTCTGGCCGGCGGGCTAGTCGAAGGGGTGCAGGCGCACGGACAGGCAGGTCACGCAGCCTTCGAGTTTGATGAACTCGCTGATCGGCAGCGCTACGACGGTGAGCCCGCGCTCGCGGTAGAGGTCGGCGGACTGCGGTGCGGCGTCAGACATCAGCACCGTCTGCTCGTCGAGGGCCACCACGTGCGCACCCTCAGCCTCGGGCACCGCGAGGAACGACGGCCAGAACTCAGGGTCGTCCACTAGCGGCTCGTAGCCCACGATGGTGCCGTCGGGCAGGGCCGTGACCTGGCTTTTCAGGTGCAGCGTCTTGGTCAGGTGCACCGGCACGACCCGCATACCGACGCTGGCCAGATGGTGCGCAAAAGCGTCGGCACCGGCCTCAGTCGTGCGACCGCCAATCCCGACGTATGCAGTGTCCCCAACTTTGAGCACGTCACCACCGTCGAGAGCAATGTCGCTGACCGCGATGCCGAGGTCATCGGGCACATCGGCCAGGTCTACTACACGGACTCCCTGGGCCACCGCAGCAGCTCTGGCGCCAGGGGTCTCGGGCACACCGGGCCGCCGCACCCGGGGCGGTGACCACCATGAGGTCACGGGCTATCACCATGGCGTCCTCGATGAACACACCGTCGGGGCAGTCTGGTGCGGGTTCGACTTCGTGAATCTCGTAACCGGCGTCCGTGAGGGCGTTGACGTATCCCGACCACTGCTCGTATGCCACGACGGGATCGACGTCGGTGCTGCGTTCAACGTGGGTCACTAAGCCGTTGGCCAACTTGGGGCTAGGGCGGCGGACAAAGGCAGATCGCGATGGAGATTCGGACGGCGCTGAGCTCATGACGGCTTCCTTCAGGCGGACGGGCGGGGCAGGACGATCACGGGAACGGGGCTATGGCGGGCGATCTTGGAGGCCGTGCCACCGAGGAACACTCCGGCGGCGTGGGCAGTGCTCTCGAACCGATGACTAAGACCTCGCCGGGGGTCCAGTCGATAGCTTCGAGAGCACGGCTCCACGACTCACCGCGGCCAATCACGGCAGGTTCGACTGCACAATCACCCGCAGCAGCCGATACCTGACGGTTGAGTTCGTCGGTGGTGGCGGTGACGTCGAGCGCCCACTGGTCGAGCACATCATCTTCGGCCCGCAATCCCACGCCGCTGGTGACCGGGGCGGCCGGTCGTGCAGCGAACGACACCAGTTGCACCCCTGCCCCGATCTCACCGCCGACCTGGCCCGCAGTGGCGATTAGCGACGACTCGTCTGGACCCACGGCATACGCGATGCTCACTCGGCTGACTTGCTGGCCCGCAGCGGCACTGAACCCTCGGGGGGATACCGCGACCGCGACCGGGGAGCTGTGCAGCAAGCGTTCGGTGACGCTGCCCAACGCGACCCGGCCCAGCAACCCCATGGTGGACGAGCCGAGCACCAACATCGGGGCGTTGGACTCGGTGGCCGCCTCGGAGAGCCCCTCGGAGATCGAGACGGATTCCCGTACCTGTGTCATGAAGACCACATCCGTGGGGATGGTCTGGCCGACCTCGGCCAGAGACTGCTCGGCCCGCAGACGAAGGTCCTGGCGGTAGCCGGCGTCGAGGTGGGCGTTCTTGCCTTGCCACGGTGCAGGCACGACCGCCACAAGCAGCAGGTCGGTGTCGCTCGAGCGCGCCAGCATAGAAGCCAACGCGATGCCGTCGGTGGTCCGGTGCGTGGGGGAAATGCCGACAACAACGGTCATTGGGCATCACGACGTTCCTTGCCGAGCACCGAGTGCTGGCGACCGTAAGCGAAGTAGAAGGCAATCACGACAGCTGCCCAGATCAGGAAGACCAGGATCGTGAGGAGGTCGAGACTGTAGATAATCCACAAGCACCCAAGGACGGACAGGAGGGGGGTGATCGGGTAGAATGGCACTGAGAACCCGCGGGTCAGGTCCGGGTTGCGGCGGCGCAGAATGATGACACCGACCGAGACCACCAGGAAGGCTACTAACGTGCCGATGCTGGTCATCTCGGCCAAGAGCTCCAAGGGGATGACGCTGGCAATGACCGCGACGACGACACCCGCGATCAAGGTGTTAGGCACGGGAGTCATGGTCTTGGGATTCACTTTGTGGAAATCGGCGGGATCATGCCGTCTTTGGACATCGTGAACAAGATGCGGGTCTGCCCGTAAAGCACAACGAGCGTCACGCTGAAGATGGAGATGATGGCTCCGGCGGCCAGCAGGGTGGAGGGCCACGTTGAGCCCGTGACCTGCTCCAGGATCGCGGCCAGGCCGGCCTCCTGCCCCTCGAATTGCGTCCAGTTCTGCGCGGCCACAGCCACGATGGCGACGATGAAGTAGGCGCCGGTGACCACAATCAGCGCGCCGATGATGGCCAGCGGGAGATTGCGCTGAGGGTTCTTGGCTTCACCGCCCGCGGTGGCGACGGCATCAAGGCCAATGAACGAGAAAAAGATGATCCCGGCGGCGCCACTCACGCCGGCGAGACCAAACGGGGTGAAGTCTACGAAGTTGTCGGCGTTCCACCCGGTTATACCGATGACCGCGAACAGCGCCAACACCCCAAGTTTGATGCACACCATGATCGTATTGACCGTGGTCGACTCGCTCGCCCCACGCACGAGCAAACTCATGCACATCAAGATCAGGATGACGGCAGGCAGGTTGATCAGCCCGTTCTCGTCGGGGGCTTTCGACAGGGCCTCGGGTATGCGTAAGCCAAACACGTTGTCCAGCAGGGTGTTGAGATATTCGGACCAGCCGACGGCTACCGCCGCGGTCGAAACGCCGTACTCGAGCATCAGGCAGGCCGCGACGCCCATGGCGGGCAGCTCGCCCAGCGTGGCGTACGCGTAGGAGTACGACGATCCCGAGACGGGAACCGAACTGGCCAACTCGGCATAGCAAAGGGCCGTGAGACCGGCCACGACACCGGCGAGCAGGAACGAAATGATCACGGCGGGCCCGCCCTCGGGTACCGCCTGATTGAGCACGAAGAAAATACCCTACCGACCGTCCCGCCAATGCCGAGCATGATCAGGGGTAGGAGACCCAAGGTGCGAGGCAGCTCGCCCTCGCCGACGGCCTCACCCTCGACGTACGATTTAACGCCTTTTCGGCGGAAGAGTTGTTGTGCCAGTGCGGACATCGTCATTCCCCCTACAGAACAGGACCGGCCCAGACGGGTCTGTCTACGTGGCGCAACGTACAACCAATTGCACTCCGGCGGAAGGTCGAACGGGGCTGGTGTGCACCGGGTGCGGAGATGGCCGATTGCCCTGACACTTGAAGGACTGTCAAACCAATCGAGGAGCCTCATGGCCACCGTCACTGACCTGCTGATCGACTCTCTCGCCGAGCTGGGCGTCAAGACCGTATGGGGCGTGGTGGGCGACGCGCTGAACCCCGTCACCGACGCCATCCGCCGCTCCGATCAGATCGAGTGGATCGGGGTGCGGCACGAGGAGGTCGGTGCGTTCGCGGCGTCCGCCCAAGCGCAACTGACCGGCACGCTCGGGGTGTGTATGGGCACGGTCGGCCCTGGCGGCATACATCTGCTGAATGGCTTGTATGACGCGAAGAAGTCGCACGCGCCTGTCCTGGCGATCTGCGGGCAGGTGGGCTCAGCCGAGATCGGGACGGACACCTTCCAGGAGGTCAACAACGACGTGTTGTATGCCGACGTCTCCGTCTACTCGCGCACGATCATCAACGCGGAGCACTTCCCGCATGTGTTGGAGGCGGCCGTCAACGCGGCGCTCAACCAGCGCGGGGTGTCGGTGTTGACGCTGCCGGGTGACGTGGGCGAGCTTGAGGTCGACGCCAAGACCCTGAAATTCACCCCGCCGCAGCCCCGCAGTGTGCCGTCGCCGGATCTGTTGGCTCAGGCAGTCAAGCTCATCGACGACGCCAAGAAGGTCACGATGTTGGTCGGCATCGGGGCCCGCCCGGGTCGTGACAACGTGCTCCGATTGGCCGAGCGACTACAGGCACCGATGGTGCTGACGCTCAAGGCCAAAGACGGGTTCGATCACGACAATCCGTATCAGGTCGGCCAGTCTGGGCTCATCGGAAATCCGGCAGCGCAGCAGGCTTTCGACGACTGCGACGTCCTGCTGATGCTGGGCACCGACTTCCCCTACCCGGAGTGGTTCCCCGAGGGCAAAACGGTAATCCAAGTCGACGACCGCGGGGCGCACATCGGGCGGCGGACTGGGGTCGAGTTGGGGCTCGTCGGCGACGCCGGTGACACCGCTGCCGCGTTGGCCGACGCTGTCGCGAAGAAGGGCCGCGGTGCCAAGAAGCACCTTGCTAGCGCACGGGATACGTACGAGTCGTGGCTCGAGGGACAGGCCAGCTTGGCGAAGGCCGACTACGACCGCAAGCGGCTTGGGCTCCTGCGCAAGCACTTTGACAACCGGGGAGGCGACATACGGCCTGAGTTGGTGGCCGCTGAGGTCTCGCGCCAGGCTGGCGACGACGCGATCTTCACCGCAGACACGGGTATGTCGACCGTCTGGATGTCGCGGCTGGTGCACCTTCGGGCGGGGCAGCGGTTGATCGGATCGTTCAACCTAGGGTCGATGGCCAACGCGATGCCACAGGCTCTGGGCGCTCAAGCCTTGGAACGCGACCGTCAGGTCATCGCCTTCTGCGGCGACGGCGGCTTGTCGATGCTGATCGGGGACCTCATGACGCCCGGCCCGTACAACTTGCCGGTGAAGCTCATCGTCTTCAACAACCGGCACCTCGGCATGGTGAAACTGGAGATGGAGCAGGTGGGGCTGCCGGAATACGGCACCGAGTTGGACAACCCGGACCTAGCGGCGGTGGCCCGATCAATGGGCTTCCACGGGGTGCGGGTCGAGGACCCCAAGGACGTCGCGGCGGCGGTGGCCGAGGTCTTGGCGCACGACGGGCCTGCGCTCCTGGATGCGGTCACCAACCCCAACGAGGTATCGCTGCCCCCCAAGCCGACCGTGCAGCAGGGTCTGGGGTTCGGGACCGCCAAGATCAAAGAGGTCCTCGTCTCCGACGCCTAGATCTGCGCCACCACCTCACCCCTGCCAGCACATGACCGTTGTGCTCGCCCTCCCTCGGTTAGCGGCGGGGGAGGGAGCGCTTATCGGTCATTGGCCGGGCCACACCCCAGAATAAACGCGTACGTGGCCGCCCCAGAACGTCTCGCTTCGCACGTCGGTACAGGTTTGTTCGAGTGCCTGCCACGGATGGGCGTCAATGTCCGACCCGCCGGCGGCGGTGAGGGCTCGAGCGCCGGCCCGAGCGAGCGGGCCACCGCGACGCGGGCGCGCCATGTCGGCGATGGCGATCCGCGTTCCTGAGCCCAGCAGCGTCGTCGTTGCGCTCCAGGCTGACCGCCATGGGTCCATCAGCGAGAGCGAGTAGGCAAAGAGAACGGCGTCGATAGGTCCGAGATCTGCAGGTAGGTCGGAGGCCTTGAGGTGGGTGGCGTCGGACTGAATCAACGTCTGGTCGGTGGGCAAACGGCGGTGTCGACCGGCCGTGCGGAGCATGTCCGGGCTGAGGTCCACCCCAACGATGTGGCCGCTCCCACCGAGACGATGAGCGAGCAGCGGCATACTCAGGCCAGTCCCGCAGCCGACGACGAGAACCGTTAGTCCTGGTCTTAGCCTCAAAGAGTCGATAGCGGCGACGCGGCCCGGTCTGTAGATGGGCCACTCGAAAGACACGAAGTCGTAGATGGGTGCCAAGATCGTGTAGCGGTTCACCGTGTGGCGCACCTTTTGACCATCATGAGGGCGGCTCAGCTTTGCGTCGCGCTGCGTCACGCGCCATCCCGATCAGCGGGCGAGCGAGCCATACGAGGCTACCGATCAAGAACAGCCAGACACCGGCACGACTGGTGGACTCGTTGAAGAACATGATGCTGCCGCCGACGTAGAAAAGAGCGATGAGCGCCTCGCCGAAGCGACCGAAGAAGTCGAGGTGGTGTGGCCGCCGGTCAGTTTCAGCATTGTCGTCGCCCGGATCGGAAGTGTTCGTCATCAGGCGAGCGTCTGGGTGACCTGTGCGGCGCCGCCACGGAGGGTGACTTCGACGTGGGCACCGTTGACCAGCGGCATAAACGGGGCGACGTGGCCGCAGTCGACGTCCGCGATGATCGGTATGCCGAGTGGCCCGAGAGCATCCAGCACCGCCTCGTGCTGGGTCATGGTCGGGTCGTCGGGAGCGCTGGTCCGGCCCACCAAGATCGCCTCGGCGCCGGTGAAGAAGCCAGCGAGCCGCATACCGTGCAGGGCCCGGCAGATCGAAAAGGCATTGGCCTCGGCAGCCTCGACGTAGACGACGGTGCCCTCCGGCGCGTGCTCAGCCACAAAGCGCGGCATATCGGCCATGAGCGAGCCCACCAGCGGAGAGACCGTTTCGATGCAGCCGCCGATGAGCCTGCCCCGCACGTGCACGTCGCCATGCCCGTCTTCATTGCGATTCCCACCTTCATCCAGCCGTGTCCACCCACCTTCAGCGTCCAGCACCAACTCGCCAGCCTGCGGTTCATTCGCAAAATCAACGTGCGAGTCCCGCCGGTAGCGACCAGGCGGGCACTGCGAGAACGTGGCCCCCACGGGCATTTCGGCGATGTCGAGCCAGGACACCAAGCCCTCGCCAGGTCGATACGGAGTGTCCATGAAGTTGCCGCCGTGGATGGTCGCCATGCCCGCGCGAAGCGTCAACGGCGCGATCAGGGTGGCAATGTCGGAATAGCCGACCACCCAGGTCGGCTCGGCGGCTGCGATGGCGTCCCAGTCGAGCAGGGGCAGCACGTCGATGGCGGTTTCTCCACCCCAGGGCGGCACCACGGCGCGGATCGTCGGGTCGGTCAGCATCGCCATGAACTCCACCGCGCGTTCGCTGACCGGCGCGCTCACGTGGCCCGCCGACGCATCGGCAACGCCCAGACACTGACCCAGCACGACGTCATACCCCCGCTCTTTGACCCCGCGAACCGCATGGTCGAGCCGGGGTCGTAAAGCGTCCGGGACGCCCGAGGAGGTGGCCGTCACGCCAATTCGATCGCCGGCGCGCAGTGGAGGAGGAAAGTTCACAACCATTGTCCAAACCTAAACCGCGCGGGCGTTCCTCGGATTGGAATAGCCGATCGACAGGCGGCGTGTGATGGGATGAAGTGGTGACAGCCATACAAGACCGCGATGTGCTGTCGACGGTGGTCCCGATCGACAGCGCCGAAGCCATTGCCGCGATTATTGCGCCGCTTCCGCAGCACCGGCAGCGCACCTTTGCGCTGCGCGTCCGCCGTCGGTGGGCCGAATTAGTTGCGGGACTCAGCGTTTACCCCGAGCCTGAAGTTGTTGCTGGGCGTTGTCTGGTGTTGGCGGCCAAGGCTTACGCTGAGCGCGCCGACGACCTGCACACCCTCGACGAGCAGCGCCTCCTCGAGCCGGACTGGTTTCAGCAGCCGTCGATGGTTGGTTACGCCGCATACACCGAGCGTTTTGCGGCCCCGGGGACTGGGCTTGCCGGAGTCGCGGACCGCGTCGAGCATCTGCGCGATCTGGGCGTGACCTACCTACACCTGATGCCCCTGCTGCAGCCGCGTCCGGCACCCAACGACGGGGGGTATGCCGTCGCCAACTATCGCACCGTGCGCCCCGATCTCGGCACGACCAAGGACCTAGCTGAACTCTCGAAGGTATTGCGGCACAACGGTATTAGTCTCTGTCTCGACATTGTGCTCAACCACGTGGCGCGCGAGCACGCCTGGGCCACAGCGGCCCGGGCCGGGAATCAGCACTACCGCGACTACTTCTATGTCTACGACGATCGCAGCGAGCCGGACGCTTTAGAGGCGACTCTCCCGGAGGTTTTCCCTGACTTCGCGCCCGGCAACTTCACCTTCGATGACGACCTTCAGGCGTGGGTGTGGACCACCTTCAACGACTACCAGTGGGACCTGAACTGGGCCAATCCCAACGTGTTCTGCGAGATGGCCGACGTCATCCTTTATCTGGGCAACCTCGGTGTCGAGGTGCTGCGATTGGACGCCATCGCCTTCACGTGGAAGCGCAAGGGCACCAACTCTCAGAACCAGCCGGAGGTCCATGCGCTGACCCAGGCCTTGCGCTCCATCGCGCGGATCGCCGCCCCCGCAGTGACGTTTAAGGCCGAAGCCATCGTCGGCCCCGATGACCTCGTGTACTACCTCGGTCGCGGAGTGCACCACGGCAAAGTCAGCGACTTGGCCTACCACAACGGCCTCATGGTGCAGATCTGGTCGATGCTGGCCAGTCGCGACGTGACCTTGGCCGCTCATGCCTTGTCGCGGATCCCGGCCACCCCTACTTCCACCGCGTGGATCACCTACCTTCGCTGCCACGACGACATCGGGTGGGCCATTGACGACCGCGACGCAGGTGCGGTGCAGCTCAACGGATTTGAGCACCGCAACTTCCTTTCGAACTTCTACGCGGGGGACTTCGCGGGATCGTTCGCCGAAGGTTTGGTCTTCCAGTACAACCCAGAGACCGGCGACAAGCGGATCAGTGGCACTGCTGCGAGCTTGGCGGGGGTGGGCGCCGCCCAGGCCTCTGGAGATGCGCGGCGGCTCGACGACGCCATTGGCCGGGTGTTAATAGGCCACGCCGTGATTTTGGGTTGGGGCGGCCTCCCCGTTATTTGGTCTGGCGACGAGATCGGCACCCTCAATGACCCCGCGTGGGACGAGGTCGCGGACCACGCCGGCGACAACCGCTGGGCCAACCGGCCAGCCCTCGACTGGTCGGTCGTTGACTCCTTGTCGAGTGATCCTTCGACGCCTGCCGCGCGGGTCTTCACCGGTATGCAGTCGCTCCTGCGAGCGCGTGCCTCGCTGCCCCACCTGCACTCGGCCGTGGCGGCGCAGCCCCTTCCGACCTCGGCGCCAGGCGTGCTCGGGGTGCTTCGACGGCACCCGATCGGGCCGATGGTCGGCCTCTACAACATGACCGAGCACGAGCGCTACGTCCCGGGTTGGTGGCTGCGTGAGCAGGGTCTGGACCCGGCGTCGGTCGTTGACCACGTGAGTGGTGCCGCGCCCGAGCTGACCGAATATGAGGATCTGCGACTGTCGGCATACCAGCCGCTGTGGTTGACCGCGCAGTGACCGCCTGCCGCGTCTTCGTCGCCACCCCGCTTCGGCCTGACTTGGTGGAGCGCATCCGGGCGGCATACCCGGGTGTCGAGGTGGTGGTCGACCAAGATCTGTTGCCACCCCAGCGCTACCGCGGAGATCACGCCGGGTCGGCAGACTTTGCCCGCTCTGACGACGCTGAACAGCGGTTTTGGGCTTTGGCTCGCGATTGTGACGTGCTGTACGGCATACCGGAGGATGGGTCTGCCGGGTTGCTCAGGGCGGTTGAAGACAACGAAAGACTGCGTTGGGCCCAGCTCATGGCCTCCGGTGGTGGGGCCACCGTGGTCGCTGCCGACCTGCCTGCCGGGGCGCGCGAGCGCATCCGATTCACGACAGCGGCCGGAGTGCACGCCTCCCAGTTGGCCGAGTTCGCGATCATGGGCGTGTTGATGGGGCTCAAGAAAATGCCGTACCTGGCCCGCCTCCAGCGCGATCACGACTGGCCCAAAGTGCACACCGCCAACCGTGGTGCCGTCGGGGCAACGGTGCTGGTGCTCGGGCTCGGTGCCATCGGTGCTGAGGTGGCTCGTCTCGCGGCGGCGCTGAACATGAACGTGATCGGGGTCGCACGCACGCCCCGGCCCGTCGAGCATGTCGACCGTGTCGTGTCGCTCGACGACGTCAGCGAAGTCCTATCAGAGGCCGATGCCATCGTGGTCGCGCTCCCCGGCACCAAAACCACGGTCGGTCTGATCGGCGCGGATTTCCTACGCCGCGCGAAGGATGGTGTGACTCTGGTCAACGTCGGGCGTGGGCCGGTGGTTGACGAGGCGGCGCTGGTCGAGGCGGCCGGCAGCGGCAAGGTCGGCTGCGCGGTTTTGGACGTCACCGAGGTCGAGCCGCTGCCCCCGACGAGCCCGCTGTGGGATTTAGACAATGTCTATCTCAGCCCGCATTCGGCGGCGCTCGACGACCACGAGGACGACCGGATCTGCGACCTATTCCTTGAGAACCTGGGCCGGTACCTACGCGACGAGCCTCTCGCCAACCTGATCGACATCGACGCCGGTTACTAGTCCCTCGCCATCTAGCTAGGTCTGCGCGTGCGGCTGGTGACATTCGGTCGCATAGTCACTGCGTTTGCCTGGACCTTTCGGGCGGCTGAGGCACGCGGGCCTAGGCTTCGAGGTATGTCGAAGCATCTGTTTTCCCAAGTCGACGTCTTCTCGAACATGCCGATGCTGGGCAACCCGGTGGCGGTCGTGCATGACGCGGCCGCCAACGATGGCGAGGGTTTGAGCACAGATGCGATGCAGACGTTCGCCCGGTGGACCAACCTGTCGGAGACGACGTTCCTGCTGCCGCCGACCGACCCTTTGGCCGATTATCGGCTGCGCATCTTCACCCCCGGCGGGGAGTTACCGTTTGCCGGCCACCCGACGTTGGGCAGTTGCCGAGCGTGGCTAGCCGTGGGCGGGGTCCCCGCAGATGCCGACGTGATCGTGCAGGAGTGCGGGGCCGGACTGGTCCGCATACGCAAGACGGGTGACCAGTTGGCCTTTGCGGCCCCCCCGTTGGTCCGATCAGGGCCCCCGGACCCTGAACTGCGCGAAGGTGTGATCCGGGCATTGGGACTGAGCGGCGATCAGATCGTCGATATGTCGTGGGTGGCCAACGGGCCGAACTGGGTGGGGGTGCTGGTGAGTGACGCCGCGACAGTGCTGGCTGCGGAGCCCGACTTCCCGGCCATGCGCGCGCTGGGTGGGGTGGAGGTCGGCATCATCGGGCCGCACCCAGCAGATGGCCCCGCCGACTACGAGGTGCGGGCTTTCTGCCCTGACCTGGGTATGCCGGAGGACCCGGTCACCGGGAGCCTGCAGGCCGGTTTGGCGCAGTGGTTGATTGGCTCGGGCGTCGCCTCTGATGCGTACGTCGCCGCTCAAGGCACCGTGTTGGGTCGGGCCGGGCGCGTGCATATCAAAGCCGAGGGTGGCGCGACGGGTGACATTTGGGTGGGCGGCGGGGCCGTGCTGCGCATTGCCGGTGCTGTGGACTTGGGTTGACCGTCTAACAGTTGCGGGCACTCAAACGGGCACAAGCCCGTCTATCTCGAACTTTCGTCCGAAAGTGGCCCTTCTGCCTGTTTCAGTGCACGTGGGCTACCGTCCCGAGCTCAGTTTCCGTCGCGTAAGGCTTCGATCAGGTCAGCCTTGTTCATCGACGAACGGCCCTCGATCTCGAGCTCCGCGGCCCGCTCATGCAGCTGCTCAACTGTCCAGTCGTCATACGACCCGGCTTTGCCTCCGCGCTCACTGACCTTCTCCCGGGAGTCGCGAGCGGCGGCATTCGCGATTGCTGCCGCTTTGGCTTTGCTCGCTCCGTCGTCGCGGACTGCTTCGTAGACCTCTCGGTCTTTGATCGAGGGCCCCGGGTCGTCACTGTTGCTTGGACTCATACCGCGAGTCTGCCAACGGCCGACCCTGGTCGCCACCGGTGGGCACCTCACCCTCCGCGCTGCGCTCAGGTGACCTAGCATCGAACGGGTGCTTGCCAGTCCAGTAAACCCAGTGGCCCAGATCCACCCCGTGACGCAAGCGATCAACCTGCCCGATGTCACCTGGGCTGCGGTCGGATTGGGGGCGGCAGCGCTGGCGGCCTTCGCCCTCATCGGTTGGCTAGTCCGCCTAGGAGTGGCCCGCTATTTGACGTGGCGGCATCGCGGCCCTAGCGCCGTCTCGGTCTTCAGCCAGCTCGCCCAGTGGCTGGGCATCATCCTCGGTGTTGGAGTGGCCCTGACGATCGTTTTCCCGTCGGTACGCCCCGTCGACATACTCGGCGGGTTGGGGGTCATCTCGATCGCGGCCGGTATTGCCTTCCAAACCGTGCTGGGCAATATGTTCGCCGGGATCGTTATTTTGTCGCGCGGCCGGTTCGTCGTGGGCGACCAGATCGGCGTGAAGGACGTGCGCGGGACCGTCACCAACATCACGCTCAACAGCACGACCATCCGCTCTTTTGACGGTCGTCAGGTGCTCATACCGAACCAGATCATGCATTCAGAACTTGTCACCGTGCAGACCGGTTACGAGCATGTGCGCACCAGCGTCGAGGTGCAGATCGACGCGGCCGCCGATCCGGGTCGGGCGCGCCGGATTGCCGTTAAGGCCATGAAGGCCGTCCCGTTGGTCTTCGACGAGCCGGCACCTGAGGCGTTGTTGACCACGCTCGACAAGGGCGCTTTGACCTTGGAGTTGAGGTTTTGGTCGGGCGCTCGCCAGCTCGAGACCCGCGAGGCGCAGCACTCCGTGATCTCGTCGGTGCTGGCCGCGTTTATCGAGGCCGATGTGCGATTGGCTGACGAGATTCAGACGATTGAGGCCGGCCCAGATCTGCTGAAGGCCCTGAGCGAGACAACGGTCACGACGACCCACCCCAGCTGAGGTTGTGCCGGCGGCTCGCCCACCAAAAGCGGCCACAGGGTTCAGGTGAACCCAGCAGCCGACTTTGTCGGGAGTGTCGTCGGGACGAAACACGATTCTGGTATGCCGACCGCCCGGCTTCAGCGAGCGCGCGTCGAGGTGGCGCGCGGCATACTCACGGGCGTTGGTGCCCCTAGCGCTGGATTCGCTTCATCTGGAGTTGGTGCACACCGATGTATTCGACGCGGAAGCCGGCCTCGCAGTATCCAAGGTAGAACTCCCACATCTTACGGAAGTGCTCGTCGAAGCCGTGGGGAGCGATGTCGTCCCAGTTGTCGTCGAACCGGACACGCCACCGCTTCAGCGTCTCCGCATAGTGCTTGCCGAAGCTGAGGTCGTCGGTGACGCGCAAACTGGTGTGCTCGGCCAGCACCTCGTCGACGGCCCTTAGCGACGGCAGGATCCCGCCCGGGAAGATGTACTTCAAAATCCAGGAGTGCGAGTGTCGGGTGCGCAGCATCTGCTCGTGGCTCATGGTGATCGCCTGGATGGCCGCCGCACCGCCGGGAGCGAGCAGACGGTCGATGGTCTGGAAGTACGTCGGCCAGAACTCGATGCCTACGGCCTCGATCATTTCAATGCTGACGATCGAGTCGAACTCGCCCTGCACCTCGCGGTAGTCGCTGATCTTGAGATCGACGCGATCGCCCAGACCTGCTCGGTCGACGGTCTCCTGAGCCAACGCCAACTGCTCGGACGACAAAGTGATGCTGGTGACGTGGGCACCACGCTGGGCGGCACGCACGATCAGCGAGCCCCACCCCGATCCGATCTCCAGCACGCGGCTGCCGTCGGTCACACCGGCCATGTCCAGAATCGAGTCGATCTTGCGGAGTTGGGCCCCTTCGAGATCGCCGTCGAAAGGCTCCGATCCCTCGAACAGCGCCGAACTGTAGGTCATCGAGGGGTCAAGGAACCGTTGGAAGAGGTCGTTGGACAGGTCGTAGTGCGCCTCGATGTTGGCCTTCGAGCCGTCGAGGGTGTTGTGCCGCACCTTCGGGGCCCTCAGGTCGGCCAGCGAGCGGAACTTCTGCAGCGGCAGCGGCACCAAGCGCGTCATCCGCGCCGCAAACGGTGCGAGCACGTCGGCGAGATCGTGCCCGTCGGCAGGACGCCAGTCTCCCGCCATGTACGCCTCGCCGAAGCCGATCTTGAAGTCGCGGCCGATGCGCGCGAAGTACTGACCGGGGTTGACGATCTCAAACACCGGCGAGCGCTCGTCGCCGCAACCGGTCATAGAGCCGTCGGGCCACAGCACACGCACCGGGACCATCGCGGTCGCGCCTTGCCACAACTTGCGGGCGATGAGCGAGCGCACAGGTGCTTCTCGAGATGGGGGCAGGATCGGGTCGGCGTCGTCGGCGCGTTCAATCTGGGTGTGTGACTGCGTCATCACGATCCCTTCGGGTGGCTCATGCGGGGTGCGGGCTTGGATCGGCAGACCTCGGGCCCACAGATAAATGCCGTGAACTCGGATCAAAACGCTGACGGTATGTGACATAAAAGGATGTCGGACGAGCTGACCAAGAACACCAAGACCAGAAACTATCTCGGGTCTCCCGTGGAAATTCGCAGTGAAGTCGGGTTTGGATTGCGTGTCGCCACTGCGATGCAAATTAACGGTGACCGACACGCGCTCCGGCGTGAGGGCAAAATGCAGTCGGTAGCTCCCGGCGAGGTCGTAGAACGGTGAAACATAAAAATCCTTGTGCGCCTCAGCCATGCCGGATTCGTCGAGCTCCAAAAGGTAGGCGTGTCGCTCACCATGGGTGTTGTGCACCTCGGCGACGACACAAGCAAGCTCGCCGGTGCCTTCGTCCAGACACCAAAAAACACTGATGGGGTCAAAGACGTAACCGAGCACCCGCGCGTTAGCCAACATCACGACCTGCGGCTGCACCGGAACGCTCACACCGTGTGATCGGGCGAAGTACAGCACGTTCTCCTTGATGCTGCGGCTCGGGTCGCCGAGGTGATCGGCAGCATCGAAGCGCGCCATCGCCCCCAACGGCCCGGCCAGCGCGGGCAGGTCATCGACGTCGACCAACCACTGGTAAACCCGGTGCCGCAGCCCGTGATCGATGGGTCCGTGACGACGGTGGGCGACGGTGCCAGGCACCAACGCCGGCAACGGGGGCAGGGCGATGAGCGTCATATCGCGGCGATGGTCGCCTCGGCCGCGGCATACCCCGAGCGGCAGCCGTCCTCGTGAAACCCCCACCCGAAGTGCGCCCCGGCAAAGGCAGTTGTGCTGGTGTTGAGCGAGGCCAAGTCACCTTGGGCGACCACGAGCGCGGCGGTGTATGCGGGGTGGGTGTAGTGCATCGTCGCCAGCACCGAGCGAGGCTCCAGGGTGTGGGTTGCGTTGAGGGTGACGAGGTAGTCCAAAGACGATTCGTGGCCTTGCAGCCGGTTCATCCAGTAGGTCACGCGCGCTGAAGCAGCGGGCTCGGTGCAGTCGTCCATCGCGTAATTCCAGGACGAGCGGGCGCGCGTCGCCGTGGGCAAGATCGACGCATCGGTATGCAGAACCGTCTCGTTCTCGGAGTACTCGAACGCGCCCAGCACGCGCCTTTCCTCACCGCTGGGGTCTTCCAGCAGATCCAGCGCGATATCGGCGTGCGTGGCGATCACCACCTGATCGAAGGAGGACACGCCGCCCGAAGCCGTTCGCACCTCGACCGGCGATGCACCCGATCGCGACACCGAGACCACGGCATCCCCGCGTCGAATGTCGGACAACGTGGCAGCGATGGCGCTCACATACGACGATGAGCCGCCGACCACGGTGAACCACTGGGGGCTATCGGTGAGTTGCAGCATGCCGTGATGGTTAAGAAAGGTGAAGAGATAGCGGGCGGGGTATTCCAAAGCGATTGAGTCCCCCGAGCTCCATACGCACGAGACTAGCGGAAGTGCATAGTGGCGGATGAAATAGTCCCCGAAATCATTGGCCTTCAACCAATCCCCGAATGACGTCAAGTCGGTCGAATCGCTCTCCTGCAGATAGGTCTTAGCGGCGGAATGGAAGGTGCGCACCTGCAGGAGCATGCCGACGAAAGCAGGGCGGAGCAGGTTCTTAGGCGCGGCGAGCACTCCTTTGAGACCCCGACCTCCGGCATACTCCAGGCCGCAGCCCGCACAGGTGATGCTCATGCTCATCTCGGTGGGCCGGGTTTCGATGCCCAACTCGGCAAACAACGCGCGTAGTCGCGGGTACGTCCGGTCGTTATGCACGATGAATCCGCTATCTATGGCGTAATGATTGCCATTGGGGTCACGCACATCGTGGGTATGTGTATGACCGCCTAGCCGAGGCTCAGATTCGAAGACGGTGATGGCGTGGGTTTGGCGCAGCGCGTAGGCGGCCGTAAGACCCGACACGCCTGAACCGATCACCGCGACGGTGGGCTGAATCACACTTTGCTCCTAAGTTTCGCTAACGTGTGGGTCAGCGTTCATTCGACATCGAAAGACTACAAGGCCTAACGTGACTGATATAGCGCAGGTTCCCGCCCGTACCGGGCCTGCAAACCGACCCCCCGCTCGTGCCGTGACGCAAGCCCTGCGCGGCCTGGCCTCGCGCCTTCAACTGTATTCGGACGCCGTGGGCCACGACCTTGGATTACACCGCAGCGACTTGATGGCCATGAACCTGATGAGCCAAGCTGCGCAGTGCGGAACGTCGATGACCCCCACCGATGTCTCAAAGAAGATGAGCCTCTCCGCGGCCGCAGTCACCGCCTTGGTGGACCGATTGGAGCGTGTCGGGCACCTCGTGCGCAACCCCGACCCTGATGACCGCCGCCGTGTCCGGTTGGACGTGAGCAGGCAAGCAGAGACCGTCAGTCGCGAGATGTTCCGGCCGCTGAACGAGGGGCTGACCGAAGCCATGTCGGCATACACCGACGAGGAGCTCGAACTGGTCCAGCGGGTGTTGGCGGACCTCAGCAACGCTGTGCTCAGGGTCGCACCTAGCGGTGCCCGCGAGGACGTTTGAGGCACTACGCTGGGCAACCATGAGACTGGCTGACCTCACCGCGGAGCTCAATCTCACCGCTCCCGGGCCAACACAGACCGACCCCGAGCTGGGCTACGTCACGCATCAGTGCGACTGGGTTCAGCCTGGCGATGTGTTCGTGGCCATCGTCGGAGCGCGCTTCGACGGCCACACCTTTATCGCCCAGGCGATTGCTCGCGGAGCCGTTGTGGTCATCGGTGAGGGCTTGCCCGACGGCATCGACTGCTCCGTGCCGTATGTCGAGGTGCCGGACGCACGTGCGGCGCTGGCCGACGCTGCGGCGGCCTTAGCGGGTCATCCGAGCGCAGAAATGCAGGTCATCGGGATCACCGGCACCGATGGGAAAACCACGACCTCGTGCCTGGCCCGCCACCTGCTCCGGGCTGCCGGTCGACGCGCAGGTCTTCTGTCGACCATCGGTTACGAGCTCAGCGACGGGGTGCTCCGTCAGCCGCGGGCCCACTTCACTACTCCGGAGTCGCCTCAGGTGCAGCAGATCCTGCGTGAGATGGCCGACGACGGGGTCGAGGTGGTGGTGGTCGAGACCTCCAGTCACGCGCTCGCCCTGGATCGGGTGCGCGGCGTCGAGTTCGACATCGCAGTCTGGACCAACCTGACCGCTGAGCACCTGGACTTCCACAAGACGATGCAGGGCTACTTCGAGCACAAAGCGTTGTTGGTGCAGCGGGCTCCGGTGGCGGTGCTGAACGCGGATGACCCGTGGACCGAGTATTTGTTGGCGATGACCGATAGGCCCTCGCTGTATTCGGCAGAGACCTCCGACCCTCCCGCGCAAACGCGCGAGCCGACGGCGGGACAGGCATCAGGGCAGACGGCGGGGTGGCGGGCCAGCGACGTAGTCGAGGGTCCCGACGATTTGCGGTTTACCTTGGACACTCCGGGCGGCCGCTGGGGCGCCGTGCTGCCGATGATTGGCCGCTTTAACGTGGCTAATGCCCTCGCTGCCATCGCCGCAGGGGCTCTCGCCGGCGCTGAGGTCGATGTCTTGGTGAAGGGTCTGGCCAGCTTCGGCGGGGTGCCGGGCCGGATGGAAATGGCCGATCGCGGTGAGGCCAAGGGCAGTGAGGGCGACCCTCGGGTGATCATCGACTTTGCGCACACCCCACCGAGCCTGGAGAAAGCTCTGGAGACGGTGCGCGTCACGACCGTTGGGCAGTTGTGGGTGGTGATCGGCTCCGCTGGCGGTCCCCGGGACCCCAGCAAACGTGCACCCCTGGGCGCGGCCGCGACGGGCGGTGCCGACCATGTGGTGTTCACCGAGGAAGACCACCGGGACACCCCGATCGCCGACATCCTGGCCGAGATGGAGCGCGGTGCCCGAGAGGCCGGACGGGACAACTTCGTCTCCATCCTAAACCGCGTCGAGGCGATCAGGTATGCCGTGGCCCAAGCCGCCCCCCTCGACACCGTGGTGCTCGCGGGCAAAGGCCCCGAGGCAACCCTGGAGCGCGACACCGAGACCATCGAGTGGGACGAGATTGGCCAAGCACTCGCCGCCCTGTCGATGCGCGGCGAGACCTTCTAGCGCCTCCCCACTTCTCGCCGTCTGCTCGGGCCGACGAGTTAAGGCATGCGAAAAGAGCGCCAGAGCGCTCAAACTGCAGGCCGCAAACCCCGGGGGTATGCCGTCAGCCCAGCGATGCGGGCAGCTGCGCCACCGTTTGATGCCCCATCGCAGAGCCGGGCGCTTGGCGGCACCCTGCGGCTAACTCGCTGGGTCGAAGGCGGCGAGGATGTCGATGGGGTCGATGTCGCTGAGATGTTTCGTTGCCCACTGGGGTGAGCGGTCCTTGTCGACCAGTTGCGCGCGCACACCCTCGGCGAAATCGGGGTGCGCGATGAAGGCCCGTGCCAGCACTGCGTCCTGGGCGAGCACCTCGTTGAGCGACATATCGGCTGCCCGGCGGATCGCCTCAACGGTGATGGCCACCGAGAATGGAGAGCGCTGCTCCATCAGCTCGACCGCGCGCCCGGCCGCTGGCTCAGCAGACGCCCCTAACTTCTCAACCATCGCGGCGAGGTCAACCCCCGCGTAGCACTCATCAATCCACCCGCGATGCTCCATCAGATCACCCGATTTGCCTTCCACCAGGTGCTCAGCTGAGGGGACCCAATCCACGAGCTCCTCGGCAGGCAACGTGCGTGCGGCCTCTAACAGCTCGGCATACACCTGATCTTTGGCGCTGGACGACACGACGCAATCGGCCAATCCCGCCGAGACTGCGTCCGAGCCGCCAATGGTGACACCGGTGAGGGCGAGGTAGACACCGAGCTCACCGGGGGCTCGAGCCAGCAACCACAAGGCCCCCACATCGGGGAAGAAGCCGATGATCGTCTCGGGCATCGCGATCTTGGTGCGCTCGGTCACCAGCCGATGTGACCCATGTGCCGAGATGCCCAAACCGCCGCCCATGACGATGCCGTCCATCCAGGCCACGTAGGGCTTGGGGAAGTCGCCGATCAGCTGGTTCAGCGCGTACTCGGCCGTGAAGAAGGACATCGCCCGATCAGCATCGCCCGAGAGCGCGACCTCTCGCACCGCCCGCACATCGCCGCCGGCGCACAGGCCTCTATCCCTGCCTTGAACCCACACTGCCGCAACGGAATCGTCGTTGGCCCAGGTGGTCAAGGCGTCGTGCATCCCGTGGATCATCTCGGCGTTCAATGCGTTGAGGGCCGAGGGCCGGGCCAACGTGATGACGCCGAGAGCCCCATCGACGTGAGTCTGGACGTGTGCGCTGCCGCGCGGGGAATTCGAGGTCATGGATTGAGGCTATCCGCACACGAGAATGGACGCCGCGCACGTAGACTCCGCCGAATGGGTAAGGCTTCTCGACGCAAGCGTCAATCAGATCAGCAACGCACCACTCGTGACCCGAGTCAGGGGCGGGCGCCGCACGTGGCTCGCCCGTTCGAGGGGATGGCTCACGAGACCGACTGGGTCGCGCTGCGTGAGATCGTGCCGACGGCCACCGCCAGCATCACGGTGAACCTGCCCAGTGGCGGTGCGCGTGAGGTCACAGTGGCCACGGTCCTGCCCGGGGCTATGCCCGCATTGCACCGCACCGACGGCGAGTTGTTGGTCGCGTTGCAATCACGCACCTCCAGCGGTGACGCAAGTCGCGACATTGCTCAGGCCGTGTTGACGGTGGTCGACTCCGAGCCCGGCACGCCCATCACCGCGCTGACGCCCGCCACGGTCGAAACGCCGCGCCTGCAGGACCTCGTGGACCAGGCCCAAGCATTCGACGTCATCGTGCACGAGGACTTCGCGTTCTGGGTTGCTGAGGACGAAGACAATCCTGAGGTGGCCGCCGCGCTCGAGCAGACCAACGCCGCAGCCGTGCCGACGACGAAGATCAACGGCGTCGAATCGGCATACTGGTGCCTGATGGGAGGGCGGGCCTACATCCGCTGGATCCTCCCGCAGGACGAGGACTCAGCGACCACTGCCCTGGCGCGCCTGCAGGCCACCGGTGAGCACACCCTTGGTGAGGGCACCACGCTGCTCGGCGCCTTTAGGGCTGCGGGGCTGCTTGTGCCCGTCTTTGAGGTCGACCCCGAGACCCCGGCCGCCGAGCACGGCCCGGCGCTGGTCGACATACAGACCAGGTATGCCGGCGCTCTACAAAGCAGCGAGCCCCTGAACGTAGACGAGCGGCGGGCCCGGAGTGGGATCATCAGCCGTCAGGTCACGCTGCGCTAAAGATGAATACGCAAGAACCAGTCCGGGTGGTGGCCGTCATTGCCGCCAAGGATGAATCGAAGCGCCTTGCTTCGACCCTGCATCACCTACAGCTTGGGGTTAGCCAAGTGGGGGCGATCATCGTGGTCGACGACGGCAGTACCGACGACACGGCGGCGATCGCGCGACGGCACGGGGCTCACGTCGAGCGGCACGCCAAGAACCGAGGCAAGGCAGCAGCAATGATGACCGGCGCTGCCGCAGCCAAGGCCGCGCACCCAGAAGCGGCCGTGCTGTTTGTGGACGCAGACCTCGAGGAGAGCGCCGCAGCCCTAGGCGTGTTGTGCGAGCCGGTGCTTAGGGGTGAGGCCGACATGACCATCGCGGTCTTGCCGCCGCAAAGCCGTCCCGGTGGCGGCTACGGGTTTGTGGTGCGCCTCGCCTCGCAAGGTATTGAGGATGTGGCGGGCTGGCGTCCCACTCAGCCCTTGAGCGGCATGAGGTGCGTGCGTCGGCATTCTCTCGACCGGGCTATGCCGCTGGCTCGTGGCTGGGGCGTCGAAGTGGCGCTGACCATCGACGTCCTCATAGCGGGGGGCAGGGTGACCGAGGTCAAGTGTCCCTTGCAGCACCGGGTCACGGGCAAGGACTGGCGCTCACAACTGCACCGAGCTAGACAGTTTCGGGACGTCTGGATCGCCCTCGCCCTGCGACGGCGACCGCTGCCCCGGCGGATACGATAAGCCCGAGCGCGACCACCGAAATGCCCGAGTCGTTCAGCACCCACCCGAGCAGCCACACGCCGATCAGTGCCGTGGCGCAGGCGTGCATGAGCGGCTGGTCCCACAGCGGACGCAGCGAGCGAGACAACGCAGATCTGGGTGCCGCCACGGCGTAGATCCCCACCCCGAGAGCGGCGACGGCTAGCCACGAGGCGGGATACGCCAACAGTATGCCGACACTCTGGTCGAGCTTGCGGGTCACGATCTGCCACGCCTCGCCGTTGAGCACGGCCGCCACAAAGTTGCCGAGGTGGGTGCGATCTTCCGGAGGGCGCAGCCAGTCGGCGACCATCGCCACGGCGGCGGCCGCCACCGAGATCACCAGGAAGAGCAGCACCAGAGACGCCTTGACTTTGCGACCTGCGGCGGCCGTGGCCAGCAGTCCGGTGCCTACGAGCGTGGCCGGCACCCCACCGAAGTCGGCGCCCCAGTTGGGCGCGCCGTCGATCGCCGCTGCGGTGAGTCCAAGGCTCACCACGGAGCCGACGGCGAGCCAGCGGAAGGGATGACCCGGACGGGTCAGCATGGAGGCGATGCACCCCGCGAGGATGAGCGTGGCCGCCGAGAAGATCCCGAACGCCACGTTGCCCATCCCGTAAAACCGCCCGGCCGCCACCGGCAGCACGCCCATCACCGAGATAAGGCCCAGGCGGCCACCACGCAGGACGTCGACCCCGATCACCAGCATCGTCGCTGACGCGATCACGGCCACCGGGACGAGGCTGTGCGGCACGAGGACATACGCACCCCACGCAAGACCGACTATGACGGCGCCGATCAGTGCCGTGGCCCCGACCAGCGCCAGCGTCGGGCCCATGAGTGCGACCGTCGCCGGGTCAGTAGTGCCCGGATCGGCACCGCCTCGCCACCATGGCAACAGTGATGCCGCGAAGGCCGCACCGGGCAAAGCCATGACCGCTGAGCCGCTGACCGCCAACGCCAATCGAGCGAGCGCACCGCCCTGCGGGTAGACGGAGAACCGTGCCCACACGGCGCTGCCCACGAGGCACAGCGCCAACACGCTGCCCACCACGACCGCAAACCCTGGCAGGACACGAGGCGCCAGCGTCGCAGCGGCCACAAGGTTGCGGTTGGTCTCCAGGGGGTCGGCCCCATCGCGTTCGGCGCTCGTGATCACGGAACCGGAGACGGTTTCAGGCTCCGGTATGCCGAAGTTCGCCAGGATTGTGGACGTCAGGTCGGTCGTTTGGATCAGCCCGAACTGCCGGGTGCTCGCTGACCACAGTGCTTGCGGAGTGTTGGTGCCACCAGCGGCCCCCGACATCACTACGGGGTGCAGAGCAGGGATCCGAGCATCGTCGGACAGCCCAGCAACGATGAGCAACGTGTCGTCTTCCAGCCCTTCGGCCACCACGGCGACCTGGGCATCAAGCTCGGCAGGTGTGAGGCTTGAGCCGTCAATGAGGTCGACCGCGCACTTGGTTTGGCCGGGCGTTGTCCGCGCTTCCTCGATCGTGGCGAGAGTCACCGCTTCGTAGCTGGCCACCGCACCCGTGGAGTCGGCGGCACCGAGGGCCGCCAGCGGGCCGTAGGCAGCGACGCACATGTCGTCAGTGGCTAGGGCGTCGGAGAGCGCACCGAGGGCAGGGACGATCGGCCGTTCTTCAGCAGCAGTCTGCCACGCAGTCATGTCCGCAACGACTGCGCGACGCTTGGCTGGTTCGACGAGCGTCGCCGGGTCGATAGCGCACCGGCTCGCGTCGTCGCCTTCATCGAGGGCTGCCCGCTGCCCAGCGCCGAGGGTCAACCAACCGTCGGCCGGGCAGGTCACCGGATAGGTGCCGCGCACCACCAAGGAGCCACTGGCACCGCCCGCAACCATGTCGGCCAGCGTGGGCGTGCCGTCAGAGATCTGTGACCACGACCAGCCGGGCACCCCGATAAGCACAATTCGGTTGACCGGCTGGGAATCTCGGTCGCCCGCGACGGGAGCGCCAGGTGTCGCATTCGGCGTGCCGAGAGACGCCGTAAACCCGAGCACACCCAGGGTGAACAGCAGCAGAGTTACGGCCGCTGCGATCACCCGTCTCTGCGCCATACGGGCACACCCTAATGCGGCCGGGTGACCGACCTGGCCTCCGAGTGCGTCGGCAGTGGGTGGCATGCGCGCCTTCGGCATAGGGTCGGGGCGTGATGTCGACGGATCTGCTGAGTTATGTCGCCATCGGCGCTGCGGTGCTGGCCCTGATCGCGCTGCTGGTCGCAATCGGCAACCGCCGCAAGTACTCCGAGATGTCCCGCCGGTATGCCGTGATCTGGGGCGACGGTGAGGTTGACGTCACGGGGGTGCTCTCGGCCCAGTCCAAGGCACTCGGGGTGGAGCGGGCGCGCATCACTGCGCTGGAATCGTCGGTTGCCCTGCTGCGCGGTGGGCTGGAGCAGGGCCTGCAGCACATTGCTGTGGTGCGCTACGACGCGTTTGGGGACATGGGTGGGCGGATGTCGTTTAGCGCGGCCATCATCGACGACCGCGGCGACGGGATGGTGTTGAGCTCGATCCACGCCCGCAGCGAGAGCCGCACCTACGCCAAAGGCATCGTGGGCGGCAAGAGCGACGTCACGCTGAGCCCTGAGGAGCGCCACGCCCTCGACGCGGCTCGCTCCGGCAACGCTGAGTGATCTTGATCTGAAACAGTGCTGCTGAAACAAAGATGACGCTGCCGGACATGACAGGGGTATGACGCACTCTCGCCCCGCGGAGGAGACCTTCCGGGTGACCTACGCAGCGGCATACAACGACGTTTTGCGCTTCATTCAGCGCAGGGTTGACGTCAGCCACGCAGAAGACATCGCAGCCGAAATCACTGTGCGAGACCCCGTTGAGAGCGCCTACGCATCCTGGACGGCATACCCCACGGGTATCACAGCTGACGTCGAAGGCCCGGCCGCAGCTACCTGCCGAGAATGGTGGAGCCGGCCACTGGTGGCTGACATGGGTCGCTCCGTTGAGGAAACAGAGCTCGAGCCGATCATGGCTGGGACTCGGGGTGGTACTCGCTTGTGCTTGGCGAGAGCCCAAACGGGTATGAATCCGTGTGCCTCTCGCAGACTGTCGGCCCGGATGGGAAAGGAGGGGATGGTGCTTACAGCCTGAAGAAGCAAACCCCGGTGGCCATGACCGCGGACGAGATTGTGGTGACGGGCTACGACTCATCCAGCAGCGACGATGGGTGGAGGAGGGTGTCAAACGTGTCGATCCTGACCGGTCGCTTGGGTGACGAGGTTGCTCAGTCACCATCACGACGCCCCAGGGATTCGATGTGCAAGCCAGCCTTCTCGACGGCAGGCTCCTGGCTTGGTGGCCGTGGGGAAGTACGTCCTTCCCGCCGAGCGAACTTCCCGATCTACTGTTCAAGGTTGTGCTCAAAGATGGCGGGGTCGTAGCGAATGTGTCTCTGGACGACGTCAGTACCCTCAGAGTCGGTGACGACTAGGTCTTGGTCGGAAGGCGGACGACGAGGCTCTTGGGTTTGACCTCGACGTCCATCACGATGCCAGCACCGAGGGAATCCCCATCGACCTGGACCTGCACCGGCTCGGAGGCTTCGACCCGCACGCGCGTCGAGGAGAACTGCTTAAGGCGGGCTGGTGGTCCGATGTCGCGGCCCATGATCAGGCGTCGCCAGATCGAAGCCCATCCGAGCAGGCCGCGCGGGTAGAGCAGGAGGGCGCTGACGAGGCCATCGTCGGATCGAGCTTCGGGGAGCAATTTAAATCCGCCCTGCAGCTTGCCGACGTTGCCGACAATGACTGATCGCACATCTCGGTGATCGGTGGTGCCGTCGGCAAACTCCACGTCCACGTGGAACCGCGGGCCCTTCAGGTGTTGGGCACCGGCAAAAACGTAGGCGCCCCAGCCGATGGTGGCTTTGAGGTCTTCGGGGGCCGTGGCCATGATCTCGGCGTCGAAACCGAGGCCGGCCATCACCAAGAAGGTGTGTTCTTCGACCTTGGGGGTATCGGGATTATGGGCCGCGTCGTGCATGTCGATATTGCGCGCCGAATCGTCTGGGTCTTGGGCGCGCTCCTTGAGGTCGTCGACCTCAGGACGGGTCAGCGTGAGTATGCACGTGTCAATCTCAGCGTTACGACCGGTGAGGATGACGACCAGCGATCGTCGGATGGAGTCGACCGGCAACTCAAGGTTGCGCGCGAGCAGGTTGCCGGTACCACCGGGAAGCAGGCCGATCGGCATACCCGAATCAACCAGCGCCGAGGCGACGTTGCGCACGGTGCCGTCCCCCCCGAGGGGGCACACCACGTCGACCCCGGCCTTGATCGCGGCTTGAGCCTGGGTCTGGCCGGGCTCCTCGACGGTGGTCTCGGCCCACCACGGGTCAGCCCAACCCTGCCCGACGCACGTCCTCCGAATCATTCCGCGGACCTCAGCGACGTTGTCGAACTTGGTCGGGTTCACAATCACCGCGAGTCGCCGTTTAGCGTCGGGAGCGGGCTCCGCGACCTGGGCGTCGGAGGAAGCGACCGGGGTCCGGTCCGCCCTGGCACGGCCCAGCCCGCGACGCTCGACGGCGTCCGCTTCGGTGCGCGCAAGGTATGCCGTCAGGGCAGTGATCAGCAGGACGACGAGGGCTGCGAGGCCAAGGAGGAACCAAGTCGGGTCGGATGACATGGCCACACGGTATGGGACGTCGAGCCTCAAGCCCGCTTCGATGCGCGACACGGGCCTCGTCGGCCGAGCGTGAAGGGACAACCGGGCATTCAAACAGGCAAAGGTATGCCGCCAAGCGTGTCACCCCAGGTCGCGTGCTGTTCACGAAGTTGTTTGCCTGTTTGAGTGCTTGGTCGTCATGACACGAGATGGTCGTCCGGCGGTGAGGAGGCCTTCGGCTGTGGCTAGGCGCGTGGCGCGGTGAACTCGGCGAGGAAGTCGGTGAGCAGGCGTGCCGAGCTTTCGCGGGGTAGGGCTTCGATGAGGCACAGAACGGTCGTGAGGTCGATCTCACCGGTGGTGCGTGCGAGCTCAGCCAGCGCGGCCGGATCGGGTATGTCGTCCACTGGGTCAGCATCTGCCGCGTCACCCGGTGCGTTGGTGGTGTGGTTGCCTCGGGTGGCGTCGGCTCCGTCCCGAAGGGAGGGGAGGAGTTCGTCGAGCAGGCCGAGGGTCACGGGGGTGATCGTCAGGTGGGTGGTGCGGGCAATGACTGAGCCGTCGGGCTGCACCAGCCCGGGTTGGCCTTGCAGCACGAAGCCGCGAGTCGCCACGGCGGCGGCCCAGAGGTGGGGATCGACCTGTGCTTCAGGCGCCACCGAGGCGTCAGTTCTGATAGCGATCAGTGGCCCGGTCGGGTCGGCTTGGACGCTCAACCCACCGATAGCCTCGACCGCCTCGCGCACCGCGGCCGTGGCGCGGACCACCTGAGCGGTCAGCTCGGCATACCCCGGCTGCCCGAGGGCCCGGACCACGGCCCAACCCGCCGCCAGTGACGTCGCCGAACGCGTGCCGAGCACCGTCGGGTTGACCACCGGATAGCCGAGCCAGTCGGTCAGCGCGAAGTAGCGAGCGCGATCGAGCTCAGGATCGGCGAAGAGCAACAATGACGTGCCTTTGTGGGCATACCCGTACTTATGCAGGTCAGCGCTGATGCTGCTGACCCCCGGCACTGCGAAATCCCAAGCAGGCAGCGCCTCGCCACCGGCTCGCTCCCACCAGGGCAAGATCCATCCGCCCACACATGCATCGACGTGGCACGGCACACCCGCGGCTTGGGCTGCCGCAGCAACCTCAGCGACCGGGTCGATCACTCCGTGTGGGTAGGACGGCGCCGACACCACCACAAGGGCCGTCCGATCGGTGAGGGCATCGATCATGGCGCGGGCGGACGGCAGCCCGGTCGCCGGATCGACCGAGATGACGCTGACCTCGAGCCCCAAGTAGTGGGCAGCGTTGTGAAAGGCCGCGTGGGCAGAGGTCGCCACCACCAACGTGGGTCGATCGGTGGAGTCAGGGTGGCGAGTGCGCCACAGATCCCGTGCCGCCTTGACGGCGAGGATGCAGCTTTCGGTGCCGCCTGAGGTGATCGAGCCGGTCGCGGTCGGGCCGTGCAGCATCGTGCGGCCGAACGCCACCAGGTCGCCCTCCATCAGCGCCACCGACGGGAACGTCGTCGGGTCCAGGCCATTGACGGTCTGCAACATCCGTGCCGCGTCACCGGCTAGCGCGTCGAGCTCAGGAAGGCCGCTGTCGTAGACGTAGGAGAGCACCCGGCCACCGTGGGTTGGGGCGTCGTGCTCGCGGTATGCCGACAGTCGCCCCAAAATTTCGGTGGGCTCAAAGATGTGGGATGGGCTCACAGCGGCGTTCCTTCGGGATCGTTGGTCAAGGGGGTGGCAGAGGCAGGCTCGGGGTAGCGGCGGAGCACGATCACACTCGCCATGACCAGAAGCGCGGGCACAGCCGAGAACGCCAGCACGATCGCCAGCCGAGCCGAGTCGGGCTGGTCGACGGCCACGCCGCCGATGCTCGACTGGAAACCGCCGATGGCCAGCGCGATCAACACGATGCTGGGGCCGAGCGCGAGGCCAGCGGTCTCACCGGCCGTCCACACTCCGCTCATGGTGCCGCCGCGCTTACGCCCAGCCGCGTGGATGACGTCAGGCAGCATCGCGAGCGGGAACAGCTGCATACCTGCGTAGGAGACCCCGGCCACGGCGACGACGACGTAGACCCACCACCCCGGCGCGATCAGCAGTCCCAGCAGCGCAACCGTCGCGGCTAAGAACCCGAGCGACGCGACCCGCAACGACGCGGGCTTGCCGTGCGTGGCGGCATACCGGCTCCACAGCGGCATCACCAGCAGCGCCGGGCCGACGAGCGCGAGGAACACAAAGGTCAGGGCGCTCTGCTTGCCGAGCACGTAGGTCGCGACGTATTGCGCGGCGCCGAGCATGATGCCGATGGCGAGCGCCTGTAGGACGAAAACCGACAACAACGCGCGGTATGCAGGCTCGTCCCGGATCACTGCCAGCCCCGCTGCATAACTATCGCGGGCGCTGACTGGCGGCGTTGCTTCGACCGGAATGGCGCGATGGCGGCGCAGCCCCCAGACCGCGCCAAGCATCCCGGCCAGCAGCAACGCCGTGATCACCAGGGCCATCACGAGGTATCCGCCGCGCCCACCCCCGGCGGCGTCGCGCAGGGCAGGCCCGCCAGCCCCGACAATGAGGATCGTCAACGTCAGGGTGGCGATGCGCCAACTCATCAGCCGGGTGCGTTCGCGGTAGCCGTCGGTGAGGTCGGCCGGCAGCGCGATGTAGGGCACTTGGAAGAGGCTGAATGAGGACGTGGCCAGCACAAAGAAGACCAACACCCATCCTGCGGCGGCGGCTGGTGACCAGCCGTCGGGCACGGCGAAAGTGCCTATGAAGCCGATCGGCAGGGTCAACGCGCCGATCGTCATCAGGCGAGTCCGCGAGTTTCGGTGGGCTGACTCGGCGTCGCTCATGGCGCCGATGGCCGGGTCGATGATGACGTCCCAGACCTTGGGCACGATCACCACGATGGAGGCCATCAGCGCGGGGACGGCCAACGTGTCGGTCAGGTAGTAGGCCAAGACCAGGCCGGGCAGCGTGCCGAATCCACCGGTGCCGACGCTTCCGGCGGAGTATCCCGCGACTTCGCGGGCCGGGATCCTGCGGGCCATGGGTTTCTCCTCGCGTCAGCCGCAGTCACTGTAGCCACCGCGCTGTCGGCATAGGCGAAAGATGCTCCGGCGCTTGGCCGCGACAGCTGAGACCGTGCACATGACGCCGATTGTCACGGAACGCAACGCTCCGAAGGCCTCACGTCGTGCAGACGGTGCCACTTGGCACCGAACGCACTGGTGGCCGCTCGCTATCGGCTCACGCTCAGTTCGCGCTGATCGCGAATGCCGGAGCGGCGACACCGACGATGTCGAAGGTCTGTTTCGGCATACGAGCATGTAGGTCTGACAGGAGCGGCCTTTGGGAGGCCAATGGGCTCAGTCGGTGGGCCGCACCGCTTCGGATGGCTCGCCAAGAGCGGCTGCTTGGCGATTGTCGCGGCGGATGCCGAAGAGTTTGACCAAGCCGATGACGCTGAAGATGGTCCACACAGACTCCGTTATGAAGACCCCGCTGTTGAACGGCTCAATCACCGAGTACGTCAGGCAGGCCGCCCCGAACAGGTTGAAAAACTGGTAGAGGTACGACGTGCGGGCGTTGAGCACGCCGATCTGCAGACCCCCGTAGGCGGTCAGAAGCAGGACCGAGCCGATGATCGAAACAAGTTGATAGAAGGGCATGCTGCACTCACTTTCGTGGGGCTCGGGTGACCTGATCGGGGTGTCACAGGGCTGGCCGCCCATTGAGGCGGCGGGAGACGGCCCCGGCGCATTCAGTCACGGCGGGCACCAACCCTGGCGGTATGCCGTCACCCGGGCTTGCAGCGAAGGTCACCGTAACCGCAGCGACGGGATACCCCGAGTTATCAAGCACCGCCACTGCCACCGAGCTCAAGCCCGCTGTGACGGAGTCGACCTCCACGGCATACTCCCGTTGTCGGGTCTGGGTCAACAGCGTCCGGAGCGCACTCAACGAGGTCGGCCCGAGACCATGGCGTTGCACAAAAGCGTCGGCGCTGCCGAAGACGGCGCGCACTTGGGCAGACGGCAGGTGGGCGAGAATCGCCAGGCCGCTCGCGGTCAGCGCGGCCGGCAGCCGCACGCCGACGTCACTGACCAAAGAGGGCCGACCAGGGAAGCGCTGTTCGATCAGGTAGAGCACGTCGGTGCCGTGCAAGATCGCTAGGTGCGCGTTCTGCTCGCACGATGACGACAGGTGGGCTAGCAGGGGCCGGGCGGCTCGTTGCACACTGCCCTGCCGGGAGTATGCCGACCCGAGCTCGAACGCGGCCACGCCCAGCGCGAAGCGGCGCTGCTCAGGCAGATGGACGACATACCCTCGGGCGATCAACACGTCGAGCAACCGGTAGGTCGTGGAGCGCGCCAACCCCAACTCGACGGCGATCCGTCCCGCTGGCATCGGGCCGCCGTGGCGGGCCAGCAGGCCCAGCACGTCCAAAGCGTCCCCGGCAGCCACAAGCCACAGTAAACACGGGTGCGCCACCCCGCCGCTGGCGTGCGATCCTTGCCGTTGTGTCGACATCTCAAATCATCGCGTTCGCGGTCGCCTCCGCCTTGCTGATCGCGGTCCCCGGCCCGAGTGTCTTGTTCGTGATCGGCCGGGCTCTGGCGCTCGGCAAATTCGCGGCGTGGCTGTCGGCGGCCGGCAACGCGTTGGGGACGCTGCTCCTAGCCGGGGTTGTCGCTATCGGCCTGGGGCCGTTGCTGCAACGCTCGGAAACGCTGCTGCTCGTCGTCAAACTCGTCGGTGCGGCCTACCTCATGCTGCTCGGGTATCGGGCGGTGCGCTCGGCGGGTAGCAGTGCCTTCGAGATTGAGACTCCCGTCGACGGCTCGGCAGTCGGTCGCCTCCGGTCCCTGCGCGAAGGCTTCGTGGTGGGAGTCCTGAACCCCAAATCGCTGGTCTTCTTCTCGGCCGCCTTGCCGCAGTTCGTCAACGCGGGCAACGGCAATGTGCCGTTCCAGATCGCCATGTTAGGCCTCATCTTTTCGGCCATCGCCTTGACCCTCGACAGCGGCTGGGCCTTCTTTGCTGGCTCCGTGCGCGGGTGGTTTGCCAGAGATTCGAAGCGCATCCGCCGCACCACCCAGAGCGGCGGCATCGTCATGATCGCTCTCGGCGGGGGCCTTGCCTTCGAGACCGCCCTCGAGACGGCGCGAGGCTAGGGCCGTGGCAGAAAAGAGCATGCGGGACAAGATGCTGGCCGGTGAGATGTATATCGCCGACGACCCGCAATTGGCTCGTGATTCTCAGCGGGCGCAGCGACTGACCCACCAGATCAACACGATCGACCCGACCACGCCAGGGGCGGTGCGGGAATTGCTCGTCGAGCTCCTGGGCGGCTTTGGCGAAGACAGCGAGATTCGCCCGCCGCTGCAGTGCGACTACGGATTCCAGACGACGGTCGGTGCCCGGACGTTTGCCAATTGGGGGCTGATCCTCCTGGACGTTGCCTCCATCACGATCGGCGACGACGTGCAGATGGGCCCCAAGGTCCAACTCCTGACCGCGACGCACCCGCTGGAGGCCGGGCCGCGCCGAGACAAGTGGGAGGCAGCCGAACCCATCGCTATCGGGGACAACGTGTGGCTCGGTGGCGGCGTCATCGTCTGCCCGGGAGTCACCATCGGTGCCGACACGGTGGTGGGCGCAGGGTCCGTGGTCACCCGCGACCTACCCGCCGGAGTGCTCGCGGTGGGCTCACCGGCCCGCGTTCTGCGCGAGCTGTAGCCCTCTGCGGGGTCGCCGTGGGCCGGACCTGCAAAGCACGCAGATCCCGACGGCAGACAAAGCGGGCGATGTCTTCTATGCCGCCCTGATCGTGTTTGTGGGCTTGTCCCTGCTCCGTGTAGCCCATGTTGCCCACGTGGGTGCTGTGGCATTGGCGTGGTGTGTGGGGATCGAGTTGCTAATAGGCAACCGGCAACGCGATGCGGGGGCCGCTGAGAGGTGTCCCACCGGTGGGACACAAACCACCGTGGGGGTCTGTCGGCACGGTCGGCGAGGCGATGAGATGAAGCCATGGATGCATTGGTCGTGGGAATCGCCGGGGTTTCGCCCCAGGACGTCGTCGAGATCGCCCGACACGGTGCCCCGGTGCGGATTGCCGACGATTCCTTGGCCGAGATGGATCGGTCACGCGCGGCGATCGAGGCGCTCGCCGGAGACGATCAACCGCATTACGGCATCTCGACCGGTTTCGGCGCGTTGGCCACCACCCACATTCCTGCCGAGCGCCGCGCGCAACTGCAGCACAGCCTCATCCGGTCCCACGCTGCAGGCTCCGGCCCCGAGGTCGAACGCGAAGTCATCCGCGCGACCATGCTCCTGCGGCTCTCGACCCTGGCTACGGGCAGGACCGGCATACGTTCCAGCACGGCGAGGGCGTATGCCGACCTATTGTCGGCCGGGATCACTCCCGTCGTGTACGAATACGGCTCGCTGGGTTGCTCTGGGGACCTCGCCCCGCTGGCCCACTGCGCGTTGACGCTGATCGGGGAGGGGCAGGCCCGCGACGCCAATGGCGTGTTGATGCCGTCGGCGCAGGCCCTGTCTGCAGCCGGGCTCGAGCCCGTGCAGCTTGCCGAGAAAGAAGGCCTGGCCCTGATCAACGGCACCGACGGCATGCTGGGCCAACTCGTGCTCGCCCTGCACGACTTGGATCGGCTGGCGACTACCGCAGACATTGCCGCGGCGATGAGCGTCGAGGGCCAACTCGGCACCGACGACGTGTTTGCCGCCGACTTGCAGGCGCTGCGACCGCACCCTGGTCAAGCGCTCTCGGCTGCCAACCTGCGCTCGATGATGGCGGGCTCGGGCATCCGGGAGAGTCACCGATCAGAGCTGTGCACCCGAGTCCAGGACGCCTATTCGCTGCGCTGCAGCCCCCAGGTCCACGGCGGTGCCCGCGACACGATGGACCACGCCCAGTTGGTCGCCGAGCGCGAATTGGCCTCGGCCATCGACAACCCGATGGTCACCCCGGACCTGCGGGTGGAGTCCAACGGCAACTTCCACGGCGCCCCGGTGGCCTACGCGCTCGACTTCCTCGCCATCGTCGTGGCCGACCTCGCCAGCATCTCCGAGCGGCGCACCGACCGCTTCCTGGACCCGGACCGCAGCAACGGTCTTCCGCCGTTCCTGGCCGATGATCCCGGCGTGGACTCCGGGCACATGATCGCGCAATACACCCAAGCCGGGATCGTCTCCGAGCTGAAACGGCTCGCGGCTCCGGCCAGCGTCGACTCGATCCCGAGCTCAGCGATGCAGGAGGACCACGTCTCGATGGGCTGGCACGCCGCCCGCAAGCTGCGTCGCGCTCTCGACGGACTGACTCGGGTGCTAGCCATCGAAGTGCTCACCGCCGCCCGTGCGTTGGACTTGCGCGCACCGCATAATCCTGGTCCTGGCAGCGCCGCCGTGATCCGTGCCTTACGGGACGCGGGGGTGCAGGGACCCGGCCCCGACCGCTTTCTGGCCCCGGAGATCGCGGCCGCAGTGGAGTTGGTCGCCAGCGGAGCGGTCCGGGCCGCGGCTGAGCGCGCCGTCGGAGCGTTGCGATGAGCGTCAGCGGCCAGGCGTCAGACGCTCTCGGACTGACCGATCACGATGGCCCGACCCGACGCCCAGCCGGTGACCGCCTGCGGGATCGACAAGGCGATCAGCGCCATGACGGGCCACGACCAGCCGCCGGTGACATCGTGCAGCACCCCCAGGCTGAACGGCCCGAGCGCCGCCGCGATCAGATAGCCCAGCCCCTGCGCCATCGTGGACAGCGCCGACGTGTCCTGCGGGGTGGCGGTGCGCAGGACGATCAGGGTCAGCACCAGCGGGAAACTGCCGCCCATACCGAAGCCGATCAGCATCGACCACAGCACCGGGATCGCGGCCGGGGCGATCAGCAAGCCCGAGAAGCCCGAAATGGCGAGGACGGCCAGGGCCACCGGGAAGATGCGCTGGTCGGCGCAGCGGGCAGCCCAGCCGGGGATGATCAGCGCCATCGGGATGCCGGACAGCGTGGTCACCGCCAGCAGCAGCCCGGCGTCGCTCGCCTCGATGCCGGCCTCGGTATAGATCGACGGAAGCCAGGCGAGGACGGCGTAGAAGGTGGCCGACTGCATACCGAAGAAGACGGTGACCTGCCACGCCAACGGCACCCGCAGCAACGGCCCAATGCGACCACTTGCGGCGTCGGCGGCCCGTTCGCGAGGGCGAGATCGAGCGGCGCGGGGTGCCCACAGCACCAGGGCCACGGCGGCCGTCACCAGCCACACCCCCAAGCCGATCTGCCAGGTGTATGCCGACGTGAGCGGGACCGTAATCGCGGCGCCGATCGCCGCCGAGGTGGTCAGCGTGGTCGTGTAGGCACCGGTCATCAGCCCGGGATGCCGGGGTGCGTCGCGCTTGACCAGCACCGGGAGCACCACATTGCCGACGGCGATTGCGGCCGAGATCAGCACCGTTCCGACGAAGAGTGCGAAGACGGGGCCGATGCTGCGCACCAACAACCCGGCCGTCAACACCACCAGGGCCAACGCGGATGTGGCGTCGAGGCCCAAGCGTGCGGTCACCCGAGGCGTCAGCACGCCGAAGATCCCAAAGCAGATCACCGGCGCGGCCGCCAACAGCGAGACCTCGAGGGCGCTGAGCGACAAATCGTTGGTCAACACGTCGAGGACGGGCCCGACGCCGGAGATGGGGCCGCGCAGGTTGACCGCCAACGCCACGATGCCCGCGATGATCAGCCCGCGCCTCATCCAGCGAGAGCGCGCATGAGTCTGAGCCACGGATCGGCACCCTTTCCACGATGTGTCTGCGATCAACCACCCGACCCTAGGCCCTGCGCTCACCGCATACCCGTGATTGATGATCGAGGAGATATAGATGGAAGGCGCTAGGCCCGTCCGCGCACCAAGGGGGACCGCGCGCACTGCGCTCTCCTGGACCACCGAGGCTCCGATGCGGATGCTGATGAACAACCTCGACCCCGAGGTAGCTGAACGCCCCGACGACCTCGTGGTCTATGGCGGCACGGGTCGCGCGGCGCGCGACTGGCGTTCGTTCGATGCGATGATCCGCACGCTGCAGACCCTGCGCGAGGACGAGACGATGTTGGTCCAGTCCGGTCGGCCGGTCGGGGTGATGCAGACCCACGAATGGGCCCCGCGCGTGCTGATCGCCAACTCCAACTTGGTTGGCGACTGGGCGACGTGGCCGGAGTTTCGGCGCCTCGAACAGCTCGGGCTGACGATGTATGGCCAAATGACCGCCGGCTCCTGGATCTATATCGGGACGCAGGGCATCTTGCAGGGGACGTACGAGACGTTTGCTGCGGTCGCCGCTTCGCTCGCATCGCGAAATCCCAGCCGGTATGCCGGCTCACTCGCGGGCACCCTGACCCTCACCGCCGGGTGCGGCGGGATGGGTGGCGCGCAGCCGCTGGCCGTCACGCTGAACGGCGGCGTGTGCCTGATCATCGACGTCGATGAGTCCAGGCTGCGCCGTCGGGTGAAGTCGCGCTATCTCGACGAAGTGGCCGACTCGTTGGACGCCGGGGTGGGTCGAGCATTGGGGGCTAAAGCGGCTCAAGAAGCCGTGTCGATCGGGGTGGTCGGCAATGCGGCGGAGGTCTTCGCCGAGCTGCTTCGACGCGGCGTGGACATCGACATCGTGACCGATCAGACCTCGGCGCATGACCCGTTGTCCTACCTGCCGGTGGGGGTTGCGCTGGAGGGCTGGCACGATCTGGCCGACAAAGAACCCGAGGAGTTCACCGACCGTGCGCAAGAGTCGATGGCCCGGCACGTCGAGGCCATGGTGGGCTTCAAGGACGCCGGGGTTGAGGTCTTCGACTACGGCAACAGCATCCGAGATGAGGCACGCCAGGGTGGCTACGACCGGGCCTTTGAGTTTCCCGGGTTCGTGCCCGCATACATCCGGCCGTTGTTCTGTGAGGGCAAGGGGCCGTTCCGTTGGGCGGCGCTGTCGGGAAATCCGAAGGACATCGCGGCGACCGATCAGGCGGTGCTCGACCTGTTCCCCGGTCACGACCATCTGCACAAGTGGATCCGGGGCGCTCAGGAGCGGGTAGCTTTTGAGGGATTGCCCGCGCGGATCTGCTGGCTCGGGCAGGGCGAACGTGACAAAGCCGGGGTGAAGTTCAACGACATGGTGGCCTCCGGGGAAGTCGAGGCGCCGCTGGTCATCGGCCGCGACCACCTGGACTGCGGCTCGGTGGCCAGCCCCTATCGCGAAACTGAATCGATGGCCGACGGCTCCGACGCGATCGCCGACTGGCCGCTGCTGAACGCGATGGTCAACGTGGCCTCCGGGGCGTCGTGGGTCTCGATCCATCACGGCGGCGGGGTCGGCATCGGGCGCTCGCAGCACGCCGGGCAAGTCTGCGTCGCCGACGGCACCCCGCTGGCGCGGCAAAAAATCGAGCGCGTGCTGACGAACGACCCGATGATGGGCGTCATCCGCCACGTCGACGCCGGCTATCCCGAGGCTGAGGCCGTCGCTGCTAACCAAGGTGTCCGCATACCGATGCGTGAGGGCGACTGATGACCTGCTTGTTGGTTGCGGCTTTGGAGACGACGTCCGCACAAGTCATACTAGAAGTATGAATGCTGTGACTACTATCAAGGTGCCGGCGGGAACGCGTGACCGATTGAAGGCTGGGGCCGCGTCCAGAGGGTTGTCGTTGGGCGCCTATCTGGAGGAACTTCTAGAGCAGACGGAGCGCGAAGAACGGTGGAACGCGCTACGAGATGCGATGAAGGCGACGCCGGCCGCCGAGATGGATTCCTACCGTGCCGAAACGGAGCAGTGGGAGATCAGCGAATTGAGCGACGCGGACCGTGTCCGATAACCCGCTGAAACCGGGCACTGTTGCCTGGGCCCACCTCGAGCCGGTAGTTGGCCGAGAGCAGGGAGGCCGTCGCCCTGTGATGGTGGTGTCTACGCGGCGTTATCTTGAGGTCGTCGAGACTCTGGTCGTGGTGGTCCCGCTGACGAGCACTGACCGCGGCTGGCCCAACCATTCTGCCTTAAGGGGGATTGACGGGCTGGGCATATCTTTCGCTATGACGGAGCAGCCACGGACCCTTTCACGGTCTCGGTTGCGAGGAGTTATTGGTGTGGCAACGCCTGAGTGCCTCGAAGAAGTTCGCATGTGGCTCACCGAATTTGTCTGCGCCGAATGAGGCAGCCCAGGACGTTGAGGGGGCTGAGGTGAGCCAGAGTTTTGACCGTTTGTGGGCTGATCTGGAGTCGATTGGCCGCGTGCCGTCGGGGGGATACCGGCGGTTTGCCTGGACCCGCGAAGATCACACCCTGCGCGAGTGGTTTACCGGCGAGTGTGCCGCTCGGAGTTTGGACCTGACCGAGGATCGAGTGGGCAACCAATGGGCCTGGTGGGGTGGCCCAGACGCTGCCGTTGCGGATGGTCGGCCTGGGGTTGCCACCGGTTCGCACCTGGATTCCGTGCCCGACGGTGGGGCGTATGACGGCCCGCTGAGTGTGGTGTCTGCCCTAGCTGCCATCGATGCGCTGAGGTCGCGCGGGGTGGTGCCGCAGCGGCCAATCGGGGTCGTCAACTTCGTGGACGAGGAGGGTGCCCGGTTTGGGGTGGCCTGCGGTGGTTCCAGGGTGTTGACCGGCGCGATGACCGCTGATCGTGCGCTGGGGTTGACCGACGACGAGGGCCTCACGATGGCCCAGGCTCTGACTTCAGCGGGGCGGGAGGTCACACATTTCGGCGCCGATCCTCAGGCGCTGGCCCGGATCGGGACCTTCATCGAGGTGCACGTCGAGCAGGGCCGCGGGCTGGTCGACCGCGAGGTCCCTGTCGCCATCGCCAGCGACATTTGGCCGCACGGCCGCTGGCGCATCGACCTACCCGGCGAGGCCAATCACGCAGGCAGCACCCGTATGCCGGATCGCCAAGACGCGATGATCTCCCTGGCTGAGGTGCTCTTGGCGGCCAGGGCTCAAGCCGTCGAGCGGGGCGGGGTAGCCACCATCGGCAAAGTCTCGGTGCAGCCCAACGGCCTCAACGCCATCGCCTCGCACGTCACCGCCTGGCTGGACAGCCGAGCCGCGAACGAGGAGCCCGTTCGCGCCCTCGTCGCGGACCTCGGCGAAGTCGTCGCGAGCTTGGGCGGTCAGATCCGTGAAGACTCATGGACCCCCTCCACACCGTTCGACGACATGCTGAGCGCGCGACTGCGACGGGTCATCGGGGTCGAATCCTCGCTCAGCGTGCCGGTCCTTGGCTCCGGCGCGGGCCACGACGCCGGGATCCTGGCGAGCGCCGGCATACCGACCGCGATGCTGTTCGTGCGCAATCCGACCGGGGTGTCGCACAGCCCGGCCGAACACGCCGAAAGGGCCGACTGCCACGCTGGGGTCGAGGCATTGGCGGCGCGCCTCACCGACCTGGTGAAGTCGCCGTGAGGTGGCACGCCGCAGTCGCGCACCTGCCCGATGGGGTCGCCCGCAACGTGCTGATGGAGGCTGAGGATGGCTTCTTCACGGCCGTGACCCCTGATGCGCAGATCGCGGCCGAAGATGTCGTCGAGCGGCTGCTGGGCGTGGTCCTACCCGGGTTCGCCAACGCCCACAGCCACGCCTTCCACCGGGGGCTGCGGGGACGGACCCACGACGGTGGCGGCACCTTTTGGACCTGGCGGGAGGCGATGTATGCCGTGGCGTCGCGGCTCGACCCCGACACGTATCTCGCCCTCGCCCGAGCGACCTACGCCGAGATGGCCCTCGCCGGAATCACCGCCGTTGGGGAGTTCCACTATCTGCACCACGGGCCGGGTGGGCAGCCCTACGACGACCCCAACGCGATGGGCCATGCGATGGTCCAGGCAGCCGACGATGCTGGGATCCGGCTGACGTTGCTGGACACCTGCTATCTCGGCGGCGGCCTCGAAGGAAACCTCCACCTGCCGCTGGTCGGGCCGCAGATGCGGTTTGACGACGGCACCGTCGAGGCGTGGGCCCACCGAACCTCCGGGATGGCCGACTCCCACAGCGGCGGCCCAGATCATCTGCTCGTCGGAGCCGCCATCCACTCCGTGCGGGCAGTTCCTCGAGCTGCGTTGGCGACCGTGGCCCAGGTGGCTCGTGATCGCGATGACGCGCCGCTGCACGTCCACCTCTCCGAGCAGCCTCGCGAAAACGAGGAGTGCGTGGCGGCATACGGGATGACCCCGACCGGGCTGTTGGCGAGCGAGGGTCTGCTGTCACCGTCGCTCACCGCGGTGCACGCAACCCACCTGACCAGCGACGACATCAACCTGCTCGGCAGCGCCGGGGTGACCGCGTGCTTCTGCCCCACCACCGAACGTGACCTCGCCGACGGTATCGGCCCGGCCCGAAGGCTGCTCGACGCCGGGGCCTCGTTGTCGTTGGGGTCAGACCAACACGCCGTCATTGACCTCATCGAAGAAGCGCGAGCCCTCGAGATGCACGAACGGCTGGCCTCAGGCCAGCGCGGCCGACTGAGCCCGGCCGACCTGCTGGCGGCGGCCACCCGGCATACCTCGATCGGTTGGCCTGACGCCGGAGCGATCCGGGTCGGCGCCCGGGCCGACCTCGTGGCCATCCGCGACGACTCCGTACGCACCGTCGGCGCCGACCCCGCCCAGATCCTGTTTGCCGCCACTGCGGCAGACGTCGACACGGTCGTGGTCTCGGGCCGTACGGTGGTCCGCGAAGGGCGACACACGTTGGGCGACGTCGCCGGAATGCTCCGCGACGCGTTGGCGCCGCTGGTGGACAACAACTGATGCGAGGCAACTGATGGGCATGCTGATCACGGGCATCGGCGAGCTGGTGACCTGCGACGACACCCTTGACGGCGCGGATCACAGCGAAAGCCTGGGCATCCTGCGAGATGCGGCGGTCATCGTCGGTCGCGACCCAGAGACCAACGAATCGAGCGTGCAGTGGGTGGGGTTGGCGGCCAAAGCCCCGGCAGCAGACTGGGCGATCGAGCTCGGCGGGCACGCGGTGTTGCCGGGATTCGTCGACAGCCACAGCCACCTGGTGTTCGCAGGGGATCGATCTGCCGAGTTCGCGGCCCGAATGACGGGTCAGAGTTACGACGGGGGTGGCATTGCGACCACTGTCGCGGCCACCCGCGCGGCCAGTGACGACCAACTGCGGACGTTGCTGCGGGCTCGGGCCGATGAGATGCGCAGCCAGGGCACGACGACCGTGGAGATCAAGAGCGGTTATGGGCTGACCGTGCACGACGAGACTCGTATGCTGCGGCTCGCCTCGGAGATCACCACCGAAGTCACGTATCTGGGTGGGCACGTGGTGCCTCCGGGCACGGCGAGTGGCGAGCGGTCGGCATACGTCGATCTGGTCACCCGTGAGATGTTGGCTGCCGCGTTGCCCTACGCAAAATGGATCGACGTGTTTTGTGAGCCAGCCAGTCCGCACGCCTTTGACGCCGAGGAGTCCCGGCAGATCCTGTCTGCGGGAGTCGCAGCGGGACTCGGGGTCAGGGTGCACGGCAACCAACTTGCGCCGGGGCCGGGGGTGCAACTGGCCGTCGAGTTCGGAGCGGCCAGTGTCGATCACTGCACGTATCTGTCTTCCTCCGACGTCGATGCCCTCGTGGGCGCTCAGGAGACGACGGTGGCCACGTTGCTTCCGGGGGTCGAATTCTCGACCAGATCGCCGTTCGCCGACGCGCGGGCTCTGCTGGACGCGGGGGTCTCGGTGGCGCTGGCCACAGACTGCAACCCGGGCACCTGTTACTCCACGTCGATGCCCTTCGTGATCGCGCTCGCGGTCCGCGAGATGGGGATGACCCCGGCGCAGGCTGTGCGTGCTGCGACGTTGAACGCTGCGAAAGCGCTGCGACGCAATGACATCGGGGTGGTGCGAGTCGGCTCGCGGGCCGATCTTGCGGTGCTGGACGCGCCGTCATACCTGCATCTGCCGTATCGCCCCGGTGTCCCCATCGCCAAGGCCCTCGAGGTCTAGCCCCGGATTCTCCGCAAAATCAACTTTTCCGACGGCAGCGGAAACCAAGGCAAGGATCGCCATCGATGGTCAGCAGCGCGACCGGCGTGACTCAATGACGCGCCGCTCGGCTTCGACAACCCACCACACCCAGGTCCAGCCGGCCCACGACGTCGGGCCGACCGAGCGTCGGAGGTTGCATCGCCTTGTGTCGAAAAGATCGCCGTGTATGCCGAGCTTTTCGGCCGAGGCCAATCCATCCACACGTGAGTTGGCGGGCGGTGGGGAACGATCGCCTTGTGGACGAATCATCGGGTTATATGGCGATGGTTCGTCCACACGCCGATAGTCGAGGGCAACCGAGGTGACTTCAGCGGTATGCGGAGGCCAAAGCGGGCGGTCTGGGTGCGGCGCAGCCTCTAGGCTGGGCCGATGATCGATCTGAGGCTGCTGCGCGATAACCCCGATCGTGTGCGTGCCTCGCAGCGCGCCCGCGGTGAAGACGAAACTCTGGTGGACACGGTGTTGGCCGCCGACGAGCACCACCGGTCCTCGCTGACGGAGTTCGAGGGCCTGCGCGCGCAGCAAAAGTCGATTGGTCGCGAAGTGGCCAAGGCCCAGGGCGACGAAAAAACGCAGCTCCTGCAGCAGGTCAAAGAGACCTCGCAGCGCGTCAAAGACCTGGAGAAGCAGTACCGCGAGGCTGAGCAACAACGCGACGAGGCGATCCGCAAGATCGGCAACGTCATCATCGACGGCGTGCCCTCCGGCGGCGAAGAGGACTTCAGCCTCGTCGAGGAGGTCGGTACCCCGCGTGATTTCGCGGCCGAGGGCTTTGAGCCCCAAGACCACCTCGAGGTCGCCGCCACGCTTGACGCCCTCGACATGGCCCGTGGGGCCAAGGTCAGCGGATCGCGCTTCTACTACCTCAAAGGAGTCGGCGCCCGCCTCGAGATGGCACTCCTGCTGCTGGCCCTCGACCGCGCCCGCGACGCCGGATTCACGCAACTCAAAGTCCCCACCCTGGTGCTCCCAGAGACCATGGCCGGAGCCGGATTCCTCGACGCCCACGCCGACGAGGTCTACCGCCTCGAAGCCGACGACCTCTACCTCACCGGCACCTCCGAAGTCGCGCTCGCCGGCTACCACAGTGACGAGATCCTCGACTTCACGGATGGCCCCAAGCGATACACCGCTCTGTCGACGTGCTTCCGCCGCGAGGCCGGCAGCCACGGCAAAGACACCCGTGGCATCATCCGGGTGCACGAGTTCCAGAAGGTCGAAATGTTCGCCTACTGCCGCTCCGAAGACGCCGAAGTCGAGCACCAGCGGATGCTCGGTCTGGAGCGAGCAATGCTCGACAGCATGGACATCCCCTACCGCATCATCGACACCGCAGCCGGGGACCTCGGCGGACCTGCCGCCCGCAAATTCGACTGCGAGGCATGGGTTCCCACCCAGGGCAGGTATCGCGAACTGACCTCGACGTCGAACTGCACGACGTACCAGGCCCGTCGCCTCAACACGCGCGAGCGCGACCCCAACGGCTCAGGCACGCGCATGGTGGCGACGCTGAACGGGACGATGGCCACCACGCGCTGGCTTGTGGCTCTGCTGGAAAATCACCAGCAAGCCGACGGGTCGGTCATCGTCCCCGAAGCCCTGCAGCCGTATGTAGGTACGGACGTGTTGCTGCCCGCCTAAGCGCAAAGAAGCAAGGATCAGCTGAGCTCGGGCTCTTCCTGGGCGCCCACCAAACGCAGGTGGCGCTTGAGTTCGGGCAGCATTTCGGCAAGCAGCCCATCAACGTCGTCGGTAGTCGGTGCCGCGTAGAACCCAGCCGAATCCGGTGCGCGGTAGTACAACCCGGCAGGCCGCTTTTCACCGTCGACCTCGTGCTGCCACGGCAAGTAGATGATGCTGACGTTTTGCCCGTCGATGTCGACCACGGACGAAGCGGGGGCCTCGTGCCCCCGAGGGAACGGAACGATTTTCGCGTCCTGGGTGGTGCCGTCCTGGTTCATCGGTGAGGACTCCTTCACTGGGGTGCCCCCCACCGTTCCACACAAACCGGCGCATTGGGAACGCGAGCGTGAGTCATCCCTTTGACGGAGGCATGCAGGCTCACCCGCGACATAACCTAGTTCGGTGATGCGGATGGACCGGTTAGAGCAGGCACTCGGCACCGATGAGGACTGGGAGCGCCCAGGACCCACGGCGCTACAACGGCGGCACGACGTCTGGATCGCCGTCGGATTCTTCGCCGTCAGCGCCCTCGGCGGTGAGCTGTTGCGCTCCCTCGGTGCCTACAACGACACTTCGACCGGTCCGATCGCGATCAATGCCGCCGCAGGATCCGCCGCCGTGCTGCTGATCTGGCGGCGCTCGCATCCAGTGTGGGTGGCGATGGCGGCCACGATGCACCTGTTCGTCGTCGGCTCGCTCGTGGCCTCAGCGGTGTCGACCTTGCCGATGCAGGTGCTGTTCTTCTTCGCTATTTATAGCGGTGTGGCGTGGGCCAAGGACCGGCGGATTGCTGCCTACGTCGTTATTGCGATCGGCCTGGCCACATTTGCCTGGGTTGCCTGGTTCGTCGCCCTGAGCTCGGGTATGCAGGAGCTCAACGGCGAGGCCATCGCCGAAGGTCAGGGCCCGATCCCGCCACTGCTGGGCGTGGCCGGCTGGATCACGATGAACAACGTCATGTTCTTTGGGGGAGCGGTGCTGCTGGGCCAGGTCGAATGGCGCAGGGCCTTCAATCACGCGCAGGTCGTCGAACAAGCGGCCACCATCAGCGCCCAGGCCGAACGCCTGCGAGACCAGGCCGTGGTCGCCGAGCGGCTGCGCATCGCCCGAGAGCTCCACGACGTCGTGGCCCACCACATCTCGGTGATGGGGGTGCAGGCTGCGGCCGCGCGACGGGTGATCGACCGTGACCCCCCCGCTGCTGCCCAGGCATTGCAGGCGATCGAGGGCTCTTCCCGAGACGCCGTTGCCCAGATGCGGGATCTGCTGGGCACGCTTCGCTACGAGGCCGGCGAAGCCAACGGGTCGCCCGCGATAGCGGCTGCCCATACGCCCGATCGCTCGCCGCAGCCAGGTCTTGGTGACCTGTCGGCTCTCGTGGATCAGGGCAGCAGCGCCGGGTGCACGGTGCGACTCACGTTCGCGCCGGAGGGGGATAGTGGCGGCGTCTCGGCCCCGGTCCAGTTGTCCGTCTACCGCATCGTCCAAGAAGCGCTGGCCAACGTGCGCAAGCACTCGACCGCCGCCTCCGTCAGCGTCGTCGTGCGCATCGAACGCGACGTCAACCGGATCGAGGTCGAAGTGGTCGACAACGGCAATGCCCGCCACGGAACGGGCGGCACGGGATTAGGACTGATGGCATGGCCGAGCGCACCCGCCACCTCGGCGGCGGGCTGGAAATCGGGGCCCGGCGCAGCGGCGGATACCGGGTGCGGGCATGGTTCCCCATGGACGGCTCGGTGCGCCGCGAAGGGGCTCCGCCAGACACGCACGAGCGACACGGCGTTGACGTATGACGTCCGCCCAGCCTCCCGCGACGTCCCCGGTGATCTCGGTCGTGTTGGTCGATGATCAGCCGCTCCTGCGGTCGGGGTTCTCGATGATCTTGTCGACCGAGGCCGACCTCGAGGTCGTCGGGACGGCTGGCGATGGCCAGCAAGCGATCGATGTGGTGGCCGACCTGCGACCGGACATGGTGCTGATGGACGTGCAGATGCCGGTGCTCGACGGCATCGAAGCCACCCGCGCCATCATCGCGGCTGCCCATGCGGCGCAGGTCGAGCCGCCCAAGATCGTCATGCTCACGACCTTCGACCGCGACGACTACCTTTTCGATGCGCTCGCCGCCGGAGCGAGCGGGTTCCTCCTCAAAAACGCCGACGCCGATCATCTCGTCGAGGGCATCCGGACAGTCCATAGCGGCCATGCGCTACTGGCTCCCGAGGTCACTCAGCGGGTCATGGCGGCGGCTCACCAACCCACCTCGACCACCCCGACCGCGACGGCCGGAGCGGCGGGTGGATCGGCAACCCGAGCGGACGGCATACCCGCAGATCTGACCGCCCGCGAGACCGAGGTGCTCCGCGCGATGGCCACGGGTCTGAGCAACGCCGAGATCGCCGCTGCGCTGTATCTCTCCGAGGCGACCGTCAAGACCCACGTGTCCAACGTGCTCGCCAAACTCGGGGTCCGGGATCGAGTGCAAGCGGTCATCGCGGCATACCAAGGCGGGCTTGCTCCGTCTAAAGGATGAGGGCCTAACTTCCTCCGCTGGAGGGATGTGCGTTCGTTACCTCGCCCGTAGGTTTGGAGCACTACTCACCACTACGTGAAAAGGGGATGGCATGCTCGAAGTCAAAGGGCTCACGAGGACCTTCGGCGACCTCACTGCCGTCGATGACGTCTCGTTCGAGGTGCCGCCGGGTGCAATGGTCGGATTCGTCGGGGGCAACGGCGCCGGCAAGACCACCACGATGCGCATGATCATGGGGATTTTGACCCCCACCAGCGGTCAGTCCCGGTGGAAAGGCGCCGAACTCACCAGCGCCACCCGCGCGAGGTTTGGCTACATGCCCGAGGAGCGCGGTCTCTACCCCAAGCAACCGACCCTGGATCAATTGGTCTACCTTGGCCGCCTGCACGGCATGAGTCAGGCCGCCGCCAAGTCCCGTGTCAGCGAACTCCTCGAGCGATTCGGCCTCGGCGAGCGCATGAACGACAAGGTCGAGACGTTGTCTTTGGGCAACCAGCAGCGCGCGCAGATCATCGCCGCCGTGCTGGGTGACCCCGTCGCGCTGGTGTTGGACGAGCCGTTCTCCGGCCTGGATCCGGCTGCGGTCGATCAGATGTCGGCGTTGCTGCGCGAATACACCTCCGACGAGGTGCCGGTGTTGTTCAGCTCGCACCAACTCGACCTCGTCGACCGGCTGTGCGACTCGATCGTCGTGCTGGCCAGGGGCAAAGTCGTCGCCGCCGGCACCTCGGCGGAGCTGCGCGAGGGTGGCCCGTTGCGTTACCGGCTGACCGTCGATCAGGACGCGGGCTGGGTCCGGGGTATGGCGAATCTGCGGGTCCTCGACGTCGACGCTGCCACGGTGGTGGTCGAGCCGGACGACGAAGGTGCCGCCCAACACCTGCTGACCGAGGCCGTGTCGCGCGGCCCGGTCCGCGAATTCAGCCGAGTTATCCCCACGCTGAGCGAGATCTACCGGGAGGTCGCATCATGAGCACCACCACAACGTCCGACGCAGCATCGTCCACCGAAGCGCCAGCATCTGCGGCCCACACGCGGCCCTGGGCCTTGGTGGCCTCCCGCGAAATCCGGGTCAAACTCACCGACCGTAACTTCCTGATTTCCACCGGCATCACCCTGCTGCTGGTGGTGGCGCTCCTAGGTGTCCAGGCATTCTTCGCAAGCCAAGACTCGGCCCCCGAATACACCGTTGCGGTGACCTCAGCCCAGGGCGAAGCGCTGGTTGCCCAAGCCGAGTCCGCACTCGATGCGACCGAAGATGGGGCGACGGTCACGGCAGTGACGGTGGCCGATGCGGCAGCCGGTCGGGCCCAGCTGACCAGCGAGGATGCGGATGCCCTGCTGACTCAAGACGGTGATGCGTGGACGCTGAGTTCGGACGGAGGAACGCCGGGCGATCTCGAGGCCGCAGTCACCGACGCCGTCCGAGCTTCAGCCTTGGCGACCAATGCGGAGGCAGCTGGCACATCTCTGCCGGCGCTTATGGAAAACACGGAACTGACCAACGGCGACGTATCCGGCGACGGCACGAAAGAAGGTGTGCTGATTGTCGCGGGTCTGGTCTTTGGGGTGTTGTTCTACATGGCCTCACTCGTCTTCGGCCTCAGCATCGCCAATAGCGTGGTGGAAGAGAAGCAGTCGCGGATCGTCGAGATCTTGGCCGCCGTCATACCCACCCGTGCGCTCCTGGCCGGGAAGGTGCTCGGCAACACGGTGCTGGCGTTTGGCCAGATGGCGATCTTTGTGGGGGTGAGTCTGATCGGATTGAGCTTCACCGAGTATGACAAGTATTTGCCGCTGATGCGCGAACCGCTGCTGTGGTATTTGCCGTTCTTCATCGCCGGGTTCATTGCGCTGGCAAGCATCTGGGCCGCAGCTGGGGCGTTGGCCTCCCGGGTGGAAGACCTGCAATCCACCACTATGCCGCTCACCCTGAGCCTCGTGGCGATCTTCGTGATCGCGCTCAACCTCGACGGTAAGGCCGAAGTCATCGGGTCTTACGTGCCGGTCATGTCGACGATCTTGATGCCGACCCGCTTGCTCGCAGGGGAAGCCGCGTGGTGGGAGCCGATGGTCGCGATGGCGCTGACGTTGGCTTTTTGCTACGTGAGCATTTCGTTCGGCAGCAAGCTGTATCGCCGAGCGTTGATGCAGACCCAGGGTCGGGTTTCGGTGTGGCAGGCGATGAAGCTGAGCGACTGATACCTCGCCCTGTTTCGAACGGGATGGGGTTGGCTGGTGAGGTCCACGTAGGGTAATGCCCGTGGACCTGACCACCAGCCCCATTCCTTTTGGCAGCCCCCTGATCGCCCTCGATATCGATGGCACGATCGTGCACCACGACGGCTATCTCTCCGATCGCGTGGCCAACGCCATCACGGCGCTCGCCGACTCGCAAGCCACCGTCATGATCGCCACCGGGCGTTCGGTGGTCAGCACGTTGCCGGTGCTCCGCGAGCTTGGGCTGATCCGCCGCGGCTTGTATGCCGTGTGCTCCAACGGGGCGGTCACCGTCGCCTTGGACCCCGACACCGAAGAGGGATACCGGCTGCACCGCGTGGTGACCTTCGACCCGGGCCCCGCCGTGGCGTTGCTGAAGTCGATGCTGCCCGACGCGATCATCGCTGTCGAAGATATCGGTGTGGGCTTCAAGGTCAACAAGCTCTTTCCCGAGCCGGACCTCTACGAGCGCCAAGAGGTGGTGACCGAGGAAGAACTCGTCGCCCAGCCCGTTCCGCGCGTGACCTTCCGGGATCTGAGTAGCCAACTTGTCGATTTCGCCGCCTTCATCGACGACATCGGCCTGCACGGCGTCAACTACGCGGTGGGCTTCAGCTCGTGGCTCGACCTCTCACCCGAGGGCGTCTCGAAGGCCTCCGGGCTCGAAGCGGTGCGCCAGGAGTTGGGCATCGACATCGAGCACACCGTCGCCGTCGGCGATCAACGCAACGACATCGAAATGCTCGGCTGGGCCGCGCGCGGAGTGGCCATGGGCCAAGCGCCGCCAGAGGTCGTAGCCGTTGCCGATGAGGTCACCGCCAAGGTGGAGCACGACGGGCTGGCGTTGGTGCTCGAAGACGTCGCCTCGGCTCTGCCCAAGGTGGCCTAATGCACCCTCCGCTGGTCATCACCTCCCCGGCCAACCCCCGACTCAAGGCGCTCGCGGCGCTTCGGCGTCGGCGTACCCGCGAGAGTGAGGGCGTCACCTTAGTCGAGGGGTACGAAGAGTTGCAGTTGGCCATGCGAGCCGGGGTGGAGCCCCGATCGTTGTTCTACTGCCCCGAGTTGATGGCCGATCCGTCGTCGCAGCGCTTGTTGATCGAGGAGATCTCCAGCGCGGGTGCCGAGATCTTCCAGGTGGGCCGTTCGGCGTTCGAACGGGCGGCCTATCGCGAGGGCCCCGACGGCTTCTTGGCGGTGGTCGGCTCGGTGACCAGGAGGTGTGCAGACCTTGACGTCCCGGGCGATGCGCTGATTCTCATCTGCGAGGGAGTCGAGAAGCCCGGCAACCTGGGCGCCATGCTGCGCACTGCGGATGCTGCCGGGGTCGACGCCGTGATCGCGGCTGATCCGGTGACCGACTGGGGCAACCCCAACGTGGTGCGCTCGTCCAAGGGCACGGTGTTTTCGGTGCCGGTGGCCAGCGATACCACGCAGGCGATGCTGGCCTGGCTGGCGGCCCGCGGCATACCGATCGTTGCCGCCACCCCGGACACGGCGACCATGCACACCGACATTTCGTATGCTGGCGCGCTGGCGATCGCGGTCGGCGCGGAGAAGCAGGGGCTGACCGTGGCGGTGCTGGAGGCGGCCGCGCACCGGGTTCGGATCCCGATGGTCGGCCAAGCCAACTCGTTGAACGTGTCGACCTCGGCCGCAGTAGTGGTCTACGAAGCGGTTCGACAGCGGCGGGCCGCTGCGATGGGCAGCCCCTTGCCGACCGGCGTCGCCCCAGACGGGGCGGTTATTAGCGCCCGGTGATCTGTGTCACGATGAGTCGCATGCGCATCGATCACGTCTGTTACGCAGCTGGCCCAGAGGGCATGAAGGCCACCGCTTTGCGGCTTGCTGACCTGCTCCAAGTGACGGCGTGCCAGGGCGGTGTCCATCCCCGATTCGGCACGCGCAACATGGTGTTGCCCCTTGCGGACGGACGATATTTGGAGGTTGTCGAGGTGCTCGATCACCCCGCATCCGACAAGGCCCCGTTCGGTCAGGCGGTGCGTGCCCGGTCCGCCCAAGGTGGCGGCTGGATGGCGTGGGTCGTGGCTGTCGATGACCTGAGCGACATCGAAGAGCGACTCGGGCGCGAAGCGGTGCCGGGCAATCGGCATACCCCCGAGGGCATCGAGCTCACCTGGCATCAGATCGGCATCAAATCGTTGATCGAGGACCCCCAGTTGCCGTTCTTCGTGCACTGGGACTCCATGGAGCACCACCCGTCCAAACTCGGTGGCGACGGGGCTAAGTTGGTCGGCCTCAACATCGCTGGCGACCCCGTGGTCATCCGTCAGTGGCTGGGCGTCCCGGACGTCGTGTCGTCCTGGGAGAGCGGCATCGATGTGGAGTTCGACCCCTCTGAGGCGCACGCCTTGGAGTCCGTCGTCTTCTCGACCGTCGGCGGCACCGTCACTATCTAGTCTTGCGTACCCACGAAAAGCGGGCACGCGCCGATGCGCATGCCCGCTTTTTGCGTCTGTCTCGCTAGCTGCCGAATCTGCGCAGGCGAAGACTGTTCAGGACCACGATGATGCTGGAGGCCGCCATAGCGCCGCCCGCAATCATGGGGTTGAGCAGCCCGAACGCCGCGAGCGGGATCGCTGCCGTGTTGTAGCCGAAGGCCCACGCCAAGTTCTGCTTGATGACCTTCAACGTCTCTCGCGACAGACCGATGGCCGTGGCGACCGCGTCGACATCGCTGCGCATCAACACGATGTCGGCGGACTCCATGGCCACGTCGGTGCCTGAGCCCATCGCCATACCAAGGTCGGCCTGAGCTAGGGCTGCGGCGTCGTTGACCCCGTCGCCGACCATGGCCACCACGTGGCCGCTCTCCTGGAGCGCCGAGATGGTGGCGTGCTTGTCTTGGGGCAGGACACCGGAGGTGATGTGCCCGGAGGGAATCCCGACGTGGGCTCCGACGGCTTGGGCGGTCTGCTCGTTGTCGCCGGTCAATAAATGGGGGGTCAAACCGAGGTCGCGCAACCGGCCGATCGCGGCTGCGCTGGTTGGCCTCGTCTCGTCGGCCACCGTGAAGGCGGCCCGCGCGGTGCCCTTCCAGCCGAGCAGGACGGTGGTGCCCGGCATATCCAGAGCCTCTCTCAGATCGTCCGGGACGTGCTCAAAAAGGTCCGCTTTGCCCACGGTGATTTCGGTGCCTTTGATCTTCGCTTTCGCGCCCTGGCCAGGCAGGTTGGTGAAGTCGGTGGTCGGCGGGACGGCTAACTTGGCTATCTCGGCGGCGTCGGCGATGGCCTTGGCGACGGGGTGTTCGGAGCCGGACTCGACGGCTGCGGCTGCGGTCAGGGCGGCCGGTTTGGTCAGTTTGCCGTGCACGCTGATCGTCGACAGCGTGGCGTGGCCGGTGGTCAGCGTGCCGGTCTTGTCGAGCACAACGGTGTCGATGCGCTGCGTGCTTTCGAGGATCTGTGGTCCCTTGATCAACACCCCCAGCTGAGCGCCGCGACCCGTTCCGGTCAGCAGGGCTGTGGGAGTTGCCAGGCCCAGGGCGCACGGGCAGGCGATGATCAGCACGGCGACCGCAGGCTCGAGGCTCTCGGCGAAACTATTGCCGGTCAACAGCCACACGATCAGGGTCAGCAGCGCGACGACGAGCACGGCGGGCACGAAGACGGCGGAGACCCGGTCCGCGAGGCGTTGCACAGGTGCCTTGCCGGTTTGGGCGTCTTCGACGAGGCGGGTGATTTGGGCCAGCGTGGTGTCTGAGCCGACGCGGGTCACTTCGACCACGAGGCGGCCGTGCGCGTTGACTGTTGCGCCCGTGACGCTGTCGCCCTTGCTGACGTCAACGGGGGCGGACTCGCCGGTGACCATGCTGACGTCGAGGGTGCTAGAGCCCTCAACGACCTTTCCGTCGGTGGCGACCTTTTCCCCCGGGCGCACCACGAACCGCATACCGGCCTTGAGATCCTCGATGAAGATGCGCTCTTCGCGCCAGGCACCACTGCGGGGGTCGTTGCGCAGCACGGCTACTTCTTTGGCGCCGAGCTCGAGCAGCGACGTCAGGGCTGAGCGGCCCGAGGCCTTGGCGCGCGACTCGAAGTAGCGGCCGATAAGCAGGAAGGCTGTGACGATGGCCGCGGTCTCGAAGTACAGGTGCTCGGTGAATCCGGTCAGCACCGAGGCCACCGACCAGCCGTAGGCCGCGGTGACACCGATCGAGACCAGCGTGTCCATCGTGGACGCACCGTGCCGAGCGCTGATCGCGGCGGCCCGGTGGAACGGCCAGGCCGCCCAGAAGTAGATCGGGGTCGTGAGGATCAACTGCAGCCAGGGGTTGGCGCCGCCGGTGGCGTCTCGGATCGGCGGGACCATCGCCAGCAGCAGCACGACGAAGGCCACCGTGCTCGCAACGACGGCGCGCAGCCGCAACGTGTTGTCGACGATGACGTCGTGATTCATGTGGTCCATCCCCGCGTGGTCCATTCCCGCGTGGTCCATCCCTTCGTCATCTGGGTCCCCGTCACCCATAAGCCGATCCTTCAACGATTCGTCGTCGATCGGGCGGTTCCCGCCGGATCGACGCGGCTGCACCGGGGCTGCCTTGTAGCCCGTCTTGGCTACTGCAGCGACGAGGTCGTCGATGGTCTGCGGGTCGGCATACGTCACGCGGGCCTTCTCGGTGGCCAGATTAACGGTGGCCTCCGCGCCGTCGAGGGCGTTGAGTTTGCCTTCAACGCGAGAGACGCACGAGGCGCAAGTCATCCCGGTGATGGCGAGGTCGACCTGGTGGGAGGCTCTGGTGGAGGTGGACATGGCTCCTTCTGATGCTGTCGGTGCGGGTGGTGCTGATCAGTGGCCTGTGAAATACGCGCCCGAGCGCTCAAATCACAGGCCGTTAGTTGTTGGTCCTAGCTTCGGACGAGACGAGCTATGGCCGCTGAGGCTTCTTTTATTTTCGCCTGCGCCGCCTCGTCGGACGCCTTGGCGGCGTCGACCACGCAGTGGCTGATGTGCTCCTCGAGGAGGCCGAGGCTCACGGCCTGCAGCGCCTTGGTGGCCGCGCTGACCTGAGTGAGGACGTCAATGCAGTAGGTGTCTTCGTCGACCATCCGCTTGATACCTCGCACCTGCCCCTCGATCTTAGCGAGACGACGCAGTTGTGCCTCTTTGGTGTCGCTATATCCCGGCTTAGTCACGTAAGAGACAATACCCCCCGGGGGTTAAATATTCCTAGGCCATCGTGACCACGTCATCGCGCCTCAGCCTATTGCGACCGAGCAAATTTACAGAAACTGCCGTAGTGGTCTGAGGTGAAGAACCACTCTTCGGGGCTGTCCTCGTCGAAGCCACCGGTCACGATGCGTCGGGCACCTCGATGGCTGAGCCCGGGTGTCTCCACGGTGTACTCGCGGTAGTAGCCGTTGGACTCACTCGGCAAGAGGCCCTCGAAATTGCCGAAGGTGCCACCGTCATCGCGCGGGTAGTCGAACGGCCCGCCGTCCTCGATGTCGTCAATGACGTTCAGCGACGTGGCAGGAAGGTCGTTGAAGTCGCACGCGGGCAAGCCCGAGCCCAAATCCTCGATAGCGAGCTGGGGGTCGGCGGGCACCTGTGAGGTCGGTGGCCAAGAGGCTGATCGCGGTGCTGAAGGTTGAGATGCATAGGTGCCATCGTCTGCCCCGAGGCTGGTCAACACGTAAGCCACCACGAAGACGGCGATGACTAAGGCCGCGCTCCATTTCTGCATACCAACGCGCATCGGGTCAGTGTGCCCGATCGACCAGGTATGCCGACGCGAGGCGCTTCGGTGCCCGCAGAAGCCACGACTCGACCAGCACTTCGGCCAGTTCAGCCCCCGGTATGCGGTCAAGGTGCACCAAAATGCATCGGGTCTTCGCGAAGTGCGGCGTCGTCATGAAGTAGCCGGAGTCGTCCTGGGCCAAGGCCAACTTCGCTTCCTCGTCTGCGACGTAGAGCACGATCAGGCCAGCGATCCGCTCCCCGTGGTCATCGACGGCGTCCGGGCGAGGGCCACGGTCCAGCGCAAACCACTTGTCGTTGACCTGCACCGCGGGTCGGTTCCACGAGGTGCCGAGTGAGGTCTGGGGCAAGCCAAGGCCGATCCGCTCGACGTCCGCCCACGTGGCCACCAAGCCAATGTGTCGGTGCCCGTGAGCAGCACAGGGTCACTTGTCGTTCTCGGTGACCACTAGTCACGTCGCGCGCGACGGGACGAGTGGCACTGCGCCACGACAAGTCGAGCATCCGAAGCGCGGCCAACGGGAAGTTGCGGTTCAGTCGAGGTGTGTAACCAGCCTGGGGGCCAGGCCCACGTATGTCGTCGGGCTGAGCTCGACCAGCCGCTGCTCTTCGGCCTCGGGCAAACCTAAACCGCGCACGAACTCGCGCAGATCGTCGCCGTTGATGCGCCGCCCGCGGGTCAGGTCCTTGAGCCGGTCGTACGGGTTCGCCATTCCCCCGACGCCGGAGGCAGCCAGTGCGCGCATTACCGATTGGATCGGCTCGGCCAACACCTCCCAGTTGCGGTCCAAATCTGCGGCCATGGCGTCGGGGTTGGCGTCCAGCCCGGCTAACCCGCGACCGGCGTTGTCGATCGCCAGCAGCGAGTGCCCGAAGGCGGTGCCGACGTTGCGCTGCATGGACGAATCGGTGAGGTCGCGCTGCAACCGCGAGGTCACCAGGGTCGAGCCCAGCACGTCGAGCAGCGCGTTCGAGACCTCAAGGTTGGCCTCGGCATTCTCGAACCGAATCGGGTTGACCTTGTGCGGCATCGTTGAGGAGCCGACCGTGCCCTGACCGCGCACCTGGGCGAAGTAGCCCATCGAGATGTAGGACCACAGGTCGGTGCACAGGTTGTGCAGCACCCGGTTGAACCGCGCCATGTCGGCATACAACTCGGCCTGCCAGTCGTGGCTCTCGATCTGAGTCGTCAACGGGTTCCACATCAACCCGAGACCAGTCACGAAATCGCTGCTGATCTGCGGCCAATCGGCGCCGGGGACGGCCGCGAGGTGTGCGCCATACGTGCCGGTTGCGCCGTTGAATTTGCCGAGATATTCGGCACCCTCGATGCGACGCACCTGGCGCTTCAGGCGGTGCGCGAGGACGGCAAGTTCCTTGCCCATCGTGGTCGGCGTGGCGGGCTGACCGTGGGTATGCGCCAGCAGAGGTATGTCGGCCAGCTCGCGAGCCATGCCGCTCACCTGGTCGACGAGTCGCTGGGCAGCCGGAAGCCAGACGTCCGTGACGGCGCCGCGAATCATCAGCGCGTACGACAGGTTGTTGATGTCCTCGGACGTGGCAGCGAAGTGCACCAACTCGGCGAGGTCATCGCGGCCGTTGAGGGTATCGATCAGCCGACGCCGGACGAAGTATTCGATGGCCTTTACGTCGTGCACGGTCTCAGCCTCGATGGCGGCCAACTCGGCGATCGTGTCGCCGTCGAAACCCTCGACCAGATCCCTCAGTTCCACCTGCTCAGCAGTACTGAGAACTCCCGATCCGGAAATAACCGAATGCCGCGTCAGGTAGATCAGCCACTCTATCTCGACATGAAGCCGCTGACGATTGAGTGCCGGCTCGGAAAGATGCTCGACCAGGGGGCCGACGACCTTGCGGTATCGACCGTCGAGGGCACCGAGGGCAAGCGGAGGTTGAACGTCAAGAAGGGAGGCCATGGGACCTATCTTCCCAGAGCCGCAGGCCTAACTTTTCTCGTCAGGATCGATCTCTCGGGCGCGCAGGTAGGTGTCGGTCTGAGAGTCACGCTCTTCGCGGGCGGCCAGCACAGCTTCCTCGGCGCGACGCTCGAGCGCCTGTGCTCGGCCCTCGGCGCGGTCGGCCTCTTCTTGCGCGCGGGTGGCTTCTTGGCGAGCCAAGGCCGCCTCTTCGCGCAACTGCTTCGCGGAGGATTCGACATCTTTGAGGTGGGGGGCCTCGGCTTTGGCCTGCTCACGCAACTCGGTGGCTTCACGGCGGGAAGCGGCCTTTTTGCGGTTGAGGTAGATCGCCAAGGCGATGACGATGAGCACCACCACGACCAAGGCCGCAAGAACTGGCCACAGTGCCGACGCGTTTTCGCCCATGATGCTCCCTATCGATTGATGTCTGGCTTCAGACTAGGGGCCAGCGGCAGATCTGCACACTGGGGGCCAGAGGTCAGGGCGTGTCCAGCTCGCTGAGCAATTCGACGCTGGCGTCCACGATCTGCTGCTGCGCGTCGGCTCGCGGGACGGTCGGCATACCGTCGCCGGGTTGTTCGCCGTAGTCGCCGAAGAAGGCGTGCACCGCACCCTCAACGGGCACGTATGTGGTCTCCGCAGGAAGATTGCCCCGGCTTTCTTCGATGTCGGCGGGGGTTGCCAGGCCGTCCTGCGTGGCCGAGATCGACGTCACGACGAGGTCGGTGTCGGCGGGCTCGGGGGACTTCATGTGGAACAGCCCCGATCGCTCCACCGAAAGCGACCGCATACAGAATGCTGGCCTGCCACGTGATGGCCAGTCTGGCGTTGGAGTTCAAACGGCTGATGAGGCTCGACGTCAGAACCACCCGCCCAGGGGCGTCACGCAGGAAGACCCACGCCAGGACAGCATAGATAGCCAGGACCACTGCCGTGATCAGGAAGGGTGCCTGTTCGCCTTGCTGCGTGAACAGTTGCACCGTGGTCAGCGCACTAATCGCCGTGCCCCCCATGCCGGCGCCGAAGACGCCGATCGCCAACCCGCGACGCTCAGGCGGAAACCAGGCGTTGACGAAGGGCACGCCGACAGCAAACACAGTGCCCGCGATGCCAAGGAAGAAACCACCCACGAGTAACAGTGCGTAGGAGTTGAGCGCGAAGAAACCAATGAACAACACCGGCAAGATCGTGGCCGCCGAGATGACCGGGAACATGATCCGGCCCCCATAGCGATCCGTCAGCGCATCGACCACAATCCGGCCCAACGACCCGACCAACACCGGCACGGCCACCAGAAGGGCCACGTCCGACTCGCTGAGTTCACCCAACACACCGCCGTCTCGGAACATCGGACCCAAAGGGCTGATCAGCGCCCACGCCCAAAAGTTGACGGCAAAGCCAGTAGTCGCCAGCGCAAGCATCAAACCCCTGCGTCTGCCCTGCTCACCGGAAGTAGCGGAGCCCATCTGTTCACCAGAATCGGCGCGATATGCCACACCCATAACAGCCCGTCTCGAATCATTGATCGCGACGTTGCCGGTCTAAGCCAACCTGAGCTCGTACTGTGTCACAGACTGACACTGCTGGGTAGGGCACCGGGGCCGTTATGTCTATCCGGGGTGGTGTGTTAACGGATTTTCGGGTTGCTGGCACGGCGTTTTGGGCGCACAGTGAGGTGTTCAGTGAGAACCGACGAAGGAGAAGTTGATGGGTATCGGAGACAAGATCAGCAACGCAGCCGAGGACGCCAAGGGCAACGCGAAGGAGGCTACTGGGGACGCGACGGACAACGAGCAGATGCAGGCTGAGGGCAAGACGGACCAGGGTAAGGCCAACGCCAAGCAGGGCGGCGAGAAGGTCAAGGACGCTTGGAACGACGTAACGAAGTAGCCTGTTCTTGGAAGTCAACATGAACGGCCAGACCCCGCTGACCACACGTATTCTCGTGGTCAGCGGGGTCTGGCTTTGTGCGGTGCGGGGTTAGCAGCCAGCTGAGAGAAGTACGGCCGCGGGCGGAGCCCCTGTGGTTGCGTAGAGGTTCCCTGTCTGTCAGCCTTGGGGTGAGACACCTCGAGTGATCGGGGAGTGTGTCCTTTGACGGGGCGAGAGATCGAGATTCACTGATGACTATGACTTCTTCTGATATGGCGTCTTCTGGCAGCGGCCGGCCGGAGCGTCGCAGGTTCACCAACGAGTACAAGTTGCGGATCGTGTCTGAGTACGACGCCGCGACCGAGCATGGTCAGCGGGGTGCTCTGCTGCACCGGGAGGGCTTGTACGACTCCCATGTGGGCAAGTGGCGCCGGGCCCGCGATGCCGGGCGGCTTGCCCCGTCGGGGACCACGCCACCGGATAAGGCGTTGACCGCGACGCAGCGGGAGAACGAGCGGTTGCGGGCGCAGGTAGAGGCGCTGAGCGCCGAGCTGGACTCGACCAAGGCGGTGTTAGACATCGTGGGAAAAGCCTCCGGGCTCTTGGCGACGATTTCCGATCGGCAGGAGCCCAGGACCAGATCGCCCAGGTCATGAACCAGGCATTGACCGAGGTTGAGCAGTACACCAGCACCATTGCGGCTTGTGAGTTGCTGGGGCTGTCCCGGGCCAGCGTGTACCGAGCCCGGGCACCGCGGGTGCATGGTCCGGCCCGCAAGCCCGGTGGCGGCACCCAGCCGGGCGCGCTGAGCCCGCAGGAGATCGGTGAGGTTCTGGACCTGCTGACTAGTGACCGGTTCGCGGATAAGTCGCCCGAACAGGTGTGGGCGATCCTGCTCGATGAGGGCACCTACCTGTGCTCGACGTCCACGATGTACCGGCTGCTGCGCGCCGCTGACCAGGTCAAAGAGCGCCGCACCCAGGCCAGTCACCCGCCGCGCAAGATCCCTGAACTGCACGCCACCGGCCCGAGTCAGTGCTGGAGCTGGGACATCACCAAGTTACGCGGTCCGGCCAAGGGAATCTGGTACTGCGGGTACGTGATGATCGACATCTTCTCCCGCAAGGTCATCCACGCACAGGTTCATTCCTACGAGCGTGAGCTCCTCGCCCGGGACTTCATCACCGCAGCGGTAGCCGCCAACGGTGGCGTCCTGCCCGACTACGTCCACTCCGATAACGGCTCGCCCATGATCGGCAAGACGGTCACCCAACTGCTGTGCGACCTGCACATCACCGCCTCGCTGTCGCGCCCGCACGTGTCCAACGACAACCCATTCAGCGAGGCCTGGAACAAGACTTTGAAGTACGCCCCGGTCTTTCCCGAGGCCTTCGGCTCGCTCATCGAGGCTCGGGACTTCATGGCCCGGTTCGTGCACTACTACAACCACCAACACCGGCACTCTGGGATCGGGCTGCACACACCCGCCACGGTCCACGACGGAACCTGGAAGACCATCCGCACCCGCCGCCAGATCGTCCTAGACCGCGCTTACCACGCCCACCCCGAACGGTTCCGCAAGCACCATCCCACAGCACCCAAACCCCCGAAGGAGGCCTGGATCAACCGACCCACCATCACCACCGAAACCCACACTGCCAAAACCGCATAACTGTCTCACCACGGTTGACAACTTCCGGTTCCAAGGACAGGTGCGGCCGCGCCGCTGGTATGGGGTTTGTGTTCAGTCCAACGGAACAAAGATGGCGGTCGGGGCGTCTTTGCCTTCGGCGGCGAGGTCTTCGAATTCGGTGATGGCGTCGATGTTGAGGCCCATGGAGACGTTGGTGACGCGTTCGAGGATCATTTCGACGATGATGG
>JAABUN010000455.1_pt1 | contig 106445 bp, 98 predicted proteins | sample 5559311 | NCBI WGS metagenome assembly JAABUN01 (sample SAMN10711877, study PRJNA513370) | rock metagenome | isolation source: Antarctica rocks | place: Antarctica: Victoria Land, Siegfried Peak sud | reverse complement strand
GTCTGCACGGTGGTCGGTACGGCGAGACCGCCACCTACTTGCCCGGGCGTCGTGTCGTCGGCATCCGGGTCACCACCGAGGCCGTCGCGGTGCACCTGGTCGTCACGGCCGCGTCGCTGCCCGGTGTCACAGCGGCCGTCCGGGCCTCGCTCGCCCGCCACGTCGACGGCCGCAGGGTCGACGTCGTGGTCGAGGACCTCGCGGACCCCGCGCCGGCCCCGGCACCAGGGCCGGGCACTCCTGCCGCCGTCAGCACGATCCCCGCACCAGCAGAGCAGGGCCGGTCGAGCACCGGCCACGAGGAGACATCATGACCAGCACCACCACCTCCGGCCTGATCGCCGGTCTCGGCCTGGGCTTCGCCGGCGCGTTCGGCGGGTTCGACGCGTTCGTCATCGTGCTGCTGTTCGGTGCGATCGGCCTCGCGGTCGGTCTCCTGATCGATCGCATCAGCAGCGGCGAGCTCGACCTGTCCTCGCTCGGCGGTCGCAGCCGGTGACCGCCGGCGTCACCACGATCGCTGACCGGGTCGTGGGGAAGATCGCCGCCCACGCCGTGACCGAGGTCCCCGCAGCGGGCGGCGCGGCCCGTCGCGTGCTGGGCATCGCGCTCGGCGACGACGAGAAGCAGGACCGTCCGGTCGTCGGGGCCCACGTCGACGGTGGCGTGGTCACCGTCGACGTCGAGCTGTCCGTCGCCTACCCCGAGCCGGTGGTCGAGGTGACCGACGCCGTCCGCCGACGGGTGGACGAGCGCGTGAGCACCCTGACCGGGCTGCAGGTCGCCCAGGTCGACATCACGGTCACCAGCCTGGTCGCCACCACCACCCCCACCTCCAGGAGGGTCCGATGAACCGTCGTCCCCGCCGCGTCGTCCCCGCGACCCTCACCGCCCTGGTGGTCGTCGCACTCGGGGTGTGGTTGGCCACCGCCGCCATCGGCAGCCAGCTCGGTACTGACCCCACGCGATCGCTCACACCCTTGGGGGAGCGGCTCGCAGCCTCACCATGGAGCGATCCGGGAGTTCTCACCGTCGCCGTGGTGCTGGCCGTCCTCGGACTGGTCCTGCTCCTGGCGGCGCTGCTGCCCGGTCGTCACGTCGTGCTCGCCCTGGACGGCGGCGCCGGTGCAGGCAGCCCGGGGGGTGACGGCGGGACCAGCGCGGGCATCACCCGCCGCAGCATCCGTCGCGCGGTGCAGGACGCAGCCCATGACGTCGACGGCGTCAGCTCCGCCACGGCCGCCGTCTCGGGCAGGCGGGTCGACGTGCGGGCGCAGTCGTCCCTGCGCGACGCCACCGGCCTGCGCGAGCGGGTCGAGCAGGCCGTCGGCGCCCGGCTTGACGGCATCCCCCTGTCACGCCGGCCACGGCTGCAGGTCCGCACCACCGCAGCGAGGGGCGACGCCTGATGGGCACCATCACCAACCGGCCCGGCCGGCTCAACCGCAGTCTGCTGCTGCTTCTCGGGCTCCTCTGCCTTGCAGGCGGCACGGCCGCCCTCGCGACGGCGGCCGGACTGCTCGGGGGCGCGGTGCCGGCCGAGCAGCCGGTGCTCACCGGGCCCGCGACGGCCTATCTCACGGAGCAGGCCTGGGTGCCGTGGGCGGCAGCCGCGCTGGGCGTCGTGCTCGCCCTGGCCGGGCTGCGCTGGCTCCTGGCCCAGCTGCCGCGGCGCAGCAGCCCCGGTCAGGTCTCGCTGGGCGGTGACAGCCGCCACGGCTCGACCCGGCTCGACGCCTCCACCGTCGCCGACGCGGTCGAGGCAGACGTCCAGGGCTACGCCGGGGTCCGGTCCGCCCACGCCGCCATCAGCGGTGACAGGACCGAACCCACGCTGACCCTGTCCCTCGTGCTCGACCCGGGCAGCGACGTGCGCGCCCTGCAGGAGCGCATCCGTGACCACGCCCAGGCCCGGCTGGCCCGCGCACTGGGGGCCGGCAGCGTGTCGACCCGTCTGCTCGTGAGCATGGGGCGGGGTGGCGGCGGCACGACCGTCCGGTGACCTACCGCGGGTCCTCAACGCCGCTGACCGGACATCACCCTGGTCCTCGGCGTGCCCCTGCTGCGGGGTGTGGGTCCGGCGCTGCCGGTGGGGCTGCCGGTGCTGGCCCTCGCCTGCACGGTGGAGCGTGCCGCGCGGACGGGCTGAGCGCCACAACGCGCCGCACGCGACCGGACGGGTGACACTCGGCAGGCAGCCGACCGGCCCCAGGCACCGCACTCCCGCAGACCGAGGACTCCACATGACCGAGTACACGACCGCCCGCGACATCTCCGCCGACCCGGACAAGGCCTTCGCCTACCTCGGCGAGGTCGGCAACCTGCCGAAGTACTTCCCGAAGATCGTGGCCGCGCGCTCCGTCGGCGAGGACAAGGTGACGACCACGGCCGTCCTGGACGGCGAGGACGTGGGCAGCGAAGCCGACCACGAGACGGTGCAGGGCGACGCCTGGTTCCGCACCGACGACGGTGCCCGCAGCGTGGAGTGGGGGGCACCGGGTCCCAACGACTACCACGGCTCGCTGGTCGTGACGGCCGCCGGCGACGGCTCGAACGTGTCCATCAGCCTGCACACCGAGGCCGAGCACCCCGGCATCCAGGAGAGCCTCGACGAGACGCTGGACCACATCGAGGCCGCCCTCGGCTGAACGGCCCGCCACGGCGTGTGAGCACCGCACCGGCGGACCGCAGCCGATGCGGGCCACCGGGCAGTCCGACCTCAGGCGACGTCGTCGACCGCGAGCTCCTCGCGCTGCCAGGTGCTGCTGAGGTCCAGGCCGCTGCGGGCGAACATCTGCGTCACGGGGCAGCGGCGCTCGGTCTCCGACGCGAGCCGCTCGAACTGCTCGGGGGTCGCGTCGGTCTGCACGCTGACCTGCACCACGACCCGATGGAAGTTGGCGTTGCCGTCCGCGCCGCCGACCAGCACCGCGGTGTCCAGGTCGCCCTGGATCCGGAACGACCACTCGCCCAGGCTCAGGCCGAGGTCCTTGGCGACCAGGCTGCCGGTCACCTGGTTGCACGACGTGAGTGCCGCCAGCACGTAGAACAGCGGGCTGGGTGCGGAGTCCGCACCGCCGAAGGCGGGGTAGGCGTCGGTGCGGAACGTGTGCTTGGCGGCGCCCTCGACCGTGATGGTCTGGGCGACACCGGACCCCGTCCCCGTGAGTGTGAACGGGACGACGCTCTGGCGGGGGGTGACGGGCATGGGTCTCCTGCTTCCTGGGGGTTGGGGTACGGGTGCCCCCTGGGGACGGCGGTACGGACGCGACCGACCGGCGCTGGGGGCGGGCGTGACCGCGGGGTCGGCGTCAGGCGGCGGTGACGGCACGCATCAGGTCGACGTGACGGCGACGCGTCAGTGTCCGACCGGCTGCGCTCACCTGTGGATCGTGCGCCGTGGACCAGGTGCTGTCAAAACGGCGGGGCGGCCGGGTCAGCTGCCGGCACGTCCGGGGTCCGTGCCGTAGCGCGCCAGGACGGAGGCCTCGACGACCTGGGCGATCGTGTACAGCACGAGCGAGACCAGGGTGATGACGACGACGAGTGCCCAGACCAACGTGTTCTGAGCACGCCCCAGCGCCGACACCACGCCGTAGCCGATGCCGTCACCGGTGGCCAGCCACTCCGCGATCAACGCCCCTGTGATGGCACCGGGCACCGAGATCCGGACCGCGGCGAAGAACGACGGCATCGACGAGGGCAGGTCGACCGTGCGCAGCGCGTCCCAGGCCGACCCGCCGTAGACCGCCACGACGTCGTGCATCTGCTGGGAGGTGGAGCGGAGCCCGAACACGATGGTCACCAGCGCAGGGAAGAGCACCACGATCCCGGCGATGACGGCGACCGTCACCTGACCACGGCCGAACACCATCGCGATGACGGGCGTCATCGCGATCAGCGGGACCGAGCGCAGCAGCATCGCCACCGGCATGATCGTGCTCTCCGCTGCACGGGACAGCACGATCGTGCAGGCCAGCACCACGGCTGCCGTGAGCCCGGCCACGAAACCGACCGCCGCGTCCCGCAGCGTCACGAGCAGCAGGTCGAGCACCTCGGCGCGGTCGGTAACGGCGTCGGCGTCGGTGAACAGGTACCCCCACACCTCCAGCGGTCCCTTGCCGACGTAGGGGGACACCTGCAGCAGCTGCAGGAACAGCACCCATGCCGCGAGCACGATGGCGACCGTCAACCCGGCGCTGGCCAGGGCCCGGCCCGCACCGCGGGCGACCGCGGCCGCCCAGGAACGCCGGGCAGCCGTGTCGTCGGCGGTCGAGGTGCTCATGCGGTCGTGCCGCGCGACCACGGGGTGACGAGGCGTCCGAGCAGCCCGAACACCGCGTAACCCGCACCGGCGACCAGGCCGCAGACGATCATCATCCCCCAGGCGCGCTCGTCGTCCAGGCTCTGCTGGGCGTTGATCAGCGCAGGGCCGACCCCGCGGTCCACACCACCGATGTACTCCCCGAGGATCGCGCCCAGGAACGCCGCGGGAGCCGCGATCTGCAGCGCCGACAGGATCGCGGGCAGCGCAGCCACCAGCTGCACCAGCCGCAGCTGCTTCCAACGCCCACCGCCGTACACCGACACCAGGTCCAGGCTGGCGGCGTCGGCGGACCGGAACCCCAGCACCGCCCCGACCACGGTGGTGAAGAAGACCGAGATGGCAGCGAGCGCGACGGCTGTTCCCGACGGTTCCCCGGCGGGCGGGGGACCGATGACGATGTAGAGGATCGGAGTGATGGCGACCAGCGGAATGCAGTAGCTGATGATCGCGACCTGGGTGATGACGCGCTCGGCCCACGGCGCCAGCAGCACCAGCGAGGCCAGCAGCAGCGCCAGGGCATTGCCCCAGACGAAGCCGCGGGCCGCCTCCTCGACGGTCGCGGCGAAGTTGCCCAGGTAGAAGTCAGGCCCGTCCTCCACCCACCTGGCGACCACACCGGGCGGGGTGGGCACCAGCTTGTCGGCGAACACCGTCACCGCCGCCAGCCACCAGATCGCGAGGAGCCCGAGGAGCCCGCCGGCACCGGCCAGCGCCGACCGGGCCCGGTCGCCGCCCACGGGTCCGCGACCGGTGGGCGGCGCGGTCGGGGCGCCGGCGGGTGAGGTGTCGGTGGTCACGTCAGCGAACGTCCGCGACCGTGCCGATGCCGAACAGCAGCTCTGACGCCCGGTCGTGCAGGGCGTGGAACTCCGGGCTGCGCAGCATCTCCGGCAGCCGTGGGCGAGGGAGGTCGACCTCGATGACCTCGACGACCCGCCCGGGCCGGGGGCTCATCACGGCGACCAGGTCGGACAGGAAGATCGCCTCCGAGATGCCGTGGGTGACCATGAGCGTGGTCGCGGGCCTCTCGGTCCAGATGCGCAGCAGCTCGAGGTTCAACCGCTGCCTGGTCATGTCGTCGAGGGCGCCGAACGGCTCGTCCAGCAGCAGCACCGACGGTTTGACAACCAGCGATCGGGCGATGGACACCCGCTGGCGCATCCCGCCCGACAGCTGCGCAGGCTTGGCCTTCTCGAACCCCTCGAGCCCCACCAGGCGGATCAGCTCGGTGACCAGGGCCTCGTCGGGGGTCTGGCCGGACACCTCGAACGGCAGCCGGATGTTGGAGGCGACCGAGCGCCACGGCAGCAGCGCGGAGTCCTGGAAGGCGATCCCCAGCCGGTGGTCGCGACGCAGCTCCAGCGGGGTCCGGCCCTCCACGAGCGCCGTGCCGCTGGTGGGCGTCTCCAGCCCGGCGAGGATCCGCAGGATCGTCGACTTGCCGCAACCGGAGGGTCCCAGCAGCGACAGGAACGTCCCCTTGTCGGTGAACAGGGTGGCGTCCTGCAGCGCGGTGACGCTGCGCCGACCCATGTCGAAGGTCTTGGCCAGGCCCTCGATCCGAACGCCGGAGCCGGAGGCGCGCTCCACGCTCACCCGACCAGCTCGGGCTTCTCCTCGAGCAGCTCCTCCAGCAGGGACAGGTCGAACAGCTGCTCCGCGGTCACCTCGATGCCCGCGGTGGCGAGGGTGTCGATGTTCTGCTGCACCAGCTCGTCGCTGACGGTGAACAGGCCGTTGGCCTCGGTCTCCTCGCTGACCACCAGCAGCTCGTTCTGGGTGGTCGCCTGGGCGACCTCCTTGTCGAGGTCGAGGTCGAGGTCGACGCCGTACTCCTCCACGGCAAGGCGGGCCCCCTCCTCGGGGTCCGCGACGGCGTCCTGCCAACCGCGGATCTCGGCCTCCAGGAAGGCCTTCACCACCTGGGGGCGCTCGGCGATGGTCTGGTCGGTGGCGATGACGCTCTCGGCCACGAACGGCAGGCCGTTGTCGGCGAAGAGCAGGTTGGTGACCTCGTTGCCCTCGGACTCCACCGTGATGGACTCGTTGGTGATGTAGGCGAGGAAGCCGTCGACGTCGCCGTTGACCAGCGGCGACGGGTCGTACTCGACCGGCACCTTCTCCACGTCGGCCGGGTCGATGTCGTTGGCCGTCAGCAGGGCGTCGAAGAGGGTCTCGTTGCCGCCGGCCTGCACACCGATACGCTTGCCGACCAGGTCGGCGGGCGTGGCGATGTTCCCGCCGTCGGCCAGCGACAGGATCGTGAACGGGTTCTTCTGGAAGGTGGTCCCGACGATCTTGAGCGGGGCCTCCTCCTCCGCGACGACCTGGCCGACGGTGACGGCGTTCGTCAGACCGAAGTCCGCACCGCCGGACAGCACGATCGACTCCGTCGCACCGGGGCCGGCGTTCAGGGTGACCTCGCCGAAGCCCACCTCGTCGTAATAGCCGTTGGCATCGGCGAAGAACTCGCCCGCGAACTCTGCGTTCTTGATCCAGGACAGCTGGACGGTGATGTCGCCGAGGTCGGCCGCCGTGCCCCCGGACGGGGCCGCGGAGGCTGCCGAGGAGGAGCCGGTGTCGGAGCCGCAGGCGGTCAGCGCCAGGCCGGCGGCGGTGACCAGTGCACCGGCACGCAGCAGACGTCGCAGCTGCGGGCGGCTGCCGGTCGGGCGCGTGCTGTGGGACGGGCTCATCTGGGTCTCCCTGCGGTCGGGCGGCGGGCGGCCACGACATGGCCGGCGCGTCGGGAGATCCCCGAGCCGCCCGAACGCTAGGGACGGGGCGTTACGGACCTGCGCACACCATGTTTCCGGCAGGTTACGACGTGCTTGGGGTGCAACCCCGTCGACCCTAGGCGGGGACGCGATCCCAGGCCTCGGCCGTGAGCGTCACCGACCGCAACCGCTCCTGCGTCGTCGGTGACTGGTGGGCCAGCACCAGCTCGTCGGCGTCGGCATGACGCGCGAACCCCTCGAGGTAGTCGCGCACAAGGTCCGGGGTGCCGACAGCGGAGTAGGTGAGCATCTGCTCGACGTGGCGACCGGCCCCGGAGTCCAGCAGCAGGTCCGCCTCGTCGTCGCTCAGGCTGCGACCGCGCCCGAACAGGGCGCTCGCGCGGACCCGGCGAGCCGTCAGCAGCTGTGCCTGCGCCTGCTCGGTGCTGTCCGCGGCCACGACGTTGACCCCGGCGATGACGTAGGGCCGGTCGAGCTGGGCCGAGGGGCGGAACTGGGCCCGGTACGCCGCGACGGCGTCGCCGAGGGCCGCCGGGGCGAAGTGCGACGCGAACGCGTACGGCAGCCCCAGCGCCGCGGCCAGCGTCGCCCCGAACATCGACGAGCCGAGGATGTACAGCGGCACGTCAGAGCCCTTGCCGGGGACGGCCTCGACCCCGGGCACCCGGGTGCTCCCGGTGAGGTAGCCCTGCAGCTCCTGCACGTCCTGGGGGAACGCGTGGGACGACGACGGGTCGCGGCGCAGCGCGTACATGGTGCTCTGGTCGGAGCCGGGTGCGCGCCCCAGACCCAGGTCGATGCGTCCCGGGTACATCGCCTCCAGGGTCCCGAACTGCTCGGCAATCGTCAGCGGGGCGTGGTTGGGGAGCATCACGCCGCCCGCGCCGAGACGGATGGTGCTGGTGTGCGCGCCCACGTGCGCGATGAGGACGCTGGTCGCCGAGGACGCGATGCTCGCCATGTTGTGGTGCTCGGCGTACCAGACGCGGCGGTAGCCGTGGCTCTCGGCGGCCCGGGCGAGGGCGACGCTGCCGGCGATGCTGTCGCTGACGGTGTCGCCACGGCTGATCGGGGCCAGGTCCAGGACCGAGAGCGGGGTGCGCATGTGCGTGCCAACCACTGGGGTGGCCCAGACCTTCCGCTCTCAGCGGGGCAGACCGCTCGCCCTCAGCGGGGCAGGACCGCGAGCACCTCACGCTCGACCAGGTCGAGCACGTCCTCGACGGTGACGGCGCGGCCGAGCTCGACGCTCAACGACGTGACGCCGGCGTCCGGGATGCCGCACGGCACGATGGGCGCCGCCCACGACAGGTCGCAGTCGCAGTTGAGGGAGAAGCCGTGCATCGTGACCCCGCGCGCGACCCGGATGCCGATCGCGGCCACCTTTCGGTCCAGCCCGGTCGGTCCGTCGGAACCGTCACCGACGACCCACACGCCGGAGCGGCCCTCGACGCGCTCGGTGGCCAGGCCCAGCTGCTCGCACACCCGGATCAAGGCCCCCTCCAGCGCGCGGACGTAGGCGACGACGTCGATCGGGTCGGGCAGGCGGACCAGGGGGTAGCCGACGAGCTGCCCGGGCCCGTGCCAGGTGATCCGGCCCCCGCGGTCGACATCCACCACAGGCGTGCCGTCGCTCGGCCGGTCCGACGGTGACGTGCGCCTGCCGGCGGTGTAGACGGCGTCGTGCTGCAGCAGCAGCAGCCGGCCGGGACCGCCGGCGGCGACCAGGGCGTGCTGCTCACGCTGCAGCGACCAGCCGTCCAGGTAGGGCACGAACCCGTCGAGCCGGGTGACGACCACCTCGCTTCCGGGGTGGCGGGTCGTGCCGGGAGCCGTGGCGGTCATGCTGCGTCCTCCGGGTCCATCAGAGCGAGCAGAGCCGCCCGGAACGATGCCAGGTCGCAGTGCTCGGTGATCCGCTGGTCCACCAGCTCGCGGTCCAGCTGGGAGCGGGCCACGGTCATGAAGGCCTCGCGGCCGGTGCCGGTGACCGAGACGATGCGGCGCCGTCGGTCGGTGGCGTCCTGCGCCCGCTGGATGTGGCCCTGCCGGTCCAGCCGGTCGAGGGTGCGCGAGATGGTCTGGTCCTCGACCTTGGTCAGCCCGGCGATCTCGTGCTGGGACAGCGGGCCGGCCATCAGGTGGGCGATGACCCCGAACCCGGCGTGCGTCAGCCCGAACCTGGCGAGACCGTCGTTCCAGCGGTGCTCGACCAGCCGCGCGGCCGTGGACAACAGGCGGCCGGTGGCCCATCGCTCGGGCACGTCGCTGCTCTCGGCGGCCGTGTCGCACGGTTCGGCGTCAGGCATCACCTCCTCCTGGCCGCGTCGTCCCACCCCGACAACGCTAGCCCGTGGGTGACGGGGTGACTCAGCCGGGACATGGTCGTACTCTACGCATGCTGATGGTTCGTGCACGAAGAGATGAGGCAGGTCGACGTGTCCGCTGGCACCCACACCCATCGGGCCGAGCCCGAACAGGACCGCGAGCGCTCCCAGGGCCGGCTGCGCTGGCTGCTGCCGGCCCTGCTGCTGGTCGCCTGGCTCGTGGTCGCCTCGGTGGGGGGACCGTTCCAGGGACGGCTGGCCGAGGTGCAGGAGAACGACGCGGCCGCGTTCCTGCCCGACGGGGTGGAGTCGACCGACGTCAGCGAGCTGAGCGCGGGATTCAGCGATGACGAGACCTTCCCCGCGTTCGTGGTCGTCGAGTCGCCCGACGGGCCGCTGACGCCCGAGCAGCTGGAGGGGGTCGCCGCCTTCGCCACCGGCCTGCCCGACCTCACGGTGCCCGTCGGCACGGCGGAGGACGACTTCCCGGACGTCGCCCTCGGCGACTTCCTGGTGGAGCCGGTCCCGGCGGCCGCCCAGGGCCCCGGGGGCGGCACCCTCCCCGTGGTCCCGTCGCAGGACGGTGAGGCCGTCCTGCTCCTGCTGCCATTCGACAGCGTTGCCGTGGAGGGCTCGCTCGCCGACGGCGAGAGTGCCCTGGCGGTGGTGGTCGAAACCCTGCGCGAGGCGGATGGCGAGGGGTTGCCCGAGGGTCTGGAGAGCTACGTCACCGGTCCAGCCGGGGCCAGCGCGGACTTCGTCGAGGCGTTCGGGGAGATCGACGGCATCCTGCTCGGCGTCGCGCTGTCCGCGGTGCTCGTGATCCTGCTGCTGGTCTACCGCAGCCCCGCATTGCCCTTCCTGGTCATCTTCAGCTCGGTGTTCGCCCTCGCGGCGGCCAGCGTCGTCGTCTACTACCTGGCGCGCGAGGGGGTCGTCGACCTCAACGGGCAGTCGCAGGGGATCCTGTTCATCCTCGTGGTCGGGGCCGCCACCGACTATGCGCTGCTGCTCGTGGCCCGCTACCGCGAGGAGCTCCGGCGCCACGACGACCGCTACCGCGCCATGCGGATCGCCTGGCGGCGGGCGTTCGAGCCCATCGTCGCCTCGGGGACCACGGTCGTCCTGGGCCTGCTGTGCCTGCTGCTGTCCGACCTGGGCAGCAATCGCGGCCTGGGTCCGGTGGCGTCGGTCGGGATCGTGACGGCGATGCTGTCGGCCCTCACGTTCCTGCCGGCGGCGCTGCTGCTCCCGGGACCGCTGGTGGCGCTGCTCGTCGTCGGGGCCGGAGCCGGCGTGCCGGCGCTGGTGGCCGTGCTGCTCGGCGCAGAGTCTCCCGTGGTCCTGGGCCTGGCGACCACCGGCGTCCTCGTCGGTCTGGCCATGACGGTGGTGGTGGCGTTGCGGCTGCGGGCGCGACGTCGCCGACGCGAGGCCGCGGGCGGGCCGACGGAGCAGGGCCGGTGGGTGTTCTGGCCCTCCGAACCGCACCTGGGGACCGCTGACACCAGCACCACCGGGGTGTGGGCGCGCCTGGCCCGCACCATCGGGAGGCGGCCCCGCCGCGTCTGGGTGTCCACGGTGGTGGTGCTCGGTGCCCTGGCCGTGTGCCTGCCGCTGCTGGACGCGGACGGCGTCGCGCAGTCCGACGTGTTCCTCGTCGAGGTCGAGTCGGTGTCGGGCGGGGAGGTCCTGGCCGAGCACTTCCCGGCCGGCTCGGACTCGCCCACGCTCGTCGTGGCCCCAGAGGCCGACGCGCAGGCCGTGCTCGAGCTCGTGCAGGCCGCCGACGGCGTCGAGTCCGCGGACCTCACCCTCGAGCCGGACCCCGACCCGAGAGCCCCCGGCGACCCGGTGGTCGTCGACGGGCTGGTCCTGCTGGAGGCGGTGCTGTCCGACCCCTCGGACTCCTTGGCCGCGCAGGCGACGGTGGAGCGGGTCCGCGCCGACCTGGACGACGTCAGCGAGGACGCCTTGGTCGGTGGCGCCACCGCCCAGCAGCTCGACGTCCTCGACGTGTCCACGGCCGACCTCTACCGCATCATCCCGGTGGTGCTCGTCGTGATCTTCGTGGTGCTGGCCCTGCTGCTGCGCAGCGTGGTGGCACCGACGCTCATCCTGGCCGCGAACATCCTGTCCTTCGCGGCCACGCTGGGGGCCTCCGCGCTGGTGTTCCGCTACGTCTTCGACTTCCCGGGGGCGGACCCCGCCGTGCCCCTCTTCGGCTTCGTGTTCCTGGTGGCGCTGGGCATCGACTACTCGATCTTCCTCATGACGCGGGTGCGCGAGGAGTCGCTGCGGATCGGTACCCGCGCGGGGATCCTGGCGGGGCTGTCGGTCACCGGTGGCGTCATCACCTCCGCCGGCATCGTGCTGGCGGCGACGTTCGCCGCCCTCGGTGTGCTGCCGATCCTGTTCTTGTCCCAGATCGCGTTCATCGTGTCCTTCGGGGTGCTGCTGGACACCTTCGTCGTCCGCTCCCTGCTCGTGCCCGCCCTGGGCTACGAGATCGGCCGCCGGATCTGGTGGCCGCACCCGATGTCCCGGGCCGACGCCCCCGGCGAGCTGGCCGCGGCCGGCCACGGTCGGCACGTCGAGGCGGCGGCCGCACTCTGAACCGGCGGCGGCCGCACGGGGGAGGCGCCTCGGCAACGCGGGCGTACCGACCAGCGACACGACAGTCGCTGTCGGCGGAGTTGGCCCGTCCAAGGGTCGACCTGTCTCGCCGGTGCGTACGCATCCCGGCCGGCTCAGAACGCGGTCAGGACGGCCAGGGCCGCGAGCAGGGCCACCTCGACGGCCGCGCCGAGCACGTCGCCGGTCAGCCCGCCCAGGCGCCGGTGCGCGTGACCGGCCAGCAGACCGGCCGCGGCCACGGCGACCAGCACGGCAACGGCGGCCACCCAGCTCGCCATCAGCAGGCCGAGCAGTGCCAGCAGTGCCGCGGGCAACCAGCACACGGACCGCGGCACCGACCCCAGGACGCCCGCGCCGAGCCCGCCGGCCTGCGCGGGTCGCGTACCCACCGCGGTGAGCAGCGAGAGCACCGACCGGGACGCCGCCCAGGCGAGCGTGAGCAGGCCGACGACGGCCCACCAGGGGTGACCGGCTCCGGCGACCGCCCCCGCCGCGACCGCCTGAGCACCCACCACCAGCACCAGGGTGCCGACCCCGGCAGGGCCGACGTCGCCGCGGTGCATCACCTCCAGCGCCCGCTCGGCGGTGTGGCCGGCCACCAGGCCGTCGGCGGTGTCCGCGAGCCCGTCCACGTGCAGGAAGCGGGTGAGCAGCACGGCCACCGCGACGGCGACGAACCCGACGGGCGCGGGGGCGATGCCGGCGACCAGCAGCGCGGCGGCGACGGACCCTGCCGCGAGGCCGACCACGGCACCGGGCAGCACGGCTGCGGTCATGGCCACGGCTGCCGCGGCGCGGTCGACGGAGCCGGGTGGGCGCACGGGCAGCAGGGTCAGCGTCCCGAAGCCGAGCCGCAGGCCGTCCACCAGCGCCCCGCGGCGCATCAGCCGCCCAGCAGGTCGGCGAGCAGCGCGGTCTGCGCCAGCAGCGTCGCCGCTGCGCCGAGCAGGGGCAGCGCGACCAGCGCGCCGCTGCCCTCGCCGAGGCGCATCCCCAGGTCGAGCAGGGGCACCAGACCCAGCGCGGCCAGCGCGGGGGCGTGCGCGGGCTCGCTGGAGCAGTGACCGGCCGCGAACCACGCGGCCGTGCCGGGGGCCATCCGCTCGGCGACCAGGGCCGCCGCGGTGACGACTACACCGTCCAGCAGCACGGGGGTGCGTCGGGCCGCGGCCTGCAGCTGGATGCCGGTCATGCAGGCCAGGTCCGCACCGCCGAGCGCACCGAGCAGTGCGCGGGCGTCCTGGCCGTGGCGGTCGAGGCCTCGGGCCACGGCCGCGGCGACCACACCGGTCTTGCGCTGCAGGGCCTCCTCGTCCACGCCCGTGCCACGACCCGTCGCGGCCGCGGGGTCCAGGCCCAGCAGCGCGGCCACCAGCGCGGCGGACGGCGTGGTGTTGCCGATGCCCATGTCGCCCACGACGAGCAGGTCCGCGCCGGCGTCGACGGACTCGTCAGCGATGGCGCGGCCCGCCGCCAGCGCGGCGTCCAGCTCGGCGGGGCTCAGGGCGTCCTCGATGTCGATCGACCCGGACGAGCGGCGCACCTTGTGCGCGACGAGCCGGGTGTCGGTGTCGGCGGGCCAGCCCACGTCGACGGCCAGGTCGTGGGTGCGGACCGTGACGCCCTGCTGCCGCGCGAGCACGGTCGCCGCCGCGCCGCCGTCCAGGAACGCCCCGACCATCAGCGGGGTGACCGCGGACGGGAAGGCGGAGACGCCGCGGGCGGTGACGCCGTGGTCGCCTGCCACGACGTGCAGGTGGACCTGCGTCGGTGGCGGCGGGAGCGTCTGGCCACGGACACCGGCCCACCACACGGCCAGGTCACCGACCCGGCCCAGGGCCCCGGGCGGGATGGCCAGCGACGCCAGCCGGGTGGCCGCCGCCGCGGCTGCGTCGGTGTCCGGGACGGGCGGGGAGGGGAGGGCGGCGGTCACCGCCGCACGTCACGGACGTCTAGACGCTGCTCGACGACCGTGCCGGAGGCGTCCCGCTCGACCACGTAGGCACCGGCCCCGTCGCGCTCGGCCACGGCCTCGACCAGGTCCGTGCCGCGGTAGACCAGTCCTGCCCCGTCGTCGGTGCAGTAGGTGCGCCCGAGGGTGCCGTCGCCGACCAGGGAGTGCACGAGCGGGCGGCGACGGGCCTCGGAGTCGTAGTGGACGCCGTTGGCGTAGGGGACCAGCGCGAGACCGTCGGTCACCGGGTCCAGACCGGGTCCGTAGGAGTCGGTGGTCCCGCCCGTGTGCCAGCAGATCGACCCGGCGCTGACCCCGCCCAGCACGACCCCGGCCTGCCAGACCTGCCGCATGACCCGGTCGAGGCCGTGGGCGCGCCAGACCGCGAGCAGGTTGACGACGGAGCCGCCGTTGACCCAGACCACGTCGGCATCCAGCAGGTGCCCGGCCACGTCGTCCACGCTCGGCATCGGGAACAGGGACAGGTTCGTGGTCGCCACCCCTGCCGCCAGGCCCGCCTCCAGCACCCAGGCGTTCCAGTGGGCCTGGTCCCCACCCGCGGTGCCCAGGTGGGTGAGGCGCGGCATGCGCCCGTGCACCCCGGACAGGTCGAGGCAGTGCCGGATCAACGGCCCGAAGGCGATCCGGGTGCGGTACCCCGGGACCCAGCCGCCGGACGTGGCGACGATCGTGGGGGAATCAGCGGGCACTGCTGGGCACCAGACCGAGGTGGTCCAGGACCGCGTGGGCGCCGCGACGCCCGGACACCAGCGCGCCCTGGATCGACGGGGTGTCGCGATGGTCGCCGACGACGAAGCGGCCGTCGTCCAGGCCCACCGGGCGGCGAACGTGCAGCGGCGGCTCGCGCCGGGGCAGGGCACGCGGGATCTCGTGCACGGCGATCTCCTCGCCCAGCGCGACCGGGTCGGTACCCAGCACCCGGGCGACCTGGGTGCGGATGGCGCCCAGCGCGGCCGCTCGCTCGTCCCCGAACGTGCCCAGGACGGTCGTCGCGACCAGGTCCCGGTGGCCCTGCAGGTGTGCAGGCAGGTAGGAGGGGGCGCTGCGGTTGACCACCACCGTGTTGACCAGGCCGTGCCGGCGGGCGTGGGAGCCGTCGCCGTCGACGTGCAGGTAACGGCCACGCCGCCCGACCGGGAGCCTCTCGTCGCTGAGGTGCCACACGGTGGTCAGGGCGCGGTCGACCGGCGCCGGGCGCCCCAGCAGGGCGGCGCTGGCCTGCGACTCCCCAGCCAGGACGACCGTGCCCGCGAGCACCTGGAAGTCCCCGCCCGGGTGGTCGCCGTGCACCGTCCAGGCGTCACCGGTCGCAGCCAGCGACTGCACCCGGGCCCGGGTGCGGACGCTGCCGCTGGGCAGCGGCGCGGCGACGGCGTCGGAGAACGCCTGCATGCCCCCCACCGGCAGACCCGGCGAGCCGAGCAGCCCCGCGGTGGCGAAGGACCGCAGCAGCAGGTCGACGTAGCGGCGCGACGTCGTGCCGTCGGCGTCGGCGAGCGTGCCGGTCAGGAACGGCTCCACCACGTGGTGGCGCAGCGGTCCGATGAGGCCGGCCGCGTCGAAGGCGGCGTGCCAGCCGGTGTCGGGCGCCTGCTCGAGCCGGCCCACCGGCAGCAGGGCGGCGCGGGCGACCAGGCGCAGCAGGCCCAGCACGTCACCGGGGGTCAGCAGGCCGGAGCGCAGGATCCCCGCGACGGCGTCGGGACGGCGGAGGGGGTCCGCGAGGGTGGTGCGGACCGTGGGGGAGGCACCCCGGGCGACGACGACCCCGGCCCCGAGCGCCTGCAGGTGCAGGGCGTCCACGTCGACGAACCACGGCAGGGCGGGGTAGGTGGGGTTGAGCAGCTGGAAGCCACGGTCGACGAGCACGCCGTCGACGCAGTCGGTGCGCACGCGTCCGCCGACGCCGTCGTCGGCCTCGAGCACCACCACGTCCAGCCCGCTGCCCATCAGCTCGCGGGCGCAGGCCAGCCCGGCCAGACCGGCCCCCACCACCACGACATCGGCCCGGGACGGGGTACCGGAGGCATCGACGGGGGACGGACCGGGCAGGGTCCCGGGGCGGGCTGGCACGACAGCACCGTAGCCGGACCCCTGTGGACGGCGCCTGCGGGACCCCTCTCCCGCGTGGTGGCATGCGGTCATGACGGCTGAGGCGGGTGACATGCAGGTCGGCGACGTGGTGGCAGGTGTGCGTTTGACGGGGTTCGTGGGGGAGGGGGCGAGCGGCCGGGTGTGGGCGGGTACCGACGAGACCGACGGGACGCGGGTCGCGGTCAAGCTGCTGCACGACGGGGCCGGCGACGCCGAGGGTGCCCTGCTGGGCGGGCTGCGCCACCACCACGTGCTGGCGGTGCGACGCGTGGTCCACGACCCGCCCGCCGTCATCACCGAGCTCGCCGGGGGCGGCTCCCTCGCGGCCCAGGTCCGGGCACGCGGAGCCTTCGGCGCGCCGGAGGTCGTGACGGTGCTGGCCCCCCTGGCCGACGCCCTGGCATGGGTGCACGGCCGGGGGGTGGTCCACGGCGACGTCAGCGCGGCCAACGTCCTGTTCGTGGAGCGGGGCCGACCGGTCCTGTCCGACCTGGGCGGGGCCCGCCTCGCAGGCTCCGGCACCGTGGTCGCGACGCCCGGGTACGCGGCTCCCGAGGTCGTCGCGGGGTCGCCACCGACCCCGGCCTCCGACGTCCACGGCCTGGCCGCGGTCGCCTGGGAGGCGCTCACCGGTACCGCTCCACCGGTGGCCGAGGACAGGCTCCCGCTCCGGCTCCTCGCGCCGGAGTGCCCCGACGTCCTCGTCGACGCCGTCACCGCAGCACTGGACCCCGACCCGCAGGCGCGCCCGGGCCCGCTGGAGCTGGCGGCGGCCGCGCGGGCGGCCTGCCCGGGGGAGCCGGTGCGCCTCGTACCCGGCGTCATGCCGGGCGTGCGCGCCGAGGAGGCCATCACCTACCGGGTACGAGAGGCGGCGGCACGTGACCGGGCCGCCGCCCGGGGGCGAGCATCGCGACGGGGCGGCCGGTCACGGCTGCGGACCCTGCTCGTGGTCGGGGTGACGGCGCTGTCGCTCCTGCTGGTGGCAGGGCTCGGGCTGGTCCTCGGCCCGGACCTGCTCGGCCCCCGAGACACCTCCCGGGAGCAGGTCGCCCGGTCCGGAACCGCGTCGGCCGACCCTGCGGCCGACTCGACCATCGACCCGGACCCGGCCCCTGCTGACCTGGCGCCCCCCGCGTCGCAGGAGCTGAGGGGTGAGGTCGTGCGCCTGGTCGCGGCGCGCGAGTCGGCGCTGCGGTCGGGTGATCTCCGGGCGCTGGACGGCGTCCACCACCCCGACGGGCCGGCGCTGGCCGACGACAGCGCCCTACTGCTGTCAGGTCCGGTGGACGTCCGCTACGAGGTGCTCGAGGTGCGGGCGACCACCGAGCCCCACCGCGCGGTCATCGACCTGCGGACCGTGCTGGCGGGTGGTACGACGCTGACGGAGCGGGTCGTGCTGGACCTCCAGCGAAGTGAGGGCACGTGGCTCGTCCGGGCGGTCGGCGCGACCGCCTGAAGGGTGGCGCCTCAGCCCGCTGCGAGCCAGCGGGCCGCCTCGTCGAGGTCGGCGTGGACGAAGGCGAAACCCGCGTCCAGCAGGGTCTGGGGCACCATCCGCTGGCTGGCGGTGACGTCCTGGGCGACCTCACCGAGCACGACCCGCAGTGCGGCCTGTGGCACGGGGACGACGGTCGGGCGGTGGAACACCCGCCCGAGCGCACGTGTCACGTCGACGTTGCGGGCAGGGTTCGGTGCGCCGAGGTTGACCGGACCGGGCACGTCGTTGTCCAGCAGGAACTCGATCGCCCGTACCTCGTCGACCAGCGTGATCCAGGGCCACCACATCCGGCCGTCGCCGATGGGACCGCCGGCACCGGCGCGGATGATGGGCAGCAGCCGTCCGAACGCCCCGCCGTCACGGGTCATCACCAGACCCGTTCGCAGCATCGCCGTCCGGATGCCGGCCTGCACGGCGGGAGCCGTCTCGGCCTCCCACGCCACGACCACGTCGCTCAGGAACCCCTCGCCGCGGGCGCTGCTCTCCAGCAGCACCTCCTCGCCGCGGTCGCCGTAGTAACCGACCGCGGACCCGGACAGGAACACCGACGGCATGGGGTCCAGCTGGAGCATCGCCTGCACGATCGTGCGGGTGCCGTCGGTCCGGGAACGCAGGATCGTCTGCTTGTAGGCCGTCGACCAACGCTTGTCGGCCACCCCGGCACCCGCGAGGTGGACGACTGCGTCCGAACCCGCCAGCCCCGCCAGGTCCACCGTGCCCCCGGCGGGGTCCCACGTCACCTCCTCGGCGCCACGGGCCGCGCGCCGCACCAGCCGGACCACCTCGTGCCCGTCCCGCTGCAGCGAGTCGACCAGCGCCGTGCCGATCAGGCCCGAGGCACCCGTGACGGCGACCTTCATCCGGTCAGAGCCCGAGGTCGGACTCGAAGGCGCCGGCCTCGAGGCGCTGCTTGACCGTGGACAGGAACCGCGCGGCGTCCGCACCGTCCACGATCCGGTGGTCGTAGGACAGCGCGAGGTAGACCATCGAGCGGACCGCGATGGACTCGTTGCCCTCGGCGTCGCTGAGCACCACGGGTCGCTTGACCACGGCACCGGTACCCAGGATCGCCACCTGCGGCTGGTTCAGGATCGGGGTGTCGAACAGCGCCCCCCGGCTGCCGGTGTTGGTCAGGGTGAACGTGCCACCGCTGAGCTCGTCGGGGCTCGCCTTGTTGGTGCGGGTGCGCTCGGCGAGGTCGGAGATCTTCCGGGACAGGCCGGCGATGTTGAGGTCGCCCGCGTCCCGGATGACCGGCACGAGCAGGCCCCGCTCGGTGTCCACGGCCATACCCAGGTGCTCGGCGCCGTGGTAGACGACCTCGTCGCCCTCGATGCTGCAGTTGACGACGGGGTAGGCCTTGAGCGCCTCGACCGCGGCGAGGGCGAAGAACGGCAGGAACGACAGCTTGACGCCCTCCCGCTCCTGGAACCCGTTCTTGGCGCGGTTGCGCAGGGTCGCGATGCGCGTGACGTCGACCTCGACGACGGTCGTCAGCTGCGCCGAGACCTGGAGGGACTCGACCATGCGCTGGGCGATGACCTTGCGCAGGCGCGACATCTTCTCGCGGGTGCCGCGCTTGGGGGAGACCGACACGGGGGCCTGGCCGGACGCCGGTGCCGTCGCCGCTGGTGCGGCCGGCTGCGCGGTGGCGGCCGGTGAACGCTCAGCCGCCTCCTTCTCTGCGGCCGCCTTGCCGGCTGCCTCGGCGGCCTGCTCCACGTCCTGGCGGCGGATGCGGCCACCGACGCCGGTTCCCGTCACCGAGGACAGGTCGACACCCTTCTGAGCGGCGAGCTTGCGGACGATGGGGGTGATGTATCCGCTGGAGTCCCCGCCGCCGGAGACCGCGGACATGCCGGTCGAGGGCTTCCCCTGCGCGGTGCTCTCACCCTCCTTGCCCTGCTCGGAGGAGGTGGTGGTCGGCGAGGTGTCCAGCGCCGTCGGCTGCGGGACCTGGGCCTCCGGCGAGTTGTACTGCTCGGCGGAGCTGTCCTCGGCCGTGGGCGGCTCCTCGGCAGCGGCGTCCTCGGCGTCGGCCGCAGGGGCCTTGTCACCGGTCTCTTCGGCCTCGGTCTCTTCGGCCTCGGTCTCTTCGGCCTCGGTCTCTTCGGCCTCGGTCTCTTCGGCCGCGGGCGCCTCGGCGGGCTTCTCTGCGGGGGTGGCGTCCTCGGTCGAGGGGGCGTCGTCGGAGGAACCGGACTCGGAGGCGTCGCCCACCACGACGAGCGCGGTGCCCACCTCGGCCGTCTCGTCCTCCTGGACGAGGATCCGCAGCACGGTGCCCGCCACGGGCGACGGGATCTCGGTGTCGACCTTGTCTGTGGCGACCTCGACGATCGGCTCGTCGACCTCGACGGTGTCGCCCTCGGCCTTCAGCCAGCGGGTGATCGTGCCCTCGGTGACGGACTCGCCCAGGGCCGGCATGACGATCTCGGTACCGCCGTCGCCCTTCTTGGTGTCGGCGCTCGGCTTCTCGGCCGGTGCCTCGGCGTCCTGGCTCGGGGTCTCGGCTGGCTGGTCGGCGTCCTCGGCCGCGACGTCGTCCTGCCCGCCGCCCGAGTTCTCGGCCGCGGGGGCCTCGGCGGGCTTCTTCTCGGCAGGCTCCTCCTCGGCGGCGGCGGCGGGGGAGCCGTCGTCGGAACCCCCGTCGGAGCTGCCCTGCTCGGACTCCTCGCCGATGACGGCGAGCTGCGAGCCGACCTCGGCGGTCTCGTCCTCGGCGACGGAGATCTCCAGCAGCGTCCCCGCGAAGGGGGAGGGGATCTCGGTGTCCACCTTGTCGGTGGCGATCTCCACCAGGGGCTCGTCCTGCTCGACCTGGTCGCCGACCTGCTTGAGCCATCGGGTGACCGTGCCTTCGGTGACGCTCTCACCGAGGGGCGGCATGTTGACCGGGTTCGCCATGACTGGTCGTCCTCCGTCGTCTGTGACCTGTGGGCCGTGCGGGTGCTCGAGGGGGTGGGCGGCCGGGGCCGCCCCGGGCTCAGGAGTGCGCGTGCAGCGGCTTGCCGGCAAGGGCGAGGTGGGCCTCGCCCATGGCCTCGTTCTGGGTCGGGTGCGCGTGGATCAGGGCGGCCACGTCCTCGGGGTAGGCCTCCCAGTTCACGATGAGCTGACCCTCGCCGATCTGCTCACCCATGCGTGTGCCCACGGCGTGGACGCCGATGACCGGGCCGTCGACCTCGCGCACCAGCTTGATGAATCCCGCCGTGCCGAGGATCTGGCTCTTGCCGTTCCCGCCGAGGTTGTACTCGTAGGTGGACACCTTGTCGGCGCCGAGCTTTTCCACCGCCTGGGCCTCGGTGAGACCCACGCTGGCGATCTCGGGCTCGGAGTAGGTGACACGCGGGACCATGACGTCGATGACCGGCTGCGGGTCCAGCCCGGCGATCTCCTCGGCCACGAAGATGCCGTGCGCGAAGCCACGGTGGGCCAGCTGCAGGCCGGGGACGATGTCGCCGACGGCGAAGACACCCTCGACGCCGGTGCGCAGGCGGATATCGGTCGGTACGAAGCCGCGCTCGACGCTCACGCCCGCCTCCTCGTAGCCGAGCCCCTCGCTGACCGGTCCGCGGCCCACGGCGACCATCAGGTACTCCGCGCGCAGCTCGTCGCCGGACTCCAGGGTCACGGTGACGCCGTCGTCGTCCTGGGTCGCGCCGGAGAACCGCACGCCCGTCTTGAAGGCGATGCCGCGCTTGCGGTAGGCCCGTTCGAACGCCTTGGAGATCGCCTCGTCCTCGGCCGCCACCAGGCGGGGCAGCGCCTCCACGATGGTCACCTCGGCGCCGAAGGAGCGCCACACGCTGGCGAACTCGACGCCGATGACACCGCCGCCGAGCACGATGACGCTGGCCGGGACGTGGTCCAGGGCCAGCGCGCCGTCGCTGTTGAGGATGCGACCGCCCACCTCGAGGCCGGGCAGCGTGCGGGGGTAGGAGCCGGTCGCCAGCACGACGTTCGTGCCGCGGAGGCGGCGACCCTCGACCTCGACGACGTGGGGCTCGACGAGCCTGCCCATCCCTTCGACGTAGGTGACCTTCCGGCTCTTGACGAGTCCCTGCAGGCCCTTGTAGAGCCGGCCGACGACGCCCTCGCGGTACTTCGTGACGGCGGGGACGTCGATGCCCTCCAGGGTGGCCTTGACGCCGTAGGTCTCGCTCTCGCGGGCGGAGTCGGCGACCTCGGCGGCGTGCAGCAGCGCCTTGGTGGGGATGCAGCCGCGGTGCAGGCAGGTGCCGCCCAGCTTGTCCTTCTCCACCAGCGCCACGGACAGGCCGAGCTCGGCCCCGCGCAGGGCAGCCGCGTAGCCGCCGCTGCCACCACCGAGGATGACCATGTCGAACTCGTCCTGCTCAGCCACGTGGTGCTCCTCGTCCCTGGGTGCCTGCGAGCTGCTGTCGTCCGTCGTGCCGGGTTCGTCCCCGGACCGCTGCAGCGCCATCCAACCACCTCACCGGGCGCGGGCCTCTAGCAGACGCACCAGCGTCGCCACGGCGGCACCGGTGCCGCCCTTGTGGACGTGGTCGTAGGCGCCGTTCTCGTTGAACCCGGGACCGGCGATGTCGATGTGCGCCCAGGGCAGCGGCTCGCCGTCCCGGGTGCCGACGAACTCCTTCAGGAACAGCCCGGCGGTGAGCATCCCGCCGTCGCGCGAGGAGGAGATGTTGGCGATGTCGGCGACCGTGGAGTCCATGCCGGCGCGCAGGTGCTCCGGCAGCGGCATCGGCCACATCTGCTCCCCGGCGGCACCGGCGCTGTCGAGCAGCTCGCTGCGCAGCTGCTCGTCGTTGCCCATCACGCCCGACACGCGGCTGCCCAGGGCGACCACCTGAGCGCCGGTCAGGGTCGCGACGTCGATGACGGCGTCCGGGGACACCTCGGCCGCGGTGACCAGGCCGTCGGCGAGCACCAGGCGACCCTCGGCGTCGGTGTTGAGCACCTCGACCGTCGTGCCGCCGTACATCGTGATCACGTCGCTGGGACGCTGCGCGGAGCCGGACGGCATGTTCTCGGCCAGGCACAGGTAGCCGGTGACGGCCACGTGCAGGCCGAGTCGGGCCGCCGCGACGACGGTCGCGAGCACCGCGGCCGCACCCGCCATGTCGGCCTTCATGCCAGGCATCCCGGCCGGGGGCTTGAGCGACAGGCCGCCGGAGTCGAAGGTGATGCCCTTACCGACCAGTGCGACGTGGCTGCTTGGGCGGTTCGGTGCATAGGTGAGGGTGACCAGGCGCGGCGGGCGGGTCGAGCCCATGCCGACGGCGAGGATGCCGCCGTACCCCTTGCGGGCGAGCTGCTTCTCATCCAGCACCGCGACCTTGAACGGCAGCGTCCGCGACAGCTCCTGCGCGCGGTCGGCGAGCGCCGCGGGCGTCAGGTCCAGCGGTGGGGTGTTGACCAGGTCTCGGGCGAGAGCCACGGCGTCGGCCAGGACCGCGCCGGTGTCGACGGCGGCCTTGGTGGCCTTGTCGCGGCGACCGCCGGCGTGGACCTGGACCTCGCTGACGCGGCTGGGGGCCTCACCGGTCTTGTAGACCCGGAAGGAGTACGCCCCCAGCAGGGCGCCCTCGGTGGCGGCGCGGACCTGCCCGTCGTCCTCGGCCGGCAGCACGAGGAGGACGGAGGCGGCCTTGGTCACCGCGCGCAGGGCCGCACCGGCGGCGCGACGGACCACGTCGGCGTCGACAGCACCGGCGTCGGTGGCCCTGCCGAGCCCGACCAGGACGACCTGCTCGACCTCCAGGCCCTCCACCCCGGGCAGGCGCAGCGTGTGCGACGCCTTGCCGGTGAAGTCCAGGGCCTCTGCCGCCGCCTCCAGGGCGTGCACGCTGTCGCTGGGCAGGTCGGCCACGGCCACGGCGGCACCGTCAGGGCCGCTCAGCATGCCCACCACGGCGGCGTCGGCCCGTACGGAGGACAGCTTCTTGCTGCTCAGCACGGCGGTCGGGACGGGGACGTGGTCGGCAGTGCTCACGGGGCTCCTCGGATCAGGCCCGCCCGGCGGCGGGTGGGGCTCGGTCGGTGGCCCGCCTGTCGTCGGCGGGCCGCGCGCGCCCTGAGACTACGGTGCTGGCGTGGCCGACACCTCTTCCCACGAACCCGCCGCCGATACGCTGCGCCGCTCGCCCCTGCACGGCGCCCACGCGGACGCGGGCGCCCGGTTCGCCCCGTTCGGGGGCTGGGCGATGCCGGTGGAGTACGCCGCCGGCGGCGTACTTGCCGAGCACGCCGCCGTGCGCGAGCGCATCGGCCTCTTCGACGTCTCCCACCTGGGCACGGTGCTCGTGCACGGCCCGGGCGCCCTGGGTCACGTCGACCGCGTGCTGAGCAACTCGCTGCAGCGGCTCGTCGACGGCCAGGCGCAGTACACGCTGTGCCTGGACCCCGACGGCAGGATCGTCGACGACCTCATCGTCTACCGGGTCTCCGCGGACGACCTGGTGCTCGTGCCCAACGCGGCCAACGCGGCGGCGGTCGTGGCCGCGCTGCGCGTCGACCTGCCTGAGGGGGTGCAGGTGTTGGACGTGCACGAGGAGGTCGCCGTCGTGGCCGTGCAGGGTCCTCGCGTGGAGGCGGTGATGGCGTCGGCGGGGCTGCCGCACGGGCACGAGTACATGTCCTTCGTTGTGGTGGAAGAGGCCGTGGAGCCCGTCGCGACCGGCGCGGGACGGACGGTGGTATGTCGCACGGGGTACACGGGGGAGCGCGGTTACGAGGTCCTGGTCCCCGCCGCCGGGGCGTTGCGGCTGTGGCAGCGGCTGCTCGCGGCCGTGGTCAGTCACGGCGGGATGCCTGCGGGTCTCGGCGCCCGCGACACGCTGCGCACCGAGATGGGCTACCCGCTGCACGGCAACGACATCGGCGGCGACGTCACCCCGGTGCAGGCGGGCCTGGGCTTCGCGGTCGGCTGGAAGAAGCCGGCCTTCGTGGGCCGCGACGTCGTCCTCGCCGAGAAGGCGGCCGGTCCCGCTCGCCGCGCCAGCGGGCTGCTGGCAGTCGGTCGCGGGGTCCCGCGCGCGGGGATGGGCGTGCACCTGCTGGACGGCGACGGGCTCGGGCGTCGGGTGGGGACGACGACGTCCGGGACGTTCTCGCCGACGCTGCGCACGGGGATCGCACTGGCGCTGCTGGACGCGGACTCGCAGCTCGGCCCGGACGACGAGGTCGCGGTCGACGTGCGCGGTCGACCGCTGCGCTGCCGGGTCGCCCGGGCGCCGTTCGTGCCCTCGCACGTCAGGGGCTGACGGGCCCTTCACGGTCCGCCCCGGCCGCGCCACCGTCGAACTCCACAGACTCCATCGACGCCACGGCTCCGTCGGTCTCGGGGGCCTCGTCCGTGAGCAGCTGGTCCGTGGGCGGCTGGTCTGTGGGCACCTGGTCTGTGGGCGGCTCGTGCGGGGAGGTCGTGCCCGCTGGTCCGTCGGAGGTGCGCTCGAGCGGCCAGTAGTCGTCGTGCGCAGGGGCCCCCGTGGCCACCGCCACGGCGGTGCGCAGCGTCCCCAGCACCGCCAGGCCTGCGACACCGAGACCGGTGCGCACGCCCAGCTCGTGGACCGGGGTCATGCCGAGGGCGTCCTGGACGCGGTGCACGCAGGGCTCGTCGCCGCGCTCCGGGAACAACCACCACTGCCGCGACGTGGGGGACACCCGGTGGGCCAGCACCGCGGCCGCCGCGGTGACCGGGCCGTCCAGGACCACCGGCAGCTCGTTGGCGGCGCAGCGCAGCAGCAGGGCGGTGACGGCTGCGACGTCGGCGGAGCCCACCGCTGTGAGGATGCTCCGGACGTCACGCGGTCGGGTCCGCGCTCGTCGCAGCCCTTCGCGGACCGCGGCGGCCTTGCGCATCCAGGCGGTGTCGTCGACGCCGCTGCCACGGCCCACGACCTCCAGGACCCGCCGCCGCTGCGCCGCGCCCACCACGGCTGCGGCCGTCGTCGAGCCGCCGACGTTCAGCTCGCCGAGCACCAGCAGCTCCAGGCCCTGTGCCGCCAGCTCGTCGGCGACAGAGGTACCCGTTGCGATCGCCTCGTCGAGCAGGTCGGGGTCCATCGCGTCCCCCGTGTCGAACGGCGCCGCCCGTGGACCTGCAGGACCGGCCACGTCCACGGCCATGGTGCGCACCGGGACCGACAGCACGTCGGCGGCGGCGTGCGTCGCCGAGCGACCGTCCGCGACCGCCCGCAACGACACGGCGGTCTGCCCCAGCGGCTGCGCCGACACCCCGCGTACGGCGATGCCGTGGTCCCCGGCGACCACGAGGGCCGTCACCGCCGACGGCGGGGCCGCGGTCGGGTCGCGCCGCACGCCGGCCCACCATTGAGCCAGCTGCTGCAGCGACCCCAGCGACCCGGCAGGCAGCAGCAGCGCCTCGATCGTCCGGCGCGCCTCCTGCTCGGCGGCACGCCCGGTGGGGCGGACGTCGCGGGCGAGCTCGAGCAGGTCCGCGGTCGTGGTCACGGGAGGAGTCTGCCTGTCCGGGTGCCCGGCCTGGCGCCCCCCGCGCCCGACCGGTCACCGCAGGTGCGATCAGCACAGAAGTGCCGAAGTCGCAACGGTCGCGTCTCAAACGTCGGATATGTCACACCGCGTCGACGTGACCAGCCGTCCGGGCCGCACCTAGCGTCGACGGCGCCGTCGTACGACGGCCCCGGGTCCGACCGGGAGCACCACAACTTTGGGAGGAACCCATGCGTAGGAGCATCACCGGTGCGGCCGTAGCCGTCATCGCCAGCGCCACCCTGCTCGCCGGCTGCGGCAGCGACGACCCGGAGACCACCGACCCCGCGGTCGAGGACCCTGCGGTGGAGGACCCTCTGGTCGAGGACACCATGGACCCGACGGCCACCATGGACGACATGGCCACCATGGACCCGACCGCGATGCCCACCATGGACGACACGGCCACCATGGACCCCACCGCGATGCCCACCATGGACGACATGGCCACCATGGACCCCACCGCGATGCCGACCGTTCCCTGACCGACGGCACAGCTCGTCGAGGGCCGACCGGGGGAGACCCCGGCCGGCCCTTCGCGCGTCCGGCAGGCGTGTCGGGCGCAGGGGACCCGGCCTGCGTAGCGTGGGCGTCGTGAGCCAGACCTGGAACGAGACGTGGACGTGGCGCTACGAGGACACCGCGGGGCAGCCGGTCAGCGGTGAGCAGCTGCCCGAGGCGAGGTTCCCCTCCCAGGCGGAGGCCGAGTCGTGGGTCGGGGAGGTCTGGCGCGAGCTGCTGGACGCCGGCGCCGACGCGGTCACCCTGCTGCGCGACTCCGACATCGTGTACGGCCCGATGAGCCTGCATCCGCCCGAGGCCTGAGCCCTGTCCTGACTGACGCCCGGCCGACGCGCCGGGAACCTGCCCGCCCCGAGGACCGGCAGGTCCCCGGGGCGGCCAGGTGCGGCGCGTCGCTCAGGAGGCGACGGTGCGCTTGCGCGGCATACCCTCGCGGGTCTTCGCCGGGTCGGTCTCGACGACGTCCCCGAGCACCTCGTCGATGCGTGCCATGGCGTCGGCGGGGATCCTGACCCCCGCGGCCTTGACGTTCTCGGTGACCTGCTCCGGCCGGGACGCGCCGATGATGGCGCCGGAGACGTTGTCGTTCTGCAGCACCCAGGCGACGGCGAGCTGGGCCATCGACAGGTCCAGGTCGTCGGCGACGGGCTTGAGGTCCTGCACCTTGGCGAGGACGTCGTCCTTCATGAAGCGGCTGATCATGTCCGCGCCGCCCTTGGTGTCGGTGGCCCGGGAGCCCTCCGGGAGCGGCTGGCCGGGGACGTACTTGCCCGTCAGCACCCCCTGCGCGATCGGCGACCACACGATCTGACCGAGGCCGAGCTCGGCGGAGGTCGGGACCACCTCCGCCTCGATGACCCGCCACAGCATCGAGTACTGGGGCTGGCTCGAGACGAACGGGATGCTCAGCTCGCGGGCGAGCACGGCACCGGCGCGGATCTGGTCCGCCGTCCACTCGCTGACGCCGATGTAGTGGGCCCGGCCGGAGTGCACGACGTCCGCGAACGCGCTCATCGTCTCCTCCAACGGGGTCGTCACGTCGAAGCGGTGCGCCTGGTACAGGTCGACGTAGTCGGTCTGCAGCCGCTCCAGGGAGGCGTCGATGGACTCCATGATGTGCTTGCGGCCCAGGCCGGTGTCGTTGTAGCCCTTGGGTCCGGTCGGCCAGTAGACCTTGGTGAAGATCTCGAGGCTCTCGCGGCGCTCGCCCTTCAGCGCATCGCCCAGCACCGTCTCGGCGGCGGTGTTGGCGTACACGTCGGCGGTGTCGAAGGTCGTGATGCCCTCCTCGAGGGCTGCGCGAACGCACGCCGTGGCGGCGTCGTTCTCGACCTGCGAGCCGTGGGTGAGCCAGTTGCCGTAGATGATCTCGCTGATGACGAGACCGCTGCGTCCTAGGTGTCGGTAGTCCATGCCCTGATCTCACACCCCCCGGAGGGGCTGACGCCAACCGGCACCTCAGGGGCGGGGGGCCTGGCCGTGCTTCACCTTGGGCGTGGGGCGGCGCATGCGGCGCATCTGGGTGGACCGCATGACGGCGTACCAGCGCAGGCCCTTCTCCCCGGCGGCCTCGGTGCCGAACCGCTCGACGACGGCGCTCTTGACGGTGCGCGCCAGCAGCAGGCAGTCCAGCACCAGGACGCCGAGCATCGTGTACATCACGACCGCGGAGACCAGCGTCGCCGTCCGGTTCGGGAACACGGCCAGGAACAGGACGGCAAAGGCCACCGGCAGGAAGTACTGACCGGCGTTGCGGCGGCGGTCGACCAGGTCACGGACGTAGCGGCGCACCGGCCCACGGTCGCGCAGCGGCAGGAACCTCTGGTCCTCTGTGTCGTAGGCCGCCACGACCCGCGCTTGGTCGGCGCGGCGGTCCTCCCGGGCCTTGCGGGTGGCAGCCTTGCGGTCGTCGGGGACCAAGGGCTGGCGCCTGGCCGCCTGGGCGGTCGAGCGGCGGGGGGTGGGACGCCCCTTGCCGGGGCCCGGGTCGTCGACGACGACGGGCGTGGTGGTGGCGCTCTTGCCTCGACCGAACATGAGCACAGGCTACCTGCGGCGGTAGCGTCCCCGGCATGGCAGCCGAGCAGAGCAGCAGCATGACCCCCGTCCGGCCACGACCCTCCACCGACGTGGTCGAGGCCACCCGGGCCGCGGTGCTGGGTCTGGTGCCCGACCTCGTGCAGACCCTCACCCGGCTGGTCGCTGTGCCGAGCGTGGGTGCGGCCGCCTTCGACCAGCAGACCGTCGAGACCTCCGCGCAGGCGGTCGCCGAGCTGTTCCGCGAGGCCGGCATGCCCGAGGTCGAGGTGCTGCGCTCGCCGCGGCCGGACGGCACACCCGGCGCACCGGCCGTGGTGGCTCGCCGCCCCGCCCCTGCAGGGGCGCCGACCGTGCTGCTGTACGCCCACCACGACGTGCAGCCGCCGGGGGACGAGGCGCTGTGGACCACCGACCCCTTCGTCGCCACGGAGCGTGACGGCCGGCTCTACGGGCGTGGCGCCGCGGACGACAAGGCCGGCGTCTGCGCCCACCTGGCGGCCGTGCGCACCCACCTGGGCGCCCACGCGCCCGACAGCGGTGTGGGCATCACGGTCTTCGTGGAGGGCGAGGAGGAGGTCGGCTCGCCGTCCTTCCAGGCGTTCCTGGCCGAGCACGGTGACCGGCTTCGCGCAGACGTCCTGGTGGTCGCCGACTCCACCAACGCCGCCGTCGGGACACCCGCGCTGACCACGACCCTGCGGGGGATGGTGCAGGCCGTCGTCGAGGTGGGCACCCTCGACCACACCCTGCACTCCGGCATGTACGGCGGCGCCGCCCCCGACCCGCTGGTCGTGCTGGTCCGTCTGCTGGCCTCGCTGCACACCGCAGACGGCTCCGTCGCGGTCGCAGGGCTGGACCAGGTGCCCGAGCACGCGCGGGCCGCCGCCGCGGCCCAGCACGGCTGGCCGCAGGCGCAGTACCGCGAGGAGGCAGGTGTGCTGGACGGCGTCGACCTGGTCGGCACCGGCACCGTCGCCGAGCGCGTGTGGGGCGGTCCCGCGGTGACGGTCATCGGGATCGACGGGCCGGACGTGGCCCACGCCTCTAACACCCTGCAGCCGACCGCCCGGGCCCGGCTGTCGGTGCGCATCCCGCCGGGAGCGGACCCGGACGCAGCGTTCGAGGTCCTCCGCGCCCACCTGCTCGGCCAGCCCCTCGGCGGCGCGCGGGTCACCGTCACCGCCGAGGAGGGCGGCCACGGCTTCGCGGCCGACACCGGGTCCGCCGCCTACGCGAGCGCCCGCTGGGCGCTGGCCACGGCATGGGGCAGCGAGGCCGTGGACATCGGTGTCGGCGGGTCGATCCCCTTCATCGCCGACCTCGACCGGGTCATGCCGGGCGCCACCGTTCTCGTCACCGGGGTCGAGGACCCCGACTCCCGGGCCCACGGCATCGACGAGTCGCTGCACCTGGGTGAGTTCGCACGGGCCTGCGTGGCAGAGGCGCTGCTCCTGGAGGCCCTGGCACCCGGCAGCTGCTGAGCCTCGCCGGCCGGACCCTCAGTCCTTGGCGGTCGGCCCCGGGATGGCGAGCATGCGGTCCAGGGCCACCCGTGCCCAGCGGGCCGTGTCGGGGTCGACCTGGATCTGGTTGACGAGGCGACCGTCCGCCAGCGACTCCAGCGCCCAGACCAGGTGCGGGAGGTCGATCCGGTTCATGGTCGAGCAGTAGCAGACGTCCCGGTCCAGGAAGTGGACCTCCTTGTCCGGGTGCGCGGCCGCCAGCCGCTTGACCAGGTTGAGCTCCGTGCCGACGGCCCAGCTCGACCCGGCCGGTGCTTCGTCGAGGGCCTTGACGATGAACTCCGTCGAGCCCACCAGGTCGGCCCGGGTGACCACGTCGTAGCTGCACTCCGGGTGCACGATCACGGTGATGCCGGGGACGCGCTCGCGGTAGCCGTCGACGGACTCCGGGGTGAACTTGCCGTGCACCGAGCAGTGGCCGCGCCACAGCACCATCCGAGCCGTGGCGAGGCGGTCGGGGTCGATTCCACCGCCGGGCTTCCACGGGTCGAAGACCACGCAGTCCTCCAGCGACAGCCCCAGCTCCAGGACTGCGGTGTTGCGCCCCAGGTGCTGGTCGGGCAGGAAGAGGACACGACCGCCTGCGTCGAGGCCGCCGGTCTGCTCGAACGCCCAGCGCAGTGCCTGCTCGGCGTTGCTGGAGGTGCACACGGTCCCGCCGTGGCGACCCGTGAACGCCTTGATGGCCGCCGAGGAGTTCATGTACGTGACGGGGACGGTGGTCTCGCCCAGCCCGGCGTCCGCCAGCACCTGCCAGGCGTCCTCGACCTGACCGATGGCCGCCATGTCGGCCATCGAACAGCCCGCCGCCAGGTCGGGCAGGACCACCCGCTGCTCGGTGGAGGTGAGGATGTCGGCGCTCTCGGCCATGAAGTGCACACCGCAGAAGACGATGAACTCCGCCTCGGGGCGGGCGGCCGCCTCACGGGCCAGCTTGAAGCTGTCGCCCGTCACGTCGGCGAACTGGATGACCTCGTCGCGCTGGTAGTGGTGGCCCAGCACGAACGCCCGCTCGCCCAGCCGCTCCCGCGCACGACGGGCGCGGGCGAGCAGGTCCGGGTCGGACAGGGCCGGCAGGTCACCCGGGCACTCGACGCCCCGCTCGGTGGTCAGGTCGTCACCGCGGCCCAGCAGCAGCAGGGCCGGGGGGACGACGGGGGCCGGGAGACCGACCGGTGCACTCATCCGACCAGTCCAGCACACCGGCACCGGGCACCTGCACCCGGAGCCGCCCGGCAGACTGCGCCCATGCGAGTCGTCGTGGCCCCTGACTGCTTCACCGGAACCCTGAGCGCCCGTCAGGCCGCCGCGGCGATGGCGGCCGGCTGGGCCGCCCACGCACCCACCGACGACGTGCTGATGGTGCCGCTGTCCGATGGTGGGCCCGGGTTCGTGGACGCCGTGTCGGGGTCCCTGCCCGGGTGGCTGCTGAGCACGACGGTGGGCGGCCCGACGGGCGAGCCCGTGCCGGCCGCGCTCCTGGTCGTGGAGGCGGCCGACGACCCGTCCGGGTCCCGCACCGCCTACCTGGAGAGCGCGCAGGCGTGCGGTTCCCACCTGGTGCCCGCGGTCGAGCGCGACCTCGCGGTGGCGGGGACGCGCGGGGTGGGGGAGCTGCTGCTGGCTGCTCTGGACGCCGGGGCGCAGCGCGTCGTGGTGGGCCTCGGCAGGTCGGCGACCGTCGACGGCGGGGCCGGCCTGCTCGCGGCACTGGGGGTAGCCGGTGCGGGCGTGGACCTGTCGGGCGGGCCGCGGGGGCTCGCCGGTCTCGCGGTGGACGGCCTGGAGGGCCTGGGAGCGGCACGGCAGCGGCTTGCCGCGGTGGAGCTGGTGGTCGCCTCCGACGTCGACGTCCCCCTGCTAGGCCGCCACGGCGCCGTCCACGGCTTCGCCCGGCAGAAGGGCGCCACCGCCGAGCAGCTACCGGCGCTGGAGGCGGCGATGACGGCGTGGGCCTCGGCCGTGGTCGCTGCGGCGACCCGGGCCGGCGCGCCCGACCCGGGCCGGCTCGTCGCCCTGGCCGGGGCGGGGGCGGCCGGCGGGCTGGGGTTCGCCCTGCTCGCCCTCGGCGGCACCCGGCACCCCGGTGCCACGGTCGTCGCGGACGCCGTCCGACTGCCCGACCGGCTGCAGGGGGCCGACCTCGTGCTGACGGGGGAGGGCAGCTTCGACTGGCAGAGCCTGCGGGGCAAGGTGATCGCCGGGGTCGCGCACGTCGCCGCGGCCTCGGGGGTCCCGGTGGTCGTGGTGGCGGGGCAGGTGTCCGTCGGGCGTCGGGAGCTCGCGGTGTCCGGGGTGGCGGCGGCTTACGCCGTGGCCGAGACCCCCGAGCAGGTCGTGGCGTCCCTGGCGGCCCCGGCCGACGCGCTCGTGAGCCGCACCGCCCGCGTCGCCCGGACCTGGCACCGCTGACTGCAGCCTCGACGCCGCCGGGTCGCCGCGGGCGGGTGCGGCCGGGAACAGCGTGGGCGTGCGTAGCATTGATGACTACGGGAGCGGGTCAACGCCTGCTCCGGACCAGTGCCCCCCGGCGATCCAGGAGCCGAACATGACTGAGACCACCACGCCCGTAACCACCCCGACCAGCACCTCGGCCCACGAGGTCACCCTGACTGCGGTCGCCGCGGAGAAGGTGAAGGGACTGCTCGCGCAGGAGGGTCGTGACGACCTCCGCCTGCGCATCGCGGTCCAGCCCGGTGGCTGCTCCGGTCTGATCTACCAGCTGTACTTCGACGACCGCACCATGGACGGCGACGCCGTCCGTGACTTCGAGGGCGTCGAGCTGGTCGTCGACCGGATGAGCGTGCCCTACCTCGCCGGTGCGACCGTCGACTTCGCCGACACCATCGAGAAGCAGGGTTTCCAGATCGACAACCCCAACGCGGGCGGATCCTGCGCCTGCGGCGACTCCTTCCACTGATTCCTCGCGCCGCGCTGAGCCCCCCACCGGGCACGCGAGACCCCCGGCCCGACCGGGTCGGCGCCCTCGGCCTCGAAGCCCAGTTCGCCCGGGCCCTGCAGCACGCCCCCGACGGCCAGGACCTGGTCTGCGTCGGGGGCGTCGTGGCGTCTCGGCTGCTGCTGAGCGGTTATCGCCGGGGCATGTTTGCGATGCAGGTCCGGGTCCGGCGCCGCGAACAGCTCGGGTGGTTCAGCCCTGATCCCCGGGGGGTGCTGCTGCCGGAGCGGGTGCACGAGTCCCGGTCCCTGCGTCGTAGCCGGGGCCGGTTCGAGACCCGGGTCGACACGGCTTTCGACGCGGTCGTGGCGGGCTGCGCGGACCCTGGTCGCGATGGTGCGTGGATCGACAGCGAGTACGCCACGGCGTACCACGCCCTGCACACGGACGGGCTCGCCCACTCGGTGGAGACCTGGCTGGACGGCGAGCTGGTCGGTGGCCTGTTCGGTGTGGTCATGGGTGGGCTGTTCGCGGCCGAGTCCAAGTTCCACCGCACGACCGACGCCTCCAAGGCGGCCGTCGTGGCGCTCGCCCGCATGCTGGCCGACGAACCGGGCCCGCCCCGCCTCATCGACGTGCAGTGGTCCACGCCCCACCTGGCGAGCCTGGGGGTGGTCGAGGTGACCCGGCAGCACTACCTCGCCCGGCTGGAGGAGCTGGTCCTCATGCCGCCGCCCGCCTGCTTCAGCGGGGCCCGCCGGTCCTGACCCGGACCCGCCAGTGGTCGTCGAGCCGGTCCACGGCGAGCACCTCGTGCCCTCGCATGGCCGCCCAGGCCGGGACGTCGTGCTCCACGGCCGGGTCGGTGGCCAGGACGGCGGCCGACGAGCCCGCCGGCAGGAGCCGCACCGCGGCTGCCAGGCGGAGGACGGGGACCGGGCAGCGGTGGCCGCGGGCGTCGACGACGACCTCGTCTCGATGGCTCACAGGTCGTCCGCGCCCAACCGGTGCCGGATGTCGGCCACCACCCGGGGGAGCACGGCGCAGAACCGGTCGACGTCCTCGGCGCGGGTGCCCCGGGGCAGCCCCAGCCGCACGTTGCCGTGGGTGAGCGCGCCCACCGCGGCCAGCACGTGGCTGGGCAGCAGGGTGTCGGCGGTGCACGCGGAGCCGGAGGCGACCGAGAACCCCTGCGCGTCCAGGCCGCGCACGAGCTCCTCGCCCGGGACGTACAGCGCCGACAGGGTCAGCACGTGCGGGAGCCGGCGCACGGGGTCGCCGACCACGACGGTGTCCGGCACGGCGTCCGCCGCCCGGCGGAGCCTGTCCACGAGCGCGTACCGGGGGTCGTCCCTGCCCAGCGGGCCGGCGACTGCCTCACGCAGGGTCACGGCGGCCGCCAGCGCTGCCGCCACGTCCACGGCACCCGGGTGCTCGCCCGGTCTGCGGGACGCCCCGGCCTCGCCCGGCTCGTGCGGGCGCCACCGGACCCCCGGCCTGAGCACGAGCAGACCGGCCCCGGCGACCGAGCCCCACGCCCGCGGCGAGCCCACGAGCACGTCCCAGTCGACCGGGGCCGGCAGGTGCCCGAGGGACGCCCCGGCGTCCACCACCAGCGGGACCCCGGCACCGCGGCAGAGCGCGCTCACCGACGACAGGTCCTGGACCGTGCCGATCTCCACGTTGGCGTGCTGCACGCAGGCCACCCGCGCCCCGGGCAGCGCAGCCGTGAGGGCGTCCAGGTCGAGGCGGCCGTCGTGGTCGACCCGCACCGTGCGGACCTCCGCCGTCGGGCTGCTGCCCGCGGCCCAGGCGGCCGCATGGTGCACCGCGGAGTGCTCGACGGCGGACACCACGACGGCTCCGCCGACCCCGGCGGCGGGGGCGGCGCAGCCCAGCACAGCGGCGTGCAGCGCACGGGCGTGGTCGGACGGGAAGGACACGTCCTCCGGGCGCGCGCCCAGCAGCCGGGCGAGCTCCGCCCGGGCACCGTCCAGCAGCTGACGGCTCCGGGCGGCCGTGGTGTGCAGGCCCCGCGGGTCGGCCCAGCCGTCCGGGTCGGCGGCCTGGCGGGCGGCGGTCGCGGTCGCCGACGGCGGGGCCGAGGACGCGGTGTCCAGCTCCACCCGCCGCGACGACACGCGGGGGGGACCGGACGCGCTCATCCCGGCACGCTAGCCGGGCGAGCCCGCCCGCTGGTGGGCGAGGGGTCAGGGGTAAGGTTTGGCCGGAAACGCAGAGCTCCGCCACGGCCGACGTCCGTCCCGGCAGGGCTCCGCACCGCACGGGTGGTCCGCCGCCCTCGTACGACGTTCGGGAAGGGCTCAGTGGTGACAACACGATCCGCGGCCGCCAGGTTCCGGTACGCCCGCGCAGGTTCCCTCGCCGCGGTCGCCCTGCTCCTGAGCGGATGCTCAGCAGACCAGCTGAGCCGGGGGTACCTGCCGGCGGAGAGCGTCGGGGCGACCAACCAGACCCCGGTCATCCAGCAGCTGTGGAACGGCTCCTGGATCGCCGCGCTCGGCGTCGGTGTCCTCGTGTGGGGCCTCACGGTCTGGTGCGTGATCGCCTACCGCCGCCGCGCCGGTGACCCCGACGTGCCGCCGCAGTTCCGCTACCACCTGCCGCTTGAGGTGATGTACACCGCCGTGCCGCTCATGATGGTGGCCGTCCTCTTCTACTACACGGCCGTGTCCCAGGCGAGCATCCTCGACATCGAGGACGAGCCCGACCACACCGTCGAGGTCGTCGCCAAGCAGTGGTCGTGGGACTTCAACTACCTCGACGAGGACGTCTACGAGACCGGCGTCCAGGCGAGCCTGGACGGCCAGGAGGGCGCCGAGGAGCGCATCCCCACGCTGTGGCTGCCCGTCGACGAGAGCGTCGAGTTCCACCTGTTCGCCCGCGACGTCAACCACTCGTTCTGGATCCCCGCGTTCCTGTTCAAGATGGACAACATCGCAGGCCGTGAGAACCGCTTCCAGGTCACCCCGACCAAGGAGGGCGTCTTCCGGGGCAAGTGCGCCGAGCTCTGCGGGGAGTACCACTCCGAGATGCTCTTCAACGTCAACGTGGTCGACCGCGCGGAGTACGACGACCACATCGCCTCGTTGGAGGCGGCCGGTCAGACCGGTGCGCTCACCAACGAGCTCAACCGCAGCGGACTCATCGAGAACGAGCGCAGGCTCGGTGGCACCGTAACCGGCAGCGGGAGCGTCGGCGACATGGACGACACCACGGTCACCCAGGACGAGCTCGGAGAGGGCGACAGCTGATGGCAACCGTCGAGGGCGCATTCGCGCGCACCGCCGAGGACACCAACGCAACGATCATCTCGGCCACGCGCACCCGCACCAAGGGCGCGATTCTGGCCGACTACCTGACGACGACGGACCACAAGAAGATCGGTACGCTGTACCTGATCTCGTCGTTCTTCTTCTTCATCCTCGCCGGTGCGATGGCGCTGGTGATCCGAGCAGAGCTGTTCGCCCCGGGCCTGCAGGTGGTGGACACCCGGGAGTCCTACAACCAGCTCTTCACCATGCACGGCACGATCATGCTGCTGCTGTTCGCGACGCCGCTGTTCGCAGGGTTCGCCAACTGGCTGCTGCCGCTGCAGATCGGCGCCCCCGACGTCGCCTTCCCGCGGCTGAACGCATTCGCCTACTGGCTGTACCTGTTCGGCGGCCTCATCGCCGTGGCCGGCTTCTTGACCCCGCAGGGCGCCGCTGGCTTCGGCTGGTTCGCCTACGCGCCCCTGTCCACCGAGGCGTACTCCCCGGGCCTCGGCGCCGACCTGTGGATCTTCGGCCTCGCCCTCGGTGGTTTCGGCACGATCCTCGGTGCCGTCAACTTCATCACCACCGTGATCGGGATGCGCGCGCCCGGCATGGTCATGTTCCGGATGCCGATCTTCAGCTGGAGCGTGCTGATCACCAGCGTGCTAGTGCTGATGGCCTTCCCGCCCCTGGCCGCAGCCCTGCTCGTGCTCGGCGCCGACCGCCAGCTCGGGTCGGTCGTGTTCGAGGCCGAGAACGGTGGTGCCCTCCTGTGGCAGCACCTGTTCTGGTTCTTCGGCCACCCCGAGGTGTACATCATCGCGCTCCCGTTCTTCGGCATCATCAGCGAGGTCATCCCGGTCTTCAGCCGCAAGCCGCTGTTCGGCTACAAGGGCATGGTCTTCGCGATCATCGCGATCGCCGGCCTCTCGGTCGCGGTGTGGGCCCACCACATGTACGTCACCGGCGCGGTCCTGCTCCCGTTCTTCGCGTTCATGACGATGCTGATCGCGGTGCCCACCGGCGTGAAGTTCTTCAACTGGATCGGCACGATGTGGCGGGGCTCGCTGACGTTCGAGAGCCCCATGCTGTGGGCCATCGGGTTTCTCGTGACGTTCCTCTTCGGCGGCCTGACCGGCATCATCCTCAGCTCCCCGACGCTGGACTTCCACCTGTCCGACAGCTACTTCGTGGTCGCGCACTTCCACTACGTCGTCTTCGGCACCGTGGTGTTCGCGATGTTCGCGGGCTTCTACTTCTGGTGGCCCAAATTCACCGGGACGATGCTCAACGACGGTCTGGGCAAGCTGCACTTCTGGATGACGTTCATCGGCTTCCACACGACGTTCCTCATCCAGCACTGGTTGGGCGTGGAAGGCATGAGCCGCCGCTACGCGGACTACCTGCCCGAGGACGGGTTCACCCTGCTGAACCAGATCTCCACCGCGGGGGCGTTCCTGCTCGGTGCGGCGACCCTGCCGTTCCTGTGGAACGTCTACATCACCGCCACCCGCGCACCCAAGGTGACGGTCGACGACCCGTGGGGCTGGGGTGGCTCGCTGGAGTGGGCGACGTCCTGCCCGCCGCCGCGGCACAACTTCAACAGCCTTCCCCGGATCCGATCGGAGCGACCCGCGTTCGACCTGCACCACCCCGAGGTCGCAGCCTCCGACCAGACCTTCGCCGACAAGTCCGTGCTCGAGCAGGTGCTCGGTGACGCCGACATCCGCCGTGAGCCCGGCGTGCCGACCGACCAGCGCAAGGGGTCCTGACAGATGCGTGTCGAGACCTGGGTCTTCGGCTCCGGGACGTTCTTCTTCATTCCGCTGGCGTTCGTGTACGGCCTGCTGTCGGGCTGGGAGTTCGTCGGTTTCATCGCGCTCCTGCTCACGGGCGGCCTGTCCGCCGTCATCGGCCTGTACCTGTACCTGGTGTCGCTACGGGTGGACGAGCGTCCCGAGGACGACCCGTTCGGTGAAGTGGCACAGGGGGCCGGTGACCTGGGCTTCTTCAACCCCCGCAGCATCTGGCCGATCATCGTCGCCGCCGGCGGCGCGGCCGTCTTCGCCGGCATGGCCGTCGGTCTCTGGCTGGCGCTGATCGGCGTGGCGATCCTGGCCTTCGGTGCTCTTGGCCTGCTGTTCGAGCACTACATGGGTGACTTCACGCACTGAGCGCGAGGCCCCAGGACGGCCCGGCACACCTCGCGGGTGCCGGGTCGTCCTCATGCGAGGGTGACCAGGACGCCCGCGGCGGTCCGACGGATGGCGACCGCGGCCAGGTCGACGACGACGTGGTCCGCGTCGAGGGCGTCGGCGTCATGGGTCGTGGTGACCGCGAGGGTCGTCATGCCGGCGGCCCGTCCCGCCGCGAGCCCGGCCGGGGCGTCCTCCACCACCAGGCACCGCTCCGGCCTGACGCCCAGGATCCGGGCGGCGAGCAGGAACGGCTCGGGGTGCGGCTTGCCGTTGTCGACGTCGTCCGCGGTGACCACGACCGCGGGCACGGGAATGCCCGCCGCCTGCTGCCGGACGACCGCCAGGTCGGCGGCGCACGATGTCACGATGGCCCCCGCGGGGCCGCAGGCCACCAGAGCAGCCTCGGCGCCCGGGAGCGCGACGACGTCGTGCACGTCGCCGACCTCCAGGTCGGTGATCCGCCTGACCGCGGCCGGCCGCCCCGCTGGCGGGAACAGGTCCGCCACGATGTCCCGGGCAGGCCGGCCGTGACCCGCTGCGGCCTGCAGGTCCGAGGTGCTCACGCCGTGCTCCTGCGCCAGGCGCAGCCAGGAGCGCACGACGGAGGCGGTGGAGTCCACCAGCGTGCCGTCCATGTCGAACAGGACCGCCTCGAAGGTGCCGCCGTCGACGGGCCGGACGCTCGCGGCCGTCCTGGCGCCGGCCTCGCCCGGGCGGGTGGTGGTGGTGGGGGTGGTCTCGCTCACGGGACCAAGTGTCACAGCCGGTGGGCCAGGACCGGGCCGTCGCGGGCCGCCGCTAGCGTGACCCTGTGACGACCGATGCCCCCGATGCCACCCCTCGCTTCCGTTCCGACATGGACGTCGAGCTCGTCAAGCACAGCGCGCGCGACGCCGACGTCCTATTCGCGGCGCGGGTGTCCACCAAGGGCGAGGCGAGCCTGGCCGACGTCGACGCGGACGCTGCCGCCTCCGCCGGACTGGTGCGCTACCTGATGCGTGACCGGCACGGCAGCCCGTTCGAGCACGCCGTCATGACGTTCTACGTGTCGGCGCCGTTGTTCGTGTTCCGCGAGTTCCAGCGCCACCGCATGGCCTCCTACAACGAGGAGTCGGGCCGCTACCGCCAGATGCGGCCGGTCTTCTACGTGCCCGGTCCCGAGCGCAGGCTCCTCCAGGTCGGCAAGCCCGGGGCCTACGACTTCGTCGAGGGCACCCCGGAGCAGCACGAGCTGGTGGTACGGCGCACCCAGGAGGCGTCCCTGGCGGCCTGGGAGGCCTACCAGGACATGCTGGGGGCGGGCGTGGCCCGCGAGGTGGCGCGGATCGTGCTGCCGCTGTCGCTGTACTCCTCCATGTACGTCACGGTGAACGCCCGCTCCCTGATGAACTTCCTCAGCCTGCGAACCAAGCACGAGGAGTCGACCTTTCCTTCCTACCCGCAGCGGGAGATCGAGATGGTGGCCGAGCAGATGGAGATGATGTGGGCGGACCTGATGCCGGTCACCCACGCTGCCTTCGACACCAACGGTCGGGTCGCACCCTGACCCCACCAGCACGGGCTCCACGAGCGTGATGCATGTCACACGAACGAGGGGTGGTGAGGTGTAACGAGAACGTGGCCGGTGCCGATGTACTACCTGAACCGCGGCGCCAGCCGGACCCCCCGAGCGACTGGTGCCGCGGTTTCTCCAGCTCCGGACGGCTCGGGCGGGCGCCCCGCCGAGGCGCGCGGTGCCTGCGCCTCCTGGGGTGCGCCCTCGCCGGTGGGTACCCTCGCCCGCATGCCGCCTCGCCCCTTCGGTGCCCTCCTCACCGCGATGGCCAGCCCCATGCGCGAGGACGGGTCGCTAGACGTCGCCGGCGCCGCCTCGCTGGCCACGTACCTCATGGACTCCGGCCACGACGGCGTCGTCGTCAGCGGGACCACGGGTGAGGCGCCCACCACGTCGGACGAAGAGAAGGTCGCCCTGCTGCAGGCCGTCGTCGAGGCGGTCGGCGCCCGCGGGCACGTCCTCGCCGGGGTCGGGACCAACGACACCGCGCACAGCTCGCACCTCGCCCGGATGGCGGCCGCCGCCGGTGCCGACGGTCTGCTCCTGGTGGCGCCGTACTACTCCCGGCCCAGCCAGGGCGGCATGGTGGCGCACGTCCGCACGGTGGCGGACGCCACGGAGCTCCCCGTGATGCTCTACGACATCCCTGCTCGCTCCGCGGTCGCCTTCGACACCGAGACCCTGCTGCGGCTCGGCGAGCACCCCCGTGTGGTGGCGGTCAAGGACGCCAAGGGCGACCTGCAGGCCGCCACCCGGGTGATGGCCGGCAGCGACCTCGCCTTCTACTCCGGCGACGACGGCATGACGCTGCCGCTGCTTGCCGTCGGGGGCGCGGGGGTCGTCGGTGTCACCACCCACCTGCTCGGCCCGCTGTTCGCCCGCCTCATCACCGCGGTCGACGCGGGCGACCTCGCCACGGCCGTCGCCGCACACCGAGACGCGCAGCCCCTGGTGGACGCGGTGATGACGCGGATGCCTGGCGTGGTGTCGGTCAAGGCGGCCCTGCGGCTGCTCGGGCGGGTCCGTTCCGACGCCGTCCGGCTGCCGCTGCTGCGCGCCGACGGCGAGCAGGTCGTCGACCTACGGGCCGCGCTGGCGGCGGCGGCGCTGCTCTAGCCGGTCCGCCCCGGTGCTGCCCCTACGGACCGCACTGCTACCCCGCCCCCGCTGGCCCCAGCGACCCTGCGGGTCGTCGAGCCCGGCGGGCTCGGCGAGATCGGCCGCAACGTGGCGGCCCTCGAGCGGGACGGCGCGCACGCCTGACGGCGTGTGCCCCCGGAGCGGTTCCGCCCGCGCGCGTACGGTGGCGCGGTGACCCGGTCGACCTCCTCGCGCCCAGCCGGCGCCTCCCGCCCCGCCGGACGCTCCGGGGGCTCCGGGGGCTCCTCGAGCGCAGGCACGGCCACGACCGGCCGCGCCAAGGCCGTGACGGGCGCGAAGGGGTCGGCCGGTCGGGCGGCCGCCGCCAAGGGCCCCGCCAGGTCCGCATCCACCAAGGCCGTGGCCCGCAGGGGCGGCTCCCGGTCGCGGCAGTCCTCGCCGCAGCGCCCCGGCGTCGTCGGTCGGCTGCTCGTGGCGCTGCTGGCCCTGCCCGGGCGCCTGGTCGGCTCGCTGGTGCGCTCGGTGCACCAGAGCGCCGCCGAGCTCGACCCGGCCCACCGCCGGGACGGGTTCGGCTTCCTTCTGCTCGCCGCGGCCGCCGTGGTGGCTGCGGGGGAGTGGTTCCGTCTCGACGGCGTCGTCCTGGACTGGGTGCACATGGGTGTCGCCGGGCTGCTCGGGCGCGCCGCCCTGGCGCTGCCGCTGGTGCTGCTGGCCCTCAGCCTTCGCATGTTCCGCCGCCCTGACGCCGACCAGGAGAACGGCAGGATCGGGATCGGGCTGCTCGCCGTCGGCGCCTCCAGCGCAGGGGTGCTGCAGGTGGTGGCAGGGCTCCCGACCCCGCCCGACGGCGCCGAGCGGCTGCGCGCGGGCGGTGGCGTGGTCGGCTTCCTCGCCGCGAACCCCCTCGAGGCGGCGGTGTCGGTCTGGCTCGCGGTCCCGCTGCTGGTGCTGCTGGGCGGTTTCGGCGTGCTGGTCATCACGGCGACGCCGCTGCACGAGGTGACCGACCGCATCAAGGACGGGCTTAACTGGCTCACCGGGGGTGCCCCTGGCCGCCGTGACCACGACGGCCCGGACGTCGACGACCAGGACTCCGACGACCCGGTGGCCACCGGTCGCCACGGCGAGGATGTCGCGCCGCGTCGGCGCCGGGGTCGGCGCGGGCAGCAGGCCGTCGACGTGGACTCCGCCGACCCGGGCCACAGCCTGGTGCCGTACGACTCCGCGGCGCTGGTTGGCCGCGACGACCACGACACCTCCCCGGAGCCGGGCGAGGAGCCCGCCGGCGGGGCCAGGTCCGGCGCCACCGCCGCCACGCGCCCGCCGCTGCGCCCGACCGGTGCGGCGGTCGCCCCGGCGGAGACCGGCCCCGACGTCGACGCCACGGCGGTGCCCGAGCCGGTGGTCACCCCGATGCCCGACGTGCCCGACCTGCCCGAGCGGGTGGAGCAGCTCACCCTGACCGGCGACATCGTCTACACGCTCCCGGACGTCACCGAGCTCCGGTCCGGCACCCCTCACCGCACCAGCAGCCCCGTCAACGACGGGGTCGTCGCCTCCCTCACCGACGTGCTGCAGCAGTTCCAGATAGACGCCGCCGTCACCGGCTACACCCGCGGCCCGACCGTGACCCGCTACGAGGTCGAGCTCGGCCAGGGCGTCAAGGTGGAGCGGGTGACAGCCCTGTCACGAAACATCAGCTACGCGGTCGCCAGCGCCGAGGTCCGCATCCTGTCGCCCATCCCCGGCAAGTCGGCCATCGGCATCGAGATCCCCAACGCCGACAAGGAGACCGTCGCCCTGGGCGACGTCCTGCGCTCCGACGTCGCCCGGCGCAGCACGCACCCGATGACCATCGGCGTCGGCAAGGACGTGGAGGGCGGCTACGTCGTGGCCAACCTGGCCAAGATGCCGCACCTGCTCGTGGCGGGCGCGACGGGTGCCGGCAAGTCGTCGTTCATCAACTCGATGATCACCTCGGTGCTGGTGCGCTCGACGCCGGACGAGGTCCGGATGATCCTCGTCGACCCCAAGCGGGTCGAGCTGACCAGCTACGAGGGTGTCCCGCACCTGATCACACCGATCATCACCAACGCCAAGAAGGCCGCCGAGGCGCTGCAGTGGGTGGTCGCGGAGATGGACCACCGCTACGACGACCTGGCCGCGTTCGGCTTCCGCCACGTGGACGACTTCAACAAGGCGGTCCGCAAGGGCGAGGTGACAGCGCCCCCGGGGTCGAAGCGGAACCTCACGCCGTACCCGTACCTGCTGATCATCGTCGACGAGCTGGCCGACCTGATGATGGTCGCTCCACGCGACGTCGAGGACTCGGTCGTGCGGATCACCCAGCTGGCGCGCGCCGCGGGCATCCACCTGGTGCTGGCGACCCAGCGCCCGAGCGTCGACGTGGTCACCGGTCTGATCAAGGCCAACGTGCCGAGCCGGCTCGCGTTCGCGACCAGCTCGTTGGCCGACTCCCGCGTCGTGCTCGACCAGCCCGGGGCCGAGAAGCTGATCGGGCAGGGCGACGCGCTGTTCCTGCCGATGGGCATGAGCAAGCCCATGCGGGTGCAGGGTGCCTGGGTCACCGAGACCGAGGTCGCTGATGTCGTGGCCCACGTCAAGGGCCAGCTGCAGCCGTCCTACCGCGAGGACGTCACGGCGCCCACCGCGACCAGGACCATCGACGAGGACATCGGCGACGACCTCGACGTGCTGCTGCAGGCCGCAGAGCTGGTGGTGACCACACAGTTCGGGTCCACGTCGATGCTGCAGCGCAAGCTCCGGGTGGGCTTCGCCAAGGCGGGTCGGCTGATGGACCTGCTGGAGTCCCGGGAGATCGTCGGGCCCAGCGAGGGGTCCAAGGCCCGTGACGTCATGGTGCGCCCCGACGACCTGCCCGAGGTGCTGGCGCGGCTGCGGGGCGACGGTCCTGGGGCAGGGGCACCCGCCCCGGCCGGGAGGGGTAGCGTCGAGCACGCCGCCGGACCGCCGCTGGACGACCTGGACGCCGACGGGACCGATGGCGACGGGACAGATGACGACGGGCCCGACGAGGACGCATGGGAGCTGACCGGACGTGGCTGACAGCTGGAACGACGTGACAGGCGCGACCCACGGTGCCGACCCTGCGGACGTGTACGACCTAGACGAGGGTGCGCTCGACGGCGCCGACGACGGCTACGAGGACGCACCCGCGCGGCGGACGCCCACCCCGGCTGCCGACAGCGCCCCTGCGGCCCTCACCGGGCACGAGAGCGGTCAGCGTCCGACGCCGGAGTTCCCGATGCCGCCCGGCGACGGACCGGTCGACCTGCTGGTCTGGGACGCCCCGAACATCGACGCCACCCTCGCCCAGGTCATCGGTGCCAAGCCCACCGCTGCCAACCGGCCCCGCTACGACGCCATCGCCCGCTGGATGGTGGAGCGCGCGGGCGAGCACGACGCCGAGGCGGCGGTTTTCGCCAACGTGCCGCCCATGCTCGCCGGTCAGATGCGTGGCTGGGTCGAGGCCGTCCGCTCGCTCGGCTTCGCGGTGTTCGCCCGGCCGAAGCTCGCCGACCGCGACGACGTCGACCTCGACATGCTGGAGCACGTGCACCACCGGGCCCGGTCCGGCCGTCTGGCGCGGCTCGTGGTCGCCAGCGGCGACGGGCGCAACTTCCTCGCCCCGCTGGAGACCCTGGCCCGTGAGGGCGTGGACGTCACGGTGCTGTCGTTCTTCGAGGTCGCGGGCTACGCCGCGCAGTCCTCGCTCATCACCTTCCTTGACCTGGAGGAGGTGCCGGGTGCGTTCGTGCAGGCGCTGGACCGCACCCGCCTGGACCACCTGCCCGTGGACGGCGCCTGGCTGCGACCCACGAAGACCCTGCGCGAGGTCGCGCTCATCCCCTGACCCACCCCCCGACCCCGGTGATCATGCACCGTTGTCGCGGTCTGGCCTCAGCCGAGCATGATCACCGGAGGCGGGTGTCAGGGCAGGACGCGGCGTGCGGCGCTGCGGAGCCGCCGGGTGGCACGGTCCAGGCCCTCCAGCGCGTGCTCGGCGGCCGCCTGCTCCAGGCCGGTCAGGCGGCCCAGCTCGAACCTGTCGCCGCCCTCGGCACGGACCCGCTCGGTCGCCCGCGCCAGCACCTGCTGGGCGACGACGGAGTCCTGGTGCTCCCCGAGCAGCTCCTGCAGGTCCTCGGCCCGACCAGCGAGCCGTCGGGCGTCGCGGCCGAGCACCGGCGCGACCGCCTCACAGGTGTAGCGCAGCCGCTTGGTGGACTTACGGACCTCGTGCAGTGCCTCCTCGCGCTCCGGTCCGTCGTCGGGGACGGTGTCGAGGTCCCTGACGACCCGCCGGTAGGCCCGGCCGACGGCGTCCCGGCTGCCCCGCCGGCGCGTGCGGCGCCCGGTCATCGGCGGGTCGGCCAGCAACCGGTCCAGCTCGGCGAGCAGGCGCAGGTACCGCGCGCTGTCGAGGGCCTCGACGGCCGCCCCGGTGGAGGCGTCCCCGTGGTCGACCTCCAGCGCCAGCCCGTCGGGCAGCGTCGACAGGCTTGCCGCGGTGCCGCCGGACAGGTGCCCGTGCAGGCGGGCCGTCAGGACCTCGGCGTCGCGAGGTCCGCCGAGCACCCCGCCGAGCCAGCGGAGCTCCGCGCGCAGCGGTTCCGTCCGGGTCCCATCCAGCAGGGGCCGGAAGGCGGCGAGCAGGCTGCGGAGTCGTCGCGTCGCGACCCTGACGCCGTGGACCGCGTCCGGTCGGTCCAGCCGGACCATCGGATCGCCCTCCACGACGGCTGCGACGTGACGGTCGAGGGCCTGCAGCAGCACGGCGCCCGCGCCCGTCGCCTCGGCGTGCGGGCCGCGGGCAGGGCGTGCGCCGGCCGTCTCGAGCGCCCGGCCCACCTTCGAGGCGTAGCCGGCAGGCCGTGCGCCCCCGCCGGCCAGCAGCTCGGTCACCGCGACCAGCAGACCCTCGTCCCCGTCGACGACCTCGACCTCCACCTCGTCCCAGGTCGACCGGCCGGGGTGGCCCTCGGACACCAGGGGGTCGGCGACCTCCGCCACCACCGAGTCCTCGGCGACCTCCACCAGCACCCGGTCGGCCTCGTCGAGCAGGTGGAGCGTGCGCCGCCGGGTGGTGAGGGTCACGACGACCTGCACCTTCCGGTCACGGTGGCGGGACCGGGCGAGGGCGAGCAGCGACACGGGCGGGCCGGCGTCGGGATCGCCCAGCGGCTCGTGACGCTCCAGCCGAGCACCGTCCCTCAGGAGGAGCTTGAGGTGCCAGCCCTCGTCCGAGCCGCCGGTGCGCCGCCGCAGCGTGAGCTGTCCGGCTACGAGGTCCAGCCCGGGTGTGTCGTGATAGGCGGCCACCAGCTCGACGGGTCCGACCAGGCGCGTGGCGTGCACCCCCGGCAGCTCCTGGAAGTGCTCGTGCGGCGGGTCCAGCACCGTCGCGCCCTCCGGCAGCACCAGCTTGCTCTCCACCTCGACCTGAGAATGACCCACCCGCTCAGCGTGCCGCCCGGGCGGCGCCTGCGACAGAGGTCGCGGGTGTCCGCCCCGCCCGACCCCCGCCCGCCCGCCCTCCCGCACGCACGCCCGATGACGTGGCCGGGCGGGGACGCCGACCGCCGTACCCTGGGCCGGTGTCCGCCCCGACCCCGACCCCGATCCGCCGCGTCGCGATCACGAGCCTCGGCTGCGCGCGCAACGACGTCGACTCCGAGGAGCTCGCGGGCAGGCTGCAGGCGAACGGCTGGGAGCTCGTCGCCGACCCGTCGCAGGCCGACGTCGCCGTGGTCAACACGTGCGGGTTCGTCGAGCAGGCCAAGCGGGACTCCGTCGACACCCTGCTCGAGGCCGCCCAGCTCAAGGACGGTGGCGCCGACGGCGCCAGCCGCACCCAGGCCGTCGTGGCGGTCGGCTGCCTGGCCGAGCGGTACGGCAACGAGCTCGCCGAGTCGCTGCCCGAGGCCGACGCGGTCCTGGGCTTCGACAGCTACGCCGACCTGCACACCCACCTGCAGGGGATCCTCGAGGGCGAGCGCCCCGCCAGCCACACCCCCCGCGACCGCCGGCTGCTGCTGCCGCTGAGCCCCGTCGACAGGCAGGCTGCCCGCGGCAGCACCGCCGTCCCCGGCATGGGCACCCCGTCGCCGGGCACGGCTGCGGGCGCGGGGTCCCTACCGGCCTCTACGCCGCCCGAGCCCGGCCAGGTCCGCGAGCAGGCCCGCCTGGCCGCAGTCGCGCCTGCGTCGGGCCCGCCCGTGGTGCGCGCACGGCTGGGCTCCGCCCCCTGGGCGCCGCTCAAGCTCGCCTCCGGCTGCGACCGCCGCTGCACGTTCTGCGCCATCCCCGCCTTCCGCGGGTCGTTCGTCTCCCGCCGCCCCACCGAGGTGCTCGAGGAGGCCCGCTGGCTCGGGGAGCGCGGTGTGCGCGAGGTGTTCCTGGTGAGCGAGAACACCACCAGCTACGGCAAGGACCTCGGCGACCTCGACCTGCTGCAGAACCTGCTGCCCGCCGTCGCAGCCGTCGACGGGGTCGAGCGGGTGCGCGTGTCGTACCTGCAGCCCGCCGAGCTCCGGCCCGGCCTGCTGGAGGCCATCGCCACCACGCCTGGCGTCGTGCCCTACTTCGACCTGTCGTTCCAGCACGCCGCCCCCGGTCTGCTGCGCAGGATGCGCCGCTTCGGCGGCACGAAGGACTTCCTGGAGCTGATCGGTCGGGTCCGTTCGCTGGCACCCGCGGCCGGGATCCGCTCCAACGTGATCGTCGGCTTCCCCGGGGAGACCGAGGCGGACGTCGAGGAGCTCGTCGGGTTCCTGCAGACCGCTCGCCTGGACGTGGTTGGCGTGTTCGGCTACTCCGACGAGGACGGCACCGAGGCCGCCGGCCACGACGGCAAGCACGACGCCGACGAGGTCGCCGCCAGGGTCGAGCACGTGAGCGCGGTGGTCGACGAGCTCGTCACACAACGGGCCGAGGACAGGGTGTCGGAGCGGGTCGAGGTCCTCGTGGAGGAGGTCCTGGACGCCGAGGCCGCCGAGGAGGTCCTCGCGCTGGTCCCCTGGGCCCGGCGGAGCCTGGTCGTCGTGCAGGGGCGTGCGGCCCACCAGGGCCCGGACGTCGACGGCAGCACCGCGGTGCTGCTCCCCGCCGGGCATGCCGACGGCGCCGTCGGGTCGTTCGTCGAGGCCACCGTCGTGGGCTCGGACGGCGCCGACCTGCTGGCCGCGGTGGACGGGGCGGTGCGCTGATGGATGCCGGGTCCTGGCGACGCAACGCGAACCTGCCGAACACCCTCACCCTGGGGCGCATCGTCATGGTGCCCGTGTTCCTGGCCCTGCTGCTGGCGCAGGACGGCACCGACACCTCGCTGCGCTGGGCGGCTGCCGGCGTGTTCGCCGTCGCAGCGGCCACCGACCGGCTGGACGGCTACCTGGCCAGGCGGAACAACACGGTGACGACGTTCGGCGTCGTCGCCGACCCCGTGGCGGACAAGGCACTGACGGGGTCCGGGTTCGTCGCCCTCAGCCTGCTCGACATCCTGCCCTGGTGGGTGACCGTGCTGGTGATCGCCCGCGAGGTCGGCGTCACCGTCCTGCGCGCGGTCGTCATCCGGCACACGGTCGTGCCGGCGTCCAAGGGCGGCAAGCTGAAGACGGTCCTGCAGACCGTGGCGCTGACCGCGCTCGTCATCCCGATCGGCGGGGTGTTCGCGGTCGTCGCCTACGTCGTCATGGCCGCGGCGGTCCTGGTCACGCTCGTCACGGGCGTGCAGTACCTGGTGGCGATCCTCGGCGCGGAGCGTCGTCACCGGGCCGGGGTCGTGCGCGAGGAGCGGTGAGCACCCTTGCCGGGCGGGTCGTCGCCCTGCTCGTGGAGCGCGGTGAGCACCTGGCGTGCGCGGAGTCCCTGACCGGGGGCCTGCTGTGCGCAGGCCTGGTGGCCGTGCCGGGCGCGTCCGCGGTGGTGCGCGGCGGGGTCGTCGCCTACGCCACCGACGTCAAGGCCGTACTGCTGGGGGTGGACCCGGACCTGCTGGCCGCGCACGGTGCCGTGCACCCCGACGTCGCGCGGGCGATGGCGGCGGGGGCGGCGCGGGAGCTGCAGGCGGACTGGGGTGTCTCCACGACCGGTGTCGCCGGGCCCGCGCCGCAGGACGGTCAGGCGGTCGGCACCGTCCACGTCGCCGTCCACCGCGCCTCGGCCGGCCACAGCGCCCCCGCCGAGGACCGGACGGCCGCTGGTCGGACCGCGGCCGCCGACCGGTCGACCGGGGGGGTGCAGGACGCGGTGCGCAGCCTGCAGCTGGCGGGGGACCGCACCGCCGTGCGGGTCGGTGCCGTCGACGCGGCGATGGAGCTGCTGCTGGAACGGCTGCGCGGGGACGATTGAGCTGCCCGGGGCGCAGCGGCCGTCACCGGGAAGCGCGTGCCCGCGTCTGGCGTTGCGCATGAGGCGCGGGGCAGTGGTGAGCCTCCGGGTCGGCACGGCGTCGGGGTGGTCCGCGAGATCGGATCCGTCCCACGAGGTGCCGTCGACGACCTCGGGGTACCGTGGGTGCACCAACCGTCGCAACTGGTCCGCATCGGGGAGAGCCCGGTCCGGATGCATCGTGTACAGGCCGGCACCGTCCGGTCGGGAGGGGAGGTCGTGATGGTCCTGCTTCGAGAAGAGATCGGCGACGTCCTGCGCGGTGCCCGTCAGCGCCAGGGGCGGACCCTCCGGGACGTGTCCTCGACCGCCCGTGTGTCGCTCGGTTACCTCAGCGAGGTCGAGCGTGGTCAGAAGGAGGCCTCCTCAGAGCTGCTCCTCAGCATCTGCGAGGCCCTCGACGTGCCCATGTCAAGCGTCCTGCGCTCGGTGAGCGACCGGGTCGCGACGTCGGAGTCGACTCCCCCCCGGCTCGCCGCTGCCACGCCCGGTCAGCACCGGGCCGAGCGTGGTACCCCCCGCCACGTGGACTCCATCCACAAGACGGTCATCCCCGCTCCGGTGCCGTCCGAGGATGACCTCGCACAGGTCTCCTGAGCCTGCGGCGACGGCCCAGCAGTCGCTGACGGCCGGGCCGGAGCACCCCGTCGGTGCGGAGCTCACGGTCGGTACCGGGTCCGGCCTGTCGTCCGGGGGGCGATCTCGCGCGTGGGCACCGGGGTGGGAGACGGCCCCTGCTGGCAGCGGGGGCACCACCACGCGATCCGCTCCGCACCTGCCTGACCGGTGGTCGCCGTCAGCACCCGGGTGCGGCAGCGCAGACAGGACTGCTGCTGGAACACCCAGTGGTTGCGGCCCTTGCGAAGGTCGCCGGTGGTCGCCTGCATGTACCGGTCCTTGTTGGCCTGCAGCAGCCGGTGCGCGACGGTGACCACCCGCGGCAGGTTCGTGCCGTGGCGGGCGAGCTCTCCCACGGGGGTGAAAGGCGTGACCCCGACCAGGAAGCACGTCTCGGTCCGGTAGATGTTGCCGAGGCCCGCGAGCAGGCGCTGGTCGAGCAGGGCGTCGCCGATCATCCGGTCCGGCTCGACGGCGAGCCGACGGACCGCCTCCTCGGGGTCCCAGTCCCCACCCAGCACGTCGGGGCCCAGGTGGCCCACCACCCCGGACTCCTCGTCGGTGCGGACCAGCTCGAGCACCGGCAGCCGGTAGCCGACAGCCGTCGTCCCCTGCACCCGGAGCACGGCACGGACCTGGTGCTGGGCGCCGCCGCGCCAGGCCTCCCCGTCGGGGTACAGGTGCCAGGTGCCGTCCATCCGGAAGTGGGTGTGCAGGGACAGACCGTCGCCCGGCCCACCCGCGAGGCGGGTCAGCAGGTGCTTGCCCCGGGCGTGGACCCCGGTCACGGTGCTGCCGGTCAGGTCCGTCGTGGCCAGCGAGGGCACCCGCAGGTCGCAGGCCACGAGGGTCCGCCCGGCCAGGGCGTGGTCGAGCCGCCTGGCCGCCAGCCAGACGGTGTCTCCCTCGGGCATCAGCCCGCTCGCAGACCGCGGGGGGTGGCGCGGAAGCCCGCTGCCTCCAGCACCTGCGACACCGTGCCCGAGGCGTCCAGCACGCCCTCGCCGTCGGCACGGGTGACCGTGACCCGGCCCAGGCGTCCGGCCCGGACCGTGCCCGCCAGGGCCTCGGCGGCCGCGGTGAGCACCGCCGGGTCCTCGGAGTAGGTGAGCAGGCTGCGGGCACCGCGCTCGACGTACATGGCGAGCTCGCCGTCGACCAGGACCACGAGGGCGCCCGCCTTGCGACCGGCCTTGTGACCCGCCCGCTCGGGCCAGCCCAGCGCCGCCCCGTACGGGTTGGCCGGGTCGGTGGCGGCGAGCACCAGCCCGGGAGGTCGGGGGCCCGCCGCAGGCAGGTCGGGGGCAGCGACGGTCGGCTGGTCGGCATCGGCGCCCGCGGACCCGGCCCGCAGCCGGTCGACGGCGCCGACCGTGGCGAACTGCGCCGCCCCCAGGCCCTCCACGAAGTAGCCGCGTCGCACCCGGCCCGTCTCCTCCATGGCCGCGAGCACCCGGTAGACCCCGGCGAACCCGCCGACGACCTCCTCGGCGACGACCGAGCCGCGGGTGACGACGCCGTAGCGGTCCAGCAGCACCTCGGCGGTGGCGGCCGCGCGCACCGTCGCGTCGGGCTCGGTACCCGGCACGAGCGACCAGCGCCCGGCCACGGTGGGCGGACCCGACCCGGCGCGGGCCGACGCCGCCAGCAGCCCCGCGGACCCCGACGGCCTCGCGCGGCGGTACCGGGAGCGCGGGGTGCCCGTGGGCGTGCGGTGGGCGGCCGTGCCCGAGACCAGCGCGCGCAAGGGCGCCACGGTGTCGTTGGTGACCTGACCGGCCCACACCAGGTCCCACAGCACGCGGACCAGATCGGACTCCCCGACCGTGCCCGACGGACCCCTGCCCGACGGATGCCTGTCCGACGAGCCCGACCCCGACGCCCCCAGCCCCGGCTGCCCGGGACCGCTGGTCACCGCTGCGCTGAGGCGGTGGAAGAAGAACGCCCCGCCGGAGCCCAGCAGCTCCAGGACGCGTTCCGCCACGGCCGGGTCGTTCGACCCCTGCCCGTCCGGGACCTCCAGCACGTCCACCGCCGCGTCCGGCAGCGGCACACCTCGAGGCACCGGTGAGCCCCCCGACGCCAGCGCGGCCGTGGCCACCGGCCCGGGCGACGGCAGCGTGAGGTGGGCGGTGTGGGCGGCGTGCAGCGACACCCAGCCGTCACCGCCCGCCAGCTGGGCGTGCCCGACCCAGACCACCTCGCCGGCGGCGGTCAGCTCGTCGAGCATCGCGGGGGAGTAGTCCTGCACCCGGGCGGGCAGCACCAGGGACTCCAGCGCGCTCGCGGGGACCCGGGCTCCGGCCAGCTGCTCGACCGCCCGCAGCAGCCCGTCGACCCCGCGGAGCCCGACCGTCCGGGACCCGCCGGCGGCCGGGACGACCGACTGCCACGACGGCAGGAAGCGGGCCAGGTCGCGAGCCGTGACGGGCTCGACCTCCTGGCGCAGCGCCGCGAGCGAGCGCCGGCGCAGGACGCGGAGCACGCCGGCGTCGCACCAGTCCACCGTGTCCGCGCCGCCCCCGACCGACAGCGGGCGGATCGCGCCGGAGGTGACTCGGCCCGCCTGCTCCAGCCGGCGCAGGGCTGCCTCGACCACCGCGACCCCGAGCCCGAAGCGGGTCGCCACGTCGGTCGCCGCGAACGGGCCGTGCGTGCGGGCGTGGCGGGACACCAGGTCGCCGACGGGGTCGGGGACCGGGAGCAGGAACGCCTCCGGCAGGCCCAACGGCAGCGCGGCGCCGAGCGCGTCGCGCAACCGCGCGGCGTCCTCGACCGCGGCCAGGCAGGTCGTGCTGCCGAGACGTACCTCTATGACCCGCCGTTGCAGGACCAGGCGCTCGCCGTAGGCCTGGGCCTGGTCCGGCTCCACGCACCGTCGGGCGACCTCGCTCACCGGCAGGGGACCCAGCACCCGCAGCAGGTCCGCGACGTCCTCGGGGTCCCGTGCCCGCCGCTCCGGCACGAGCCGCTGCAGCTCCTCCTCGGTGGTGCGGACCGCTTCCGGGTCCAGCAGGTCCCGCAGCGTGGCCCCGTCGCCACGGCCCAGCAGCTCGGCAAGCAGCTGGGGGTCCAAGGACAGGGCCGCCGCGCGGCGCTCCGCCAGGGGCGAGTCCCCCTCGTACAGGAACTGCGCGACGTAGCCGAAGAGCAGCGACCGGGCGAACGGCGACGGGGCCGACGTCTCGACCTCGACGACCCGGATCTGGCCGGAGGCGATGTCGCGCATCAGGGTGGCCAGCCCCGGGACGTCGAAGACGTCCTGCAGGCACTCCCGCACGGTCTCCAGCACGATCGGGAACGCCGGGTATCGCCTGGCGACGTCCAGCAGCGACGCCGCCCGCTGACGCTGCTGCCACAGCGGCTGACGCCGGCCGGGGTTGCGCCGGGGCAGCAGCAGGGCCCGCGCGGCGCACTCCCGGAACCGGGACGCGAACAGCGCGGAGCCGCCGATCTCCTGCGTGAGGAGGTCCTCGACATCCTCGGCGTCCAGCACGACCAGGTCGGGCACGTCCACCCCCGCCACCGGTGCCGCCCCCGGCCAGGCGTCGCCACCGGAGCCACCGCCGGAGCCACTCCCGAACCCCGCGCCGGCGTCGTCCGCGTCGCCCCCGCCGTCGTCACCACCCCACCCGCTCACCTCGACGTCGGGCAGGCGCAGCACGATGCCGTCGTCGCCGTGCATCGCCTGCACGTCGACGCCGTGCCGTTCCCGGAACCGTGCCGCGAGCGCCAGCGCCCACGGCGCGTGGACCTGCCCGCCGAACGGGGAGTGCACGCACACGCGCCAGTCGCCCAGCTCGTCGCGGAACCGTTCGACCACGATCGTCCTGTCGTCCGGGACATGACCCGTGGCCTCCTTCTGCTCGCGGAGGTAGGCCAGCAGGTTGTCGGTGGCCCACTCGTCCAGACCGGCGGCCAGGCACCGTTCCCTGGCCTTGTCCGGGCCGGCGCGGACGAGCTCCCGGACGAATGCGCCCAGCGCATGACCGAGCTCCGCGGGTCGGCCGAGGGCGTCGCCGTGCCAGAACGGCAGCCGCCCTGCCCGCCCCGGGGCGGGGGTGACGAGGACCTGGTCACGGGTGATGTCCTGCACCTGCCAGGAGCTGGCGCCGAGGGTGATGACGTCCCCGACCCGGGTCTCGTAGACCATCTCCTCGTCGAGCTCGCCGACCCGGCGCCCCGCCCCCTCCGAACCGGCCAGGAACACCCCGAACAGGCCACGGTCGGGGATGGTCCCGCCACTGGTCACGGCAAGTCGCTGCGCCCCCGGGCGCCCGGTCAGGGTGTCGCTCACCCGGTCCCAGACCAGCCGCGGTCGGAGCTCGGCGAAGTCCTCGCTCGGGTATCGGCCCGCCAGCATGTCCAGCGTCGCCTCGAACGGGCCGCGGGCCAGGTCGGAGAACGACGCCGTGCGCCGGACCAGCGCGTACAGCTCGTCCACGGACCAGTCGTCCATGGCGCACATCGCGACCACCTGCTGTGCGAGGACGTCCAGCGGGGAGCTCAGCACCTGCAGCGCCTCGATCCGGCCCTGCACCATCCGCTCGACCACCACGGCCGACTGGACCAGGTCGGCGCGGTGCTTGGGGAACACGACCCCGCGGGACACGGCCCCGACCTGGTGCCCGGCCCGGCCGATCCGCTGCAGCCCGCTCGCCACGCTCGGCGGGGACTCCACCTGCACCACGAGGTCGACCGCACCCATGTCGATACCCAGCTCGAGGCTGCTGGTGGCCACGACCGCGGGCAGCCGGCCGGTCTTCAGGTCGTCCTCGATCAGGGCCCGCTGCTCCTTGCTGACCGAGCCGTGGTGGGCGCGGGCGAGCACCGGGGCGGCACCGGTCGTGGCGCCCGCCGCACCCATCGCCTGCGCGGGGGCGTGCCGCTCGGCCCCGCCGTCCGAGCCCCTGCCGTCCGTGCCGCCGGCGTCCGGACCGGGCTCGGTCGACGACGCGTCGGCGTCCTGCCGCTCCTGCCACTCCTCGTTGAGCTGGGCGGTGAAGCGTTCCGCGAGCCGGCGGGAGTTGGTGAACACCAGCGTGGAGGTGTGCGCGGCGACCAGGTCCACCACGCGCTCGTTGACGTGCGGCCAGATGGAGCGGCGCTGCTCGTCGCCCGCGGCGCTGCCGACGACCTCGCCGGTCGGTGTGCCCAGGTCGGACATGTCCGGGACCGGGACGACGACCCGCACGTCGAACTGCTTGTCCGACGGCGGCTGCACGACGCGGACCGGCCGCCCACCGGACAGGAACCGGGCCACCTCCTGCACCGGTCGCACCGTCGCCGACAGCCCGACCCGCTGGGCGGGGCGCTCCAGCAGCGCGTCCAGGCGCTCCAGGGTCAGGGCCAGGTGCGCGCCCCGCTTGGTGCCCGCCACGGCGTGGATCTCGTCCAGGACGACCGTCTCGACCCCGAGCAGCGACTCGCGCGCCTTGGACGTCACCAGCAGGAACAGGGACTCCGGCGTGGTGATCAGGACGTCCGGCGGTCGCAGCGCCATCGTGCGCCGGTCCTGGCTGGACGTGTCGCCGGAGCGGACGCCCACCGTGGTCGACGGCTCGGGCAGACCGAGGCGCTGTGCGCTGGCCCGGATACCGATCAGGGGCGAGCGCAGGTTGCGCTCGACGTCCACGGCCAGCGCCTTCAGCGGTGACACGTACAGCACCCGGCAGCGGCGCTGCGGCTCCTCCGGCACGGGTTGGGCGCCCAGGCGGTCCAGGGACCACAGGAACGCCGCGAGCGTCTTGCCCGAGCCCGTCGGGGCGACCACGAGGGCGTCCTCGCCGCTGCTGACCGCGTCCCACGCACCCAGCTGCGCCGGTGTGGGGGCCGGGAACGCCCCCGTGAACCAGTCCCGGGTCGACGGGGAGAAACGCGCCATGACGCGCTCGGCGGACGGGGTGCGGGCCACCGGCCCATCATGGTCCAGACCGCCGACAGGCGCGTGGCGTGGTAGACCTCTGGCGTGAGGATCAGCGAGTTCCGGACACTCGCCCACGAAGAGTTCGGCCGGGCGCTGGCCGACACGCTCGTCACCGACCTGGTGCTGGCACCGTTGGACATGACGGCGGCCCAGGCGATCGAGGCCGGTACCGACCCGCGCGACGTGTGGTCTGCGCTGTGCGAGGCGATGGACGTGCCGCCGCAACGGCGGCTAGGACGCGACCGGGGACGGCCGCGCTCCGGCGCCGACGAGGCCCGGGCATGAACGCCCCCGTCGACAAGCCCCCCGAGAACCTCGCGGCTGCCGCGGAGGACGCCGGCAGGCACATGGCCGCCGTCACCGAGGACGTCGTCAACCGGTTCCTGGTGACGGTGCTGCGCCGCCGCGGCTGGGTGTCCCGGGTGCAGGTGAACCGCGGTTACGGCGCCACGGTCGAGGTCCCTGCGCCCCACGAGCCGGGCTGGGTACGCGTCTTCGGCCGCGTGCTGATGGCGCGCCCGGAGACCCCGTACCAGGCCTGGGTCGCCAGCCGCGGCTGGAAGAGCTTCTTCACCGCGCAGGTCGAGCGGGCGCCGGTGACCGTGCAAATCGCCGGCTATGTGCACCACGTGCAGGCGGACCGTGCCGGCCTCGTCGACTCCGTCCTGCAGATCGACCTGCCCCCGGGCAGGCACCCCGTCACGATGACGCCCCAGGGCGGGGAACCCGGTGTCGGGGAGGTCCTGGTGGTGGGCCCGGACACCGGGACCGGCCTGGTGAGCGACATCGACGACACCGTGATGGTCACCTGGCTGCCGCGGCCGTTCATCGCGGCGTGGAACACGTTCGTCCGCCAGGAGACCGCCCGTTCCGAGGTCCCCGGCATGACCGAGCTGTACCGCGACTACCTGACGGCCAACCCCGGGGCGTTCGTCCTGTACCTGTCGACCGGGGCCTGGAACACCGCCCCCTTCCTGCGGCGGTTCCTGCGACGGCACGGCTTCCCCGTCGGCCCGCTGCTGCTCACCGACTGGGGACCCACCAACACGGGCTGGTTCCGTTCCGGGCGTGAGCACAAGCTCGGGTCGCTGCGCCGGCTGCGGGTGGAGCTGCCGCACGTGAGCTGGCTGCTGGTGGGCGACGACGGCCAGCACGACCCGGACATCTACTCGACCTTCGCCCGTGAGGACCCCGACGCCGTCCGGGCGGTCCTGCTGCGCGAGCTGACCCCGGCGGAGCAGGTGCTCGCCCGCGGCCTCGCGCTGCCGGAGTCCGACGGCGGCGCCGGGTCCGTGCCCGTCCTGCACGGCGGTGACGGCCACCTGCTGGGCGAGCGGCTGCGCGCCATCGGCATGCTCCCGCCCCGGTGAGCGAGGCGCGGCGCGTCGCCGTCCTCGCGGCGGCCCAGGTCGCCGGGGGCGTGGGGGTCGCCGTGGGCGTCGCCGCCGGCAGCCTGCTGGCGGAGCAGGTCGGGGGCCGCACGTCGTTGGCAGGCCTCGCGCAGACCGCCTCGGTGCTGGGTGCCGCCCTGCTCGCGGTCCCGCTGGCACGCCTGGCGCAGCGGCTCGGGCGACGGACGGCCCTGACCAGCGGCCTGCTGCTCGCGGTCGCCGGGTCCGGGCTGATCGTCCTGGCCGCGGTGGCGTCCTCGTTCCCGCTGCTGCTCCTCGGTGCTGCGCTGTTCGGCGGGGGGACGGCGGCGGGGCTGCAGGCCCGCTACGCCGCCACCGACGGCCTAGCCCTCCACCGGCGCGGCCGGGCCCTGTCGACGGTGGTCTGGGCGACCACCGTGGGTGCGGTCGCCGGGCCCAACCTCGGTGCTCCGGCGGCGCGGCTGGAGGACCGGCTCGGCCTGCCGGGCTTCAGCGGGGCCTACCTGCTGGCCGCGGCCGCGTTCTGCGTGGCCGCGGTGGTGCTGCTCGTCGGGCTGCCGCGGCTGCCACGGGCGAACGTTCCCACCGGGCCGTCAGGGCCGTCGGCCTCGACCGCCGAGGTGCTGCGGGAGGTGTGGCGCCGGCCCGCCCCCCGCCTCGGTCTCCTCGCCCTCGCCGCCGCCCATGCGGTCATGGTCGGGATGATGGTGATGACGCCGGTGCACCTGGGTGGGCAGGGCGCCGGTGTCGAGGTGGTCGGTGTCGTGATCAGCGTCCACATCGCCGGCATGTACGCCGCGAGCCCGTTGTTCGGCTGGCTCGCCGACCGCCACGGCGCCACGACCGGGATCGGCGTCGGTCTCGGCCTGCTGCTGGCGGCGCTGCTGGTCGCCGGGGCGTCGGGTTCGGGCCTGCTCGGGGAGTCCTCGACGGCCTCCCACACCGGTGTGGGCCTGGCCCTGCTGCTGCTCGGGCTCGGCTGGTCGGCCTGCCTGGTGTCCGGGTCGACGTCCCTGGCGGGAACGTTCGAGGCCGCCGACCCCCGGGCCCGCACGCTGCAGGGTGCCTCCGACCTCGTCATGGGGGTGGCCGGAGCCGGGGCCGGTGCGCTCTCGGGCCCCGTCCTGGCGACGGTGCAGTACCCGGGTCTCGCGGCGGCGGCCGTCCTGCCCCTGCTCGGGGTGCTGTGGTGCCTGGTGGGGGCACGGCCAGGCGTCGGGGGCCTGGTCTACCGTCGTGCCGCGTGAGCACCCCGGGGGACACCACAGCAGCGGCGCCCGTCCTGGTCCACGCCAGGGGGCTGCGCAAGGCCTACGGCGACTTCACGGCCGTCGACGGCATCGACCTCGACGTACGGCACGGGGAGTCCTTCGGGATCCTGGGCCCGAACGGTGCCGGAAAGTCGACGACCATGCGACTCATCGGCTGCGTCTCCGACCCCACTGCCGGTGAGCTGTCCATCCTCGGCCTGGACCCCCGCGAGGACGGCCCGCGCATCCGCGCCCGGCTCGGCGTGGTCCCCCAGAAGGACACGCTCGATGAGGAGCTCACCGTCCGGGAGAACGTGCTGGTCTACGGCCGCTACTTCGGCATGACCCGGGCCGCGGTGCGGGCCAAGACCGACGAGCTGCTCGACTTCGTGCAGCTGGCCGACCGGGCGGACTCGGTCGTGGAGCCGTTGTCCGGGGGCATGAAGCGGCGCCTGACGATCGCCAGGGCCCTGGTGAACGACCCCGACATCCTGCTGCTGGACGAGCCGACCACGGGCTTGGACCCGCAGGCCCGCCACGTCCTGTGGGACCGGCTGTACCGGCTCAAGCGCGAGGGCGTGACCCTGGTCCTGACCACGCACTACATGCACGAGGCCGAGCAGCTGTGCGACCGCCTCGTCGTGATGGACGGCGGTCGGTACGTCGCCGAGGGCAGCCCGGGCGACCTGATCAGGACCCACTCCACGCGGGAGGTGCTGGAGGTCCGTTACCGCACCGACGACCACGAGCCGTTCGCGGTGCCCCTGCGGCAGCTGGCGCAGCGGGTGGAGGTGCTGCCGGACCGGGTGCTGCTTTACGTGGTCGACGCCGACGCCGTCGCCGCCCGCGTGCTGGGCCTGCCGGGGGAGCGGCCGATGTCGCTGCTGCCCCGACGCTCCACGCTGGAGGACGTGTTCCTGCGTCTGACGGGCCGGACGCTCGTCGACTGACCCCGCGCGGGGACCGGTCGAGGGGGTCCCGTCGGCGGTGCGGTGCCGGGCTCAGCCTGCGTCGGCGACGGCCTGCGACAGCTCCTCGACGTAGGTGTCCAGCCCGTAGGTCAGCGACAGCGCGGTCGGTGGGCTGACCGAGGCCACGACGTCGGTGCCGACGATGGAGGCGACCGCACCTGAGGAGACCTGGGGCAGGGTGGCCGCGTACGGCTTGGCCAGGAACGCCTCGGCCGCCTCCGGGGTGTCGGAGTAGGACAGCAGGACGTCGGAGGTGAGCCCGCCGACGAGCTCGGGGCTGAGGGTGTAGAAGAACGTGGACTCGCCCGTGGACAGCTCGCTGACGCTGGGGGCGACCCTCATGCCGAGGTCGGTGAGGAACTCCACCCGCGGGTCGGCCTCCTCGTAGACGTAGAACGCGTCCGCGGTGTCGGCGACGGCTGCCACCGTCCGGCCCGCCAGCTCCGGGTTGGCCTCGGCGGCATCGGCCACGGCGGCGTCCGCCTCGTCCACGACGGCCTGCGCCCGCTCGGGCATGCCCATCGCCTCACCGACGGTCAGGACGACGTCGCGCCACGGCGTCGACCACGCCTGGTCGGGATAGGCGACGACCGGGGCGATCTGGCTGAGGGTCTCGTAGTCCTCGGCCGTGATGCCGGAGTACACCGCCAGGATGAGGTCGGGGTCCTGCGCGGCGATCTGCTCGAAGGGGATGCCGTCGGTGTCCGGCAGCAGCTCGGGGGTCTCGGCACCGAGCTCGGTGAGCTCGTCGGCTACCCAGGGCAGCACACCGTCGGAGTTGCCGCCGTAGCTGGCCAGCGGGATGGCCACGGGCACCTCTCTGAGCGCCAGCACGGCGTCGGTGCTTCCCCAGCCCCAGGTGACGATCCGCTCGGGGGCGGCCTCGACAGTGGTGTCACCGAAGGCGTGCTCGACCGTGACGGGGAACTCGCCGCCGGAGGGGGCCGCAGCTGCCCCGGCGGTGGCCTCGGCCCCGGCAACGGTGCTGGCGGGCGGGCCCGCGGCGGTGCCGGCAGCCTGGCCGGCGGTGCCGGAGCCGCAGGCGGCCAGCACCGTCGCGGCGCTCAGCAGGGCGCCGACCAGCAGCAGGGGACGGTGGCGGTGATGCGACGACGTGATCACGAGATGTATTCCTCGACTGTGGGGGAATGAAGCAAGGTGGGCCTAACCTGACCGAGGTGTCGCCAGCCTCCCCCGGGGGTAGCCTCGGCGCGCCTCGGGCAGGTGGTCCAGGTGTGGGAGGTCGCCCGGTGGGGAAGCAGCAGCCAGCCGGTGCGGGGCCGGCCGTGACGTCCGGTGCCCGGACCGCCCCGCCCCACGACACCCGGTTCCTGTGGTGGCGGGCGGCGCAGTTCTGGCTCGTCGTCGCCCGGCGGTGGTGGCGCTCCCTGGTGCTGCGTTCGTTCCTGGAACCCCTGCTCTACCTGTTCGGGCTCGGCTTCGGCCTGGGCACGCTGGTGGACGACAGCGGCAACGCCCCGGGCGGGGTTCCCTACGCGGCCTACGTCGCCAGCGGGGTCCTGGTCGCCTCCGCGATGCAGTCGGCCTTCAGTGAGAGCGCCTGGCCGGTCATGGGGGCCATCAAGTGGCAGCGGCAGTACCACGCCCAGCTCGCCTCACCGCTGCGCGTGGGCGACGTCCTGGTCGGGCACCTGGTGTTCATGCTGCTGCGGCTGGTGGCTGCCGTCGTGCCGTTCTGGCTGGTCATGGTCGCCCTCGGGCTGGTGTCGTGGCCGACCGCGCCGCTGGCCCTCCTGGCGGCGCTGCTCTGCGGCATGGCGTTCGCGACCCCCATGGCGGCGTTCGCAGCCACCGCGGACTCCGACGCGTCCTTCGCGCTGATCCTGCGCTTCGCCATCATTCCGATGTTCCTGTTCTCCGGGGTGTTCTTCCCGGTGTCCGACCTGCCGGTCTGGCTGCAGCCCGTCGTGTGGGCCACCCCGTTGTGGCACGGCGTCGAGCTCAGCCGAGCCGCCGCCCTCGGTACGGGGATGCAGGCGTGGGCCGCAGCAGGGCACGTGCTCTACCTGCTCCTGCTGGCCGGTGCCGGGCTGGCCGCCGCCGTGCGCACCTACACCCGGCGGCTGCGGTGAGCACCCGGTCGGCGCAGGGCCGGGCCCGGACGCGCGACGACATTGCGGTGCCCGGCTACGGGTTGCTCGGGCGGCTGCTACCGAGCGGCTCCGTGTCCCGGCCGATGGGCCTGGTAGAACGAAACCTGCGCGCCTACCGGCGGGCATGGCTGCTGCTGCTCTCCGGTTTCGTCGAGCCCGTCATGTACCTGTTCGGCCTCGGCGTGGGGCTCGGGTCCCTGGTGGGCGACGTCACCACCGACTCCGGGCGCGTGGTGCCGTACGCGCTGTTCGTCGCGCCCGCGCTGATGGCGGCCTCGGCGATGAACGGCGCGGTCTTCGACTCCACCTTCAACGTCTTCTTCAAGCTCCGTTACTCCAAGCTGTACGACTCGGTGCTCGCGACCCCGCTCGGCCCGCGTGACGTTGCCGTCGGGGAGATCACCTGGGCGCTGATCCGTGGGAGCAGCTATGCGGCTGCGTTCTTCCTGGTGCTGGCGCTCTCGGGACTGGTCACCACGGCCTGGGCGCTGCTGGCGCTGCCGGCGGCGCTGCTGATCGGCTGGGCGTTCGCCAGCGTCGGGATGGCCGTGACCACCTGGATGCGCAGCTGGCAGGACCTCGACCTGGTGCAGCTGGCGATCGTCCCGCTGTTCCTCTTCTCGGCCACGTTCTACCCGGTCAGCACCTACCCGGACCAGCTGGCATGGCTCGTCCAGCTGTCCCCGCTCTACCACGGGGTCGCGCTGGTCCGTGGGGTGATGCTCGCCGAGGTCGGGCCCTACCTGCTCGTGCACGTAGCCGTCCTGCTGGGTCTCGGGCTCGTGGGCGTCCTGGTCACGGAGCGCCGGCTACGGACGCTGCTGCTGAGCTGAGCAGCCCCGGTCGGCGGCACCCGCGGCGGCCTGGTCCGGGCCGCAGACACGCCCTGCGTGTCCTCCCGACATCGAACACGTGTTCGGGCTACTGTCGTGATGTCCACAGGACGTCCGAGGGCCCGTTGTCCACAGCGACGCGAGCTCACCGGGGTTCTGTCGGGGGAGGTGCATACCGTTTCCTCCGTGGCCAACAGACAACCCGCACGAGGTGACCAGATGCCCGCTCCAACCATCAACGGCGACCGCGACAAGTCGCTCGCGACCGCCCTCGCCCAGATCGACAAGCAGTACGGCAAGGGCTCCGTCATGCGCCTCGGCGACGAGGCGCGCGCCCCCATCGACGTGATCCCCACCGGATCGATCGCGCTCGACATCGCGCTCGGCATCGGCGGGCTCCCGCGAGGGCGCATCGTCGAGGTCTACGGTCCGGAGTCCAGTGGTAAGACCACCGTCGCCCTGCATGCCGTCGCCAACGCGCAGAAGGCCGGCGGCATCGCCGCCTTCATCGACGCCGAGCACGCTCTGGACCCGGACTACGCCCGCGCCCTCGGCGTGGACACCGACGCCCTGCTGGTCTCCCAGCCGGACACAGGTGAGCAGGCGCTCGAGATCACCGACATGCTGATCCGCTCAGGCGCCCTCGACATCATCGTCATCGACTCCGTGGCGGCACTCGTGCCCCGCGCCGAGATCGAGGGCGAGATGGGAGACAGCCACGTCGGTCTGCAGGCGCGACTCATGTCGCAGGCGCTGCGCAAGATCACGGGTGCCCTGAGCCAGTCCCGGACCACGGCGATCTTCATCAACCAGCTGCGCGAGAAGATCGGTGTGATGTTCGGCTCGCCCGAGACCACCACGGGCGGCAAGGCGCTGAAGTTCTACTCCTCGGTGCGCCTGGACGTGCGTCGCATCGAGGCGCTGAAGGACGGCACCGAGATCGTCGGCAACCGGACCAAGTGCAAGGTCGCCAAGAACAAGCTGGCGGCACCGTTCAAGATCGCCGAGTTCGACATCATCTACGGCACGGGCATCAGTCGCGAGGGCGGCCTCATCGACATGGGTGTGGAGCAGGGCTTCGTCCGCAAGGCCGGCGCCTGGTACACCTACGAGGGCGACCAGCTCGGTCAGGGCAAGGAGAACGCGCGGGCCTTCCTGCGCGACAACCCCGACCTCGCCGACGAGATCGAGAAGCGCATCAAGGAGAAGCTCGGCATCGGCGCGAAGGTCGACAAGCCGGCCGTGGCCGAGGTCCCGGTCGAGTTCTGATGCCGTCCACCCTCGGCAGCGTCTGACCGGTGTCTGCAGGACGCCGGCCGGCAACCGACCGCGGCGGCGCGCGCCCGTCCACCGGGGACTCCTCGCCCGGGTCTCCGGTGGACGTGGCTCGTGCTGTCGTGCTTCGTCGACTGACTTTCGGACCCCGCACCAGAGCACAGCTCCGTGAGGCCGTTGTGGCGAAGGACGTCCCCCCTGACGTCGCCGACTCCGTGCTCGACCGGTTTGCCGAGGTGGGTCTGGTGGACGATGCGGTGTTCGCCGCGGAGTGGGTCCGGGTCCGTCACCGGGACAAGGGTCTGTCGCGACGGGCGCTGGCCGACGAGATGCGCCGCAAGGGCGTTCCGGCCGCGGTGGCCGATGACGCACTGGCCACCCTGGACGGCGACGACGAGCGCGTTGCCGCTGAAGGGCTGGTGGCCCGCACGCTGTCCAGCAGCCGTGGTGTGGACTACCCCAAGCGGGTCCACCGGCTGATGGCGATGCTCGCCCGCAAAGGCTACGGCCCGGGCCTGGCGGGCGACGTGGTACGTCGGGCGCTGGCGGCCGAGGGGCAGGACGGGCAGACCGACTGACCCCGCCCGTGCGCCCGTGCACCGGCGCACGGCGAAGGGTACGTGCCGGGGAGCGCACGAGCACCGTCCGCAACGGGACGGCTCGTCCTCAGGTGGCAAGGCCTCCTGTGCCGCCCCCGGCGTTGCCGATGGCGGCTCGGGCCTGCTGGCTGGGCACGGACTCCTCGTCGTGGTCCCGACCTCGCGACCGGCTCAGTCTCTTCTCGACGAAGACGGCGAGCCGTCCCAGCAGGCTGTTGATGAGGATGTAGATGAGCGCGATCAGCAGGTACGTCTGCAGCGGATTGTCCAAGAACCCCTCGAGCTGCTTGCCGATGTTGAGCAGCTCGTTCGGCCCGATGAGGATGAGCCCCGCCAGCGAGGTGTCCTTGACGATGACCACGAGCTGGCTGATCAGGGCCGGCAGCATGAGACGGAAGGCCTGCGGCAGCTGGATCTGCAGGACGGTCTGCTGAGGCGTCAGACCGATGGCCAGCCCGGCCTCGCGCTGGCCTCGCGGGAGTGCGGCGACGCCGGCCCGCAGGATCTCACCGATCACCACGAAGTTGTACGCCGTGAGTCCGATGACCAGGTACCACAGCTGGGACAGGTCGATGCCGAACTGGGGGAGCACCCTGGCCGCGAAGAAGATCAGCACGACGACCGGTGCGCCTCGCAGCACCTCGGCCAGCAGGACCACTGGCAACCGGGTGTAGCGGCCGAGCAGCAGCCGCACCGTGGTGAGGATGGTGCCGAGCACCAGGCTGAACGCGATGGCCAGTGCCGCGGCGAGCAGGGTGTTGGTGACGCCGACCCGGATCCGCCCCCAGACGGAGACGAACTGGTCGTCACCGGGCCAGAACAGCGGGGTCCACCGTTCGGGCTCGAACTGCCCCGTCTGGTTCAGCCGCAACCCGGCCAGCAGCAGCAGGACGGCGAAGACCAGGACCGACACCACCGCCAGAATGCGGTGTCGGCGAAGTGCTCGTGGGCCCGGGGCGTCGAACAGGACGGACGGTGCGGCACTCATCGGATGATCGCCACCCTCTCCTCGAGCCGGCTCAGCACTGCGGCCGTCGGCAGCGTGATGGCCAGGTAGCCGATCAGGATCCCGACCAGCACGGGCAGCACTGCGATGCCCTGGGCGCTCGTCAGGCGGTTGGCGACGCTGAACAGGTCCCCGCCGACGCCGAAGGCGCCGACGATGGCCGAGTTCTTCATCATGGCGATGACGACGCTGCCCAGCGGCGGGACGACCGTGCGCAGCGCCTGGGGCATCACCACCGACCCGAGCGACTGCCCGAAGGTGAGCCCGATGGCCCGGGCGGCCTCGGCCTGGCCGTCCGGCACGGCGTTGATGCCGGAACGGATGGCCTCGCAGACGAACGCAGCCGTGTACAGCGAAAGGCCGATGACCCCGAGCTGGAAGAACGGCCTGTTGAACCCGAGCTCAGGCAGCACGAATGCGGTGAAGAAGAGCATCACCGTGAGCGGGCTGTTGCGGACGACCGAGACGTACCCCGCGCCGAAGGACCGCAGCGGCGCAACAGGCGACACCCGCATCATCGCCAGGACCACCCCGAGCAGCAGCGCACCACCGAGCGAGTAGACGATGATTTTCAGCGAGCCCAGGAACCCGCCCACGAAGAGGCCGAAGTTGTCGACCAGAACATCCATCCGAGGTCCTGTCCGTCGTCGAGGTGCCAGGTGTGCCGAGTGTGGCCGGCGAGCAGGCGGGGGCCGGTACGCGACCGACCCCCGCCGTCAGGTCACTCGCAGGGCGTGAGCTCCGGGAACTCGGGTGCCTCTGCGCCGGCGATGCCTCCGGCGGTCGAGTCCCAGGCCTCGAGGTAGCGGCCGTCCTCATTGGCCGCCTCCAGGGTGTCGTTGATGAACTGGCAGAACTCGATGTCCTCGTTCGCGACACCGATGCCGTAGGGCTCCTCGGTGAATGCCTCGCCTACGAGCGTGAACGCACCGTCGGAGCCGTCGACCAGACCCAGCAGGATGACGTTGTCGGTGGTGACGACGTCGACCTGGTTGTTGGCCATGGAGTCCGCGCACTCAGAGTACGTCTCGAACAGCGTCAGCTGGTCCTTGGAACCCAGGTACTCCCGGATGGTCTCCGACGGTGTGGACCCGTTGACCGAGCAGACCCGGATCGAGGTGTCGGACAGGTCCTCGGGCGCCGTGATGGTCTCGGCGTCCTCGGTGCGGACCATCAGGGCCTGACCCGCGACGTAGTACGGACCGGCGAAGTCGATCCGCTCGGCGCGCTCGTCGTTGATCGTGTACGTCGCCGCGACCAGGTCGACCTGGTCGTTGACCAGCACCTCCTCACGGATCGCGGAGGGGGTCTCGATGTACTCGCGGCCGTCCTCGGGGATGCCCAGCTCGTCGGCGATGATGTTGGCGATCGCGACGTCGAAGCCCTCCGGGGTGCCCTCGAGGTTGGCCAGACCGAAGCCGGGCTGGTCGAACTTGGTGCCGATGCGGATGGTGCCCGCCTCGGACAGCTCGGCCATGGTGGTTCCCTCGGCGAAGTCGCCGGCAGCAGCCGCGTCGGTCGCCTCCGCGCCTGCGTCCACCGAGGTGTCGACGTCCGGGGTCTCGACCTCGGCCTCGCCGCCGCCGCAGGCGGCCATCGAGAGCGTGGCCGCGCTCAGGAACGCGATCCCCGTCATCAGTCGTCGTGTGGTCATGGTGGGTCCCTCCCGGGATGTCACGGCGTGCCCCGGACGGGCGCGCCAGGTGCTCAGCAGGTTCAGTGGGTGAGGATCTTGGACAGGAAGTCCTTGGCGCGGGCCGAGGTCGGTGCGGTGAAGAAGGTCTCGGGCACGGCCTCCTCGACGATCTCCCCGTCGGCCATGAACACCACACGGTTGGCGGCCTTGCGGGCGAAGCCCATCTCGTGCGTGACGACGATCATGGTCATGCCCTCCTTGGCCAGGGACGTCATGACGTCCAGGACCTCGTTGATCATCTCGGGGTCGAGCGCCGAGGTCGGCTCGTCGAAGAGCATGACCTTGGGCTGCATCGCCAGGGCACGGGCGATCGCGACGCGCTGCTGCTGGCCGCCGGACAGCTGTGCCGGGTACTTCTCGGCCTGGTTCGCCACCCCGACGCGCTCGAGCAGCTTGATGCCGAGCTGGTCGGCCTCGCGCTTCTTGAGCTTGCGGACCTTGATCGGGCCCAGCGTCACGTTCTCCAGGACGGTCTTGTGCGCGAACAGGTTGAACGACTGGAACACCATGCCGACGTCCGCACGCAGCCTCGCGAGCTCTTTGCCCTCCTCGGGCAGGTCCTGGCCGTCGATCGTGATGCGACCACCCTCGTACGTCTCCAGCCGGTTGATGGTGCGGCAGAGGGTCGACTTGCCGGACCCGGACGGGCCGATGACGACGACGACCTCGCCGTGGCGGACGGACAGGTCGATGTCCTTGAGGACGTGGAGGTCGCCGAAATGCTTGTTGACCTTGTCCATGACGACGAGGGGTGCGCCGTGGGCCGACTGATCGGGCATGACGGGAACCTAGACCGGATACGCGGATCGGGGCCGTGACGAGGCGCAGCGTTGCCGAGTCGTGACCTGCCGGACACGCCACCGACGCCGGGTGAGCCGTTGTGGACCATGCGCGTTCGGTCATACCTTGCGTTCACCAATTCTCACTGGAGGTCATAACCGTGACTCGTCCCCATTCCCCCCGGCGGACCCACCCGGTCTCGCGACGGGGGGTCCTGTCCGCCTTCGGCGGGGCCGCCGCCACCGGCCTGCTCGCCGCACCCGCGTGGGCCGTCGACGCCCCGCGCCCCGGGAGCACCCGCCCGCCCCGCCTGAGCGGCCGCGACCGTGCCGTTGTCGCCCGGGTCTCCGCCGAGCGCGCGATCGAGCACGTCGTCGAGCTGTCGGAGGGTATCGGGCCCCGCATCGGAGGCACCGCCTCCGAGCGTGCCGCCGCGGACTACCTGGCGGGCGTCCTGGACTCCTACGGCTACGAGGTGCAGCTGCAGCCGTTCCCCGTCGCCGACAAGTTCCTCGGCCAGGTCACCGGCAGTCCCGCGCTGCCGGATAACCTGTGCTGGCAGGCGGGCGCGTCGCCGCAGGGCGGCCTCGACGTGACCGTCACCGGTCCGGTCATCGACATCGGTCCCGCCACCACGGAGGCCCCCGACCTGACGGGGGCGGTCGTCCTGCTGGAGGAGGTCGCGGGCCAGCGCAACGCCCAGGTGGCCCTCGCCGTGGCCCGCGGCGCCGTCGCAGTCGTCGTCCTGCGCCCGGACTCGGTGTTCCCCCGACGCACCTCTGCGGCGTCGCTGCCGCTGTCGCCCGCCGTCGCGGTCCCGGTCCTCGGTGTCGCCCAGGCGCAGAAGGAGCGGCTGCGCGCCGCCCTCGCCTCGGGCCCGCTCAGCCTGACGATCAGCACGGTCGCCCACCGCGGCCTCACCTCCCACAACGTCCTCGCCGACCGACCCGGGCGTGGTTCGAACGGCGGCGCCGACAACGAGGCGCTCATGGTGTGCGGGCACTACGACTCCGTGATCGGGGCCCCCGGCGCCAACGACGACGGGTCGGGCACCGCGCTCACGCTGGAGATCGCCCGGGTCGTGCGGTCCCTGCCCACCGCACGGGACCTCCGCTTCTCGCTGTGGGGCTCGGAGGAGCAGGGCCTGATCGGCTCCCGGTACCACGTCTCCCAGCTCGACCAGCCGGCCCGCGACCGCCTCGTCGGGGTCTACAACAACGACATGGTCGCCACGAGCTGGGACCCGGCGACCCGCTACTGGGTGCTGTCCTTCGACGGGCAGCCGAACGTCGTCACGTCCTCGGTGATCGCCGCCGCCGAACGGCTCGGCTACGCCCCGAAGCTGTCCCCGCTCACCACCCGCGGGGCCAGCGACCACCAGTCCTTCCAGGAGCAGGGCATCGCGAGCGGGAACTTCACCTGGCGCGGGGAGGAGTCCCCGGCCTTGCTCGAGCCGCCCTACCACTCGCCCGAGGACACCGTGGCGAAGAACATCTCGATGGAGCGGATGCAGGTGTCGCTGGAGCTGGTCGGCGCCGCGCTGTACACGGAGGCCCGCGAGGCTTGAGCCCGAAGCCGGCGGACCTGGTCGGTCGGGGTGCTCCTGCCCCGGCCGAGCGGGGGCGGGCACGCAGCGACGGGGGGCGGGCCTCTAACGCGGACAGCCGCCCCTCAGGTGCGGGACGGCTGTCGGTGTCGTGCGTGCGGCTCAGAGACCGCCGCGGCGGCGCCCCCCGAGCAGGCGTTTGGCGATCCCACCCGCACCCCGCGTGCCCGAGGCAGGCGTCGGCGTCGCGCGCCCGCCGCCGGCGAGACGACCGGTGCGTGCCGTCCCGGTGCTCGTGCCCTTGCGTGCCTGTCCGATGATCCGGTTGACGATTCCCATGGTGTTCCTCCGTCTGTTGTCGGTCCTTGCTGCCAGTACTACCCGCAGCGGTCCACACCAATCACCCGTCGCTGCTGCGGTGCTGCGGTGCTGCGGTGCTGCGGTGCTGCGGTGCTGCGGTCGGGGGCCTCGGGTGGCCGCGTAGGGTGGCCCCGCCATGAGCACTGTCGACACCTTCGCCCCCGCCGCGTCCGATGCGACCGCGCCCGAGCCCCGCACCTACCACGTGCGTACGTTCGGCTGCCAGATGAACGTCCACGACTCGGAGCGTTTGACGGGCCTGCTGGAGGCAGCCGGCTACGTGCCCGCGGACCCCGTCCAGGTGGTGCACGAGGGTGCAGACGTCGTCGTCCTCAACACCTGCGCCGTCCGCGAGAACGCCGACAACAAGCTGTACGGCAACCTCGGTCACCTGGCCCCGGTCAAGGCGAAGCGACCCGGCATGCAGATCGCCGTCGCCGGCTGCCTGGCGCAGAAGGACAAGGGCGAGATCGTCCGCAGGGCGCCCTGGGTGGACGTCGTCATCGGCACCCACAACATCGGTTCGCTGCCCGCGCTGCTGGAGCGCTCCCGCCACAACGGCGAGGCCGAGGTCGAGATCCTCGAGTCCCTCGACGTGTTCCCCTCCACCCTGCCTACCCGGCGCGAGTCCGCCTACGCGGCGTGGGTGTCGGTGAGCGTGGGCTGCAACAACACCTGCACGTTCTGCATCGTCCCGAGCCTTCGCGGCACCGAGAAGGACCGTCGACCCGGTGACGTCCTCGCCGAGGTGGAGGCGCTGGTGGCCGAGGGCGTGGTCGAGGTGACCCTGCTCGGCCAGAACGTCAACACCTACGGCGTGGAGTTCGGCGACCGGCTCGCATTCGGCACGCTGCTGCGCGCCGTCGGTGCCGTGCCCGGCCTGGAGCGGGTCCGGTTCACCAGCCCTCACCCCTCCTCCTTCACCGACGACGTCATCGCGGCGATGGCCGAGACGCCATCGGTCATGCCACAGCTGCACATGCCGCTGCAGTCCGGCTCGGACCGGGTGCTCCGGGCGATGCGGCGCTCGTACCGTTCGGAGCGGTTCCTCGGGATCATCGACAAGGTCCGCGCCGCCATGCCCGACGCCGCGATCAGCACCGACATCATCGTCGGCTTCCCCGGTGAGACCGAGGAGGACTTCCAGGCCACCCTTGACGTGGTCCGGGCCTCCCGCTTCGCCAACGCGTTCACGTTCCAGTACTCCCCCCGCCCAGGCACGCCGGCTGCGGACATGACCGATCAGGTGCCCAAGGCGGTCGTCCAGGAGCGCTACGTCCGCCTGGTCGCGCTGCAGGAGGAGATCTCCTGGGCGGAGAACACCGCGCTGCTCGGCCGACGCCTGGAGCTGCTGGTCGCCGAGGGCGAGGGCCGCAAGGACGTCGCCACCGAGCGGCTGTCCGGTCGGGCCCCGGACAACCGGCTCGTGCACTTCGCCCCGCGACCGGCCGGGAGCCTGCAGCTCTGGGACTCCCCGATCCGTCCCGGTGACGTCGTGGAGGTCGAGGTCGGCTACGCCGCACCGCACCACCTGGTCGCCGACGCGGGTGTGCTGTCGCTGCGGCGCACCCGGGCCGGTGATGCGTGGCAGGCCCGCCAGGACGCCCCCGCCGTGGCTGCGCGCCCTGCCGCGGTCGGCCTGGGGATGCCCAGGGTCGGTTCCAGCCGCGTCTGAGCACCTGTCGCAGCCACGGGGGCCCGGCAGCCGGCGACGGCCGGGCCGTCCGGACCGGGGGGACTCAGCCGCGACCGGGTACGACGACGTCGACCCATACCAGCCGGTGGTCGCTGGTGGGGAACGGGAACGCCCCGGTCAGGCGGGACAGCGGGTCGGCGCGCACCGGCCAGAACACCCCGGCGTCGACCAGGCGCAACGTCCGGGACGGCAGCACGTAGTCGGCCCTGATGTTCCCCGGTGCGCCGTCGGCGAAGTCGGCGGTGTCGGTGGCCGGGTCGCCGCGGTGGGCGTCGTTGGCCCCGCCCTGCAGCGCCGCGGCCTCGACCGCGCCGGCCGACCGGGGCGTCAGGGAGGTGTTGACGCGTGGGTGCTCCACCAGCTGCTGGACCGAGCCCGGCAGCGAGTCCCCATCGAGGGGGTCGGAGTTCAGGTCCCCGGCCACGACGAACCGCGCCGCCGGCGCCAGGCCACCCCGACGGCCCTGGTCGTCGTAGACGTAGCCGGCCGCGCGCGGCGTCACGTAGTCGGCCCAGAACTGGATCTCGTCGTGGTTGCGGCGGCCGTTGCGGTCCTCGGGCCCGTCGAAGACAGGAGGGGTCGGGTGCGAGGCGAGCAGGTGGACCGCTCGCCCCCCGACCACGACCGGCACGTCCCAGTGGGACTTGCTCGACAGCCGGACCTGGGACCGGACGTCCTCTGGCCAGAAGTCGCCGGGCTCCTCCGTCGCAGGGTCGTCGGGCAGCAGCGCCCCCGGCATGTCTGCCCAACGGAACTGCTGGAAGGTGCGGACGCCGTCGACGTCGATCGGGTACCGCGACAGCACGAGCATCCCGTACTGGCCGGCGAAGAACCCGAAGCCCCAGGCGTCGTCCGGGCCGCCGACCGCGCCGTCCCGGTTCAGGTCGAGGCCGCTCGGCACACCTGTGTTGCTGGGCGCCAGGTACACGTAGGGGTAGTCGATCGGTGCGGCACCGCCCTGCCCCACACCCAGGTAGTTGTCCAGGAACCCCGCCACCGGCGGACTGCTGCGGGGGTCGGCCGGGTCGGTCGGGGGGACGTGGTCGAACTCGTTCACCAGCAGGACGTCGGGGCGGTTCCGCTGCACCACCTCCGCGACAGCGGCGGCCTGGGCGTCGCCGGGGGCGGACAGGTCTGCGGTGAGCTCACCCGCAGCGCCCCGGTTGAGGGACGCGTTGAAGGTCGCGACCCGCAGCTCTGTCGCGCCGCCTGCCGTGGACGGCCGTGCGGAGGGGGTGGCGGCGGCGGGGACGGCCAGGAAGAGCGCGAGGGCGGCGGCGAGCAGCCCCACGCTCCGACGTCCTGGTACGGCAGGTGGTTGGGTCACGGCGCCAGGCTAGGGGCGGCGCGTGGTCCTCGGCAGGCTCTGCCGGGGACGGGGGGGTGAACACGGGGTGACGGCCGCTGCACGGCCCGCTCCTACAGTGGCGGGGTGCCCCTGACCGTCGTGTGCCTGGTCCCGGCCGCACCCGCGCTGCTGCCCCGGCTGACCGGCGACCACGTCCCCGAGGTCGAGGCGGTCCGCCTGGCGACCGGGCAGGCGCTGGGGGAGCTGGTCGGCCTCGACCGGGTGGTGGTGCTCGCCGAGCCCCTGCTCGGCAGCCTCGCCGGCTTCGGCGCCCCCGACCCTGGTGCGTCGAAGCCGCATCGGCCGCCGCTGCATCCGACGCTGCCCGACCTGTCATGGCCGCACGAGCTCGCCGACGCGCTGCTCGACGCCGTCAGAGGCGCCCCCGCGGCACGGGAGCACCGCGGCTGGGCCGACGCCGGTCCGGACCTGTCGGCCGAGATCGGGACCTCGCCCCTGCGGACGGGGCTGCTGCTGCTGGCCGACGGCAGCCGGACCCGAGGCCCGCGCGCCCCGGGAGGGCAGGACGAGCGGGGCGAGCTGGTCGACGCCGAGCTGGTGGCAGCGCTGCGGGAGGGCAGGGCGGCGGACGTGCCCGACGCGGCCGCCGTCGGAGCCACCGCCGGCCCGGCCGTGGCGCTCCTCGCGCACGGGTCCGGGTCCGGGTCCGGATCGGGGCCCGCGGGCAGCGGCGGGACGGCGACCCGGCTGCTGCACCACCGGGCCCCGCTGGGCGTCTGCTACCTGGTCGCGGTCCGACGCCTGGACGCGACGTGAGCCCGGTGAGCCCGGTCGGCCCGGTCGTCGCCGTGGTGGGAGCGACGGCGACCGGAAAGTCCGACCTCGCGGTGGAGCTCGCGCTCGCACTGCGGGGCGAGGTCGTCAACGCGGACTCGATGCAGCTGTACCGGGGGATGGACGTCGGTACCGCCAAGGTCACCCAGGCCGAGCGGCGCGGCGTCCCGCACCACCTGCTGGACGTCTGGCCCGTCACGCGCGCCGCCGCCGTCGCCGAGTACCAGCACATGGTGCGCGACACGTTCGATGACGTGCAGGCACGCGGTGGGGTGCCGGTGCTGGTCGGCGGGTCCGGCCTCTACGTCCGCGCTGCCCTGGACGACCTCCGTTTCCCAGGCACCGACCCCGTCGTGCGGGCCCGCTGGGAGGCCGAGGGCGAGCGGGTCGGCGCCGCGGCCCTGCACGAGCGGCTCCGGCAGGTGGACCCGGTGGCCGCCGACGCCATCCTGGCCAGCAACACCCGCCGCGTCGTGCGGGCGCTGGAGGTCGTCGAGCTCACCGGCCTGCCGTTCTCGGCGTCCATGCCGCCCGCCGGGGTGTCGGCCCGCCTGAGGCCGGCGGTCGTCGTCGGACTGCGGCGGGAACGCCCCGACGTCGACGAGCGGATCGGACGGCGGGTCGCCCGGATGTGGCGCGACGGCCTCGTGGCGGAGGTCCACGGCCTGCTGGGCCTCGGTCTGGAGCAGGGTGTCACCGCCTCGCGCGCCGTCGGCTATGCCCAGGTGGTCGACCTGCTGCACGGACGGTGCAGCGAGGCCGAGGCCGTCACCCGCACGGTGGCCGCGACCCGCCGCCTCGTCCGCCGGCAGGAGTCCTGGTTCCGTGCCGACCCCACCACGACCTGGTTCGACGCAGCCGCACCCGACACCCTGGGTGCGGTCCTGGCCCACGTCCGGGCCAGGATGGGCACGTGAGTACCGGACCGCTTCGACACGACGGCCTGCACGTGACCAAGGCGCACGGCACGGGCAACGACTTCGTCGTCCTGCTCGACCCCGACGACACCTACCGGCTGGAGCCCGCGGTGGTCGCGGCGCTGTGCGACCGGCGGCGCGGCCTGGGCGCGGACGGCGTGATCCGGGTCGTGGCCGCGGACGTGGACGGCAGCGCGGGGTGGTTCATGGACCATTACAACTCCGACGGCGGGACCGCGCTGATGTGTGGCAACGGCGTCCGGGTCATGGCGCACTGCCTGGTCGACGCCGGCCTGGTCGAGCCGACCGCCACCGAGGTGCCGGTGCTGTCGCGCTCCGGGCCCCGACCGGTGCGCCTGGTCGCCGCCGGCTACCCCGTCTACAGCGTCGAGATGGGCCCGGTCCAGGTGGACCCGGCCCCCGTCGCCGTCACGGTCCTCAGCGGCCAGGACCGCACCCGCCGACTGCCGGGTCTGCGGGTGGACGTGGGCAACCCGCACGTGGTGGTCGACGTCGGGCCCGGCCCCGCACTGACCGGGGTGCAGCTGCACCAGCGTCCCGCCATCGACCCCGAGCCCGTCGACGACGCCAACGTCGAGCTCGTCGGCTCGGTGGGCCAGGGCGACACACCCGGCAGCGGCTACCTGCAGATGCGGGTGCACGAGCGCGGTGTGGGGGAGACCCGGTCCTGCGGCACCGGCGCCGTCGCCGCCGCGGCGGCTGCGGCCCTGCGTGCCGGCGCGAAGCAGTGGACCGTCGACGTCCCGGGCGGGCGGCTGCGGGTGCGGCTGCGGCGTCGAGAGGACGAAGGCATCGTCGGCTCCGAGCTCAGCGGACCGGCCGAGATCGTGGCCCGTGCCGTGCTGGACCCGGCGTGGCTGGCGGCGGCGGGCGAGGCCGCGGCGCTGCACCCGTCGATGGGCTCCCGCCCGCTCAGCCACTGAGGTCCGGCGTCCGGGGCTCGAGCAGCTGCTCAGCCGGCGTCGGGCGCCCGGACCACGAGCACCCGGTAGCCCTTGCTGCTCGCGCCACGGCTGACGTCGGTGCCCTCGCCCAGCCGCGGTGGCAGCGTGTCGGCGAGCCACCGCTGCAGGGAGTCCGCCCCCAGGTTCTTCTGGACCACCAGCTCGGCCCGCCCGCCGCGCGCCAACCGGGGCAACCAACGAAGCAGCAGCTCGTGCAGGGCGTCTTTGCCGATGCGGATCGGGGGGTTGGACCAGAGCAGGTCGAAGCGCTGACCCGGGTCCATCTCGTCGGGCGCGACCACCCGCACACCGTGGTGGCTGTTCTCGGCGGCGTTCGCGGCGGTGAGGGCGCGGGCGCGTTCGTTGATGTCTACGGCCCACACGGTGGCCTCCGGGGAGGCCGCGGCCAGCGCGAGGGTGAGGGGGCCCCAGCCGCAGCCCAGATCGAGCAGGTGGCCCCGCGGCGGCACAGCACCCGCGTGGCGCAGCAGCACCTGGGTGCCCGGGTCGAGCCGGTCGCCGCTGAAGACGCCGGCTGCGGTGCTCACCCGTACCGTGCGTCCCTGCAGCACGACCTCGCGGCTGCGGGGCGACGTCGCTCCGGTGGGGCTCGCGTCGAAGTAGTGGGAGTGCTCGCTCACGTCCGCGCCGCCGGGTCGTGCCCGGGTCGTGCGGCGGCGGTCCGGCCCCGGGCGCGACGACGTCGTTCACCGAGCGCGAGGGTCAGCAGGAGGATCCCGGTCAGGGGGAGGACGAACCCGGCCACGACTCCGCTGAACGGGCCGAGCGCGTCGTGGCCGGTGGAGTCCAGCACCAGGTAGGTCACGTAGAACCCGTAGTAGGAGATGAACAAGGCACCCTCCCAGCGGGCGACAGCCTGGCCGGTGAACGCCACCGGCAGCAGGGCCACCGCGACCAGGATCATCACCGGCAGGTCGAGGGCGATCGCCCCTGCCTCCAACGGCACTCCCTCGGGGCTGATGATCCCGGTCAGGCCCAGGACCGCGCCGAGGTTGAAGATGTTCGACCCGACCACGTTGCCGACCGCGAGGTCACGCTCACCCCGCACGGCCGCGATGACAGAGGTCGCCAGCTCGGGCAGGGACGTGCCGACCGCGACCACCGTGAGGCCGATGACGAGCTCGCTGATGCCCAGGGCGGTGCCGATCTCGGTGGCGGCGTCCACGAGCAGCTGGGCCCCCACCACCAGCAGGGCCACCCCCACCACCACGAGGGCCACATCCTTCGCGGTGCGGGCGGGGGTGCGTCGGGGGCCGTCACCGGGCACCGGGTTCTCTGCCTGCGCGGCCTTCTCCTGCTTGCGCGACACCACGACCGAGCGCGTCACGTAGATCACGAGCAGCACCAGGAGCAGGGCGCCGTCGACGGTGCCGATCACCCCGTCCAAGGCCAGCAGCAGCGCCAGCACCGAAAGGCCGACCATGACGGGGACGTCGGTGCGCACCAGCTGGGTGCGGACCACCAGCGGGAGCACCACGGCCGACAGGCCCAGCACGAGCAGGACGTTGGCGATGTTGCTGCCGACCACGTTGCCCACCGCCAGGCCGGGGTTGCCCGACAGGGTGGCGCCGACGCTCACCGCCAGCTCGGGCGCGGACGTGGCGAAGGAGACCACGGTCAGCCCCACCAGCAGCGGGGAGAGCCCGAGCGCCCTGGCCAGGCCACCGGCGCCACGGACCAGGAGCTCACCCCCGCCGACCAGCACCACCAGCCCGAGGACGAGCAGGACGAGGGTCAGCGGTTGCACGGGAGCACGCTAGCCGCCGGGCCCCGCGTGGCGCCGCCTGCGCAAACCGATCGAGACGGCCGGGGGCCTCGTGCGATCCTGGTCCTACGATGGCAGACACGACCAGCAGAGACGACAGCAGCCTGACCGGCCCCCGCGACGCTGCGGCGGCGGAGGGCACCGTCCCCGTCGACCCGGCCGACCCCTCGGGGGCGCGGGGCGAGGTGACCTACGACGGCGACCAGTACGACCTCGCCGACCGGCAGGCGCTGCGACGCGTCGCAGGTCTGGGCACCGAGCTCACCGACGTCACCGAGGTGGAGTACCGGCAGCTCCGGCTGGAGCGCGTGGTCCTCGCCGGTCTGTCGACGTCCCGGGACCCGCACGAGGCGGAGGTGTCGATGGCGGAGCTCGCGGCGCTCGCCGAGACGGCTGGCTCCGAGGTCCTGGACGCGCTGCTGCAGCCCCGCGAGAAGCCCGACCCCGCCACGTTCCTCGGCTCCGGCAAGGCCGCGGAGCTGCGCGACATCGTCGCCGGCAACGGCGCCGACACGGTCGTGGTGGACGGTGAGCTGTCCCCGTCGCAGCGTCGTGGGCTGGAGGACGTCGTCAAGGTCAAGGTGGTCGACCGGACCGCGCTGATCCTCGACATCTTCGCCCAGCACGCCAAGTCCCGGGAGGGCAAGGCGCAGGTCGAGCTCGCGCAGATGGAGTACCTGCTGCCCCGGCTGCGCGGCTGGGGCGAGTCGATGTCCCGGCAGGCCGGTGGCCGGGTCGCCGCCGGTGCAGGGATCGGCTCCCGTGGTCCCGGTGAGACGAAGATCGAGCTGGACCGTCGCCGGATCCGGACCCGGATGGCCAAGCTCCGCCGCGAGATCGCCGACATGCGGACCTCCCGGGACACCAAGCGCGCCGGTCGCCGCCGCGGCCCCGTCCCCTCGGTGGCCATCGCGGGCTACACCAACGCCGGCAAGTCGAGCATCCTCAACCGGATGACCGGGGCGGGGGTGCTGGTGGAGGACGCGCTGTTCGCCACCCTGGACCCGACCGTGCGCCGCAGCGAGCTGCCGGACGGTCGCGCCGTTACCCTCACCGACACCGTCGGCTTCGTCCGGCGCCTGCCGCACCAGCTGGTCGAGGCGTTCCGCTCCACCCTGGAGGAGGTCGCCGACGCCGACCTGGTGGTCCACGTGGTCGACGTGTCCCATCCCGACCCGGAGGGCCAGCTCAGCGCCGTGCGCGAGGTCATGGCCGACGTGGGCGCCCACGCCGTCCCGGAGGTGGTGGCCCTGAACAAGGCCGACGTCGCCGACCCCGAGGTGGTCGACCGGCTGCTGCGGCGCGAGCGCAACGCGGTTGCGGTGTCCGCGCGGACCGGGGCGGGCCTGGCGGACCTGCTGGCCCGGATCAGCGAGGACCTGCCGCACCCGGCGGTGGAGGTCGACCTGGTCGTGCCGTTCGCCCGCGGGGACCTGATCAGCCGCACCCACTCCGACGGTGAGGTGCTGGGCGTGGAGCACGTCGAGGCCGGTACCCGGCTGCACGCGCGGGTGGACGCGGGGCTGGCCGCGGCCCTCACCGAGGCCTCCACAGCCGAGGTCTGACCCGGTCCGGGGGCAGGCGGGGGAGCACTACTGTTCCCCCGGTGAGCCAGCCCGATCCCGCACGGGACACATCGCCCGTGGACCCGGGGCCCGTGGACCCGGCGCCCGTGGACCCCGCGGTCGAGGCGGTCAGGCTGCTGGGGGCGGTAGTCACCGCTTCGGGCGGCAGCCGTCGCCAGGGGCAGGACGACATGGCCGCCGCGGTCGCCGCGGCCGTGGAGGACGGCCGCCACCTGCTCGTGCAGGCCGGTACCGGTACGGGCAAGTCGTGGGGCTACCTCGTGCCGGCGGTGGCCGCCGCGGTCCGACGCGGGCGAGGGGTCGTGGTCGCCACCAGCACCCTCGCCCTGCAGGGCCAGCTGGTGCGCCAGGACCTGCCCCGACTGGCGGACGCGCTGGCCGCTCCGCTGGGACGGCGCCCGACCTGGCAGCTGGTCAAGGGCCGCAACAACTACGTCTGCGCCCATCGGCTGTCCGGGGGCAGCGAGGCGGAGGAGGACCCGATGTCCTTCTTCGACGACGACAGCGGCCGGGGCGGTCACGGTGGCGGCGGGGCGCGCTCGTCCCTTGAGCTTCAGGTGACACGGGCCCGGGAATGGGCCGCCGGCACCGAGACCGGTGACCGCGACGAACTGGTGCCGGGCGTGTCCGACCGTGCCTGGCGCGCGGTGTCGGTGACGGCCCGGGAGTGCCTGGGCGCCCAGCGCTGCCCGGTGGCCGTGGAGTGCTTCAGCGAAGCGGCCCGGGCCCGCGCGCGCGAGGTCGACGTCGTGGTGACCAACCATGCCCTGCTCGCGATCGACGCCACGGACAACCGCAAGACGCTGCCCCAGCACGACGTGGTCGTCGTCGACGAGGCCCACGACCTGCTGGACCGGGTCACGGCGGCCTTGTCGCGGGAGGTGACGGTCGGCTCGGTCCGGGCGGTCGCCACGGCCGCCCGCCGGGCGGGCTGCTCCGCCGAGGACGTGAAGGACCTCGACCGCTGCGCCGACAGCCTCGAGACCGCCCTGGAGGGAACCCCCCTCGGACGGCTCGTCGACGGCGCCCCACCGGCGCTGCAGGACTCGCTGCTGCTGCTTGCCACCGCCACCCGCTCGGCGCTGCGCACCCTGCCCAAGGACCCGGACGTCGCGGCCGCCGCAGGGGTGCAGAACGCGCGGGCCGGCCTGCTGGAGCACGCCGGGGTGGCCGAGCGCCTGGGTGGGGTGCCGGTCGAGGAGGGGGAGGAGGACGCGGACGGCACCGCCGATGCACCGATCGGCGAGGACGTCGTCTGGGTGGAGGACGACGAGCGTCGGGGCCGGGTGCTGCGCGCGGCCCCGCTCAACGTCGCGGGCCTGCTCCGCTCCCGCCTGTTCGACGCCCGCACGGTGGTGGCGACGTCGGCGACCCTGACCGGGCCCGGCGGCTTCGAGGTGCTCGCCCGGCGCCTGGGCCTGGGCCGGGGCGGCTGGCGCGGCCTGGACGTGGGCAGCCCGTTCGACTACCGCCGGCAGGCGATCCTCTACGTCGCCTCGCACCTGCCGGCACCGGGTCGCGACGGCCACGGCGACCCGCTGCACGAGGAGCTGGTGGCCCTGGTCAGCGCCGCCGGCGGGCGGACGCTGGGGCTGTTCTCGTCCCGTCGTGCAGCGGTCGCCGCTGCCGAGGTGGTGCGAGCCCGCACCGACTTCCCCGTCCTGTGCCAGGGCGACGACGTCGTTCCCACCCTCGTGCGCCGCTTCGCCGAGGACCCCGAGACCTGCTTGTTCGGCACGCTCGGGCTCTGGCAGGGCGTGGACGTCCCCGGCCCGTCCTGCAGCCTGGTGGTGCTGGACCGGGTGCCGTTCCCACGACCGGACGACCCGCTCTCCCAGGCACGCAGCGAGGCCGTGGACCGGGCCGGCGGCAGCGGCTTCATGTCGGTCTCGGTCGCCCACGCCGCGACGCTGCTGGCCCAGGGCGCCGGCCGGCTTGTCCGCAACGGCGACGACCGCGGGGTGGTCGCCCTGCTGGACCCCCGGGTCGCCACGAAGCGCTACGGTCCGGCGCTGCTGGACGCCCTGCCGCCGTTCTGGCGCACCACCGACCGTGACGTCGCCCTCGGGGCCCTCAGGCGGCTGCGGCAGTGACGCGCAGCACCTCCAGCAGCGCGGCGACGCTGGGCACACGCGCCAGGTCGGGGGTGGTGAGCGCAACCACGTGGCGTCGGGCGACCGGTCGTAGCGGCACCGTCAGCACACCCGTACCCGCACCGGTCACCTCGGCCAGGGACGGCAGCAGCGCCACCCCCAGCCCTTCTGCCACCAGGCCCACGACGGCGAGGTAGTCGTCGGTCTCGTAGCGGATGCGGGGGACGAAGCCGGCCTCTGCCGCGAGGTCGACCAGGTGGCTGCGACAGCGCGGGCAGCCTGCGATCCACTCCTGGCCGTGCAGGTCCCGCATCGACACCGACGTCCGGCCGGCCCAGGGGCTCCGCTCGGGCACGGCGACGCGCACCTCGTCCTGCGCCAGGGGCAGCACGAGCAGGCCGTCGACGTCAGCGGCGGGGGGGTGTGAGGGGGCGACGTGCTCGAAGCTCACCACGACGTCCGCCCGCCCGGAGCGCAGCAGGTCCACCGACGCGGGCGGCTCGACCTCCGCCAGCGTCACGGCCAGGTCCGGGTGGGCCCGGCGCAGCACAGCCAGGGCGCGGGGGACCAGCCGGGCGGAGGCGGACGGGAACGCGACCAGGCGTACCGTCCCCGCGGCCAGACCCGCCACCGCCAGCACCTCCTGCTCCGCCGCGGCGAGCAGGTTGTCGACCCCGACGGCGTGGCGGGCGAGCACCCGGCCGGGCTCGGTGGGACGTGACGTGCGGCCGGCCCGTTCCACCAGCGCCGTGCCGATGCTGCGCTCGGCCCGGCGCAGCTGCTGGCTCGCGGCGGGCTGGCTGACGCCGAGGCGGCGCGCCGCCGCCGAGATCGACCCTTCCTCGCTGATCGCGCGCAGCAGGCGGAGGACGTCGACGTCGATGGCCACAGGTCAAGTCTAGGCCCGCCATAACCGCAAGCAATGGCAAGGCGCACGATCGGGTCCTTGTCCTATGGGTGGGTGGGGCGTCAACCTGGTGCAATGACGCTCGACCCCTGGATGCCCGCGCCCGGCTACCTGAACGCGAGCACGCTGGGCCTGCCGCCCGCCCGGACGGTGTCCGCGCTCCACGAGGCGGTGGACCGCTGGCAGTACGGGGGTGGCTGCGCCGTCGCCTACGACACGGACGTGCAGGCCTCCCGTGCCCTGTACGCACGGCTGGTCGGGGTACCGACCGGGTGGGTGGCGGTCGGCTCGCAGGCCTCCGTCATGGTGGCGGAGGTGGCCGCCGGGCTGCCCGACGGCGCCCTCGTGCTGAGCGTGACGGGGGAGTTCACGTCGGTGACCGCCCCCTTCGAGGCGCAGGCCCACCGCGGAGTCGTGGTCCGCGCAGTGGCGCTGGACGGGCTCGCCGCCGCGGTGCGGGAGCAGCGGCCGACCGTCGTCGCGTTCTCCCTGGCGCAGTCCGCGGACGGGCGGCTGGCGGGGGCGGACGCCGTCGCAGACGCGGCGCGCGCCGTCGGTGCGCTCACGGTGTGCGACACCACGCAGGCGGCCGGCTGGCTCGAGGTGGACGCGACCCGGTGGGACGTCACGGTCTGCGCCGCCTACAAGTGGCTGTGCTGCCCGCGGGGGAGCGCGTTCCTCACCGTGCGGCCGGACGTGATGGACCGCCTCGCCGGCCACAACCGCGGCTGGTACGCCGGTGCGGACGTCTGGGCCTCGGTCTACGGCCTTGCCATGCAGCCGGCGTCAGACGCCCGACGTTTCGACGTCAGCCCCGCGTGGCTGTCCTGGGTGGGCACCCGGACGTCCCTCGAGGTGCTCCTCGGGCTCACCGAGCAGGTCCGTCGCAGGCACGGTGCCGACCTGGCCGACGCGCTGCGGGAGCGGCTCGGGCAGGCACCGGAGGATCGGCCCGTCCTCTCCCTGCCCGACCCGGACGGCTCGCTGCTGCCCGCGCTGCAGCAGGCAGGGTGCACGGCGGCCGCCCGGGCGGGCCGCGTCCGCCTGGCCTTCCACCTGTGGAACGACGTCGACGACGTGCATCGGGTGGCGGACGCGCTGGCGGCCACGGGCACCCCTCGCGCCGTCCCCGCCTGAGCACCGGGCGGGCCCGCCTAGGCTGGTGCGCCCATGCAGTGCTCCTACTTCGACACCGGTGCCTGCCGGTCATGCCGGTGGATGGGTGCCCCGCACCCCCGGCAGGTCGCCGACAAGCAGCGCGCCTGCCGCGAGCTGCTCACCGCCTACCCGGACCTGCAGTGGCTGCCCGCGGTCCCCGGCCCCGGGTCCGGGTACCGCAACAAGGCCAAGATGGTCGTCGGCGGCACGGTCGAGCACCCCACCCTGGGCATCCTCGACGCCGACGGGCACGGCGTGGACCTCCGCCGCTGCGGCATCTGCAGCCCCGGCCTGCGGGCGGCGCTGCCGTCCCTGGCCGCGTTCGTCACGCAGGCCTCGCTCACCCCCTACGACGTGCCGGCCAGGGCCGGGGAGCTCAAGCATCTGCTGGTGACGGAGTCCGTGGACGGCAGGCTGATGGTGCGTCTGGTACTGCGGTCGCAGGAGCCCGTCGCCCGGATCCGCAAGCACCTGCCCACGCTGCTGGCCGCGCTGCCGCAGGTGGAGGTGGTGTCGGTCAACCTGCAGCCCGCCCACGCCGCAGTGCTGGAGGGGGAACGGGAGATCCCGCTCACCGAGGCGACGACGCTGCGCATGACGGTGGACGGCCTCGACCTCCACCTCCCACCGCAGAGCTTCTTCCAGACCAACACCGCGGTCGCCGCCTCGTTGTACCGACAGGTCCACGAGTGGGTCGACGAGGTCGGACCCGCGTCGGTGTGGGACCTGTACTGCGGGGTGGGCGGGTTCGCTCTGCGCTGCGCGGCCCCGGGCCGTGAGGTGACCGGTGTCGAGAGCAGCTCCGAGGCGGTTGCCGGCGCCCGGCTCAGCGCCCGGGACGCCGGTCTGGACGGCGTCCGGTTCCGGGCGGAGGACGCCACGTCCTTCGCCCTCGCCGCGGACCTGCAGCCGGACCTCGTCGTCGTCAACCCACCCCGGCGGGGGCTCGGGCCTGACCTGAGCCACTGGCTGGAGGGCTCCTCGGTCCGGCACCTCGTCTACTCCAGCTGCAACGCGGTCTCGATGGTCCGTGACCTGCAGGCGATGCCGTCGCTGCGGCCCCGCCGGGCACGGGTCCTCGACATGTTCCCCCAGACACCCCACTACGAGGTGGTGGTCCTGCTGGAGCGCGGCGACCGGTCGCTCAGACCCGCCGCAGGACCGCCGTGACCTTGCCGAGCACGGTCGCGTCGTCACCGGGGATCGGTGTGTACGCCGGGTTGTGCGGCATCAGCCACACGTGGCCGTCGCGACGGCGGTAGGTCTTGACGGTGGCCTCGCCGTCGATCATCGCTGCGACGATCTCGCCGGTCTCGGCCACCGGCTGCTGCCGCACCACGACCCAGTCACCGTCGCAGATGGCCGCGTCGATCATGGAGTCGCCGACCACCTGCAGCAGGAACAGCGTGCCGTCGCCGACGACCTGGCGGGGCAGCGGGAAGACGTCTTCCACGACCTGCTCGGCCAGCAGCGGACCGCCTGCGGCGATCCGACCGACGAGCGGGACCATGCTGGCCTCGGGCGCGGACATCGAGCCGTCCTGCTGCCCCGCACCGAACCCGCCGAGGTGCTGCTGCTGCGGCACGACGTCCGCGGGCGTACGCACCCGACGGCCGTCGTCGGGGTGGACGACCTCGATGGCCCGAGGACGGTTCGGGTCCCGGCGGAGGTAGCCCTTGCGCTCCAACGTCGCCAGCTGGTGGGCGACGCTGCTGGGTGAGGTCAGTCCGACGGACTCACCGATCTCGCGCATGGACGGCGGGTAGCCCCTGGTCTCGACGGCCTCGCGGATCGTGTCCAGAACGCTTCGCTGACGCGGGGTCAGACCGTCGAGGTCGGTACTGGGCATCACAGGCTCCTTCGGGTGGACCGGGCCGCCGGACCCGGTGCTCCGGGGGTTGTGTCCGACCCCCGGTGTCTGCTCTCGATCATGAAGTTAGGCGCTCGAACACCTGTCCACAAGCACATCCGGTCGCGTGTCGTGCGGCGTGTCGCGTCGGTTCGGGCCCGCGCTGCGATCAGGACGACATTGGGGCACGGACCAGCGGGGATGCCGCTTGGTTCGAACACCTGCTCGACAAAGTCTCGACCTCAGGTTAACGTACAGGTGTTCGACGCGGTCGGTCAGACCTCGAACACACGTCTGGAGGAGCCAACGATGCGATCCACCACCACGAGCCTCGCCCCCGCCGCCGGCAGCACACTCACCCACGCCGCGCCACTGCCCGTCGTGGGCACTCGCCCGGGCGTCGCGACACGCAGCACGACGGTCCGGGGCGAGGCCGCCGTGGCCGGCCGAGCGACCCTCGGCCCGATCCGACCGCGCAGCCTCCGCCACACCCGCCCCGCACCTGAGCGCCACGCCCCTGGCGGCCTGCACCTCACCCGGCGTGGTCGTCGGCTGGTCCGGGTCGTGCTGTGGACGTTCCTCACGGCCGCTGCGGCCGTGCTCCTGGTGGCCGCCTGGCTGGGCGTCGCGGCGACGGTGGCCCCCGGGGCGGTCGCCGGTGACGGCGGCTCGGGTGTCGGCTCCGGCCTGCACGGAGCCGCCGGGCAGACCGAGGTGGACACGGCCGAGGTCGTGGTGGCACCGGGCGACACGCTGTGGCAGATCGCTCGGAGCAGCGCGCCGGATCGCGACCCCCGCTCCGTCGTCGGGCAGATCGTGTCGATCAACGGCCTGACCAGCACCGGCGTCCAGGTCGGTGCGGTTCTCGAGGTCCCCACCGCCTGAGCCGGCGCCACAGGGCCGCCTGCGGGCTCCGGGAGCTCCGCCAGGGCGCTTGCGTTCCTGTGGTCGGCTGTTACCGTGGACACAACATCTAGTAGTTACAGAGATGTTGTTCCTCCACATCTGGTCCACAGCCCGTCCACAGCGACACGCCGTGTCGTCAACAGGTTGCCCACACCCCGGTCCACAGGGAGAGGCTCACAGGGGTGCGGCGGACCGTCCCACACGAGAGAGCGAGGGTCTGCCATGCGGTGTCCTTTCTGCCGGCACGGCGACTCGCGTGTCGTCGACTCCCGTACCACCGAGGACGGGGCCGCCATCCGGCGCCGTCGGCAGTGCCAGGACTGCGACAGGCGGTTCACGACGCTGGAGTCGGCGAGCCTGACCGTCGTCAAGCGGTCCGGCGCCACGGAGCCCTTCTCCCGCGAGAAGGTCGTGACCGGGGTCCGCAAGGCATGCCAGGGCCGGCCGGTCTCGGAGGACGACCTGGCCCTGCTCGCCCAGCGCGTGGAGGAGCAGATCCGCCAGACCGGCGCCGCCGAGATCGAGGCTCACGAGATCGGGCTCAGCATCCTGCCGCCGCTGCGGGAGCTGGACGAGGTCGCCTACCTCCGCTTCGCCAGCGTCTACCGCGCGTTCGAGTCCCTGGAGGACTTCGAGACGGCCATCACCCTGCTCCGCGTCGAGCGTGAGCAGCACCAGCAGCGCACCTGAGCGTCGGTCCCCACGGGGACCATCAGGCCCAGAGCGAGCAACCGGGTCGCACGCCGGACCCGCACCTATCCGATCGCGACACCGCACGCACGCCCGACGACGACTGAGCAGGGGACGCACATGACCGAGACCACCTCCAAGCGACGCAGCAAGGCCACCGGCGGCCTGCAGGTCGACCGTGTCTGGACCACACCGGGGGTGCACCCCTACGACCAGGTCACCTGGCAGAGCCGCGACGTCGTCCAGACCAACTGGAAGTCCGGCGAGACCATCTTCGAGCAGCGCGGGGTCGAGTTCCCCGACTTCTGGTCCGTCAACGCCTCCTCGATCGTCACCACCAAGTACTTCCGTGGTGCCGTCGGTGCCGACAACCGCGAGCGCAGCCTGCGCCAGCTCATCGACCGCGTGGTGCTCACCTACACCAAGGCGGGCAAGGAGCACGGCTACTTCGCCACCGAGGCCGACGCCGAGGTCTTCGAGCACGAGCTGACCTGGATGCTCCTGCACCAGGTGTTCAGTTTCAACAGCCCTGTCTGGTTCAACGTCGGGACCCCGGCGCCGCAGCAGGTCAGCGCCTGCTTCATCCTCGCCGTCGACGACACGATGGACTCGATCCTCAACTGGTACCGCGAGGAGGGACGCATCTTCAAGGGCGGCTCCGGCGCAGGCCTCAACCTGTCTCGCATCCGCTCGAGCAAGGAGCTGCTGTCCTCCGGCGGCACCGCCTCCGGCCCCGTGTCCTTCATGCGGGGCGCCGACGCCTCCGCCGGCACCATCAAGTCCGGCGGTGCCACGCGTCGCGCGGCCAAGATGGTCGTGCTCGACATCGACCACCCGGACATCGAGGAGTTCGTCGAGACCAAGGCGCGCGAGGAGGACAAGATCCGCGCGCTGCGCGACGCCGGCTACGACATGGACCTGGGTGGCAAGGACATCACCAGCGTCCAGTACCAGAACGCCAACAACTCCGTCCGGGTCTCCGACGAGTTCATGCGGGCCGTGGAGTCCGGGTCGCCGTTCGGCCTGCGCTCCCGCGGCACCGGCGAGGTCATCGAGACCGTCGACGCCAAGGAGCTGTGGGGCAAGGTCGCCGAGGCCGCCTGGGCCTGCGCCGACCCCGGTATCCAGTACGACGACACCATCAACGACTGGCACACCACGCCGGAGTCGGGGCGCATCAACGCTTCCAACCCCTGCTCGGAGTACATGCACCTGGACAACTCCAGCTGCAACCTCGCCAGCCTCAACCTGCTCACGTTCCTCGCCGACGACGGCAGCTTCGACTCCGCCCAGTTCGCCCGGAGCGTCGAGCTCGTCATCACCGCGATGGACATCTCGATCTGCTTCGCGGACTTCCCGACCCAGGCGATCGGGGACACCACCCGCGCGTTCCGTCAGCTCGGCATCGGCTATGCGAACCTGGGCGCGCTGCTGATGGCCTCCGGCCTGGCCTACGACTCCGAGGGCGGTCGTGCCCTCGCGGCGGCGATCACCAGTCTCATGACGGGGGTGTCCTACAAGCGCAGCGCCGAGCTGGCCGCCGTGGTGGGTCCCTACGACGGCTACGCCCGCAACATCGAGGGCCACAAGCGCGTCATGCGCAAGCACGCCGCGGCCAACGACTCGGTCCGTTCGGCGACGTCGCTGGACAAGGACGTGCACGCCCTCGCCACCACGGTGTGGGCAGAGGGCAACACGCTGGGCGAGGTGAACGGCTGGCGCAACAGCCAGGCCAGCGTGCTGGCCCCGACCGGCACCATCGGCTTCATGATGGACTGCGACACCACGGGCATCGAGCCGGACTTCAGCCTCGTCAAGTTCAAGAAGATGGTCGGCGGCGGCTCCATGCAGATCGTCAACCAGACGATCCCGCGTGCGCTGCGCTCGTTCGGATACACGGAGGAGACCGTCGAGGCGATCGTCGCCTACATCGGTGAGAAGGGTCACGTCTCAGACGCGCCCGGCCTCAAGCCCGAGCACTACGAGGTGTTCGACTGCGCGATCGGCGCCCGTTCCATCAAGCCGATGGGTCACGTCCGGATGATGGCCGCGGTCCAGCCGTTCCTGTCCGGCGCGATCTCCAAGACCGTCAACATGCCCGAGGATGCCACCGTCGCCGAGGTGGCCGAGGTCTACTTCGAGGGCTGGAAGTCCGGCCTGAAGGCCCTGGCCGTCTACCGGGACAACTGCAAGGTCGGCCAGCCGCTGTCCAGCGGTTCCAAGGCCACCAGCAGCGGCAGCGCGTCCGCCCGCGAGGCGGTGCCCGCGGAGGTCAAGGTCGAGTACCGGCCCGTGCGTCGTCGTTTGCCCAAGACGCGCCCCGCGAGCACCACGTCCTTCACCGTCGGCGGCGCGCAGGGCTACATGATCAGCTCCTCCTACCCCGACGAGGGCCTGGGCGAGCTGTTCCTCAAGATGAGCAAGCAGGGCTCGACGCTCGCGGGGATGATGGACGCCTTCTCGATCGCGGTGTCGATCGGCCTGCAGTACGGCGTCCCGCTGGAGACCTACGTCGAGAAGTTCACCAACATGCGCTTCGAGCCGGCCGGTCTGACCGACGACCCGGACGTCCGGATGTCGGCCTCGATCATGGACTACGTCTTCCGTCGCCTGGCGCTGGACTACCTGCCGTTCGAGACCCGTTCCGCGCTCGGCATCTTCACCGCCGACGAGCGGCAGCGTCAGCTGGACACAGGCTCCTACGAGGAGGCCGTGGACGACGACGACAGCGGCCTCGGCGACACCCGCTACGACGCGGAGCCGGCCCCCCGGCCCAACCCTGTCACCCAGCAGATCCTCCCGCAGGCGAGTGCGACGGAGGCCGCCAGCACCCGGGCGGTGCCGGCGCAGGTGCACTCCAGCACCGAGCTGATGGAGGCCATCCAGGGCCGTACGCAGGACAGCCCGATGTGCCTGACCTGCGGGGTCAAGATGCGCCCCGCCGGGTCCTGCTACGTCTGCGAGGGCTGCGGCAGCACCAGCGGCTGCAGCTGATGTCGCTAGCCGTGTGAGGTGACCGGGCTGTGGCCTGGATCGTCCTCGTGCTGGCCACGGACGTCAGGAGCCCGGCCACCAGGTCCGGCGAAGCTGCCCCGGCTCCCGAGAGGGAGCCGGGGCAGTCGCCTCCGGCAGCCTCGGAGGTCGCGGCGGGGAGCTCGCCCGCCGAGGGTCCCGGGAACGGTGTCCCACCGTCGCGCAGGAGGTCCGCGCCCCGAGCGCGGAACATCGCGACCCTCGCATGGGTTGGCGCCTGAGGTGCCTGCGAACCGGAGCCGCGGCGCATCCTGACCGTGCTCCACCCCCTAGCAACGAGGAGTCCCATGACCACCACCGTGAACGCCTACGCCGCACCGTCCGCGACCGAGCCGCTGGTCCCCACCACCGTCGAGCGTCGCGAGGTCGGACCCCACGACGTCCGGATCGACATCAGGTTCGCCGGCATCTGCCACTCCGACATCCACACCGCGCGCAGCGAGTGGGGCGAGACCACATACCCGGTCGTCGTCGGCCACGAGATCGCCGGCATCGTCGCGGAGGTCGGCTCCGCCGTGACCACGCACGCCGTCGGCGACCGCGTCGGCGTGGGCTGCATGGTCGACTCCTGCGGCGAGTGCGTGAACTGCGTCAAGGGCGAGGAGCAGTACTGCGTGAAGGGCAACGTCGGCACCTACGGCGGGGTCGACGCCGACGGCCCGACCCAGGGCGGCTACTCCACCGGCATCGTCGTCACCGAGGCCTTCGTCCTACGCATCCCGGATGGCCTCGAGCTCGACGTCGCCGCCCCGCTGCTGTGCGCCGGCATCACGACCTACTCCCCGCTGCACCACTGGGGCGTCGGTCCGGGCACCAAGGTCGCCGTCGTCGGCCTCGGCGGTCTCGGTCATGTGGGAGTCACTATCGCCCACGCCATGGGTGCGGAGGTCACGGTGCTCTCGCAGTCGCTCAAGAAGCAGGAGGACGGCCTCCGTCTGGGCGCCCAGCACTACTACGCCACCAGCGACCCCAGCACCTTCGAGCAGCTGGCCGGGACGTTCGACCTCGTCCTGAACACCGTGAGCGCGAACATCGACGTCGACGCCTACCTGTCGCTGCTCGCCGTGGGCGGCTCGATGGTCAACGTCGGGGCACCGGCGGACCCGCTGTCGGTCAACGTGTTCTCGCTCATCGGCGGTCGCCGGTCCTTTGCCGGCTCGATGATCGGCGGGATCCGCGAGACCCAGGAGATGCTCGACTTCTGCGCCGAGCACCAGCTGGGCGCAGAGATCGAGGTCATCCCGGCCGACAAGGTCAACGAGGCCTACGAGCGCGTGCTCGCCTCCGACGTGCGCTACCGATTCGTCATCGACACCTCCACCCTGGACTGAGCTCACCGGCGGAGCCGGTCCGCTGTCCACGTGTGGGCGGCGGGCCGGATGGCCGGGAACCCGTCTCGGACTCGCCTCGGCGGGTCTGGCGTCTGGACATGACGCGGCCCCGCGATCGGCTGAGGGACAGGCAGTCCCACCAGCCTGCTACGACGGCCCCGGTCACGGAGCCTGCGGGCCCGTGGGAGGTGCCACCGTCGCTGGCTGCCGGGGTTGCGCTGATCATGGCGGTGCTGGCTGCGGTGGGCGTCTCCGGCGAGCTTTCACGCGCTCGGCCCGTAATGAGCCGGTCGCGATGGCGACGGTAGGTCGGTGCGCTCCTTGCAGCGGGCATCGCGACCGCCGTCGCGGCCCTGTGGGCAAGACGTTGGGCACTGTCGTTCGCGGTCCTGCTCGTCATCGGCGCAGCGGTCGCGGCGGTCCTTGTCGGCACCGCGTCGCTGACCGCCCGCGAGCAGCCGAACCTGTCCCTCGCCGCTACGAGGCGGGCATGGTCCTCGACGGCGACGGCGACGGCGACTGCGACTGCGTCAGCGGGGGCGACGGTTGGTTCACCGGTGGTCTCGACCGGTACGACCGCTGGATGACCGCCCTGCTCACGACGGACCAGGGCGGTCGCGGGGTCTGGGGGCTCCTGCGCACCCCGGCTCCCACGGTTACGGCGGAGAGCGGCTAGCGCTCGAGGGTACGCCGCCCCGGTGTCGCTCGAGGGTTGTAGAGCAGCGCCACCGGTGCCGCTGCTGAGAGGACTCACAGCACGACGGCCAGCCGGTCCAGGCGCGCCGGTCAGCTTCCTGTCGGGCGACGTTCGCCGACAGCTGCGTACCGCTGGTGCGGGTTGCGACGCAGCTGAGCAGCATCCGGGTGTCGAGGAAGCCCGGCTGACACGGGTGGTCCTGGAGGCCCACGGTCCACGACGGGGCACTGTTCGCCGTGGTGAGGAAGGAGCCGAAGGACAGGTCGTAGCCGTGGTCGGTCATCCGGTAGTCGTCCCCGCGGAAGCGGTCGTACGGCGTCGCCTGCTGGCGGAGCTGCTCGGTGCCGTCGGGGAGGGCACCGAGATTCGGCCGCCGTGACCCCGACGCACCCGGTTGAGGCCGAGCCCAGGCGCGGAAGTGGGAGGCGGCACTGCCGATCACGACCGGGGACATCATCTGGCTCGGCGATGGGGTCGTCGTGTGCCGAGCACAGGGGTGAGCGGGGCTTCATCCTGGTGCCGGAGGACCAGCAGGGCCATGCTGGGGTCCCGGACGGGGGCATCCTCGGCCCGGCGAAGCGAGCCTGTGAGGCCAGATGCACCCTGCAGCTGTCTCGGACCCGGTGATGGCAGTGCTGCCATCGCTGCCGTCGCACTCCGCGGTGCTCGACGGTGATGGGACGATCGTCGCGGTGAGCCGGGCGTGGCGGAGCTTCTGCGAGACGAACAGCGGCCGCCAGGACGACTGCGGGGTCGGCGCGAACTACCTCGCCACGTGCACCTCCGCCACGGGGGAGGAGCGCGACGAGGCTCTGCAGGTGGCGGCGGGCATCCGCCACGTCCTGGCCGGACGCAGCCAGCATTTCACGATGGACTACGACTGCTCCTCGCCGCAGGAGCAGCGCTGGTTCCAGGTGACGGTGTGTCCGCTGGTAGGCGCGTCGGGCGTCCCCCAAGGTGGGGCCCTGGTCTGCCACGTCGACGTCACGTCGCGCCACCTGGACGGGGTCGCCCTCGTGCACGACGCCACGCACGACGCGCTGACGGGCCTGCCCGACCGGCCGTTGCTGCTCGCGGAGCTCCGCCGGACCGTCGTCCGCGGCCAGGTCGACGGAGCCCCGGTGGCCGTCCTGCACCTGGACCTTGACGGCTTCCTCGCGATCGAGGACTCGCTCGGCCACGGCGCCGGGGACGTCCTGCTCCGGGCCACCGCCGAACGGCTTCGTTCGGTCGTGCGTCCGGGGGACCACCTGTCCCGGGTGGGACGCGACGAGTTCGTGGCGATCCTGCCGCACACCGGCGTGGCCGGGGCACGTCGGCTGGCCCGCCGGGTGGCGGCGGCGGTACGGCAGCCCGTCGAGCTGGACGGCCTGTCAGTCGCCGTCACGGTGAGCATCGGCATCGCCGCCGGCGACAGCTCGTCCGCCACCGCGGAGGAGCTGCTGGCGGACGCCGGTTCGGCGATGCGCCTGGCCAAGCAGCGCGGTCGAGCCCGCACAGAGGTCGTCGTCGGGGAGGTCCGCGCGCGGACCGAGCAGCGGTCCGCGGCGGAGTCGCAGCTGCAGCGAGCGTTCGACGCCGGGGACCTGCAGCTGTTCCGGCAGCCCGTCGTGTCGATGCTCGACGGGAGCACGGTGGCCGCTGAGGTGGTGCTCCGTTGGTTCACGTCCGACGGCCGCCTGCACGGCACGGACGGCCTCTTCGACCTGACGACGACGCACGCGCGGCTGGCCCGCACCGTCACGCGATCGGTCCTGGGCTCGGTGACACTCGCCATGGCGGGGACGCCGAGCACGATCTCGCTCGACCTCAGCCTGCCCGACCTGCGGGCACCCGACCTGCTGGAGGACGTCGCAGGGGCCCTGGAGCGTTCGGGCTGCCGGCCCGCGGCGCTGACGATCGAGGTGAGCGAGGCGACAGTGGCCGACGACCCCCACCGTGCGCACCGGACGATGGCCGCGCTGCGGTCGCTGGGGGTGCGGGTCGCCCTGGACGACTTCGGGAGCGGCGGCACGTCCCTGGCCCTGCTGGCCAGCCTGCCGCTGGAGGAGGTGAAGCTCGATGGTGGCCTCACCCGGTCCTCGGACCGGCCCGGCACCAGGGCGCTCGTCCGCGCCGTGGTCGGCATGGCAGGCGATCTGGGTCTGGCGCTGGTTGCCACCGGTGTGCAGACGCGAGAGGAGCAGGAGACTCTCATGGAGCTGGGTCTCACCCTCGGGCAGGGCTGGCGGCTCGGCCCGCCCGAACCCTGGACGTCCGTCGTCGGGGAGGACGGACCTGCCCCTCAGCCGCCGTCGCTGAACGCCGGGTAGGTCGTCATCCCGCCGTCCACGTACAGGGTCGTACCGGTGACGTAGTCGGCATCGTCGCCGGCGAGGAAGACGGCCGCCGCCGCGACGTCCTCGACCACACCGACCCGGCCGTAGGGGATGAGCGTGAGGAGATCGGCCTCGGCCTCCGGTGTGCTCCAGGCGTCGGTGTTGATCGGGGTCTTGATGGCACCGGGGGAGATGGCGTTGACCCGCACCCGTTGTGGCGCCCACTCCTGGGACAGGGTCTGCATCATCATGTCGACGCCGCCCTTGGAGGAGGCGTAGTTGACGTGGCCCGCCCACGGGATCCGGTCGTGCACGCTGGACATGCAGATGATCGAACCGGCAGAACGGGCCGGTCCCGCACCCGGCCCCTGCGCCACGAACTGCCTGGCGGCGGCCTGGCAGCACAGGAACTGCCCAGTCAGGTTGACGTCGATGACCTGCCGCCAGTCCTCGACGGACATCTCCAGCGCGGGGGCGTCCTTCTGCATGCCGGCGTTGGCGACCAGCACGTCCAGCCCGCCCAGACGCGCGACGACCTCGCCCACCAGGGCGGTCACCGCCTCGGGATCGCTGACGTCGGCCTGCACGGCGAACGCAGTGCCACCGGCCTCCTCGACCAGGCGGACCGCGTCCTGGGCGCCGTCGGCGTCGGAACGGTAGTTGACCGCCACCGAGGCGCCGGCCCGACCGAAAGCGACGGCGACGCCCTGACCGATCCCGCTGCTGGCGCCGGTGACGAGCGTGCGGTAGCCCCGTAGGCGTCCCTCGACCACGCTCACGGGGCCTTCGGGATGATCAGCCAGAGCGCGATGTAGGCGATCTCGCCCACCCCGAACAGACCGAACAGGATGAAGCCGAGCCGGACCAGCCACGTGGGCAGGCCGAACCGCTGCGACAACGCGGCGCAGACGCCGCCGAGGATCTTTCCGTGACGGGGACGGGTCAGGGTGGTAGCCATGCCGGGGTGGTACCCGCCCCGCCCGTGGCGTAACCGTCACGGGCGGGTAGGGCGTGCCTGGCTCAGGCGTCGATGACCACCGGGATCACCATGGGGCTGCGCCGGTAGGTGCGGTGCGCCCAGGTCGACACCGTGCGTGCGATCAGCTGCTCGAGCTGGCGGGCGTCCCCGACGCCCTCCGAGGCGGCCTTGGCCAGGGTGGTGCGTAGCATCGGGACCACGGCGTCGAAGGTCGTGACGTCCGCCGCGAAACCGCGTGCGATGAAGTCCGGCTCCTCGGTGAGCTCACCGGTGTCGGCGTCGACGAGCGCGACGACGGTGATGACGCCTTCCTCGGCCAGGGTGCGGCGGTCCTTGAGCGAGGCCTCGGTGGCACCGCCGACGGTGGCCCCGTCCACGTAGACGTAGCCGGCTCGGACCTTGCCCACGACCGTGGAGACGCCCTTGACCATGTCGACGACGAAGCCGTCCTCGGCGATGACGACGTGCTGCGCCGGGACGCCGGTGCGGATCGCGAGGTCGGCGTTGGCGCGCAGGTGGCGCCACTCCCCGTGCACGGGCATGACACCGCGCGGCTTGATCAGGTTGTAGCAGTAGACGAGCTCGCCGGCGCTGGCGTGGCCGGACACGTGGACCTTGGCGTTGCCCTTGTGCACCACGTTGGCGCCCCAGCGGGTCAGGCCGTTGATGACGCGGTAGATGGCGTTCTCGTTGCCGGGGATCAGCGAGCTGGCCAGCAGCACGGTGTCGCCCTCGCCGATGCGGATGACGTGGTCGCGGGTGGCCATCCGGGACAGCGCCGCCATGGGCTCACCCTGCGAGCCCGTGCAGACCAGGCACACCTTGTTGTCCGGCATCTTCTCGAGCTGCTTGAGGTCCACCACGAGCCCCTTGGGCACGTCGAGGTAGCCGAGCTCCTGCGCGATCCCCATGTTGCGGACCATCGAGCGGCCGACGAAGGCCACCTTGCGGCCGTGGGCGTGGGCGGCGTTGAGGACCTGCTGGATGCGGTGGACGTGGCTGGCGAAGCTGGACACGATCACCCGCCGCGGTGCGGTCCGGAACACCTGCTCGATGGCGGGGTTGAGGTCCGCCTCCGCGACCGTGAAGCCGGGGACCTCGGCGTTGGTGGAGTCGACGAGGAACAGGTCGACGCCCTCCTCGCCGAGGCGGGCGAAGGTCCGCAGGTCGGTGATGCGGTTGTCCAGCGGGAACTGGTCCATCTTGAAGTCGCCGGTGTGCAGGACCATGCCCGCATCGGTGCGGATGGCCACCGCGAGACCGTCGGGGATGGAGTGGTTGACGGCGACGAACTCGCAGTTGAACGGGCCGAAGTCCAGGCGCTGGCCCTCGCGGACCTCCGTGGTCACGGGCCGGATCCGGTGCTCCTTCAGCTTGCTGCTGATGAAGGCCAGGGTCAGCTTGGAGCCGATCACAGGGATGTCGGCCCGCTCGCGCAGCAGGTAGGGCACCCCGCCGATGTGGTCCTCGTGGCCGTGGGTCAGCACGATGCCGACGATGTCGGCCAGCCGGTCCCGGACGTAGGTGAAGTCGGGCAGGATCACGTCGACCCCGGGCTGGGTCTCCTCGGGGAACAGCACCCCGCAGTCGACGATCAGCAGCTTGCCCTTGTGCTCGAAGACGGTCATGTTGCGACCGATCTCGCCCAGGCCGCCGAGGGCGACGATGCGCAGACCGCCGCGCGGCAGGGCCGGGGGGGTTCCGAGCTCGGGGGAGGGATGGCTCACGTGCACGCTCCTAGGGTGGTGGGGCTGGGTCGAACAGGCAGTGCGCGGGAGGGCGGGCCGAGGCCACCGGCCCTGTGCGACCGCGCGTGACGGTCGTTCCCTGGGCCTGCAGCGGTCCTGCCGCTCCCCGCGGTCGCCCCGACGGTATCGTGCCCCGCTGCTCAGACCGCGCCCAGGACCCGCGTCACGGCCGCGGCGACGTCCTCCTGGTCGTGCTCCGTGGTGCTGCCGGCACCTTCGGCCGAGCCCTCGGGACCGGCGCCCACGCACTCCACCACGACGCCCGGGCGGACCCGGCCGGACTCCACGGCACCCAGCATCGCCACCACGACGGCGGCCACGTCGTCGCGCGACACCTGGCCGAAGGGCAGCGAGGGCTCCAGGGCGACCCGCCCGGTCGCGGGGTCGTCGGTGAGACCGCCCGGGCGCAGCACCAGAGTCGTCAGGGCGGGGCGAGCAGTGACGTCCAGCTCGGCTGCGAGCTTGGCGCGCAGGTAGGCCACCATCACCTCGTCCACCCCCTGCGGCGCGGCGCCGTCGCGCACCTGGTCCACACCCATGCTGGACACCAGCAGGTAGGCGGGGACGCCGGCGAGCTCGGCGGCGTCGGCCAGCAGCACGGCAGCGCCGCGGTCGACGGCGTCCTTGCGCTCAGCGCCGCTGCCGGGGCCTGCGCCGGCGGCGAACACCACCGCATCCGCGCCGCGCAGGGAGTCCGCGAGCTCGGCGGTCCGTACCGCTTCGAGGTCGACGACCACGGCTGCGGCGCCGTCGGCGGTCAGGTCGGCCACGTGGGCGGGGTCGCGGACGAGGCCCACGACCTCGTGCCCGTCGGCGATGAGGCGGCGGGTGCTGAGCCGTGCGATGGCGCCGTGGCCCCCGGCGATGACGACCTTCATGCGCTTCTCCTGTCTGTCGGCGCCCCCGGCCTGTCCGAGATGCGCGTGGCCCATCCCACCGCGACCGCCGCCCAGAAGCGAACCAGCACGACCCAGGGTGCTCCACCGCGGGCGAGCCGACCGATGAGTTCCGGCCCTGGGGCGGGTCAGCCCCACGGGACACCCGTCCCCGGGCGCGTCCCCGGCCCGTTCAGCCTGGAGGAGCCACATGGTCACCGTCGTCCTCGCCATCGGTACCCGCAAAGGTCTGTGGCTTGCCACCAGCACCGACCGTCGCAGCTGGCAGGTCTCCGAGCCGCAGCTGCTCATGCGTGAGGTGCCCAGCGTCGCCCTGGACACCCGCGGCGGCCGGACCCGCCTGCTGGTCGGCACCCGCTCCGAGCACTGGGGCCCCGGCGTGGCCCGTTCCGACGACCTGGGGTCGACCTGGAGCGAGCCTGCGGAGGGCGCGATCCGTTTCGCCGGCACCGATGACGCCGCGCTGGAACGGGTGTGGCAGATCCAGCCCGACACCGCCGACCGCCCCGGCGTCGTCTGGGCGGGCTGCCAACCCATCTCGCTGTGGCGCTCCGGTGACGGCGGGGAGCACTTCGAGCTGGACCGGGGCCTGTGGGACCACCCCCACCGACCCGACTGGGGAGCCGGTTACGGCGGCGCTGCGGCGCACTCGGTCCTGCCGAGCCCGGTGGACGACTCGGTGCACGTCGCCATGAGCTCAGGCGGGGTGTACCGCCGCCGCGACGGCGCCTGGCAGCCTCGCAACCACGGCATCTCCGCCTACTTCCTGCCCGGTCCGGAGCCGGAGTTCGGCCAGTGCGTCCACAGGATCGCCCGAGACGCCGTCGTGCCCGAGCGTCTCTACGCCCAGAACCACCACGGCGTCTACCGCAGCGACGACGACGGGGACACCTGGACGTCCATCGCGGCCGGGCTGCCCGCCGACTTCGGCTTCGTCATGCTGGCCCACCCGCGCCGCTCCGGCACCATCTGGGTGGTCCCGCTCGTCGCGGACGGGGAGCGCGTCCCGCCGCAGGGACGCCTGGCCGTGCACCGCTCCGACGACTCGGGCCGTACCTGGACGGAGCTGGCCGACGGGTTGCCGCAGGGGCACTGGAACGCCGTCCTGCGCGACGCCGCCTGCGTCGACGACGCCGACCAGGTCGGGGTCTACCTGGGCTCACGGTCCGGGGCCGTCTACGCCGCCGTCGACACAGGCGGGGACACCGCAGAGCACGCCGGCGACGGCACGGGCGGGCAGGAGGCAGGCTTCGTCACCGTCGTCGACGGGCTGCCGGACGTGCTGAGCCTGCGCGCCGCCGTCCTGGTGCCATGACGGTCGAATCCGGGACCGGGACCGGGGTCCGGCTCCGGGTCCCCCGGGTGCTGGCGCCCGACCTCGCAGGGGAGCGGGAGGTCGTCCTGCCGGTACCCGCCGATGGGCGCCTGCGCGGCCTGCTGGACGCGTTGCGCGCCAGCCACCCGGCACTGGAACGACGGGTCCGGGACGAGACCGGTGCCCTGCGACGGTTCGTCAACGTGTACGTCGACGGCCTGGACGCCCGACGCCTGGACGGCCTGGCCACCCCGGTGGGAGAGGGCCAGGCCGTCGAGGTGATCCAGTCGGTGGCCGGGGGCTGAGGCCGCTCAGGTCAGTCGGCGCTCCACCAGAGCGCCTCGGCCACCTGCGGGAACATGCCCTCGGGGTGCGCGCGGTACAGCGGCTCCGTGCCGAAGAGCGTCACCCCGGCGCCACGCGCGGTGCCGCTGACGACGACGGGCTGCCCGGCTGCGGCCTCCTGGCCGACCCAGTGACCGGCGAGGAAGAAGTCCCCGTCGGCGAACCGCTGGTCCACCCGAACGCCGGCCCCCACGGTGGAGAAGAACTGCGGCGAGCTGACGAAGGCCTCCGGCAGCGCCTCCCCGGTGATGGGGGAGCCGCCGGTGTTGACGACGGCGGCGATGCCGTTGGCGTCACGGCGACCGGCGGTCGCGGTCACCGGCAGGAGGGCGGCGCGGCTGTTGAAGGTGGTGCCGCCCGAACCGCGACCGACCACGTTGCCGCCCGCGGCGAGCCATGCCTCGAAGTCGGTGAGGGCGGTGCCGGTCAGGGTGAGCGGGTCCAGCGCCGTGGACGAGACGTAGAGCGCGTCGAGGTCGTCGAACGCGTACGTGCCCGCGTTGAACCCCGCCGAGGTCACGGTCGTCACGTCGAAGCCCATCCGGCGCAGCGCGAACAGCTCGTCAGCAGGGCCGGCGAGCCCGACCCGGACCGCCTCGACGGGTTCGGCGGCCGGGACCTGGCCCGGACGCACGGCGGTGAAGTCGACGCCGAGGTCCGTCGAGACCGCCCGCAGGACCGGATAGCCGGCGCGGACCAGGAAGGAGCCGTCGGGCAGGCGTGAGACGTCCGCACCCTGGTCCTGCAGCCGGTTGACGGCCTGCACGCCTGCGACGGAGTCGACGTCCAGGACGTACGCCGGACGCCGCCCGGTGGGGGTGGAACCCGTGGCGGCGGGCTCGGTGACGTCGACGAGCTGCTGCTCGGGGAGGTCCGCGATGCCGGGGAGCACGTCCACGTCCGCTCCCCACAGCGACGCCTGGCTCCAGGCGCTGATGTCGTACATGGTGGGGAAGTTGGTCGTCACGTCACGGCCGACGTCCAGGATGGTGCTGGCCATGCCCCGCTTGGCCTGGTGCATGTCGACCACGTAGGACCCTGCCGGGTACGTGGTGCCACCGAGACGCACGGGTGCGGCCACCCGGTCGACCTCGACGTCGTTGTCGAGCAGGAACTGCACGACCCGGCGGGTGGCGGTCTCGCTGCGCTGCTGCGAGCCGGCCGGCAGCACGTAGGCGCGCGGGTAGGTCTGGGAGAACGTCTCGACGTTGGGGCCCAGCGCGAGCTCCAGGGCCAGCGGGTCGTCGACGGGACGGGACGCCTCGCCGGCCTCGCCGCGGCGGAACAGCTCGATCTGGTCCGCGAGGAGGCCGTCCCGGTTCTCGGTCGCCCAGGCCAGGTTGGCCTGCATCGCGTCGAGTGCGACGTTCGTGTTGATCCGGGTCCGGTTCCAGCGCTCGTCCTGGCTGAGCGTGGTGCCCCGCGGGTTGAGGGGGAACTCGATGGTGTGGCCGACCGCGCCGTGGAACATGGCGTACATCGGGGTGAAGATCGGCGGCCAGTCGTCCCAGCCGTCCGCGTAGTCGCGGTAGGGGATATTCACCTGCGTGTACTCGCCGTAGTAGGGCGCCAGGTCGGCGGCGTTCTCGGCGACGACCTTCGTCTCCATGGCCAGAGCGTTGCGCAGGGCGTTACGGATGTAGAGGTCGTACTCGTAGTTCTCGCCGTGGGGGCCGGTCGTGGGCTCGATCAGGGTGCCCCCGACGTAGCCGTGCAGGTCGATCATGGTGAGCGGGTCGTAGCGGATCAGCTGGTCGCGCAGCGCCGCCGTCTCCGGCTGCGACTGGGTGATGAAGTCCCGGTTCATGTCGAAGGCGTTGGCGTTGGCGCGTGTGCCCGCCACCCGACCGTCGGGGTTCATCGTGACCACGACAGCGACGACGTTGCGCGCCAGCAGGTCCACGGTGGCGGCGTCGTCGGAGAACGCGAGGTCGTCGAGGAGCTGGAACGCCGCGTCCGTGCCCTCCCACTCGTTGCCGTGGATGTTGTTGTTGATGAACAGGGGCGACTTCCAGCCGTCGTACTGCCCGGCAGCCATCGCAGCCGCGGCGGCGGCGGGGTCGGCGGTGCGCAGGTCGGACAGCCGCTGCCACTCCTCCCACTCGGCGTCGGTCATCGGTGAGGTGGCGACCACCATGTGCAGGTCCCGGCCCAACGTCGACTGCCCGATGACCTCGACGCTGACCCGGGGGCTCGCCTGCAGGGCCCGAAGCCGCGGTGCGACCCCGTGGTAGGGCACGAGGTTGAGCGGGATGGACGCGTCCGCGGGGTCGACCGGGGCGTCCACGAGGACGTCGTTGCGTGGCTTGCCGGGCAGCTGTGAGGTGCCGGCTGCGGCGGCCCGGGCAGCGGCGCCGGCCCCGATGGCACGTGAGGTCGAGGAGGTCGCCGAACGGGCGAGACGCCCGACGGAGGCCTCGGTGGCCCGCTCCAGGCCGCGGACCAGCGGTTCACGCTCCGCGACGGCCCGGGAGCTCGGGCGCTCAGGTGCTGCGGGGGCCGCGTCGGCGGCGGGGACCAGCGAGAGCGCGAGCGCGGACGCGACAGCGGCCGGCACCCAACGGCGTCGATTCATCATGACCTTCCGGGCAGGTGACCGACAGCAGCGGTGCCGTCGGGCAGGGGTCGGGGGGATCGCGACAGTGTCGCCCTGACGAGGGGGCCGGACAAGGTGTCAGCTGCCGTGAGCCAAATTTGTGACACAACGGTCACACCCGGGCCGTCCCGGACGGGGACCGTCGCAGCGTTCTCAGAGCAGCCCGACGACAGCGAGCATCCCCAGCGCGACGGCGGCCACGGCGACCCAGACCACGGCGGCGAGGGCGACGGGGGCCCAGCCGGCACCGGCGACCTCGCGCAGCCGGGTCGAGCAGCCGACCGCGGCCAGCGCCACCGTGATCAGCACGTCCACGGCCAGCCCGACCAGGTCTGCCACCGCGGCAGGGACGACGCCGGTCGCCGCGACGGCGACCGCCACCACGAACAGCAGCAGGAACGGCGGTACGACCCGCGCGCCCGGGCCGTCGGCGCGGGCGCGCAGCCGCGCCAGCACGAGCGTGACGGGCACCAGCGCGAGGACCCGGGTGAGCTTGACGACGACGGCGACCCCCAGCGCCGCGCTGCTCCAGCCACCGGCGAGCGCGACGACGGCGCTGGTGTCGTTGACCGAGCTGCCGACCCAGGCCCCGAAGCCCGTCCCCGACAGCTCCAGCGCACGGGCCAGGACCGGCAGGGAGGCGATGGCCACCAGGTTCATCAGCACCACCGTGGACAGGGCGTAGGACACGTCGGCGGCCCGGGGGCGCAGCACCCCGGCGGTGGCGGCGACGGCGGAGGCGCCGCAGATCCCGGTTCCCGCGGCGATCAGCAGGCGCAGGTCCGCGCCCACGCCCATCGCTCGCCCCGCCAGAACCGCCACGGCGAAGGCCGTGCAGACCGCCGCGGCCACCACCGGCAGCGCGCGGGGGCCGACCTCGAGCACGCTGCGCAGCGGCACCGTCAGGCCCAGCAGCACGATCCCGACCTGCAGCAGGCGGGTGCCGGCGAACCGTAGGCCCGGTGCCGCAGCCGGCCCGGGGGGGCGTGCGGTGCTCGCCCCGACACCCAGCACCAGGGCGAGCACCGGTGCGCCGGGGGAGGAGCCGACCGCCTCGCCCATCAGCCGGTCCCCGGCCAGGGCGAGCGCCGCGACCACCAGCCCCAGACCCAGACCCGGTGCCAGGCGTGCCGTGGCCCCCTGGATCACCCGGTGACCGAGCCGTCCAGCAGGTCCGGACGGAGTGCGGCCGCCACCTCGGCCACCGCGTGGCGGGACCGGACCCGCTCCAGCCCGGCGAGTGACAGGAAGCCGTGCACGGCGCCCGGGTAGTCGCTGTGCCGGACCCGCACGCCCGCGGCGTGCAGACGCGCCGCGAACCTGGACCCGTCGTCGCGCAGGGGGTCGTGCTCCGCGGTCAGGACGGTGGCGGGTGGCAGTCCCGCGAGCGAGGCCGCGTGAAGCGGCGACAGCCACGGCGTGTCCCGGGGCACCCCTGCCGCGGCGCCCTCGGCGGCGGTCTCCGGGCCCGCGTACAGGTCCAGGAACGTCTGCATGTCCGCCCGGGTGAGGATGGGCGCGTGGGCGTTGCGGTCCACCGACGGCGAGGCGAACGTGGCGTCCAGCGCCGGGTAGACGAGCACCTGGTGCACCACCTCGGGGTCCGACGGCAGCGGCTCGTCCCGCAGCCGCAGGCAGGAGGCGGCCACCAGGTTGGCGCCGGCGCTGTCACCCACCAGCGCCAGGCGGCGGTGCTGCACCCGGGCCTGGGCGCCGACGTGCTCGGGGTGGGCGCCGACCCAGCGGACCGCGCCGAGGCAGTCCTGCAGCGCGGCCGGGTAGGGGTGCTCGGGGGCCAGCCGGTAGTCCACGGAGACCACGACGGCAGGCAGCTGCTCGGCCAGGGCCGCCACCCACCACGGGGTCGGCTCGACCTCGCCGCGCACCCAGCCGCCGCCGTGCAGGTGCACCAGGACGGGTAGCACGGTCGGTTGCGGCACCTGCGGGGTGTGGACCACGAGCGCCACGCCGTCGTCGGTGCGGGCCCGGCTGGTGCGGACCCTGGGCGAGGGGCGGCCCGTCACGAGGGTGCCGAGGTGCGCCGCGACCGGGTGGGGCGGGCGGTCGCGGGAGGCGACGACCTCCGCCGACGTGGTGCCGCTGATGCCGACGGCGCCCGTGCGCCGCCCGAGCACCGACACCAGCCGGACCGCGGCGGACGGCTGCAGGGACGCGCCGTCGCGGGCACGCCCCGACCGGGGGCTCAGGCCTGACCCAGGTCGCTGAGCAGGGCGGTGAACCAGGGGGTGGAGGTGTCGAACGCCTTGCCGCCGGCGATGCGGTCGAACTCGATCGCCCGCAGCCGGCCCCCGCGCTCCTCGTCGTGGCCGACCACGCCGCCCTCGCGCCGCAGCGCGCACTCCACGGCCAGGTCGGTGCAGGACTTGATCAGGCGCAGGTCGTCACCGTTGGCTGCGGCGGAGCGCGAGAAGTAGCCGGACTTCTGCACCATGGTCTTCTCCGCGCCGATCCCGGCCGCGAACTGCTTCGCGAACCAGGTGCCCGGGTTGATGGTGTCGATCTTGACGTGTCCGAAGGGGTCCCGGCCCACCTCCTCGCCGGCCCTCTCGAGCTCGGCGACGATGGTCTGCACGCCTGCCCCCTCGGACACGAAGAGGTTGACGCAGCCGGTCTCGTCCATGACGGCGCGCAGCCGGGCGGACTCCGCCGCGACGTCGAACTCACGTTCCGGCAGGTACACCCCGTGCACGTCCCAGCGGCGCGGGTCGTTGCCGATGCCGGGGATGTACTGCTGCTGCGCGACCCAGCGGTGGTGCTCCAGCGCGGTGGCGGCGGTGAGCCAGCCGCAGCCGCGGCCCATGACCTCGTGGACGATCAGCATCCGGGGGTTGGAGGAGTGCTCCGCGACGATGTTGCGGGCGAACACCGCGCCCTGCTCCGCCGCGGTCCAGGCGCCCAGGGACTGCCGGATGGGAATGACGTCGTTGTCGACGGTCTTGGGCAGACCGACGACGGTGAGCTCGTAGTCGTTGCGGGCGAGGAATGCGGCCAGGTCGGCGGCGGTGGTGTTCGTGTCGTCGCCGCCGATGGTGTGCAGCACGTCGACGCCGTCGGCGGTGAGCTGGTCGGCGGCCACCTGCAGGGCGTCCTGGCCCTCGCTGATCAGCCCCCGCTGGACCAGGTTCGCCGCGTTGGTGAGCTTGACCCGGCTGTTGCCGAGCGGGCTGCCGCCGAAGCGGTGCAGCAGGTGGGCGTCACGCCGGATCTCGTCGGTCACGGTGACGGAACGGCCCGACAGCAGACCCGCGTAGCCGTCCAGGTAGCCGATGATCTCAATCTCGGGGGCGATCTCGGTGTAGCGCTCGATGAGCCCTCCGACCGCGGAGGACAGGCACGGGGCGAGGCCCCCTGCGGTCAGCATCGCGACTGTGCGGACCTGACGGTCGGACATGGCGTTCCTCCAGCATGGGTCGCGGCCGGGCGGCCGGCGTCCCGACCACCCTAATCACCCGGCCGGAGGCGGTCGGGACATGATCGACGGGCGGGCGAGGTCGGGCAGGGCCACAGTGGCGGCGGCGCCCGGCCGGGTGCTTCCACCGCCGAGAAGCAGGAGCGCTCATGTCCGAGAACACCGACGTCCGCCAGTCCGACACCACCAACATCGCCGACTTCGGCCGCGAGATGTGGTCCTTCCTCACCGGCAAGGGCGCCGTCATCGACTACACCTTCGTGGACATGACCATCGAGGTCCCCCGCGAGACCGGTCCCGCCTCCCCCCGCGCGGTGTGGAAGGTCGACGGCACCCTGCGCATCACCACCACCGACCGCGACGGTGGCGGCTCGCTCTCCTCATGACCGCAGCCGGCCCGGCCCGGCTGGTCGCCTCTGCGGACCTGTCGGTAGAGGTCACCGCCCCCGACGGTCGTCGCACCTGCCTCCGGGTGGGCGACCGGGCGGGAGTGGTGACCGTGGAGGTCGACGACGTCCGGGTCCTGCTCGCCGCGCTGCCGGGGCCGGCGGTGCGCGGGTCCGCAGCGGGTGCGCTCCGGACGTACCTGCTGCCGCTGCTGCGCAGGGGCGCCGGCGGGGACGGCCCGGGGCCGGACGTGCCCGCGTGGGACCAACCGGTCGACGTGCTCGTGGCCGGGCGGCTGGTGCTGCGCCGCCGTGGCGGTCGCTGGCTGCTGAGCAGCGGCCTCGCCGCACCCGCCGCTGCCGTCCTCGGGGTGGTCGTCGTCGTGGCCACCGTCGTCTCGCTGCTCCGCCGGGTCCTGCGGCCCCGTCAGGGGAGCTGAGCCGTCGGGGATCATCGGGGCACCGCGTAGCGTTGACGCACCGTGGACGGGCTCGTCAGGGCCCGACCCGTCGACCCACGACCGGAGGCCCCGCGTGCACCGTCCATCAGCCGAACCCCTCTACCAGCTCGTCGAGGACGTCGACGTGCCACGGGGGCTCGTGCTCGCACACCACCTCGCGGGTTTCGTGGACGCCGGCTCGGCCGCCAGCAGCGCCGTGGACGCACTGCTCGGTGCC